>ENA-ORUI01000185-ORUI01000185.1-human-gut-metagenome-genome-assembly--contig:-NODE-185-length-81517-cov-9.470207_pt1 | contig 81517 bp, 104 predicted proteins | sample MGYA00242078_ERZ509205 | MGnify/ENA primary metagenome ERZ509205 (study PRJEB26280, sample SAMEA2338828) | human gut metagenome | biome: human gut; feature: human-associated habitat; material: faeces... | reverse complement strand
TTATAAAAATTCCCGAGGTTATATAACCGCGGGAGTTTTTAGTACAATATTAAAAGTAATGTTGTTTACAAATAAATTGTAGCATTTTTGTTATTGATTTGATATATGAAATTTATTATACTATAAATGATAATAATTGTCTGCATATAGAGATGCTGCAATATGGATTTAGATAAGATAAAAAGAGAAATGAGGTAAAAAATGGATTTATTATATTCAAGCACAAGAAACAGTGAAAAGAAAATAACAGCTTCACAGGCTATCCTTAAGGGCCTTGCCGATGACGGAGGATTATTTGTACCTGAGAGCATTCCGGCACTTGATGTTTCTATTGAGGAGCTTTCTAAGATGTCATACCAGCAGGTAGCATATGAGGTTATGAAGCTTTTCCTTACGGATTTCACAGAGGAAGAGCTTAAAAATTGTATCAACAGGGCATACGACAGCAAGTTTGATACGACTGAGATTGCACCGCTTAAGTTTGCTGACGGGGCTTACTACCTTGAGCTGTTCCATGGCTCTACAATAGCCTTCAAGGATATGGCATTATCCATTCTGCCTCATTTACTTATCACATCTGCAAAGAAAAACAATGTTAAAAACGAGATTGTCATCCTGACAGCCACATCAGGAGACACAGGAAAGGCAGCTATGGCAGGCTTTGCTGATGTTGAGGGTACACAGATTATCGTTTTCTATCCAAAGAATGGTGTCAGCCCGATTCAGGAGAAGCAGATGCTTACACAAAAGGGTGCCAATACTCATGTAGTGGGTATTCACGGCAACTTTGACCAGGCACAGTCAGCAGTAAAGGCTATGTTCAATGATAAGGCTCTTGCAGAGACGATGGATGCCGCAGGCTATCAGTTCTCATCTGCCAACTCAATCAATATAGGTCGTCTTGTACCACAGATTGTGTACTATGTATATGCTTACTCAAAGCTTTTTGCACAGGGAGCTGTCGCAAAGGATGAGAAGATAAATATCGTTGTTCCTACGGGAAATTTTGGAAATATACTTGCAGCATTTTATGCAAAGAACATGGGACTTCCTGTTGCAAAGCTTATCTGCGCCTCAAACGAGAATAAGGTGCTTTATGATTTCTTCACAACAGGAGAGTATGATAAAAACAGAGAGTTTATCCTCACAAATTCACCATCCATGGATATTCTCATCTCTTCAAACCTTGAGAGACTCATTTACCGTATCGCAGGAAATGATGCAAATAAGAATGCTCAGCTTATGGCTTCGCTTGCTAAGGATGGCAAATATACTGTAACACCTGAGATGAAGGAAAAGCTTTCTGACTTCTATGGAAATTACACAAGTGAGAAGGAAACCGCTGAGGTTATCAAAAAGCTTTACGAGGATACAGGATACATTATTGATACTCATACAGCAGTTGCAGCAGGTGTATATGACAAGTATAAGGAGGCTACAGGTGATACAGCCACAAAGACTGTTATCGCATCTACAGCAAGTCCATTCAAATTCACAAGAAGTGTGATGGATGCAATTGATCCTAAGTACGATTCAATGACAGACTTTGAGCTTGTCGATGAGCTTTCAAAGCTTGGCAACGTTAAGGTACCAAATGCCATCGAGGAAATCAGGGATGCAAAGATTCTTCACAACACAGTATGTGATGTGGATCAGATGGAAAACACTGTTAAGAAAATGCTCGGTGTGAAGTAATAATATATTGTTACCCTTTGGCCCTTTAATCATATAATTGTAACTGGTCTGATATATAATTATATATAGAGCAACATAAAAGAACATCTGCTGTTTGCAGATGTTCTTTTTGTGCTCTGATCATAGAGTGAATAATTATCAGATTACTGAAATAATCATGTATACTCTTTACTACATTAATAAAAGAAATTCAAGAAATAGGTGGGACTTATTTACTATTTATTTTTTCCTTACATGAGGTTATACTAGTTTTGATGATTTTACATATTTTTTTGTATAAATAAAATGATATGAGGGTAAAAAGGTATTTTGACCCTTTAATCATAAAATCCGTGGTAACTATTTAGGAATAATAAATAAAGATACAGGAGAAAGAAGCATGAACTATTTTATTATAATAGATGCAGTCACGCTGATACTAGGAATTTACATAATATTTGTGTCACTACGAATGAAGAAAAGCGGCAAGATTGAAAGTACCTTTGTGGCTGAGGATGAGATGAAAAAGATAAAGGATACGGCCGGATATATAGCTTATATTTATCCAAAGTCGCTTGTATTCGGCATTGTGATTTTTGTTATCAGTATAGTTGCGATAGTTTCGGATTGCCTCAAAAAAATACCGTATTGGTCATATGTGGAGATGATTATATTCGTCGCAGTAATTATCTGGTTTTCAAATATGTTACGAAATGCCAGAGAAAAATTTGTTAAATTCTAACATGAATTTTGCATTGCAACATGAGACATAATAAAGTATAATGAATTTACAAAGATACCTGAGATGTTCGACAACCCTGTGTATTTAGAACCTACATTTACTTTAAACGGGATTCCTATATGAGCTGTTGGATGTCAGGCCGTCATTATGCAGCGGAAGGCAGAAGGCAGACTGCGGTTACCCACCTAGCAAGAGCGCTAGGAGTCTAAATTACAGGGCCGGCATTTTGGGTTCTTACAAAAGAATAATAATGTACAAAAGAACTCCGGACGTACAAAAGCTTTATGAGATACAAAAGATTTTTAAAGCACAAAGGATTCTTAGGTACAGATGATAAAGGGAGCTGTTTTTGCAGCTCCCATTTTTTGAGCAGTAACCACTATTTGGGTGTTAAGGAGAACAGAAATTTGGCAAATAGAAGACGAAGACGGCAAAAGCCGAATCAGATGGTCTGGATAATGCTTGCGATAACCATGGTATGCGTGGTTATTGTTTTTGCAATTGTTATGGTACAAAAGGAAAAAGGGACACTTGTAAAACAGGCGAGGGCTGTGACGAAGGATATGGTGTATGAGAATGCATATATTGTGTCAAATGACGATGGAAGGCTGATTTTCATATGTGATGGAGATCTATACAGGGCAAAGGGTACCATGGAAGAGAACTTTACAGGTGTCTGTGATATTGAAATCAGTGGCTCTAAGGTCAAAAAGATACAGATAAAGCCGGATGATATATCAGGTGTGATGCTGTCGTACGGAGACGGTACCATGCAGATTGCAGGGCAGGGTGACATTCCAATGCAGTCAGACAAGCTGCCGGTGTATGATGAGACAGGCACTTCACCTAAGGAAATAGCGGTTTCTGACCTGATAATCGGAAGTGAAACACTTTCTTACATACTTGATTCCGGCAGGATATGTGCCATCGTCAGAAGACAGGTACCTGACCTTACATACATAAGAGTGCTTATAAAAAACGATGGAAAGGATGCATTTCCAACAATTGCGGCAGCTGCCGCAGCTAACATTTATGTGGATGATGCTGACTGTGGAAGCAATGCTATTGACGATGTGGGTGCATATATGGCAAATGCGCAAAAAAGCCGGATAAAGGTGAGCTCAGCGGACAATTATGTCAGCATAAACGGTAAGAGCTATCCGGGCTCATTTGAGTTTATCGGGACAGAGGAAGGTATTGTGGCGGTGAATACAGTCGATGTGGAGACATATGTGCGCTATGTGCTGCCGTCGGAGATGCCGTCTACATTTGATGCAGAGGCGCTTAAGGCTCAGGCTGTTTGCGCAAGAACCTTTGTATATTCACAGATGAAAAATACACAGTATGCGCTATACGGAGCAAATATTGACAATACCACGGCTTTTCAGGTCTATAACGCTTCAGAAACAAAGCAGTCGACCGATGAGGCTGTAAAAGCTACGGCAGGGCAGGTTGTCTCATGCGGAAGGAGCTTAATAACGTGTTATTATTTTTCTACGTCTGCCGGAAAAACCGAGGATATGGAGGTATGGTCTTCGAGTACACCGGATTTCATACACAAGGTGGAGTCGGTGGATGACAATTCGCCATACTACAGATGGTCCTCGGAACTCGATTTATCGGCATACAATGATCCTCAGTATGGCACAGCAACAGGTATTTCTGTCGATAAGACGTCGGATGCTGGTTATGTACTTTCGCTCACAATAAATTACGGAAACAAATCGCAGACCATTACGGCGGAGAATGATATAAGAAAGGCGTTAGGGCATTATCAGAAAAAAGTTACATTAAACGATGGCTCTGTGAGGGAGAATATGTCGATGATACCAAGCGCCTGCTTTAGTGTGAGTGCCGGTGCAAATGGTCACTATACACTGTCCGGCGGAGGCTTCGGCCATGGAATAGGCTTTAGCCAGTATGGGGCAGACAAGCTGGCAAAGGCAGGAAGCAGCTATAAGGATATAATCGGATATTATTATAAGGATGTGACTGTGGTGGATATAAGCAGTGTACGTAGTGAGCAGTGATATGCCTACAAAAAATTGATAGCATGGATAGTAGAAATGTGGTAATATCGAAGTGCTTAGATACATGACTATGTGTGTGATAGTAAGATACATTGTAATTATTTCGTAAGAAAACAAGAGGATTTGATGATGAATTTACCGATAGAGTTTGAAAAAAAGATGAAGGCCTTTCTGGGCAATGAGTGGGATGATTTCTTATACAGCTATGACAATAACAGATTTCAGGCACTCAGATTTAATACATTAAAGGTACAAAGCCAAGAAGAAAGAATGCGGATATTGAAGGTACTTGGAATTTCTTCAGATAAAAGGGTTTCGTGGGCAAATGAGGCATATTACTTTGATGAGAATGTGCGTCCGGGAAAGCATCCGTATCATGAGATGGGGCTTTACTACATACAGGAGCCAAGTGCCATGTCGGCGGCTGCACTTTTAGCTCCAAAGCCGGGTATGAGAGTGCTTGACCTGTGTGCGGCACCCGGTGGAAAGAGCACACAGCTTGCCACATATTTAGGAGACAGCGGACTTTTGGTATCAAATGAGATTAACACACAAAGAAGCCGGATTTTGTCGCAGAATATAGAGCGTATGGGAATTAAAAATGCGATTGTGACAAATGAGGACAGCTTTGTGCTTGCTTCACATTTCCCGGGCTTTTTTAATGCTATACAGGTTGATGCACCCTGCTCGGGAGAGGGAATGTTTCGAAAGCTGCCTGAGGCAATAGAGCAGTGGAGCATGGAAAATGTGGCAATCTGTGCGGCAAGGCAGAAGGAAATACTGGACAATGCTGCGGTGATGCTTAAGCCGGGAGGCGTGATAGTATACAGCACCTGCACCTTCTCGAAGGAAGAAAATGAGGATGTAATTGAGTATTTTTTGGAGAGACATCCTGATTTTACACTTGAAGAAATGGAGCGCTTCTGGCCGCATAAGGTGGACGGAGAGGGGCATTTTGTGGCAAAGCTTGTGAGAAGAGGCAGTGTTAATGAGCTTGGTGCGGATTATGATGTATGCGAGGATAGCTGTAATAAAGTAGAGGACACAGGCCTTAAAGTTGACAGGAAAACCAAAAAGAACAAAAATAGTAAGAACAGGAAAAATGAAACGAAGCCGGCTCTTACAAAAGAAAATATGAAGCTTCTCTCAGAGTTTCTTGATGAGACCATATCAGAGGATGTGGCAGCATGGATTAAAAACTCAAGGCTTGTCATGTTTGGGGAGCAGCTCCACAGGCTGCCTGATATGGAAGTTGATATTAAAGGGCTTAAGGTGCAGCGCGCAGGGCTTCATATAGGAGAGTTTAAAAAACAGCGCTTTGAGCCGTCGCATTCGCTGGCACTTGCGCTTAAGCTAAGTGAGGCTAAAAACGTAGTAAAGCTTACCTGGGATGATCCGCAGACAACAGGCTTTTTCAATGGTCAGTCAGTTATGTTATCTGATGAGCAAGCGGCTGAATGCAAAAAGGGCTGGGCACTTGTATGTGTGGACGGATACACGGCCGGCTGGGGCAAGGTGAATGGCACACAGGTTAAAAACCATTATCCTAAGGGGCTTAGAAATAAAATATAAATCAAATATAAAATTTTCTACTTGCAAAATATAGAGATTGTGCTAAAATGACTTATGTGTTATTAAGAAATAAGCATTTGCGATATATATGTCGCAGCTATATATAATAAAAGCAATGAAGGTGCATAGTAGATTATAGTACTTTGACCAGAGAGAGATTGTCATCGGCTGAAAGCAGTCTTACAAAAAGGCTATTGATTGAAGTTCACACTGAAGCTGCATGGATGAAGTACAGTAGTTCATGACGTGTTATGTACGTTACACATATCAATGAGAGTCCATTGAGTAAAACGTCAATGGAAATCAGGGTGGTATCGCGGAATTTTCGTCCCTGCATGGTTTAATAGCCATGCAGGGACGTTTTTTATCGCATAAACGGCGAATTCAAGCTTGAAGTTACGAGTTTATGCAAATTAAGAAAAATATTATGAGGTGAAATTCGATGAGAGACAAAATTCAACAGATCAGAGAAAAAGCACTTGCTGAAATTGATAAGGCTGACGGCCTTGAAAAATTAAATGATGTGCGTGCTGCAATTCTTGGAAAGAAGGGTGAGCTCACAGCAGTCTTAAAGGGCATGAAGGATGTTGCTCCGGAGGACAGACCAAAGGTAGGCCAGTGGGTCAATGAGACACGTGAGGCAGTTGAGAAGCTTCTTGATGAGAAGGTTAAGAAATTTGAGGCAGAGGCACTTAAGCGCAAGTATGAGAGCGAGAAAATAGATGTCACTATGCCTGCAAAGAGAGGCAAAAAGGGTAATCTTCATCCTGTAACACAGGTAAAGGACCAGCTCTCAGAGATTTTCACATCTATGGGCTTTGAGGTTTACGAGGGTACAGAAATCGAGAATGATTACTATAATTTTACAGCTTTAAATACTCCAAAGGATCATCCGGCGCGTGATATGCAGGATACATTCTACTTATCACCTGAGTTCTTACTGCGTACACAGACCTCAGCAGGACAGATTCACGTTATGGAAGCAAAGAAGCCGCCTATCAAGGTTGTTTCACCGGGTAAGGTTTTCCGTTCGGATGATGATGCGACACATTCTCCTATGTTCACACAGATGGAGGGCCTTGTGGTAGATAAGGGCATTACACTCTGCGATTTAAAGGGTATGCTTGACCAGCTTGTAAAGAAGATGTTCGGAAAGAATGTCACAACACGTCTTCGTCCTTCATACTTCCCATTTACAGAGCCGTCTGTAGAGGTTGATGTAAGCTGCTTCCAGTGCCACGGCAAGGGCTGCTCTTTATGCAAGGGCACAGGCTGGATTGAGGTGCTTGGTGCAGGTGTGGTAAATAAAAAGGTGCTTGAGGGCTGTGGCATAGACACAAATGAGTACAGCGGATTTGCATTTGGTATTGGTCTTGAGCGTATTGCAATGCTCAAATACGGAATTAACAACATCAAGCTTTTATTCGAGTCAGACCTTAGGGTATTAGACCAGATTGATGACAACTAGATTCATTTCTTGAATATATAACAGGAGGCAAAAATTATGTTAACACCACTTAGCTGGTTAAAAGATTATGTAGATATAGATGTAACACCAAAGGAGTTAGAGGAAAAATTATTCTCATGTGGTTTCGAGGTTGAAGAATCATATGAGGTGGGAAAGGATATCTCAAATGTAGTAGTCGGCCTTGTAGAAAAATGTGAGCCGATTCCGGAGACACACCTGAGCCTGTGTCAGGTAAATGCCGGAGCACATGGCACATTCCAGATCTGCTGTGGAGCGGACAATGTAAAGGCAGGGGGCAAATATCCTCTTGCACTTATCGGCGCAACAGTATATGCCACAGCAAAGGATCACGTTACAATAGAGGGCGTGATGGAGATAAAGCAGGGCAAGCTGCGTGGATATGATTCATATGGAATGTTATGCTCAGGCGTAGAGCTTGGCTTAAATGAGGACCTCTATCCGGGTGCAGGCTACAACGGACTTTTGGTTTTACCTGAGGATGCTAAGGCGGGAGATGATGTAAAACCTATCCTCGGCCTTGATGACTGGATTTTTGATATTGCAATCACAGCAAACAGACCTGACTGTCAGTGTATATATGGCATGGCAAGAGAGGTTGCTGCTGTTTTGGGAAAAGAGCTTAAGGAGCCTGCACTTGACTATACTGCTGATGATGTGAAGAAGGAAAATTTCAAGGTATCTGTCCTGGCACAGGACATCTGCCCTCGCTACACAGCTCACTATGTGCATGATGTAAAAATCTCTGAGTCACCGGCATGGATGAGAAAACGTCTTGCACTTGTTGGAATAGGCTCTATCTCAAATGTGGTAGACATCACTAACTTTATTTTAAAAGAGCTCGGACAGCCAATGCATGCTTTCGATTACTCATACCTTGAGGGAGAGGAGATTGTAGTAAGACGTGCAAACGATGGAGAGAAAATTGTCACACTCGATGAGAAGGAATTTGAATTAAACAGCAATAACCTTGTTATCTGTGACGGAAAGAAGGCAGTTGCGCTTGCCGGTATCATGGGCGGCTTAAACTCTGAAATTAACGATGGTACAACAGAGGTGATGTTTGAATCTGCAAAATTTGCAAGAGATAATATCAGAAAGAGCTCTCGTGCGCTGGGACAGGCTTCTGATTCGAGTGCACTTTATTCAAAGGGTGTAAACGAGTACACAACAGCCATGGCTATGAAGAGAGCGCTTCACCTGATGGAGGAGCTTGGCTGTGGTAAGGTTTCTTCAACTCACGTTGAGGTGACTACAGGAAATTCGCTTGAGCCAAAAGAGATGAAGGTTTCTATTGCAAAGGTTAATGGTGTGCTTGGAATAGAGGTACCTACAGAGGATATAGTGAGAATACTCACAAATTTAGGCTTTGCACCGGTTGTAAGCGGTGATGAGCTGACACTCATGATTCCTGCATATCGTGAGGATATGGAGGATTATCCGGATGTGGCAGAGGAGGTTATCCGTATGTATGGCTATGACCATGTCATTCCTGCATTCATGCCTACGGCACAGGTTACACTCGGAGGACTCAACCTTAGACAGCAGACAGAGCGCAAGATAAAAGAGGTGCTCTGTGCAGCAGGCGCGTATGAGGGAATACATTACTCATTCTTCTCACCTGCTGATCTTGATCTGCTCAGATTTCCGGAGGATGCACCTGAAAGACATGCTATCAGGCTTATAAACCCAATCAATGTTGACCTCTCGCTTATGAGAACAACACTTGCTTCTGAGATGCTTTATGCCATGGCAAGAAACCAGAAGAAGGGTATCCTGGAGGGAAGAATCTTTGAGCTGGGAAATATCTTTATCGCAAAGGAGCTTCCGCTTACAGAGTATCCGGATGAGAGAGAGACACTTTGCGCAGGCGTATTCGGTGAGGATGAATCGTTCTTTACTATAAAGGGACTGGCTGAGACTGTAGCAGATGCGCTTGATGTGAAGTTTACATACAAGCCGGCTCAAAAGCCATTCCTTCATCCATATCAGACAGCAGAGGTATTCTGTGACGGACAAAAAATCGGATATCTCGGTCAGGTAAGATATGAGATATGCGATGAGCTTGACATGAGAGTACCGGCATATGTGATGGAGCTTGATTTAAGAGTTCTTTCACAGTGGTATGGAAAGGACAGAGTATTTACTCCAATCTCAAAATTTGATGATGAGAAGAGAGATTTTGCTTTTGTTGTGGACAAGGATATCACATGTGAGCAGATTGAAAACGGTATCAGGGAAGCCTGTGATTATGTCTCAGATGTTACACTGTTTGATGTTTACGAGGGTGTACAGCTTCCTCCGAATAAGAAGAGCATGGCGTACAGTGTAGTATTTACACCAAAGGATGAGGAGCTTAAGACTAAGAAGGTCGAGGGCTTTGTAAAGGATATACTTGCTCATCTTAAAGAGACTGCAGGTATCACACTTCGTGGTTAGACGTTAGTATAGTGTTAGGAATAGGAAAATTATGGACGTAAAAGATTTTGATTATGATCTTCCGGAGGAGCTAATAGCACAGGATCCTCTGGAGGACCGCTCCAGCTCAAGACTCATGGTGCTTGACAAGAAGACAGGAGAAGTCAGCCATCATGTGTTCAAGGAGATTGTTAAATATTTAAGACCGGGCGACTGCCTTGTGCTCAATAATACAAAGGTAATTCCTGCACGTCTTTTTGGCGTGAAGGAAGGAACTATGGCAAAGATAGAGATACTTCTTCTAAAGCGCAGACAAAATGACGTATGGGAGACTCTTGTAAAGCCGGGTAAAAAGGCAAAGCCGGGCACAAGGATTATATTTGGTGACGGACTTTTAACCGGTGAAGTAATAGATGTGGTTGATGATGGAAACAGGCTGATTCAGTTTAGCTATGAGGGTATTTTTGAGGAGATACTTGATAAGCTCGGACAGATGCCATTGCCGCCATACATCACACATCAGCTAAAGGACAAGAACCGCTACCAGACAGTATATGCAAAGTATGACGGCTCGGCCGCTGCGCCTACGGCAGGACTGCATTTCACAAAGGAGCTTTTACAGCAGGTAAAAGATAAGGGTGTGGATATTGCAGAGGTGACTTTACATGTGGGGCTTGGCACGTTTAGACCGGTAAAGGTGGATAATGTGCTTGATCACCATATGCATTCTGAGTTTTACATGGTGTCACAGGAGGCTGCAGACAAGATTAATAATGCAAAGAAAAATGGCGGCAGAATAATATCTGTTGGCACTACAAGCACTCGTACCTTAGAGGCAGCATCCGATGAAAACGGCATGCTAAAAGAGTGCAGCGGATGGACGGATATCTTTATTTATCCGGGATACAGCTTTAAGGTGATTGACTGTCTGATTACAAATTTCCATCTGCCACAGTCTACACTTGTCATGCTTGTGTCAGCATTAGCAGGCAGAGAGCATGTCCTCAATGCATACAAAGAGGCTGTAGAGGAAAGATACAGGTTTTTCAGCTTTGGTGATGCCATGATGATTTTGTAGAGCGATTCACTACAAAATAGCGATACAACAGAATATGGAGATATGAAGAAAGCCAGGGGCAATTAAACCTCTGGCTTTTCTTTGTAAATGAATGTGTGAGATAATCCGTTGCGGAATGTGATAGAGTGAATAGCTCCGTCCTTGAAAACGATGTTGTCTATAATGCTGCTGAGAAAAGAATCAAGGACCTCCGGAGAGACGGTAGCACTCAGCGACTGAAAGCTGACGTAGTTTCGGTCAGTGAGTTTCTGGGAGAGTATGAAGTTGCTTGCCTTGGCGATAAATTCATCATCAGTGATAGATTGTTGCAGGCTGTCTTCCGATGCCAGGAATGTCAGCTTGTCCTCGACTTCTTCCAGAGCATCCGAAAGCTGAATCTTCTGAGTAAGGTATTCAGATTCTGACATGGCTTTTTCGGAATAGAGGAAAAGTTTGTTCAGACGGTCAATAGCTCTTTCCAGACGGACCTTTTCCTTTTTGAGCTTTGATAGCTGCAATGGTGGCTCGGAGCCTGTTTTGATTTTGACGTTTTTTCCGAAGACCTCTCCCTTGATGGTTCCGGTGCGGAGTGTATGAAACAGATCCTGCAATCCGTCCGGGGCAATGGCGGCCACCGGGGAGAAAGTATCGCCGGAGAGTAGCTGCTGTTCCAGTTCCTGTATGCTCGTTTCCGAAGAGAACGCCTTTTGAGCGTTGAGCATATTGAGAATGTAGTTGAAGACGAACTCGCCAACGATTGGGTCTGAGGTAGATTTTCCGGTACACCACAGCTTGCTTTTCCTGTGCGTAGGGCAGAAGTAGAGAGAATAGCGTCTGCCAGTAGTCTTCTTTATGGTGGAAATGGAACTGGTCATAGGTTGACCGCAATTTCCACAGATGAGCAGGCCGGAGAAAATGTGCGTGTATTTGCTCTTGCCACTCTTACGAAATGATTTGAGCCTGCGGTTGGATTCCAGGAGTGCAAGGATACGTTCTTTCTGTTCCCGACTTACGATGGCCGGGTGGTGGTCTTTTACGGTAATCCATTCAGATTTATCCTTAGGACGTTGCCGGTCCCCTTCTTTGAGGCGGTTGTATTGGTAATCGCCGCAGTAGAATACGCTGCGGAGGATAATATCCAGAGAAACCGGGGACCAGTCATTACCGGCACGAGTCCGGTAGCCGTGTTCGTTCAGATACCGGGCCAGATAAACTAAGGAGCGGAGTTCTTCGTATTTGTCATGAATCAAATGGGCGATGTTGTATTCATCGGAGTTGAAGCTGAAAGTCTGTTCTTCTGGGTCATAATCGTAGCCGTAAGGAATACGTCCACCGTTCCACTGCCCGTTGCTGGCTCTGGAAATCATGGTGGCAGCGACACGTTCTGAGGTCATGTTGCGCTCCAGCTCCGCAAAGACAAGGATAATTTTGAGCATCGCTTCTCCCATAGCCGTACTGGTGTCGAACTGCTCGTTTTTCGAGACGAAGGTAACGCCCAGGTCTTTAAGCTCTTGGTACATCTCGGCAAAGTCCAGAAGGTTTCTGGAGATTCGGTCAATCTTCCAGACCAGGAGATGTGTGTATGTGCCGGTCCGGAGCTGAGACATCATTTTCTGAAATTCTGGCCGGATAGTATTTTTACCAGAGTACCCGGCATCCTCGAAGACCGTCACATCGTCAGTGTTCAGTATCAGCTTGGCGTATGCAATCAAGTCTTGACGCTGCATAGGCAGAGAGTCCCTGTCAATCTGATGCAGGGTAGAGACTCGTATGTAGATAGCCACTTTTGCGTGAGTGGCAGCACTGTTTGAAATCATATTTTTCCTCCAAAAATACGCCGTCCCATTACAGAACGGCGCATGTTCATTTCTACGCCCTTTTAATCGGGCAATTCAATATCACATCCCTTAATCCGGCAAAATCCGTTATGTAAGGTTTTAGAGCTTTCAGTGAATTAAGAGAAATATTTTTCTGGTTGGGCTTTTGCTCGTTGAGCACATAGGTAGGCAACACATAGAACTCCCAGTATTCCAGGGCAAGCGGCGAGACATCTTTTGTCAGTGCTTTGTAGAGGCAGAAAACGTAGAGGTCAGAATGCCGCTTGATGTCCGGAGAGTATCCGGCTTTCGGGTCCCAGGCTCTGTGAGGGGCTATGCTGAACTGTATATGCTCGTGGTACGCTTCATCCCAGGACTGGAGATAAGAAGCAGATTTAACCTCGATTCGCTGTCCGGTAGGACTGGTCAAATCAAAGGGGAGCCAATCAGTTCGCATTTTCGAATCGGGGGGGGGTAATAACGCGCTGCATACTATGTATTCTGCAAGTACGCCCCGGTCTGTATTGTTGAGCAGATCACTGTAAGCCCAGGACCAGAAATCTACTACCGACAAGCCAGTGTCTTCCCCATGAAAAGTAAATTTGTTATTGGATGTTAATTGCTCCATGCAGGAACCCTCCCTTCGCAGAGAGAGGTTATGCCATGGATGTTGCCGTCAAGAGCGAAAACCAACGCCCGGCGGCAGTCGATGTCTGTCAGAGTGTCAGAATAGGTATGAACCAACGGTAGAAACTCACGAACAGAAAGCGAGAGCTTCTTCCGTAGGTGTGCTATTTTGTTGATGGTTCCGGCAGACAGCGATGCAGGCCCTTCCTCCAGAGAAGAACAGAAGGAAGAGAGATAGAGCAGTAGAGCCGCAGCATCGCAATTCAGTTGTTCTTCGGTCCAAGCCAGGAAAAAGTATTTCTTTGAATCCATAAGCCCTCCTGTCCGGCATCATCTGAAACGACGATACCAATCTAAACGGATAATCTTTTTTCACCGTCAAGGTATTTTCTGCTTTCCTCAAGAGCTTTGAGGTAGCCTTTCATTTCCCCTTTAAATTCATAACGCTTTTCTGTTGGCAGAGCCTTGTAAATACTCAGCAGCTCTTTTTCGTCATCGGTGTAGGTCTCAGCCTGCGCGTCAGTGTAAGCAGATTCTTTTCCGGTCAGAATGTAGTCGGTAGAGACGTGCAGAAACCGGGCGATGTCTGCAATGTATTTAGCTGGCGGTAGTGTGTTCCGAGCCTTCCAGGTAGAGTAGGAAGACTGGTTAATGCCAAGAAATTTGCACAGTGCATAAGGCGTTTGCTCCCTCTGTTCGAGAACTGTTTCAATTCTGTCGATTGCTTCCATGTAGCACCTCCGTAAAATAATTCGAAAAATCGAAGAAAAACTCTTTACAAATTCGAGTTTTCGAGCTACAATACAATCACAAGCTACAAATGATTCGCAAATGGGAAGTGCTAAATCGCATAAGTAGTTTGTGATTGCGTATGTAGTGTATGCTTGTACCGTTAAATTGTATCATTTTACTTCGAGAAAGTAAACTACATATGCAAAAATCCATCAGAAAGGAGGAAAAGCATAATGCAGGGCAATATCACTGACTGGGGCAAGGAAGTTAAGAAAGGTCTGATTGAACGAGGCTGGTCTATCAACGATTTGGCTGAGAGAATCGGCAAGTCAAGAACCAGGGTATCCGGAGTTGTGAATGGCCGGATTTACTCGGATTCGATTGCAAGTGCAATCAGTGACCTTCTCAATATCGAAAAGGCATCAGCGTCCATGAAAGAAGCAACCAGAGATTGGTGTATGGATGCAAGAAAAGCCATGATTGACCTGGATATGAATACAGCGGAGCTGGCTGAGAAGACTGGTTACTCCACACAATATCTGAATGCAATTATCTGTGGCAGATGCTATTCGCCACCGGTTATGAAAGTGATAAGCGGTGCGCTCGGAATCCAGGAATATCAAGGGAAACAGGATTCCTCTAAAGACAGTTAAATTGTAACAGGAAAGATGGTGTGAAGAAATGGGAAGAGGCTCTACGAAAGGTAATGAAAATGTGTATTTTGTTGCCAGAAAAAGGGCAGCAATGTACAACGAGAGGCTATACTCCAGAGAAGGTGCGGCGGAGTTGCTTGGCATATCTGTTTCGACACTCGCAGATTACGAGTTGGGAAATACGAAGGTAGTTCCGGTAGACAAGGTGGTTCTCATGGCGGACCTCTATAATGCACCGGAGCTGAAAACCGGGTATTGCAAGCATGAATGCCCGATATGCAGTTATCTTCCGGTTGCAACAGAGGCGAAAGGTCTGGAAGGGATAGCCCTTCGGCTGATGAAGAGACTGGATTGCGATGAGCTGAACCGCATCAAAAAAGAACTCGTAGACATTACAGAAGATGGAATCATCGACGAAACGGAGAAGCCGGAGCTGAAAAAGATCCTGGCTTTTTTAGATGAAGTTGCGGAGTCCATCAGTGAGCTGAAAATCGTAGGCGAGAAGTATTTGAAGAAGGTGTGAGTATGGACGTACAGAAAATGCTTGAAATTCTGAAAAGAGATTACGGAATTGAGAGCAAAGAGGAACTGATAGAAAGATTTGAGTCCAGCAAGGGAATCAACATCGGAATTTTCACTGAACGGAGGCAGACAGCATGAGAAGCAGGGTTATGAGACGTAGGATGCACAGGGTTCTGTGGAAGAAACTGAGCAGAATCTACACAGTGGATATGGCAGAGGTCCTGGGCTGGATAGCATACATAAGCATCATGGGAATTTTCCAGTGCTTCTGTATCGTGATGACTTGTGAGCAGAGAGACAGGGTGGCTTTTGGAGGAGAGTATTTGATTCTTCCAGCGGCGATACTTGCAAGACTGTGGATTCCGGAAATGATACAGAGCGTGACTGGTGTTCTGGAGATACCGGATGAGGAAGAGGAAGATGTGTGAGATATGCGGACGGGATCCTTGTCATCCGAGATGCCCGAATGCTCCGGAACCGAAAGAGGTTCATATCTGTTCGGAGTGTCTGGAAGGAATTTATCCGGGCGACAGATTCTATGAGAGCTGCGGAAGTTATGTGTGCGAGGAGTGCTTAAAAGGCATGACGATTGATGAAATATTTGAATTGCTGGGCGAGAGCCTGGAAAAAGCATAGGAGGTAGGATATGGGACAGATGACCGTAGAACAGTGGTACGGCACGATAAAAACCGGACTGACGAAGAAACTGACCGAGAACAAAGAAGCGTTACCGGCCGGGTTTAATCAGCAGAGATTTATTCTGAATTGCATTACAGTGATCCAGGATATGATGAAGGACGATAAGAAGAAAGCACAGTTGGAGAAAATCAATCCGGAAACCATCCCGGTTTGCTTAGCGAAAGCAGCGTACCTGGGACTGGACTTCTTCAACGGCGAGTGTTACGCCATCCCGTATGGCGGAAACCTCAGCTTTCAGACCGATTATAAGGGCGAGATCAAATTGTGCAAGCGGTACAGCAAAAATAAGATTAAAGACATTTTTGCGAAAGTAGTACGGCAGGGCGATTTCTTCATGGAAGAGGTAGATGGAGGCAAACAGAATGTGCAGTACAGACCGAAGCCGTTTTCCAATGAACAGATGATTGGAGCATTCGCTATTGTGGTTTTTGAAGATGGTTCGATGATGTATGACGCGATGAGTTCGGAAGACATTGAAAATGTCAGAAACACATACTCTAAAGCAAAAGACAGCCAGGCATGGAAAAGCAGCACTGGTGAGATGTACAAGAAAACGGTATTGAGAAGATTGTGCAAGTTGATTGATTTGGACTTTGACAATATAGAGCAGCAGAAAGCTTACGAAGACGGTGGAGACGTGGTATTCAATCAGCAGTCCCTTCCAGGAGCAACAACAGGACAGGCATTGCTGCCGGAGAATGATAAGCCGGTAGACGCATTTGCGGCGATAAAAGCCCAGAAGCAGGCAGAACCGGTTATTGACGGAATGATTTTGGAAGAGGCGTAGGAGGCAGTGACATATGGTTTTGACGGCAGAGAATTATTATAGCAAAGAAGCGAACAAAGAGTACATGAGCGTGTCCCAGTATAAGGATTTCGCAGGAACATACGGAAAGATGGCGTGTGAATTTTCGGCGGTTGAGAAGCTGGAAGAACGGTGGGAGCAGAAAAAGACCACACCGCTTCTGGTGGGTTCCTACGTGGATTCCTACTTTGAAGGAACGCTCGAAGAGTTCAAGAAAGAGAATCCAGAAATCTTCACTCAGAAAGGCGAGTTGAAAGCAAATTATAAGCAAGCAGAGAGAATCATCGCCAGAATGGAGAGAGACCCACTGTTCATGCAGTATATGAGCGGAGAAAAGCAGGTCATTATGACCGGAGAGCTGTTCGGGGCAGAATGGAAAATCAAAATTGACAGCTTCGTGAGAGGAATCGCCATTACGGATCTTAAGGTTATGGCATCGATCACTAAGCTGGAGTGGGTAAAAGACATCGGTTATCTAGATTTTGTGCGGTACTGGGGCTACGATATCCAGGGTGCAATATACCAGGAAATTGTGTACCAGAATACTGGAGAGAGACTGCCATTCTACATTGCGGCCGGAACGAAGGAAGAGGAGCCAAACATCGAAGTGATTCAAGTGACGCAGAACTATCTCGATGAAGCGAAACACATGGTAGAAACGAATATGCCGAGAATCCTCAGAGTGAAGAATGGGGAGGCTGAACCGGATAGATGCGAGATGTGCGATTGCTGTAGGCATACAAAGGTTTTGAAGAGACCGATTTCAATTACGAACCTGGTAGCCGGAATTTAGGCGGTGAGTAGATGGCAGACAATAAGAAATATTACTATTTGAAACTGAAAGAGGATTTCTTTGATTCTGATGAAATGCTGCTTCTCCAGGGAATGAAGGACGGGTACTTGTACAGCGACATACTCATGAAGATGTACCTGCGGAGCCTGAAAAATGAAGGGCGGTTGATGTACAAGGACTACATCCCGTACAGTCTGGAGATGATCTCAACGATTACGAGGCACCAGGTAGGGACGGTAGAACGTGCGATGAAGATTTTTGAGCAGTTGAAGTTGGTAGAGGTACTGGATAACGGTGCAATCTATATGATGGACATTCAGAATTTCATCGGACAGAGTTCTACAGAGGCGGACCGGCAGAGGAAGTATTATCGCCGCATCCAGGATGAGAAGAAACTGAGCGGCTCCCAGACGCCGGAGGCATTGATTCCAGAGATGCAGGAACCGGAGCAGGAGAAAACGCCAGTAGAAAAACCACCGAAGCCGAAAAAGGCAACCGCAAAGAAGGAAGACACGATGCAGATCTATGAGCGTCTGGTTCCAGATTATGCACTTGGCGGCGAAATCAGAGAAAAGATGTGTGAATGGTGTACATACAAGATTGAACGCAAGGAAGGTTACAAAGAGCAGGGAATGAAATCCCTTCTCCGGCAGGTAGAAAAGAAAGTAGCAGAATTTGGAGAAGGCCGGGTGTGTGATTTGATTGAGGAGTGTATGTCAAATAACTGGAAAGGCATTATCTGGGATAAAATGACGCAGATTCCGCAGAGACCAGCCGGGGACAGGATTCAGAACAGAGTGAGCGAGGTAGATAACTGGTAATGACAAGAGAGGAGTTCAAAACGCTTGTTAAGGGAATGAAAGCTGTATACGCACAGCCGACATTCATTCCAGACCAGGATGCCTTCAATGTATGGTTTGAGTTGCTGAAAGATATTCCGTATCAGCAGGCCAACGTAGCAATCCAGAAGTATATGCTGACAGAGAAGTTTCCACCAACAATAGCAGACATCAGAGAAAAGGCAACGCAGATTGTTGAGAGCGTGGATAGCAGCATGAGTGAGTTGGAGGCATGGTCTTTGGTAAGAAAGGCGGTCAGAAATTCCGGGTATCATTCAGTGGAAGAATTTGAGAAACTACCGGAGGCTTGCCAGAGAGCCGTAGGAAGTGCGGCAAATCTGAAAGAGTGGGCGTTGATGGATTCTGAAAGGGTTGAGACGGTAGAGCAGTCTCATTTTATCCGGAATTACAGGACAACAGTGCAGAGAATCAGCGAAGAGAAAAAACTGCCGGAATCAATCCGGTTGCTGATTGCCAGCATGAGAGACAATGCGCTGGAGTTGGAAAAGAAAGAGCAGCCTGCGCTCGAAGCTAAGAAGCAGGCAGAAGAAAAAACAGAACCGGAACCTAGAATGTCTGAGGAAACGAGGGCGAAGTTCCAACAGGTCATGCGGAACTTGCAGGGGAAGGTGTGATATGGAGGTGAAATGACATATGGATATGGCAGAGATTGGAGCGAATATCCGGAGTTGCAGGACAGAAAAGGATATGACGATGGAGGAGCTGGGAAAAGCAATCGGTAAGAGCCAGTCGGCGGTAGCGGATTATGAAAAAGGCAGAGTAGACATTCCGGTATCTTCCCTCATCAAAATTGCAGAAACCCTGGAAATCCACCCGGCAAAGCTGTTCGGTATGCAGACAGCAGATGAGCAGTTTGAGCCGGATGCCACACTGAGAATTTTCAGTGCGGAGGACAGACGGACTATTGCAGGAATCTTGGTAATGAATGGTTATACAACCCGGCATATCAAGGTTGCAAGAGAAGGAAAGAAGAGTAGCTGGTACTGCATCCAGGCCATGCTTGAAGAAAGCAACCTGGGAAGTCAGTAGGAGGCGGACATGAAAAAAGCGAAGTTTACGGTGTACGGGGAGCCGAAAGGAAAAGGCAGACCGAGATTCAATACGAAGACCGGCCATGCCATAACCCCGAAAGATACGGTGTCCTATGAAAATCTGGTAAAGCTGGAATGGCAGACAGCCTACGGGACAGAGAGTTTTCCGAAAGAGGCGATGCTGGATATGAGGATTAAGGCGTACTACCGGATTCCTAAGTCGGCATCGAAGAAAAAAAGAGCTGCGATGCTGGCAGGAGAGATACGCCCGACTAAGAAACCGGATATGGATAACGTAGTAAAGATTATCGCTGACAGCCTCAACAACCTGGCATATTACGATGATACGCAGATTGTTGACTGCCAGTGCCGGAAGTTCTACTCAGAGAATCCGAGAGTAGAAGTGACGATTATAAATTTGTCAGAGGAAGAATAGGAGGAAATTCACAGTGGATGAAAAAATGGAGATAAGACTGGTAAATCCAACGGAAGACGGGTTCTTACAGAGGATTGATTGGAACAAAGCAGAGCTGGAGGAGAATGTCAGAAGCATTGTGGCAGCATACCAGGGATTGGTGTATACGGAAGATACGGTATCAGATGCGAAGAATGACAGAGCTGCCCTTAGAAAATTGCTCAATGAGATTGAGGACAGAAGAAAGCTCGTCAAGAAAAAGTGCATGGAGCCGTATGAAGTGTTCGAGAGTGACTTGAAGGATGTAACGGCACTCATCAAGGAACAGATCAGCATCATTGACGGGCAGGTAAAGGAATATGAGAACAGCGTAAAAGAGGAGAAGAAAGCCAGATTGCAGGATGTGTATGCTGAGGCAATCGGAGAGCTGGCAGAGGTTCTTCCTTTTGAGCGAGTGTTTGAGGCACAGTATCTGAACGTGAGCTTCAAGGAAAGCAAGGCAGCAACCGAAATCCAGGAAAAGGTTCAGAGAGTAAAGAGCGACCTGGCGGCTATTGATGCACTGGATAGCAAGTACAAGCTGAATGCGAAGGATGTATATGTGAGGACACTTGATATGTCCAAGGCCATGGCTGAGAATGCCCGTCTGATTAAGTTTGAAGAGCAGATGGAAGCAGACCGTAAGAGAAAAGCCGAGGAAGAGGAACGCCGGAGAGCCGAAGCAGAAGCCAGAGCCAAAGAAGCAGAGGAGCGCAGACGCCAGGAGGCTGAAAGAATCGCTGCGGAACGTGCGGAGAGAGAAAAAGCACTGGTAGAACAGCAGACCCAGGAGGAAAGAGCTTCGGAATCTGGCTACGATACACCGGTTCCGGATAAGACGGCAGATGTGCAGAGTGAGGAACCTGCAGAAAAGCCGGCTGAAAAAGAAGTTCTTCCGGAAGAGAAGAAATACAAGGCAACCTTCTATGCGATTGGTACGCTCCAGCAGTTGAAGGATTTGCAGGAGTACATGAAAGAACATAATATCCAGTTCGGAAAGGCGGGTAAGTAGGATGAGCGATTTTGTGAAAGAATTGAATTTTGATGGCGATACCTTTAATGACATGAAGAGAGATATGAATTTCGTATTACAGAGACTGCTCGGTAATATGCAGGAAAAGGAATGCCAGGAAGGAACGCTGACGCTGAAACTGGATGTATCGCTCGTGAGAGAGTATGTGCCGAATTACAATCCAAACATTCCCGGAGAAAGCAGAGAGATTGCGAAGCCGAAGTTCAGCCACAAGGTAACAAGCCAGATGAAGGTTGAAGATATGAAGAAGGGCAATTATGATACCGAGATGGAACTGTTCTTGAATGAGGAGACCGGGGAGTATGAAATGCGGCCGGTAGCCGATACAACACAGAGAAGTATCTTCGATGCAGACTACAGAGATGTGACAGAGCCGGGACCGGCAGGAATCGAGCCGGATATTGGCCCGGAGTACATCGAACATCCGGAACTTCCGGGAGAGGTGGCAGATAAACATGCCCTTCCTGGCCCAGTGGAAGAATATGAGGATGCAGACGAGAGCGTATATGACGATTCTACGGGCGATAACCCGGAGGATAAACAATTTACTGATGAAACCGATTTAAACGGTGCAGGGGACGGTACAGAGACTACAAGTGGCTCTGAGAAAGATGAAACCGACACCGAAGACGATGAATATGGATATGATGAACCAGAGGAGGAAGAGTAAATGAATTTAAGAAATTTGGTAGGTAAAACGGCAATCAGAACAGCGGAGGCGTTCAATCCTGAACCATTCCCACCAGTACACTTTGTTTTCGACTTTCCAGTGCTTTCGCCTAAACCTGGATCCACACGGAAATACATGGACGAGCCGGTAAAGATTATCAACGTAAAAGAAGATCAGGTTGTCATAGAAGAACACGGAGAAAGAAAGCTTCTGGAGAGAAGGTACATTGACAATCACTGGATTGATTATGACAAGTTTCTACATCCAGAGAAGGAAGAGAAAGAAAAAGCCGAGAAGCTGATGAAGGAGTTCGAGGTAGCGGCGAAACCTATCAAGCGTTTCCTGGCAGAGCATTATGACCCGATGTGTACGGCGGTGATCTCCATGGATAACATCCAGATTTTCAGAGGAGAACTGGGAGAGCCGATTCAGAATATCTGTTGCCGGTGCGGAGCAGAGGTTGAAGAGGAAATGAAGGGATAATAAATGGATAAAAGGCCGAGAAAAGAAGATGGGTCATTGTTTATATCGTGTAAATCATGCGGAGTGCCGCCGGACAGGTGCAAGGGCTTTTGTATTTTCCAGAGAATGACGGCAGAAGCAGAAAAGCAGAAACAGGAGGGAAAGTCGAATGGCAAAATTTAATATCGAAGTAGAACTTGACTGGATGGATGAAGAGGCATATTCCATCGATGATGAGTTGAGAGAACGGATTGTGGAGGGCGTGGAAAACGCCCTTCTGGAAAAGGCAACGAATGAAGCTGTAAAGGCAGTGGATAATAAAATTGCAGAGAAGATTCTGAAGGCGGAAGAAACGATACAGGCAACCGTAGACCAGTTCATTGCGAATGTGTGCGAGGAGAAGATTGGAAAGATTGTTATCCCGGAAAAGAAAAGCACCTGGAGCGATGAAGTAACGTACAAGCCTCTGTCTGAATACGTGGGAGAGAGATTTGAACTGTTCCTTACGGAAAAGAGATATGACAGGGACGGCCGCATTGCAAGTTATTCCAGTGACAGGAAATTATCCGCCGCCGATCTGCTCACGAGTCAGTATCTGGAAGAGGAACTTGGAAAGAAGGTTGAAAAGCTGATTGCGAATGCTAAGAGAGAGGTAGAGGAATCTCTGATAAAATCACTGGAACAGAATTTGAAAGAAAACCTTGCGAAAGACACGATTGAAAGAATGAATATCCCGGAAGTGTTGAAGAAATTAAGCAGCATAGGAGCAAAGCAGGTAACCGGAACATCATTGCCGGAGTAAAGGAGGAAGGATATGAGTGATTTTACCATAGGGCATGTTACAGACCAGAAGGAAGGACCGATGGATGGAGTGTACGCTGAGACGAAGGGCACATACACGAAGTTCAAAGGAACCGGAGCATTTCAGAAAGAGAAGAGAATCCTGTATCAGAAAGTAACGGATGTCGGAATCAAGGCCAGTTTGCAGACCGGCATGGTAAGCATCAATGACAGAAACCGGAACCAGGCAATAGCGGTAAGCATTACGGAGATGGTTGCGATTCTGAATGAGGCTTTGAGATACGGAACGGCAGGAATGGGAAAGAAGGTGCGGCTGTGATCAACAGGGCAAGCGAAGGAACGTGCCGTCAGTGTGGCAGAAGAATCCTGTGGGTGCGGATGAAGTCCGGAAAGAATATGCCGGTAGACATGGCACTGCATAATTACAAGAAGGACAGCACCGGAAAAGAAAAAATCGTCACGCCGGACGGAGAGGTAGTGGCAGGAAGAATTCTGGTAGGCGAGCGTGGAGATGGAGCAGGTTATATTTCGCACTTCGCTTCATGCAAGAAGTACCGGAGATAAAAAGAAAAGCCGCCATATCCCCATGGCAGCTCCTCAAATGTTCGTAGATAGATTCATTATATGGAGCAGAGCAAGAAAAGTCAAGGAGGTATGGCGGTATATGGAAAGGCAGAGTGAGCAGGAACTGTTAGCAATCGCACCTGTGGAAACGGAGAGTCTGGAGGGAAACAGAATCTACCGGGTAACAGGGAGAGAACTGACACAGATAGCGGAAATATCTGCGAGAGAAGCGGTCAAAATGTGCAGAGAAGAGCGAAAAAAGACCGAAAAACGTGAGCAGAGTAACGCTGATAAGGTAAAAAGAACCAAGAAATTGTTATCAGACTACCGTAGACTGAAAAGGGAAATCCCGGAAGATGAAGAATTTACGGAAGGCGAGAAAGTAGAAAAACGGTGGGCGTTCCTAAGAGATTTGATGGGTTCGGCACATATCAATAGCCAGGAAAGCGTAGTAGAGAAAGAGGAAAAGCGCAGGGCAGAGAATATGTATTACATCAACCGGATAGAGCGTGCGATTGAGACGTACCGGGAGGAGTGCGAAACATCGAAAAAGCCAGAAGCTATGCGGTGTTACAGGGAAGTGTACGAATACTACATAGCGGAGGAAGAAAAGACGGTTGCTCAGATTGCAAGCGAGGAATGCGTGAGTGAAAAAACTGTCTATAAGGACATCGGGAACGCCTGCAAAATCATAGCTGTGTACCTGTTGGGTGTGTGAGAAAACTGGGTTCAAAAACAGTAGAAAATATGGAATTGACGAGGGTAAAATACCTGTGGTAACGTAGTAAGTGCCAAAAGCCCATATGTCACACCATAAAAATGGAGCACTGTGAATCGACTTTTCCTTCTCTGATGGCTGAGCGGTCTTCGGACCGCAAAGCCGGAGGAAGGGATTCTTAAAAAACGGTAAACAGCCTGTATTCCCTGTACTTAGGTAGGTAATCTGGTATAATTAAAGTATGGAAAACAACGGTTTTTCAAGGGAAAAGGAGCAGACGGACAATGGGAATTTATACGAGCAGATATAGCAACAAAGAGCTTGCAGATGGCAAATATTACTGTGTAGGAATCAGCATCGGGACGCCGAAATTCAAACTGGCGTACAGACTGGAAAACCAGTGCTACTCACTGGCACCGAAAGGGTATATGCTGAGAATGAACCTGGAAGATTTCAAGAAAGCCTATTACGAGAAGCTGAACGGCATAGGCAAGGACAGAATCATCAACATGGTTATGAAGATGGAACGTGACGCAGCGGCCCAGGGAAAGGATTTGGTCCTCCTGTGCTACGAGGATGTGAGAATCCCGGAAGATTGGTGTCACAGAACTGTTTTTGCTGAGTGGTGGGTGGAGAACACTGGAGAGATTATCGAAGAACTTCCAGACCCGAATCCCCCGAAGGGAAAGAAGGTAGCAACGACAAGTAAGAAGCCCGAAGTGCAGACGAAGCCAGATGATGGCTACCAGCAAATGAGTCTGTTTGGTATGGGCGCTTTAATATAATATCCGGAGCTGGTGTAGACAGCACGCAACTATTCCATGGTTGAGACCCTGTTCATTGCAGGGCTCCGGTCCAAAAACAACGGCATCGCATCCGAAAGGGTACGGTGTCTTTTTTAATGCAACGAGAGAAGGGAGAGTTGATAAGCAATGGCATTTTTCAGAGACCCAGGAGAGATGTTCTTGGGATGCTTGGGTACGGTGGAGCAGAGATACTTGGTAAATCTGATAAAGAATGCTGCGAAGAACGGGTATACGAGGTTCGTAGAGCCATGTGCCGGAACATTCGCCATGAGCAATCTGGCAATCCAGAATGGGTATAAGCCGGAGCAGATTGAGACAAGTGATGTGTCTATGATGAGTTCGGTTATGGGGTATGCCATTACAGGCAAGCCGCTTGACGAACTGGAGATACACGCCCAGGGCTTTTCTGATGAGGAGCTGTTGGACCCGGCGGTTGCCCTGTATGCTCAGATGTATCTGAGAACATCGAAGACAGCCGGTAACGAGTATTTCTTTAATCTGCTGAAAGATTTGAGAGACAGAAGAGAGGAACATATTGAGCATATCCGACAGAGCATGGAGAACATCAAGAAGGAAATGTATGGCATGACGTATCGCCCGTTGGATATGTGGGATCATCTGGACGAGGTGCTTGACGATCCACACACGCTGGTTATTGCCAATCCACCGACCTACTTCTCCGGCTATGAGAAGTTCTATGACACCCAGGGGAAAATGACCTGGAAGGAACCAGAGTATAAGCTGTTCGACCCGGAAACAGGACACGTTGAGTTGTTTGACCGGTGCATGAATGCAAATGCTCTGGTTGTTTGTTACCAGGAGAAGAGAACCGGAGAAGCTGTCGGAGAGCCAATATTTGCGAGAGCTGGTACGAGAGCGGATTTGAACAGCTATATTACCTCGAACAGAGGAGAAGAGGCGGCTGCGCTTGCCGAGGGAAGAAAGATTAAACGGCCATCTGAGAGCAAACTGGCACCGATAGACTGTAGCATGCTGCCGAGAGATTACGAGATAACCGAGAAAAGCAAGATACAGATCATCTCCATCAAAGCGGCAGAAGCACAGTATTACAGGCAGCTATGGACGCACAATTTTGTCGGTTCATCCGCCACATTCAATAGAGCTGTCCTTATTGACGGGATGGTATCGGGCGTATTTGGAATTTCAAAGATGCAAGCCACATCACTCTTCATCTGGTACGTTATGAAGGTCCCACACACCACGTATCGGCTTGGTAGACTACTGTATATGCTGGCACAGAACCACTGCTTCACAGAAACCTTGTTGGACGATCTGGAGCGTGAGAAGGTAACAAAAGTTCGGACGGCTATGCTGACGAAGTACCCGGAGAATAAAGAAGTCCGGGGCATTATGAAGCTGGTAAACCGACAGAAGGATAAGAATAACGGTTTCAAACTGACATACGAAGCGGAGCTGACTGATCGGACAGAGCAGGAAACATTGGAAGAATGGTTAAGGAGGGAAAGACAGTGGCAGAAGAGCAGAAAGCAAAATATGAAATAATTTATGATATGGGTACAGAGCTGTACATTGCGAAGGTGCAGTTGGCCGACCTTAAGGAACAGGACATCAACGCCAGGATAATGAAAAACGAGATGCAGGACCAGCTAACAGCGAACATCAAGAACAGAGGGCAGTTGGAGAGTTTGCCGTTAATTGCATTGATGGGAGAGAAACTGGAGATTATTTCCGGGCATCACAGAGTAAAGAGTGCAAGAGAAGCAGGTCTGAAAGAGATTATCGTTATCCTGGATAAGAGCGGGCTGACCCGAAGCAAGGCAGCTTCTAAGCAGTTGGCTCACAATGCAATCTCCGGATTTGATGATGAGAGTACGCTGAGAGAGATCGTGAAGCTGATGGATAACGTCGATGATATGATGGAGAGCTATATTGGGAAAGAGATTCTGGAAGAACCGTTGGAGCAGTTTGATAAGCTGAATACTCCGGCGGTTCAGTTTGATTTCAAGACCATTGCGTTTGCGTTCCTTCCGAACCAGATCAGAGACTTGGATGCACTGATGAAGAATCTGAACGGTAGCTGTGCGGAGATTATTGGTGTTGCCTCCTATGAGCAGTGTGAGAAGTTCGTGGAGACACTGGATAAGTACCAGCAGTTTACGGACATCCGGAACGTAGGGGCTGCAGTCCATTCCATGATTGATGCTGCAAATGAGAAAATGGACGATGCCGGTTTTGACCCAGACATGGATTGGACGTACCTTGCGAAAGTATTTGGCAGTGCTGCCATTCCGGTAGAATCGGCAGAAGTAATCAAAAAAGCTCTGAAAAAAGCAGAGAAGGACGGCACGATTACCAGTAAGAATAAATGGCAGATGATTGAATACTGGGCGGCTGACTACCTGGCAGGGAAGTAGGTGGTTGAATGGCGGCAAAGCAGAAGTATGATGAGAGATTTGTAAAAATTGCCAAGGTATTGTGCATGAGAGGCGGTACGGATGAGGATTTAGCTGACGCATTCGAGGTATCTCCGAGGACAATCAACCGTTGGAAAAAGGATTACCCGGAGTTTGCAGAGGCTCTGGCCGCCGGAAAAGAATATGCAGATGCAGAAGTCGAACTGAGTCTGTATAAGCGAGCAAAAGGAAGTAAGAAGAAAACGAAAGTAACCCGGAAAATTATTGAGATGGACAAAGACGGTAATACCAAGCCTGCGAAGATAGAGACGGTTGAGACCGAAGAGGACATCATACCGGACGTAGGAGCGTGCTGTTTCTGGTTGAAGAATCGTAGGCCGGACATCTGGAGAGATAAGCAGGAAATTGGTCTTTACGAGATAGAAGACATGGAGGGTATCGAAGCCGACATTTATGGCGGCGAAGAATAAGGGCTTATCCAACCCGTATGTCAAGGTCAACAGGCGCAAGCGTATAGGGTTCAATTTCAGCGACAAGCACAAGCGGTATATCAAAAATTGTGCGAACAGTACCTACAATATCCTGGAAGGTGCTGTTCGTTCCGGTAAGACGGTAGATAATGTTTTCGCATTTGCTCACGAATTAAAAACGACGAAGGATAGAATCCACCTGGCGACTGGTTCGACTATGGCGAATGCTAAGCTGAACATTGGAGATGCTAATGGGTTCGGTCTTGAGTATATATTTCGCGGGCAATGCAGGTGGACTCAGTACAAAGGGAATGACTGCCTGCTGATAAATGGCCCGGATACGGGGTACAAAGACAAGATTGTAATCTTCGCCGGAGGTGCAGCGTCCGATAGTTACAAGAAAATCCGAGGTAACTCATACGGTATGTGGATTGCAACCGAGATCAACCTGCATCATGACAACACCATCAAAGAGGCATTCAACCGACAACTGGCAGCCAAGAATAGAAAAATCTTCTGGGACTTGAACCCAGACCATCCTAAGGCGGCGATATACGTTGATTACATTGACAAATACGCTGAGAAAGCGGCCAAGGGAGAGCTTCTGGGTGGTTACAATTACGAGCATTTCAATATCTTCGAGAATATCAACATCCCGAAGCAGAGAATAGCTGAGATTGTCAGCCAGTATGACAAGGACAGCATCTGGTACATCCGAGATATTGAAGGTAAGAGAAGTATTGCAGAAGGCCTGATATACGTTAAGCTGGCAACTTCCATAGCGGCAGAGGACGATGAGTACATCGTGCCGTTGGAAGAGACAATTGACATGGCGAAACGTGGAGAGTTCATAGAGCTGAATATAGGCGTGGACTTCGGAGGTAACGGCTCCGGCCACGCTTTTGTTGCGTCTGGTATTACCCAGGGATATGAGAAACTGTATGTGCTGTCCTCTGAATGGCACGATGCAGACGGAACAGACCCCGATGATTTGAACCGGATGTTTATGAAATTCGTTGAGAAGATATTGGACCGGTACGGATTCATTACGAATGTGTACTGCGATTCTGCGGAACTGGTGCTGAAACGAGGTTTGCAGAAAGCTATGATTGAGGCGGAACTGGGAAATATCAATGTCACGAATGCTGCCAAGTGCAAGATTACAGACCGTATCTTCACAATGACCACGCTCTCAGCAACTGGGCGTGTGTTCTTTACGCCAGATTGTGAAAGTGTTCTCGAAGCTATCAGCATGGCGGTTTGGAATCCGAAGAAAATGGAACTGGAGCGTCTGGATGATGGAACCAGTGATATTGACTCTCTGGATGCTATGGAGTACAGCTTCGAGAAGAGGATAAAGAAATTCATTAAGAAGACGGGGTGAACTGATTGAGAATTGCAAATATATTGAGAAAGGTGTTGAGAAGATTGGTGCCGAATAACAGTGTGGAAAAAGCCCTGGGCGTTGATATATGCGAATCTGGAGTAATGCAGAATGCCATAGAGCTGTGGCACAACATGTACAAGAATGAACCGCCATGGAGAGGCGGAAAAGACAATGTGATTCCTCTGAATCTGCCGTCAGCGATCTCGGAGGAATTTGCCAGGCTGATACTAACGGAGTTCAGCATGAAGGTAACTGGCAGTCCGATGGCTGATTTCATCAATGAGCAGTTGAAAGACCAGCTTACGGATTTAAATAAATTTGTTGAGATGTACTGCGAGGGTGGAGCTATTGCAGTGAAGCCGTTCGTGACGAACATAGACGAAAACGGAAAGCCAACGGCAATCGAGCTGGATTTTGTGAAAGCGGTGGATTTCTTTCCCTGTGCGTTCAATAACAAGGGAGAGATAACGGCGGCGGTGTTCGTGGAAGGAAAGAAGATAGGAGATTACCTGTATACCCGGCTTGAATACCATGAGCTTACGGGAATGACCTATACGATCATCAACAAGGCGTTCAAATCCGAGGAGATTTACCAGTACAACGATGACGGAACCTATGCTGTGAGAGATAGATTCCGGAAAGAAGTGCCACTGTCTGAGGTGGATGAATGGGCGGGCCTGTCGGAAGAACCGGTAATTATCGGTAACATCGACAAGCCACTTTTTGCGTACATCAAAGTACCAAAGGCGAATAATATCGATACGGACTCGCCGTTGGGGGTATCGGTGTTCTCCAGAGCTACAGAGATAATAGAACAAGCTGACATTCAGTACGGGCGTGTATTGTGGGAGTACAAAGCCACAGAAGCCGCTATCTTGGGCGATTCTGAGTTGTTCCAGACAGATAAGCATGGAAAGCCGGTTCTTCCGGCAGGACAGGAGAGGATGTTCAAGACATTTGACTTCGACAGTGCGGACGGAACCAACAAGGGACTGCTAAAAGAGTATGCACCGCAGATTCGCCACGAAGCGTTGTTCCAGGGACTGAATAAGCAGCTAATGAAAATAGAGTTCCTGGTTGGCCTTGCCTACGGTACGCTGTCTGAACCAACGGACATTGAGAAGACGGCATACGAAATCCGGGTATCAAAGCAGAGGTCATACCATACGGTAACGGCGATGCAGGACGCATGGCATAAGGGATTTGAGAAAATCATATACGCCATGAGGGTTCTGGCATTGCTTTACGATATGGTTCCGGACGGAGAAACGGAGCTGAACTGTAACTGGGGCGATGGAGTTTTGGAAGACACAGAAGCTGAGTATCAGCGTAGATGGTCTATGGTGGTTGCCGGAAAGCTGAAAACAGAAGCGTTTCTTGCGTGGTATTTCGGATGCTCGGAGGAAGAGGCAAAGAACATGATGCCGGAGCCGGTAGCCAGATTTCCTACAGAAGAATAGGGGGTGTGAGCAGTGCTGACACCAGAATATTTGAATAGCTTTTCTTCCGGCTATCTGGGAATGTGCGATGTGCTGAATGAGCAGATCATCCGAGATGTGGCACGAAGGATAGCGAAGACCGGAAGAATCACACCGACAGCCGAGTGGCAGTTGAAGCAGGCAAAGCAGTCCGGAGCATTGATGAATGATGTAATCCGGGAGGTCGGGGTTCTGACTGGAAAATCCGATACGGAGATATTACGCTTATTCCAGGATGCAGGTTTGACCGGGATGTTGCAGGATGCAAAGCCATTATTGCAGGCCGGAAAGCTGAAAACATCGGATATTGTTCTTTCTGGAGCGATGCAGAGAACTATGGAGGCAGCCGCAGAGAAGTGTAGGGGAGAGATTGGAAACCTTACGCTGACAACGGCAATAGCCACACAGCAGGAGTATATGCAGACACTGAACGCAGCCTATATGAAGGTTACGTCCGGTGCTTTTTCGTACCAGGAGGCAATCAGACAGGCTATCCGAGATGCGGCAGTCAAAGGAACATCTGTCATGTATGACAGTGGGTATATTTCAAAGCTGGATACGGCAATCAGAACAGCTCTGCTGACCGGAGTAAATCAGACAGCAGGAAAGCTAACAGAGCTGTATGCTTCGGAGCTTGGAGCTGAGTATTACGAGACAACGGCTCATGCAGGAGCCAGACCCTCACACTCAGTCTGGCAGGGCAAGGTGTTCAAGATTGAGGGCACAGCTCCGGGGTATGAGAACTTCTACGAGGCAACCGGATATGGAACAGGAGCCGGTTTGTGCGGTTGGAATTGCAGGCATAGCTTCTATCCGTACTGGCCGGAAGTTTCAAAACCGGCATACACGAAAGATGATCTGGAGGATTACAGCAGACCGAAGTATTCGTTTGCAGGGAACCTTCTTACGGAGTATGAGTGTATGCAGAAGCAGCGTGAATATGAACGGGCAGTCAGAGAGTATAAGAGAATCCTGGCCGCCTATGATTCATATATCCAGACGGTCCAGTCAGAAGCAGACAGAGCGTACTTCCGGGAGGAGTTCCAGAAAGAATCTGTGAAGCTGAAAGAGAAGGAATCGCAGATGAAGGATTTCTGCAAGCAAACCGGACGAAGCGTAGATACCGCCAGAACGCAGGTATCAGCCGTATATGACGGCAACGGTAACTTTGTATCATTTAACCGCTCAGTCAGCGGAAAGGCTGTATGGGCGAATAAAAAATCAAATTAGGAGGTCAATTATGATTATCACAGGAATGGCTCACTTCGAGAGTGTAGCACAGAAGAAACTCGTTGAATGGTACCACAAGAACAGACCAGAGGTTCAGATCAACCTTGGAAATGTATTCGTGGTATGGTCATGCAAAACACTACAGAATTACAAGTGCCTTGCATCTACGACTATCAGTGGAGATGGCATCTATGCTGAGTACACCTACAACGGGGACAAGCAGGAACTTTATGAGGATGTATACGGTAAAATAACAAATACATGTCATACAGAAGAATAGGAGGTAGTGAATTATGAATTTCAAAGAAGCGTTTAAAGGAATGAAATCAGGACTCGCGGTAAAATTACCGTCATGGTCTGGATACTGGTGGTGGGATGAAGAAACTCAGACGATTCTCATGTACACCAAAGATGGCGATTGTCTGGACATTAGAGAAACACAGAGAGTGGAGTATACGATTCAGAACATTCTTTCAGATGAGTGGATTTATGCTGATGGTCGAAACTGTCCGATTCTGGGTGGCGAGGCTACATTCTCATTTGGAGACGCAATTAAGTATCTGAAACGTGGCATGAAAGTAGCAAGAAAAGGATGGAATGGGAAGAAGCAGTACATCCAGCTCGCTACAGGAATTTCTTACAAGACAGCGGATGGAGATATCGTAAACTGCGAACATGATGCTATCGGAAACATGGCTATCGCATTTTGCGGAACATCTGGAGTTCAGATGGGATGGCTTGCATCCCAGGCAGATATGCTGGCAGAAGATTGGATATTTGCAGATTAAGCGTTCTCTAAAGAGAGGAGGTGGAAACAATGAGGTACAGAAAGAAACCTGTCGAGGTTGAGGCGTTCTGCCTGACCGATGAATCAGAACGGACAGCACCTGAATGGTTCGAGAGAGCTGTTCTGAACGAAACGGTCTGGATCGACCGGAGCTTGCAGGATGGACACGCCAAGATGTATGGCTGTACGATCAAAACTCTGGAAGGGAAGATGCACGCCAAGGTTGGCGATTACATCATCCGGGGAGTGAACGGGGAGTTATATCCCTGCAAACCTGACATTTTCAAGAAAACGTATGAGAAGTGTTAGAAGGAGGTGATCCTGCTATCTCCCATCCATGGGTGAAATGGTATTCGCCCCGTATAGGGCTGTAACACATTAACCCTTACAATTTACCATTGAAGCACTTAAAACGTGTCCTGGGAACTCTCAGAAGTTCATAGACACCCTTTAAGACCACGAAAACAAATAGCAGTCAGCTGGTCCGTTGGTGGAACGCCTGGCTGTTGTTTTTTGCCCTGTGATATGGCATATAAACTGTCTCCTTCTCTTGCGTGCGGAGATATAAACGCACGATAGCAGTGCCGGAGTGAACCGGAATCTAAACGAAATCAGCGAAACGAAGAAAGGAAGGTAAGTGAAATGGCTTACGAATTTTTGAAGAAACTTTTTGGAACCCCGAAGGACGGCGAAGAGCCTAAGGCTATGACCTATGCGGAACTGGAGGCGGCGATTGATGCTGACAAGAAAATCCAGGTAGTAGATGTGAAAGCCGGAGGCTATGTGTCGAAGGAAAAACTGGATGCCAAGATTACAGAGCTGGACGGAGTAAAGCAGCAGTTGTCAGATGCCAATACAACGATTCAGTCCTACAAGGACATGGATATTGACGGCATCAAGCAGTCTGCAAAGGACTGGGAGACGAAGTACACCCAGGAAACACAGAAGTTGACTGCACAGCTTGCAGCCCAGGAGCGTACCCATGCCATGGATATGTTCATGGGTGGTTATAAGTTCACCAGCAAACCTGCAGAAAACGGCGTGAGAGCAGAGTTTGAAAAGAAGAACTTTACCCTGGAAGACGGAAAGTTCCTGGGAGGCGATGAGTTTATGAAGTCTCTCATGGAGAATGACGACTACAAGGGAGCTTTTGTTTTCGATGATGATGGCGATCCGGAAGACGATTCCCACGAGGAAGAGGAAGGAAAGCCGTTCTTTGCAAGAGGAGTTGGCGGAACTGGCGGAGCCGGAGGCGAAGGAGTCAAAGGCAAAGAAGCACAGTTTAATCCGTTTGGGTTCAACTTAATCAGACAGCCAGACAAAAACTAACAGGAGGAGAATGAAATGGCGAAATTAAATTATGCAACCGAGTATTTACAGACACTGGAGCAGATGTTTCCGTATGTTCTGTATTTTGGAGACTTATTTGCGACACCGAACAATGGAAGATTCCGTTGGGTAAATTCCAGAGTTATCGAGGTGCCGACAATCTCCACAACTGGCCGTACCGATGGAGACAGAGACACCATTGGAACCAGAAAGCGTAACTACAACAACGAGTGGAAACCGTTGACCTTGGAGAATCACAGACAGTGGCAGACACTGGTACATCCGAGAGATATTGCCGAGACTAAGGGCGTTGTGGCAATCGGAAATATCACGAAGGTTTACAACGAGGAGCAGAAGTTCCCGGAGATGAATGCTTACTGCATTTCCAAGCTGTATGCAGACTGGACCACTGACGGAGCGAAGACAGCCCACAGTGAAGTGCTGACAGAGGAGAATGTGCTGACCGTCTTTGATGAGATGATGAAGGACATGGATAATAAGAGAGTTCCGAGAGCCGGAAGAATCCTGTATGTGACACCAGATGTCAGAACGCTCATCAACAATGCGAAGCAGATTTACAGAACCGTTGATGTTGGCAGCCGTTCTGATGCAATCAAGAGAGCGATCAACTCTATTGATGATGTGAAGATTCCGGAGAGCGTACCGAGTGACATGATGCGGACGAAGTACGACTTTACCGAGGGCTGGAAAGTGGATTCCACAGCGAAGCAGATCAATATGGTTCTGGTGCATCCGATGGCGGTAATCACACCGATTTCCTACGAGTTCGCTCAGCTCGACCCGCCATCTGCAGGTTCCCAGGGCAAGTATGACTACTTCGAGGAATCTTTTGAGGATGTATTTATCTTGCCTCACAAGATGGACGCTATTGATTTCCATGTGAGTGTATAAGAGAAACTGATTACTGGCTCTGTGCGTGTGCATGGAGCCAATTTTTGAAGGGAGAAACCATATGTATAAAGTTGAGAAAAAGAACAGAGTTCTCAGAATCCCGGATGAGAAATTCGATGAGTACAAGAAGATGGGCTACATTATCCGGGATGAGAATGACAATGTGCTGTTCGAGCCGGAGAACATTAAGGCGACTGCAGAAAAGCTCAAGAAGAAGAATGACGAGCTGAAAGCCAAACTGGAAGAGGCTACTCTGTATGCGGAGAATGCCGATAAAAAGATTGCAGATCTCCAGAAAGAGAATGAAGAGCTGAAAGCAGCAATCCAGGCACAGGCTACAATGGGATCAGCTGCACCGGTTTCCGAAGATTCCGGAAAGAAAAAGACAACCAAGACTCCAAAGCAGTCAGAGTAGGAGGAAACCTATGCTGAAAGCGATAAAAGCAGGAAGATCAATCAGAATCCCAGATGAAAGAATGGGAGAGTACATTTCCTTGGGGTATACCATCAAAGACATGGAAGGAAATGTGATTCATGGTCCAGCCGGGAAAAGTCAAAAAACTCCCAAGGAAAAAAGAACAGATCAAGTTTCGGATGTAAAAACATTTGCGGAAGAAAAGTAGATTCGATTATGCAAGGAGAAGCATATGATTAGAAAAGATATAAAAACTCCTTGTGTAAGCTTTGAATTTTACCAAGAAGTTTATCACGGGAGTATTGCAGATGACAAAAATTTCGATAATGCAGAGCTTGAGTCAGAGGCCTTCATAGACATGATTACTTTTGGACGGTTCGGAAGGATGGAAGAGATACCGGATTGTGTAAAATTTGCTATTTGTTCCGTTGCTGATGTAGTAGTGAAGTATGTTGAGAGTCAGAAAAACGATGTGGTATCCGAAAGCAACGATGGTTATTCTATAACATATGCCAATGCATCAAATGATGCTGATTGCAATCACGAAATGTATACAAGAGCTAAAAGATGGCTTGCAAATACAGGATTGCTATACCGGGGGTGGTCAAAAGAATATGATGCACAACACTGATATTGTTATTTTCAACAAAACCATAGGAGCTGACAGAAGGGAAGTGTTTCTGCCAACAATTATCCATGATGTATGCTGGTACGGATCACGATCATTAGATGGAAGCGGAGCTGCGAGTGGAAAATATGCAGTAAGAATTCCATATAGGTCAGAAGTTGAAGGAAGAAAGACTTACATTTCAGAAGTGGAATATGCCAGAACGACACTTGAAGAGAAAAAACATCTTTGGACACTCCAGAAAAACTGCTATGTAATGGCATTCAAAAAAAGCATATTCAGAGGAAGAAAAGAACTGGATCCAGTGGAAGTATTAGAAATTGGAAAGGTGATTGATGATTTTTTTGTTGTTACAGAATATGCGGATAATACCATTCGTGGAACCGAAAGAACAAAACACTGGAGAGTAGGTGGAAGCTAATGGGAGTCAAAAAAATTAGCACACCACGAGGAGCAATTATTAGTGGCGCAAATGGAAAGGCTGAGCTGAAATGGAATACAGATTTTGCGGCAAATCGCAATGCTCAGTTTACCAGACAGCAAATGTTCGTTGATTCGGAAGTATTAAGGAGATGCAGTCCGAGAGTTCCTTTTAAAACAGGTATGCTGGAAAAGTCCGGTAAATTAGGTACAGACATTGGAAGTGGAGAGGTTGACTACATTGCTCCATATGCAAGAAAGCAGTATTACGATACTGCCGAGACAAGGGCATACGATCCGAACCGTGGAGCTCATTGGTTTGAAAGAATGAAAGTTGCTGAGAAGGGAGAAATCCTGGAAGGAGCAAAGAAAATAGGAGGTTGATATGGCAGATTCTATTATCGGGGCGATTACTGAATTTATCGGTAGTTGCCCTTTGTTAGAAGATGGCGTTTTAAGAGTAGATGCCATGGGAGATGAAGCTATAGAGTATACGGTAGAGACAGGGATTTTTGATCCGGTTTTAAAACGGTATGTGAATGGTGATGAATACAGACAGTACCAGTTCAACTTTGGTAGCCGTGAATATTACTCTATGGACAGAATCCAAAACATCCAGAACAGTTCGTTTTATGAAAAATTCGCTGACTGGATTGAGGAACAAAACCGTGCTGAGAATGTCCCGGAACTTCCGGAGCATTGCTATGCGGAGAAAATTGAAGTGCTTTCCAACGGATATATGTTTGATGGGTCCATGAGAAATGCACGATACCAGATACAGTTAAGACTTTTATACCAGAAGGAGGTAGCATAATGGCAAAAACAGCTGTATTGCGACATAAGATCGCAGATTATCTAAATGTTGGTACTGAAGCAGCACCAGAATGGGTGCTGATGGGTACAGGATTCACAACCCTTGATGAAAGTCCGGGGGCACAGACGGAATCTGTAAAATATGTGAATGAGGCATCTTCGTCCAGCTGTGTAACTGGATACGAGACAAGTTTTCCGTTTGAGGCGGAGCATATCGTAGAAGAAGAGGCGGTAGATGCAATCTACATGGTTGGAAGAAATCATTATACCGGTTCAGATGCAGAATTTGAATATTGCCGAGTGGAATTATGGAATAAAGCATCCGGAGGTAGTGCAAGTGCTACGGCATATGAAGCACGAAAGTTCAGAGTGTCTTGCGAAGTATCCGATTATTCCGGAGATAATAAACAGACGATTTCTGGCAATCTGAATGCTGTAGGTGATCCAGTATTAGGAACATTTGATATTAGTAGTAAGAAATTCACAGAGGCTGCTGCATAGGTAGTCTCTGATGTACGTTTAGAAGTGAGCGATAACAGGAGGTAAGGAAGATGAGCGTAAGCAAAGTAAATGTTAACGGAGTAGAGCTGGAAATAAATCTGTTGGATGCTGATGTGATTGAAAGATTTGAGCAGTTGAACAAGGACATTTCAAAGAAAATACAGGATCCGAAAGCTTATGAAGGGAAGACGACAGCTGAAGGTATGAAATTCCAGTGTAGATGTGTAGAGGAATATTTTGATTCATTGTTTGGCTTGGGAACAAGCAACAGAGTATTTCCAAAAAATAATGATCTTGGTATTCGTATGGATGCGTTTGCACAAGTTACTGCATTGAGCGGAACAATCAAAACACAGATCAACAACATTTCTGATAAGTACAATCCACAGAGAGCACAGAATCGTGCAGAGAGACGCGCGGCTAAAAAGAAGAAAAACAAAAATAATTTCCATGCCGCTAACAACTAATGAATATGATCGTGGACTTGCTTCCTGAGACTGTGGAGATAGATGGTGAAGAATATCGAATCAATACGGATTTTCGCATTTCTATTATGTTTGAATTGCTTATGCAAGATGACGAACTGGAAGACTCAGAGAAGACGATGCAGGCATTGAGGTTATATTACCCAATTATCCCGAAAAACAAATCCCAAGCTGTTGAGAAGATCATTTGGTTCTATAGATGCGGCAAGGAATCGAACCAAAACGGAGTAGATACAGGAGGAAGCAAGCAGAAGCAGATTTATTCCTTCGACTACGATGACGGCTATATCTATGAAGCATTCCTGCAAGAATACGGCATCGACCTACAAGATATTGAGGATTTCCATTGGTGGAAGTTCCGGTCGTTGTTTAAAGGACTGTCTAATGACACGGAGTTTGTAAAGATAATGGGATACAGGAGTATGAATATTACTTCAAAAATGTCTAAAGAGCAGAAACAGTTTTACAAGAAGATGCAGTCAATCCATGCATTGCCTGTATCACATAAAGAGAAAGAAGCAGACAAGCTCCTGGCAGAAGCTCTTGTGAATGGTGAAGATATTACGGGATTGCTTTAAGGAGGTGGCTGCTGGATTTTGAATGTGGATAGAAAGAAATATACCCAGGTACAATGTCCTGCCTGTGGTTATAGAATGCCACTCTTTTTTACAGAGGAGGCAGAATGTAAGGGAGTGCAAGTAGCCTGTAAGGGGCGAAAGTGCTCCCATATTTTTGAAGTTAAAATAAAAAACGGACAACAGATTAAGTAGAGCCATCATGAGCCGATAATCCATTGTTTGCCCTTGAAGAGAGGTGAAAAACATTGGGCTATGATGGCACACTTAAATTTGATACCAGTATAGACTCATCGGGGTTTCAAAGTGGTATCAATAAAATCAGTTCTTGCGCTTCAACTGCGTTAAAAGCCACCAGTGCAATCATTGGAGGCGCTGCATCAGCTGTTGTTGGAATCGGAACAGCAGCTATAAAAACAGGAGCTGATTTCGAGGCTGCTATGTCCAACGTAGCGGCTATTTCCGGAGCTACAGGAGATGATTTAAAAAGCCTAACTGACAAGGCGAAGGAGATGGGAGCCAAGACGAAGTTCTCGGCCACCGAATCGGCAGAAGCGTTCTCCTACATGGCAATGGCTGGCTGGAAAACAACTGATATGCTCGAAGGTATCGAGGGTATCATGAACCTGGCGGCGGCTTCTGGAGAAGACCTGGCAACGACCAGCGATATCGTTACCGATGCATTGACGGCATTTGGCTTATCAGCCAAAGACTCTACGCATTTTGCGGATGTCTTGGCACAAGCCTCATCAAATGCCAACACTAATGTAGGTCTGATGGGCGAAACATTCAAATATGTTGCCCCTGTAGCTGGAGCGCTCGGTTTCTCAGCCGAAGACTGCGCTACGGCTATTGGTCTGATGGCCAATTCCGGAATTAAGGCAAGCCAGGCAGGTACTTCGCTTAGAAGTATCATCACCAGAATGGCCAAGCCTACAAAAGATGTGCAGGGAGCTATGGATGCTCTCGGAGTGTCACTGACGAACAGTGATGGCTCCATGAAATCTCTGAATGAGATTATGGTCGACCTGCGAAAAGGTTTTGCAGGATTAACAGCAGACCAGAAAGCACAGATGGCTACTACTTTGGGTGGCCAGGAAGCTATGTCTGGTTTACTTGCGATAGTTAATGCGTCCGATGAGGATTTTGCATCATTAACAGATTCTATCGCAAATTGCGATGGCGCCGCTCAGAAAATGGCGGACACCATGAACGACAATTTGTCCGGACAGATTACTATTCTGAAATCCGGATTAGAAGGTCTGGCTATTTCTTTATACGAGGAAATGGCTACTCCGCTAAAGAATGTTGTAAAAGTAGCCCAGGAGATGGTCCAGGGACTACAGGAAGCTTTCAATGACGGAGGACTTGATGCGCTCGTTGATAAAACTGGCGATGTCATGGCCGAAATCGTTACGAGAGTAGCGCAAGCTGCACCGGAGCTTATCGGAACAGCGGAAGACCTGGTCGGCGCATTTATACAAACTCTTTTGGAACAGAAAGAAGAGTTTGCGTCAGCCGGAGCCTTTATGGTGTCGGAACTGGCGAAAGCGATAATGAACGTTGCTGGAGATATGTGGTCTGCCGGCATTTATATTTTTACAGAGTTCTTAAAAGCTCTGACAGATCATTCCGAAGAGCTGGGAAGCTCGTTCGGTGAGATGCTTTCCAAAATAGGGGAGGCGGTACAAGAAAATCTTCCGCTCATTATCCAGGCCGGGAAAGACTTTATAGCCGGATTTTGCCGAGGACTGAGCGAGGAATTCCCTGGCGTTTCAGCTTTACTGGATGGGTTCTTCGATGGTCTGCTTAGCACAGTTGGAGCTGTGGCACAAAGTGTCGTAGATCTGCTGTCAAAAATTTTCGGAGTCATTGATGCGCAGGATCCTGCCGTTATGGAGGCTATTGGAAAAGCGATAGGTACAATAGCCGGAGCGTTAATAAGCTTAAATGCAGCAAAAAATGTTGCTGGCTCATTAAATACACTGTTCTCAGTTTTAGGGTCTGTAAAAGGCGGAATTACCGGCATTACGGGCGTAGTTGGGAAAGCTGTTGAAGGATTTTCCTTATGGAGAGGCGAAGCCGGAACCTTAATGGAGGTTCTGGAGCTGGAGTTCCCGAAAGTGGCCAGCATAATATCTTCCATCGGAGGAGCAGTACAGAAAGTAATAGGGTTCGTTACTCAATTTGGAACTTCTATTGCAGGAATCGGATCAATTATTGGTGGCGCTATTTTGGCGGTCACAAGCTTCGTGGATATGTTCCAGAATGGATTCAGTGTCATAAAAGAAATCCTTATGGGCGTTGGCGTTGCATTGGCGGCGGTTGGCGCTGTTATTCTCGGTGCGCCTGCGGCTGTAGCAGCTGTAGTTGCCGGGATTGTTTTTGCTGTAGCAAATCTGGCTATAGCGGTTAAGCAACATTGGGATGAAATCCTTGCATTCGTACAAGAAATACCTTCCAAAATAGGAGAGGTAGTTGATGCTGTTGCAGATTGGTTCCAGGCATTACCTGGACGGATTTCTGCATTCTTGGAAGAGATAATTGCAGGAGTCCAGACGTGGGCTTCTAATTTGTTATCACAGGCATCAAGTGCTGCGGAAAATGCTGTAAATGCTGTTGAGAATTTCTTCTCGAATTTGCCTTATAAAATAGGCTATATCCTGGGATTTGTAATCGGGAAGCTCGTGAGCTTTGGCGTAGATGCTATCAATTGGGTAACGAAAAATGTGCCGATTATTATTAACAATATCGTTACGTTCTTCTCTCAGTTACCTGGAAAGGTTTGGACGTGGCTGGTTAATACCTACAATAAGCTGGTAACATGGGGCGGCAACATGCTCCAGAAAGCATCTGAAGCCGCAAGGAACGTTGTTGAGAATGTATCCACATTCTTCTCTGAATTGCCGGGGAAAGTGGCTAGATGGCTCCAGAATACGCTCACAAACTTAATTACCTGGGGATCAAATATGCTGAGCAATGGACGGCAGGCAGCAAGTAATACAATAAATGCCATCGTTACGTTCTTCTCTCAGTTACCTGGAAAAATTGCAACATGGCTGACGAATGCTGTAAGTAAAGTTGTTTCCTGGGGAAGTCAGTTAGCGTCTCGAGGTAGATCAGCAGCTTCACAGCTCGTAAATGCCGTAACAAGTGGAGTGGCTGGATTGCCAGGAAAGATGGCAGAGGTTGGACGAAATATCGTACGAGGAGTATGGAACGGTATAAGCAATGCGGCCGGATGGTTCAAGAGCCAGGTTAGAAGCTTCTTCTCCGGAATTGTTGATGGAGCTAAGAGAGCTCTCGGCATCCATTCTCCATCTAAAGTATTTGCCAAGGAAGTAGGTAAGTGGATTCCACCTGGAGTTGGAGAAGGAATTAAAGGTGAAATGCCAGAGCTGGAAGATGAGACCAACAAAGAGATGAAAGCTTTGGCACAAAAGATGCAGGCAGCTGTGAATATTGAAACCGGAAAAATAACTCTGGACAAAAACACAAGCCAGACATACAAGGTTGACCAGGAAAATGGACAGTCGTTTGATGGCAAGGATACCAATGTTGTTATCGAAGGCGAAACACATGTACATGTCGATCTGGATGGAAAAGAAATTGCCGAAGTGACAACCCCGTACATTGATGAGAATCTCGGAAAGAGATACGACTTGGAAGAAAGAGGTGTATAACGTGTCTACAGGAATCAAATTTGGAGAGTACCATTCCTATGAAGAGTGGGGATTAAAGCTCTCCAAAATCACGATTGGCTTACCAGAGCCTAAGACAGTGCTGATTGATATTCCTGGAGGGGATGGAGTTCTTGATTTGAGCGAGTCCCTTACAGGAAGAATGCAGTACGGGACAAGAAAGCTAGAGTTCGAATTTGATGCCAGAAATTGTAATTATTCTGATTGGTCGGATTTGACGAGTAATATTGCTGGAAAGATTCATGGAAAAAGAATGCGTATTTCGTTGGATACGGATCCGTGTTATTACTATGATGGCACCGTGGAAATGTCTACAGCAAAATCAAATGAAACGACAGCAAGTGTAGTGATATCCGCTACTTGCCAACCGTACAAAATGGAATTGACCGGTAGTTTGGAAGATTGGATATGGGATACATTCAGCTTTGAAACCGGCGTTATTAGAGAATACGCAAATATGGTAGTTGATGGAAAATTGGAGTTTATCCTGTATGGTAATCAAAAAGAAGTTGTGCCAACATTCTATGTTTATGCAACTGATGGATTAAAGGTTGAGTTCGAGAATACGACATATGATCTGAAAGATGGCGAGAATAAGGTACTAGATATTATTATAAAAGGCGGTGAAAATAAACTGGTTTTTACTGGAAACGGAAAGGTATCTGTTGATTACAAAGGAGGGATGCTCTGATGTATACGGTTTATGCGGACGGGGAGGTAATATACTCCCCGTTGCTTTCTGCCAATGATGGATATTCCTTATTGGCTGCAAAAGTAACGAGTGAGCTTAATAAAGCTGGATCGTTCCAGTTTACAATGCCACCAAATAATGTAGCTTACGGGAAAATAAATAAACTGGCCACGGTTGTATCAGTAGTCTCGTCTGATAATCCTACGTATGTTTTAAAGAATGTTGATAAGACGAGCAAAGGCCCGACAACTTCAATACCAACTACTGTTATATATGGTGGAGCAACCGTAGATCCAGCAACGGGAAAGATTGCACTTACAAGTCCATTAAATAGAGAGGGTTCGTCGAGTTCAGAGATATGTTCAAATTATAAACAATATCCATATTTTTACGGAGATTTGAAAGATGGAACTGAGGATTCTAAAATTTACAGATTTTCGGATGCAAGCTACACAGTATCTACCGGAACCATAACGTTTCGGAAGTATTCCTACACCTACTATAGCCAGACGTTTACGAAAATAGTCCAATCAAAAGAGTTGTTCCACGGAAGACTGTTGAATACGGAAAAGGATTTTTATAAGCGGCAGAAAGCAGTGTGTGAAGGAGAACTTGCTTATTTGGTGGATTCGATTTTGCGCCCGTATGATTACCAAGGAGATATCCCAGAATTATTTAAGCAGTATATAGCAAGCCATAATGAGCAGGTGGAAGAAACTAAACAATTTGAAGTTGGAGAGATTACCGTAACTGATCCGAATAATTATGTGCATTACAGTTCAACCGTGTATCCGAATGTTCTGAATGAGATAAAGGAAAAACTCGTGAATACACATGGCGGATATATCCGAACCAGGGTTTCTGGTGACAAGAGATATGTGGATTACGTGAAAAAGCCGGGGATTACAAATTCACAGATTATAGAATTCGGCAGCAATCTGCTCGACATTACGGAATATATTACTGCTGAAAATGTGTTTACGGTTTTGGTTCCTCTTGGCGAAAGGCTAAAAGATGAAGATGGAAATGAAACAGGCCGGCTGACCATAGCAGAAGTAAATGATGGAAAAGATTACATTGAAAGCGAAACAGGAATTAAGTTGTTCGGTAGGATTACAAAGATTCATGAGTGGGATGATGTAACAACTGCTGACAACTTACTTACGAAGGGAAAAGCGTATCTGAATGACGGAATAACAATGTCGGTATCACTAAAAGTGAAAGCAGTAGATTTGCACTTGGTAGACGTAAATACAGAGTTGATTTCAATTGGCGATGAAGTAAGAGTTGTATCTAAACCGCATGACATAGATACGTTTTTTTTATGTACCAAAATTGAACTTGATTTATTGACGCCGGACAATTCAGTGTATGAGTTCGGTGTTGCTTTTAAAACGTTGACAGGAAAGCTTAATAAGTAGGAGGCGATAAGATGGCTGATATAACGGAATTACTGAGAAATATAAGAACAAAAATCTATGGGAAAGATGTTCGGCAAGCCATTCATGATGCGATTCAGCAGTGCTATTTGGATGGAAAAGTCGGTGCTATTGATATGGTTGCAAGAAACCAGATCAGCAACCTCGTAGCCGAGAATAACAATACATCCGGGAATAGTGAATTGACTGATATTCGAGTTGGGGCAGATGGAACGAAATATCCTTCCGCTGGTGAAGCTGTGCGGACACAGATTAAGAACATCAGTTCAAGCCAAGAAGAGATTCAAACGCAATTCCCGATTCTTGCAGCTCATATGGCATCAGCAAGAAAACGGATGACAGAGACTAAGGCAGATATGCGGTTTTTCTCGTATGGCTCAATCAACAGTTCGGGTGCGATTGTTGATTCACAAAAAGAAATTGTCTCGGTATTATATGACAGGCATAAAAACGAAAGCATCACTCCTCCAGATGGATATGAAATAAGAATAACCACATACAATGCAAACAGCGGTTCTTTGAATAGTCTTGGGAGTTGGACGTCTAATACTACACGATATGGTGCAGATAATGATTCCTTGAAAGATAGAGTATCCATCAGAAGAAAAGACGGTGGGGATATTTCTCTTACAGATTTGGAGGATGCTGTTCATACCTCCATTGCCGATCTGAAGATATTCTATAACATTACCGTTGCATTAGACAGCTTGAAGAAAGAACTGGAGGCAAAAATCACATCTGTAAGCAACAAAGTGGCTGCTGTACAAAGCGATTTAGATGCAGCACCGAACGATATCGTAAATCTACATGTTTGGGAAAAATTCAGTTCCAATCTGACTCCAAATCTGGCCGCAGAAAAAGCACTGGGTCTTGGGACTTGGCCAGCGGGTATTGCAGGAATGAAACCCGATTTTACAATCAGTTACAGTGATGAAATAGGAAAAGCCGGAGGCGAAATTGTTCTAGCAGATCCGGTAAGTTCTTTTCGTGTAACGAATTCTAGTGACTACAAAAAGTTGAATTTCCTAAGAGGAAAATATGTGAAAAAAGCTTCAGCGAGTGATGGGATTTTTAAAGTTGCTACTAATGCAACATTTACCGTAACAACGGAAAAGAACATGATTGAAATGTATGTTATGAATTGTAGCAGTGCACAACATGTAGATTCCGTTGGATACACAGCAAGCTATGGACATGTAACGTCTGCAGACAGAAATGAATATCCGTCTGTTGGTTTGCAAGATGGTTTCCGCTATGAATACAAGGGAACGATCGGACAGGCACTGTCCAAAATTGAAACAATAGGTAGTAATTAAAGAGGAGGAAAGCAACATGAAAAAAAGAAGTAAATTATTAGCAGTGGTTTGTGCAACAGCATTATCCATGTCTTGCGTGACACCCGTATTTGCGTGTACGCCAAAATTGAATCCACCATCTGTGAAGATTCCGGATATCAATTTCGAGCCCGATGGTGCTTTAAAAGATGCAATCGATAACTATGTAAAAAATTGGCTTGAGAAATGCGTCCTCGCTGCACCGACAGTGAAATATGCATCTTATTTCAAGAGTGCATCAAGATATTTTAATTACAGTCATGTAGCGGTAAAGTGGTCAGAGGTCGAAAATGCAACATCTTATAAGGTAAAAATCACAAAGACTGACGGAACTTGGAAAGAATTTGATACAACATATACATCATTTTATGCAACGAATTATACAGATGAATTTTTTGCTGATGGTATGGATGATGCAACCGTAATGGTAAGAGCATACGGTGAAAATGAAATATTTAGTTTGTGGTCTAAGACAACCACTATTACTAGATTTAGATACTAGGAGGGGGATAGCATGATAAGAGGTACCACACCTACGTTAGAGTTTACACTGCCGTTTGACACATCACTGATTGCAGAGATGTATGTCACGATAGCACAAGACGAAAAAACGGTGTTGGAAAAAACCTTGTCGGATTGCAGTTGTTCCGGAACATCCGTATCACTGGCTCTGACACAGGAGGACACGCTGAGATTGCAGCAACAGCCGCACTCACGGGCTGAGATGCAAATAAGAGTGCGGACTACAGCCGGAGAGGCTCTTGCATCCGACATCATGAGAGTATATGTTGGCAGGATCCTGAAAGAAGGAGTGATTTGATGCGATTCGATGTAACTTTTCGCGAGCTTGATAAAAAGCTGATCAAGGTTGACTTTGAGCACTTCCAGATTGTATCAGACCATGCCGGAGTGGAGTACTACAAGGGCGATTACACGGTCACACCAAAAGTAGAAAAACAAGAGCTTGCGACACGTCAAAAGTTTCTGACAGAAAATGTAAAAATCAAAGAAATTCCATTTTTCGAGGTGTCAAATCTTGAAGGTGGACAGACTGTATTTATTGGAAAGGAATTGTAAAATATGAGTATTAACAAAGTAGTATATGGTGGAAAGACATTGATTGACTTAACAGGTGATACTGTTACCGCAGACAAAATATTAAAAGGATTTACATCACATGGAAAAGATGGTGACTTGTTGACCGGTACTTGCACATATGACGTGGATTCAAGTGATGCTACAGCGGCTGTTGCAGAAATCCTTAAAGGTAAAACTTCATATGTAAGAGGAAAAAAACTGACTGGTACCATGCCAAATAATGGAGCAGTAGCTGGAACTATCACTACACTTGATGGAGATTATGTTGTTCCTCAAGGCTATCACGATGGATCTGGAAAAGTATCGATTGATACAACAGAGAAAGCAAAACTTGTTGCTAAAAACATTCGTGAGGGCATTACTATCCTTGGAGTAGTTGGAGAAATGTCCGGTAGCGAGGGAATGAAGCCTCAGGCCAAAGTAATAACACCGTCAAATACTGAGCAGACTATTCTTCCAGATAAAGGATATAACTGTTTGTCTCAGGTAACTGTTGCAAAGATTCCATATGTTGAATCCGAGAATGCGGCAGGCGGAACAACAGTAACCATTGGATAACGGAGGTAATAGAGCGTGACTGTAAATAAAGTGGAATATGCCGGTAAGGTATTACTTGATTTGACAGAAGATACAGTAACACCAGACAAATTGATAAGTGGTGAAATTGCTCACGATAAAACTGGTGCAAAAATTGTTGGTACGCTTGAGGATGTCGGTGATGGTAAATATATCTGGAAAAAGCATATTGGAAAGGTATGGGACATTACACGCACACATCTCGGAACAACAGCACCATCTGATTATTCGGGTTTTGTATATGGTTACTATATTGCAACAGATGATGGATATTTTCTGCTGAAAGGAAAAGAAGCTGTATTAGGTGACGGACTTAGTTATATCAAAGGAAAAGGTGCAGAAACACATCCTAAATCTGTGTATCAATTATCTAATACATATTCATATCCATCCGGATTTACGAAAAATTATTACAGATTAGATATTGGTGATACCTATACAGAAGGAAAAGGAAGCTTCATTGGATATGTTTCTTCGGATAATTCAAGTGCTTATCCCGATGACGGGCTGAAAGATGGTTACTATTATGTGAAGATTCAGGAAGGAACTTCTTCAGGAACAGATACATCAGATGCTACCGCTACTGCACCAGATATCTTAACCGGTAAAACTGCCTATGGGAAAGACGGAAAACTGACAGGTTCTATGCTGAACAATGGCGCGGTCGACAAATCTATCAGCAATAAATCGGAAAGTTATACAATCCCACAAGGATATCACAATGGGTCAGGGAAAGTTGCTATCAGTGAGTCAGAACAGGCAAAGATTATTGCTTCCAATATCAAGAAAGGTGTTTCTATTCTTGGTGTGACGGGCTCATATGAAGCAACTGCATCAGGTGGCAATAACAACTGCGAAGCGTATCTTGTAGATGTATCAAACCCAACAGTATCTTTTAAGACAGCATCTGGTGTAATCAAAGCATACGGCTATGCATATGAAACTACAAAATCACAGTGGGGTGGTTCTAGTAATACAACCATGTATGCTTTTAATGGCACAAATTATTATAAATCAGCATATTATGGTTCGCCAGCTGCAACAAACATCACACTTGGTATTTCTGGAGGAAAGCTGACAGGATTACCGTCAGGATTAAGTGGTGGAACATTATTAGTTACGAGAGGTATTTAGAAAGGCGGTAAGAGGTGGTAACAAGGAGTTTGGGTGGTTTTATGACTCAAAATTTTTTGCGGAAGGCTTTAGTTAATTAATTTTAAGCTTTATGAAAGCAAAAGAATCACAAAAGAGGAGATATATACTCGAATATAATATGAGAAGATATTGTGATACAGACGACATAGAGAAAGGAGTATAAGATGAAAGGAATTGACGTATCATCATACCAGGGCTCAATAGACTGGGGCAAAGTTAAATGGGCTGGTGTACAGTTTGCTATTTTGAAAATTATCAGAAAGGACCTGAACCCGGACAAATCCTTTGAAGCAAACTGGAAAGGCTGTACAGAAGCCGGAATGCCGATTCAGGGCGTATATAATTACTCATACGCAACTACAGTAGGAAAGGCAAAGACGGATGCACAGAGAGTAATTGAGGTACTTGCAGGAAGAAAGACATTTGTATGGCTTGATGTAGAGGACAGATGCCAGCAAGGACTTGGACAGACCTTAATCGACATTATCAACACATATCAATCAGAAATAAAGGCGGCAGGGCTTGATTTTGGAGTATACACCGGGCTTAGTTTCTACAACACCTATATCCTGCCATATGCCAATCAGATTAACTGTCCATTCTGGATAGCCCGCTACCCATCCACTAAAGGAATGACAATCGGGGATGATCCGAACGATGCCAAGAAGCCTACTATTGTACACAGTCTGTACGGATGGCAGTACACCAGCGCATTCACCTGCTCCGGACTCAATAACAGCACGGATGCAAGCCTCTTATACGTGGAACTTGGAGCAAATGATGCAACAGCAACAAGCCAGCCTGCATCTGCGCCAGTCAAGCCAAGCAATGAGAGCTGGAAGGGCGACATTGATTACTATCTGGAAAACGAAGAAGTCAGAAAATGGCAGCATGCTATGAATGTAGGCTTCGACCTTAAAGGAGCTGATGCACTGAAAGAGGATGGTAAATTTGGAGCAGACTCGCAGGCATTCGCAAAGAGCCACAACCTGTGGAGCGGCCAGAAACATTACTGTCCGACAGCAATCAAGTGGCTGAGGAAAACGCTACATAATGTATATAGCTTTACTAAGCTAGATACAGACTATAAAGAATGGAGCGACTACCTCTCGAAATGTGTGATGGTATTCCAAAAAAATAGAGGACTGACACAGGATGCATGTGTCGGACTTCTCACAACATACAGACTTTTGAAAGGATAAGGAAAAAAATGATGAATGATATTACAAGATTTTTTGCAACAACAGCAAGCAACAAAATTATGGAGATAGTAGTTATTTGTATAGTGATGGACACTATCTTCGGAGTATTACGAGCAATCAAGGAGAAAAAGTTCAATTCAAACTTTGGAATCAATGGAGCAATCAGAAAGGTCGGTATGTTGATTTCTCTTGTGCTCCTGGCTCTGGTCGACTCAATCATAAGATTGAACCTCATCGGATTCATCCCGGCCGGTGCAAGAACATATCTTCCGGGACAGACAGTCGGAACAATGGAGTTTTTCGCACTGTTATATATTGCATACGAGATAGTCAGTATATTAAAGAATATGTCATTATGCGGATTACCGGTCAAAAAGGTATGGCGCACGGTCAAAAAGGCGCTATCAAAGTATACCAATGAGCTTCCAATGGATTCGGCAAATTAAATAATTACAACACAAAAATAAAGGTATCTGTCAGAATGGCGGATACCTTTATTTTTATGAAAAATTAAAAGAAATTTTAAACAATACTTGACATATGGTGCACCATATGATATTATATACTTGTAAGGAGGTAAAGACAGATGAGTAAGAAAAGAAAAAAGAAAAAGTGCAAACTCAAAGATGTGGTCTTAGTATTCAGCATAATTCAAAGCTTGGCGGCAACGATATGCATGATATACGAAACATTCTTTAAGTAAGCACTAAGGCGGTGGGTAAATCCCACTGCTCACCGTCTATTTTACAGCATCTGTTTAAAAATGTCTATGATTAAAACAATAACAATTTCAACATGGGTGACATTCATATGCTTATGTTACCTGGCAATTAAAAATGGATTAGACATATTCATAGGAGTTGCCATACTGACAAGCGCGCTAAGCGGAATATTAGACATTATATATCTGAAAAGAGGTGACAATTAACATGCCAACAGGAAACCCAAAACCACAGACAATAGCAACAGAGAAATATGCAAAAAAGGCAGGCTGGATATCCAAAAGCTACAAACTCAAAAAAGATGTAGTTGACGAATATACACAGGCCTGCAAGAGAGCAGGAGTAAGCGCCGCAGGACAGCTTACAACAATGATGAAGAGCTTTGCTAAGGAGGTCAACGGAGCGAAGTACCATATAATAGAAAAGCACAACAGAAACGCAAGAGAAGAGTTAAAATCATACAGCTTTGAAGAGTTGAAGGATTTCTTTGAGCCTAACGAAGAGTTCGAGGATTTACACAAAGAGTGGGAAGAGATAGAAGATCTATTCGATTTAAATGAATTTCTTGAGCACAAAGCTGATGGAATGGAGGTGGAGTATACAATAATCGAAGATTCAGAGTCTTAAAACGGGAAACTTTGGATGAACCTTCCTATATATAAAGAATAAAATATAATTAGAAATTTCCCCAAAATTTCCCCAAAATCATTACACCATGCATGAATACTGATAATTTGGGAGAAAAATAATAGGTTCGACTCCCGTCTAGTCCACTAAAAGGCGGTTTGTGATAAAACCGCCTTTTTACTTGCAAAACCGCATAAATAAAGGCTTTACACGTCACTGTGCAAAGCCTTTTATTAAAACTGATTTTTCGATTTAAAGTTGTTTTTTCTTAAAAATTTCCCCAAGATTTCACCCGGATATCTCAGATATATATATTGATGCAAACTTCATCATGTCCTCTTCCTTGTCTTTTTGAGCATGCCTGTATACAGACTTGAGCACATGGTCGGTCTTCCAGCCACCGGCGGCCATGATGTAGCTGTCCGGGATGCCGAGTGAGTGAGCCATCGAAGCATAATAGTGGCGCAGGTCATGAAAGCGGAAAGAATCAATGCCAAGCTGCTTCTGGTACTTGTGCAGAGTTTCAAGGATAGTGTCAGGAGTCCCGGCAAAGCCTACACCCTGCTTCCGGAGCAGTCCGGCCACACAGTCATCTACGTAGATGGTCCTGGAGGATTCCTCTGTCTTATTCTTTTCACGCGTCACATAGCCATCCTCACCCTCAATAAGGGATTTGTTAATGGTGAGCATATTGCCGTCCAGATCAGCTGCTGTGACCGCACACACTTCCGAGCGCCTGAGCGCATATATGCCAAGTCTGAAAGCCAGCTCGTAGCGCGTCCCCTTTGATGCGTCGAGGATAGCCTTGATTTCATCATCAGACGGAACATGCGGAGTGTACTTGATACGTGCCGGAAGAGTCGTGTGCAGCATGAGGTCGGGGCGGTACATCCCAAGCACGGCAGAAATAAAGCCGTGATACTCTGCCACAGTCTTTGGAGAGATGAATCCATTGTTATTAGTGGTACTCTTCGGAGACTTCCTCATGCTTATCTTATTGATTTCTGACTGGACGATGGCAGCAGTCATATCCTTGATGGCTGTCTTCTTAAAATCATCGGATATATTGCGCAGCAGTCCCCGATATGATTTTATTGTGGTCGGAGAGAGCACATGCTCCTTGATGGAAATATATTGGGAAGCGTAGCTCTTAAAGGTGCCCTTAATCTTAACAGAGGTATCAATGCCTCTCAGAGCTTCCTCAATTTCTTTCTTTCCGGGCTTGTGGTCGAAGCTCAGGCTGTACTTTTTGCCGTTAATCATTTTTTGAATCCGGTACCTGTTACCTCGTTTTTCAACACGCATAATCATCATCCTTTCTAAAAAAGAGTATAAAAATAACACCTGTCTCTCGACAAATGCCACTCCGAAAGGTATAATGAATGTGCCTAGATCATACTTTTCGGAGTATGAATATATGAGCGCTCTGCAGTTGGTAGCTGCAGGGCGCTTATTATGTTTTGTCGAAGTCAACAAAACATAAATAACGTAAAAGACCCCACATAAATGTGAGGTCTTTTTAAATGCTGTTCGCTGTATAAACAGGAACTATGTCTCATATAGTGCCGGTAAACGGCTTTGTTTTGTGCATTTATTATAACCTCGGTATATTAAATTCGTCAAGAAAAATATACATATATTATTTTTGGGTATGAGTGGTATATGCCTTGTCGCATGTACGTAAGCCATCTATATGCTCAAAGAGGTCTGGCTTTATTGGTGCGCCAAGCGGATCAAGAATAAAGTCGACACCTTCACGACGTGCGAGTTTGGCAGCCGAAACAAAATCACTGTCTCCGGATATGAGTACAATTTGGTCGACCTGATGCTTATAAGCCATTGAGGCGATATCAAGTCCTATTTTCATATCAACACCTTTTTGGTCGATTTCTAAACAAAAATCATCTTCTGTTAAATCTTCGAATTTTAGACGACCATTGCAGAGTTTCTTTACCATATCAGGGCGAATTATGTAATGAGCCTGTTCTTCAGCAAGTTTTCCTAATCTTATTGCGAACTTACGTTTCTTTTTTAGTTCATTTAAAAATTGAGTAGTCCAAGCATAAAGCTCTGTTTTGCCAAGATCAACCTGTTGTTGTTTAAATGGGTGGAATATCCTTTTATTAGATGGGGCACAGTCATAGTAAAATATGCGATACAGGTCACTATGTTCACCGTGCATCCTTAGATGTCGCTTGCAGTATTCTGATAATTCAATAGCACGTTGCTGTGCAGTTTGGTCACCAAACACTGCCTGAGCTCTACGACGGTAGAAGCCACCGTCAACAAGAATTGCAGTTTTCATATAGTTTACCTCCTAAATAGTAATAAAAAAGCTCTAGGGTTCGGTCATTCCCATATGTTGAGAGACGTACAACCTAGAGCACTATTAACGTGTAAACTTTTTTACACACCTATAATATATGCAAAAAGTTTATCTGTCAATACATTTTTGTGATAAAAGTTGTACTTTTTGTGTTTTTTGCTTGATAAGATATTATTTTGTTGACGTCAACAAAATGGTTAAAAATTTGCGCCGGCGCAAATTATAGCTTAAATTCTATAATATTTTTTTCAACGGAGTACCTTACGCCTCTTTCAGTACGTCCCCTTTTGCAACGTAACCAAGTTCAATAAGTTCATCGGCACGCTCCAGGAGCCGTTGCTTGCCTTTGTCATTAAGCTGGTGGTACTTATCAAGAATAACCTTATCGTTATTACTGACTGGAAACGGATCTTTCTCTATTTTATTACTCCATCCCATTACATAAGCAGGTGAAACATTACAAATATGTGCGATAGATTCAATTTTATCAGATGGAATATTTGTTATTATATTATTTTCGTACTTGTACAGAGTCTGCTTTGATACTTCAATTTTATCAGCAAAATCTACTTGACTAAAACCAAATGAACTACGCAATTCTTTAATTCTTTCACCTATGGTCAATACACTCACTCCCTTCTATTTATTATGTAACTTGATAATAGCACAAAAATGTTATAAATGCAATAAAAAATGACTTGACAAGTTACAAAAAAGTGTTATAGTAAAAGTAACTTAAAAAGATACGGAGGTGATAGAGTGATAAAGACAGACGAGTTACGAGGTGTAATTGCAAAGAATGGGTACTCACAAAAGGATGTGGCAGAGATGATTGGAATCACTCCTAAGACATTTTATGAGAAGATGAATAAAGGCGTCTTCGGAAGCGATGAAATAGAAATCATGATAGACAAGCTTGGTATAGATAACCCTGTTGCAATTTTTTTTGCACATGAGTAACTTAAAAAGATACTGCATAATTAACAGAAAGGAGAAAACCATGCCAAGAGTAAGAGAACTAACAACAAACAGAAGAATCATTGACGTGAGAAAGCAGCTCACCAGCAAGTGCAGACAGCTGATGTTCGACGATAACATCAAGCTGGAGCAGGTAGCGAGCCTTCTTGATGTAACACCACAGGCGCTGTCACATCAGCTGAGGAATGGCGTCAAGCTGGAGACGGTCCTCGCGGTGCTGTACCTGACAGGAGCAGACGGTGAGATCACGAGGACAATGAATAAGGTCAGGCTATGAAAGGAAGGACACATGCAAAGAAAAAACGTTATAGACGAGAAACTGGAAAGCTTTGCAAGAATAAACAAAATTGCAGAGTACGCACTGGATAAAGCCGTGGAGCTGGGACTGACACAGCAGGAAGCGGAAGAGATACCGGAACAAATAAAACAAATACTGAAATGGGAGAGATGCAGAGACAACATTGAATATAAAAGGCCCTTGTATCCGGATGATACAAGGGCGAGATGTCTAAAGGTCCTCTGGTAAGGCAGACATTAGCACAGAGTGCGGAAAGGAAAAAATATATGGACGTTACAGAATCATTAAAACGTGAAAGAGAAAAAGACATAGTGGCTTACAATGCCCTGATAAGAATATCGAACGGAAGAACCAACATAGAAGTCCACGAAATATTAGAAAAAATGAGAAACCAGTTCGAAAGATGGAAAAACTACACCGAATGTCACCCATTTCCGTATCCGGTAAATAGATACGGAATAAAGATAGAACCGCCCGCTGAGGCAACAGCAGGCGGCAATGAAATCACTGAATAGACTTCGAACCAAAAATAAGGTCATGAAAGGAAAAACCATATGGGGAATCAAATTTATAAAGAAATTTCGAAGTTTGCAGAAATGCAAAGAAACGAAATCAAGAGAGAAAAAGCAAAAAAGAAAAGAAAGTCGGTATGTATGGATCCGGACTCTGTTATAGGAAAGGAAATAATGTACCAGACCGCATTACTGCATGAAATATTAGACGAGATAAGAGGAGAAAAGAAATAACCATGTATGAAGTAATACTTTTACTCCTGGTTTACATAATTGCAATATCGTGCATTGCAATTATGAACAAAATATCACCAGGAAATAAGATGTACACAGCGTGGGTAGCGTTTGTGTGCGTGGCGCTTACAGCTTTTGTAATTGTTTACGAAGCTCTGGGGACTCATTAAAAAAAAGCAATGTGGAAAGGAAAGAAGAGTGAATGAACAATTTTAAGAAACAAGCTGCTGAAAGAATACAACAGCTTGTAAAGACTAATTGTGAAGAATGTAATCAATACATTCGGTTTAATTATTGCTTAGGCAAAAACGGCTCAAGAGCGGCAACAAGTTTATTAACAGTAAAAAAATAGGTATTACATTGTTTTTTTATGTCAGAATCAATTTCAACATCTAAATCATTGCTATTAATAAGCTGGACAGCCTGCAGAGCACAATAAACAACTCTAAATTCGTTTGCAGATATATTTGGCTCATGATGAATGATTTTGCGACCTACTGACAAACAAAGTTGATAGTTAATATTTGCTTGAATTTCATTATCACCTTCGAGCTCAAGAGAAGGAAACAATTCAAGCGCAAAAGTAATTGCTTGTATATCTGAATCAGACAGGGAATATTCGAATTTACTCATTAGTCAAACCTCCTTTCATAATACTTGGACATTATCAAATCCTGTAAATAGAGTATAAGGCCAGATGAGAGATAAAAGCAAGCGAGATTTAATGAATAAGAAAGGAAAAAGCCATGACAAAGGAAGAATCACTCAGACTTGAGAAAATCCTCAAGAAAATAGATAAAGCAGATGAGGCAGACAACAGGAAGGATGAAGAATATAACAGATTCTGTCTGAGAATGAGAGGGGACTGGAACGAGGAGAAATATCAAGCCCTCAAGAGAGAAAAAGCCCTTGCAGAGGCGGCATACCTTGCAAGCCTCATTGAACTCAAGGCAGAAGTGAAGTGCATGCTGAATCAATAAAAAATATATCCGGGCTTACCGGAACACCGCAAAACTACCCATATATACAGCAAATCCTCTTGTGAACAATGAATCCATTTCGTGCGGTGTTCCGGCAAGCCCGGGGAGAGGAACGAAATGACAGATTACGAAAAAGAAAAGACAGAAGAAAAATACTGGTGGATTTCTCTTCTGCCGTCAATAGCATCAATCATCATATCAGTGATTGTAATTTTGAACCAATAAGGAGCACGGAAAGGAAAACTGTATGAAGACAATGATAGACCTCTTCTATGAGACATTCAGTCCCAGACAGAAACGGCACCATCTCTCAATGGCGCTCAAAGAAAAGCCTGGAGAGCACACAATCAGGATTTTGCAGAATGGCCGGGAAATAATCAGAGCTACAGGAGATGAAAGAGAGCAGGCATTTCAGATGGCAACAAGAGACTTAGCAAAAAGATTTCCGGCGAAAGGAAGGTAATAAAGATGGAAAGAGCGGATTTCAAACTAAAAGAGGTAACAAGCAGAATAGGCCCGGCATCTTACATGGAGGTGTACAGATCCACGAATGAGGATGCCGAGCTCTTGTACGAGGGTATAAGAGTCAGAGCGCATGATAAGATAGAGGACTTCGATTCACTCATAGTGAAATTTATTGAGACAATTGACAAGCCAAGACTCGGAATGAGGGTTTGGGTATATTAACAGCAAAGGAGAAAAAACCATGAAATTATTCAAAAAGAACACAACAGGAATGAAGCAGTACAAGGAATTTAAGAAGTGCATCGGCATGATCGGAAAGATTGAGGAGAGCACAGATGTAAAGGAAGCTGCACTCACAGCCGGCTACATAATCGGAGTAGTAAAGGAAAGACACGATAAGAGACTCATCACCGACAGCATGTTCGAGGCATTGAAGGAGCTGACAGATATCATGCTTCAGGACGTAGATGAGCGTATGAATAGCGACACACCATATGTCATGCAGATTGAGGCATAAAAAAGACCGGTCGGGAAAATCTAATTTCCTGACCGGACTCTGCGTGAAAAAATAACAATAAAAAGAAAAAACCATAAAAATATTATAGCACAAAAAGAAGGAAAATCCATATGCCTAAATATACAAAATATCTTGAATTTTCACAAATAGAGCGCACTGCCATCATGGAGCGCGACAATTACAAATGCATATTCTGTCAGATAGGCTATAAGATGCCGCCGGCAGAAGTCCTTTCGAGAAGCGTAATGGACATAATGCACTACATACCACGCTCTTCAATGGGACTTGGCATCAGACAGAACGGAGCAGTCGGATGCCGGTACCACCATCATATGCTGGACAACGGCAACAGTGGAAATAGAAAAGAGATGCTCGGCATGTTCAGAGCATATCTGGATGAGTTTTATCCGGATTTTACGGATGCAGAGCGAAAATACGATAAATGGAGTTTTTTAAAGGAGAAACCATATGTTTGATAAGTTTGGAGAATTTGATTCGTTTAGTGAGATAAATGAGCTTGCAGAAAACCTGCTTAACGAGGGTGACATAGAATCCCTCAAGGTAGTGGCAAAAGAAAATGGAATACAGGCCGATTTCGTGAACCTATACACCAACGGAGAAATCCCGGAGCTGTGCGATAAGCTCACGGCGGCACTCGGCAAGATTGATGTCGAGGCAGCAGAGCTTAAGCCAAAGGAAATCATGGAGGACTGGGTGGAGTACCTAAGAGGACAATGCATGGAGAATGAGCTCCTGGCTCACAATGTCAGAAAGAAAGGCAAAACATTGAAGGGCTGTATAGCCGCCATCCTGATGTGGTCCTTCAAGAATCAGCAGACGGTGGACAAGGATATCATCAAGGCAGCAGGCGTATCGGCGAGCAAAGTCACGCTCGGTATCCCGGGCATGGCAAGAGCCAAGAAGATAATCACTGACTACTACATGGGAAAGTAGGCACTACAGATGAAGAAAAAAACAATAGAAAAAATACCATACCTAGGACTACAGAAGATAAGCAGAAAAAAATCTGCAAAGTACATTGGGGTTACTGCAATCAAGATTATAGGACATAAAAAACACCTGCTCCTTGAGGTGTACGAAAATAAAAAGGAGTCAAAAAAGATTCCTGTGGTGAGAATCACACTTACCAAGAAGGACTTCGGAACGTACTGGCCGGACAAAAATATATGGACGCGCCAGCAGGTTTAATATTACAGACCAATATGGATGGAAACATACACCGGGGGAACCCTGACAGATGAAAATATCCTGCAGAGCCCGGAAGACCTTGAGAGGATAAAGAACTTTTGCGGCACCAAGATATACAACGATACTCGTTGGTGGGAGCACATAGCTGAATGTGAGGGCAACATCACATCAAAAGAAAGAACAAACAGAGCAGAGCGCAAGTACAAGAGGCGGCAGGAAGCGCTGAAGGACAGACAGGCAAACACCAAAGCGCTACCTGAAAAAGCAATACTGTACAGAGCCGATCACGTGTATTTCCATGATGAGCACTTTCTATATTACAAGAAGCATGGAAGTCGGGCTGACATAGCCTGCAGTAAGTGTGGCGGTGTGACCACTGCAAGATGGAAAAGCAGTGGAGCATACGAGGACCAGTTTGAGAGAAACATAGAAGAGCCGCGAGAGAACAGCTTCGGCACATGTCCTATGTGTGGTGCACGCGGACAGTACAAGTGCAAAGGAAAAGTAAAAGGCAGCATCAGAAAAACCCGGTATCTGTTTCTTGGGCAGAAATATAAGGACAATGGCTTTGTTATGAGGTACATACAGGTGAAAAAAGAGTGGACACTAGGCTTTATTGCCGGCGAGAACGGCAATGAAATGTACAATGCCTATGAAAAGCTGTCGGGGGTTGAATTGGCAAGGGCATATTTCGAACCCGGCAAAAAGGTGCAGGTTGACTACAACAAGCATGATCCGTATGTAGGAAAAGACTTTTGGGATGATTGCAATCTGTATGGCTTGTCAAGCATCAGAATCAATTCCGGGCCAATCCTGCCGGAGACATATGATGAGATGACAGGGACCATGTTTCAATACAGTGCTATGAAGGAATACACAAACAGTCTCATGAGCGTATGCAATCCGGTTGAGTACCTTGAGTGCTACATGCGCACACCTCAGCTTGAGATGCTCGTGAAGATGCACCTGATAGGAGTAGCTGAGAGACTTGTCAAATGCCAGTATGGAATCATCAAAGACGAAACAGCAACAAGACCGGATGAATTTCTCGGCATCAGAAAGGAAAAGCTTAAGCTGCTTATCAAGGAAAAAGGAGATATAGGTCTGCTGAGGGTTCTGCAGATGGAAAAGAGAGCCATGGAGAACTGGACAGATGAACAAGTGCAGCAGCTGGCAGAAACCGGACTCACATACACACAGGTCGTGCTCGCAGAGAAATACATGACATTGCAGAAATTATTAAACCGCATAAAGAAATATGCATGCTGTGATTACGGAGGCTGCAGTCAGTCGGTATACAGAATCAGACACATCAGGACATGTTTTATATCGCAGGAATAGGAGGGACGGAATGTTTATAGATTGCGCAAAACTAGAAAAAATTTTAAAAACTGATTACAAAACGTGGGGCGTCAAGTTCGGTCTCACAGAGAAAGGCATGTACATCCTAAACGGTACCGGCTGGATGGTGGAAGCTGACAAAGCAAAAATCACAAAAGAATTTTTAGGTACCGTAATCAAGACATGTGGTCTTGCACCGGAAAAGGGCGAGTTCATGACATACCAGAAAGGACACGACCCACAGTTTGAAACAGAAAGAAAACCGCTCCTGTGGGACATGGCGGAGGATACAAAGGAAGCACTAATCTCACCGATTAAGATCATGCAGAACGATAATATGATGACGGTAGTAAAGACACCGGGCGGAGCACGCCTCATCAACGACGCGCGCTTGGCCATGGTCAACCCATATAAGTGCCGTGATGACGAAAATCCACCAAGCACCTTCGCAGTGCACGGAGACTGGCTCGTGTCATGTAATGACGAGATGGCAGTCGGGATATGCTTCACGAGTCCCGCCTACAAGCCGGAGCTTGAGGTCTTAAGGCTCCTTTCGGGAGTAGATTTCTACTGGGTAGAGACGCCTCACTACGAACTATAGGTTGAAACACCTGCGAAAGCGAAAGAAACTTGGCATGCGAATTATTTATATCACGAAAACTGATTTGTAAGCCATTTAACACACAAGGGAGCCCTTACCCAGCTCCCTTTACCTCAGGAGGATAATAATATGAAGTGCAAAATATGTGGAAAAAGATTCAAATTAATAAAGGAAAATAGATATTTGGCGGCAGAAAAGATAGGAGCGCTGGAATGTCTGAAAAAAGCATCAAAGACATTTGAGGCATTCGACTGCCCACATTGTGGCTGTCAGAACATAGTGAATATCAGAGAGGGAGAAGTAATAGAAAGCGAGGCAGAATGGAGAGCCGGGACTAATGAAGAGTAATCCTGCAAATGGCATCAAGGATTTAATGTGGAAATGCCTGATGGACAAAGGACAGAAAGAAAATATTCCGGAGCTAAAAGCCAGCGTATATAGACTTATACAGATGACTACTCAAAAAACAGCAGGGCAGAGAAAAGGCACACATATATCATGGGATACGCTAGACATGGAAATTATGAGGGTTGTGATTGAAGCGACTGCGCTTGTTTTATCCGGAAGGCTTGAAGAATTAAGCAAGGAGAAACACAATGAACGGAAATAAATGCATAAACTGTAGGTATTACGAGAAATGCGGCAAACCAAGCAGACCAATAAAGTGCATGGGATACGAGAAGGGAGATGACAGAGATGAGACAACACGAGAAACAGGAAGACATGTCTCTTTCACAGATTCTTGAAGATATCCATGACAGGATATGTGATGAATATTGCAAATGGCCGTCACAGTATCCACTGACAACGGATGACGAGGCATATAACAGAATGGGAGAAGAGCATTGCGATACATGCCCGGTTCGAAGATTAACTTAGGAGGCAGCAGTTGAACAGCATGACTTACAGCGGAGTAAAACCCATAGAACCTATAAGATGTGCATATGAACCTGATAAGGCATGCACACCGGCCTGTAAATACTATAAGACATGTATACACAGCTTGCACAAGCAGGCTGTGTCTCTACATATATAGAAAGGAAAAATCATGAAAAAAGATAGCGTGAAAAAAGAAACATGGAAAGAATGGGAACAAACGTGCGAAAAATTAAAAAAGTATGAGACAACTCTTAAACGAGTCGTTCTGACAACAGACAAAAAGCTGCTGTATCAGGCTGAATACAACAGAAAGATGAGAGCGGCACAGAGGCAGCAGTAAACCCATAATATAGTAGATAAAAATTCTTTATCGTCCTTGTAATGGGTATTAACATATGAGGGATTTTTATATTTAAGAGTATGAGAAGATACGACAACTACGACTACGAAGAGGCTTTTAAAAAATACATAGATGACACCGAGGAGGAGAGGCTTGAGAAGCTTCTCAAAGAGGGCAAGGTAAACTGCCTGTACAGAACAGCCACCACGAAGTGCACCAACATAAAGTCACAGACCACTCTCCTTGAAGCTCAGATATACCCAAGCTACCCAAGGCTCAGTGACATGCCAAAGACCAAGAAGAGACCATCAAGCAAAGCTCAAAGAAATCTGAATGATAAAAATGCAAGGCGGTATCTAATAAGACTTGCGAATATCAACTTTGGAAAAGGTGACTTGTGGTGCACGTTTGGGTGGAATGATAACATGCTCCCAACAGACGAAGAGAGGGCCAGGAAAGATATCAAGAATTTTATTGCAAAGATAAATTACCGGAGAAAAAGAAAAGGACTTGGAAACATCAAGTACATATACGTGCTTGCATTTGATGGGTATGTGAGACCACATTTCCACATTCTCATGACCGGAGACGGCATGGATAGAGACGAACTGGAATTGCTCTGGAATAAATGCGACAGACCCAACACACGAAGAATATCACCCGATGATGATTTTCTCATCACAGGTTTAGGACAATATATATCAAGAAATCCACACGGCACCAAGAGGTGGGTGAGCTCAAGAAACCTAAAGACGCCACCGGAACCAACAAAGAGCTATAGCAAGTTCAAGAAGCGCCGTGTCGAGAGGATGGCCAAAGACCACACAGTATTAGAGGCAGAGCTCACCAAAGCATATCCGGGCTACAAGTTCCTGGATGCGGAGGTCAAGTATAACGGTATCAATGCAGCATTTTACATATACGCTCGCATGGTTAGGAATTGAGGAGGCACGATGGAATACCTTGGAGAAGATTACAAGAGAATAGTTAAGGCACTCATACACTCAGACAAGGAGAGAAAGAAGCGCATCAGAAGAGGCACAGCCACAGCGTTTGATATCAAGGTGGACAATGCTATAAAAGCTGCCATGAAAGAACTGAAGCTTGACGGATTCACAGCATCTACACGCAAGGCTCTCATAGACAAGCTATATGAGAGTATACAGTACAATACACCTTGGGAGATGCTGGGTGACACTATGGTCTGCAGGTCTCTGTTCTACCGCTACAGATCAAGGCTCATGTACCTAGTGGCTGTACACATGGACATGATAGATGTATCACAATCACACGACAACACATAGTATCATAAGCACAAAGGAGAGAACATGGCCAAGGAATACGCACAGGCTTTCTATCACTCACAGGCATGGAAGAACACACGCGATGCATACTACAAGCTGCAGCGTGGCATGTGTGAGCGCTGTACAAAGGAGCTGGCAGAGGGCAGGATAACACTCAAGGATGTCGAGCCGGGAATCATTGTACACCACAAGAGACATATCACACCTGAGAATATTAACAACCCAAGAGTTACATTGTCGTTCGACAACCTTGAGCTTCTTTGCGCAAGGCACCACAATGAAGAGCATAAGAGCAAGTATGAGAAGCGATACAGATTCGACGAATACGGCAATATAATTCAAATCGAACACAAATCGAACACACAGAAATAATTTTGCGCGACAGCACCCCCCGGGGTGCGCGTATGGCACGGCGCCATAGGAACCGAGGGAGCAACCTAAATTTTACTCCGCAAGGTCGCGCACAATAAGAGGGGGGATAAAATTGACAGAAGAAACACAAAAAAGCCCGACAAAACCTAAAAAAAGAGTAAATAAGCTGACAAGCGCAAGAATCAAAAAAGAGATAGAAAATCTTAGAAAGCTTTTCGAGAGCGTAGACGATCCGGCGCGAAAAGAACTCATTTTTTCACTGATTGATGAAGCTGCTTTTTTAAAAGTGGCATGCTATCAGGCAAAAGAGGAGCTCAAAAAAGAGGGGCTTACGATTGAGACCAGGAACGCGGCTCAGAAGTTCACCAAGGCACATCCGTCAGCCACAATTTACGACAAGTATTCCAAGCAGTATTCGAGCATCATTAACAGTCTGATAGACTATCTTCCGGTACACGAGAAGAAAAAGGTATCAAGGCTTGCGGCCATGAGAGAGTAATATGCCAAGAAGGAAAAAGCAGCAGGGCGGCTATATCCGTGAGTATTATGAGAAAATTACATCAGGCGAAATAATAGCCGGAGAATGGATCATACTCCTCTACACCATCATAATTGCGGGAATTGACTCCGGGCGCTGGCTGTATGATGACAGCAAGGCACAAAGAGCCATAAACTTCATAGAGAGTTTCTGCCACCACAACAAAGGAAGGAGTGACCTCATCAAGCTGGAGCTATGGCAGAAGGCTCTTGTGTCTACAATATTCGGTATCATTGATAAGGAGTCCGGATATAGGCAGTTCAGGGAAGTATTCATCCTCATCGCAAGAAAGAACGGCAAGAGCATTTTAGCTGCGGCCATTATGGCGTACAGTGCATTTGTTGATGGAGAGTACGGCGGTGAGCTCTACTGCCTTGCACCAAAATTAGACCAGGCGGAGATTGTGTACAATGACTTTTACCAGATAGTACAGGCAGATGACGAGCTAAATGAACTGACCAAGAAAAGGCGCTCCGACATCTACATCGAGAGCCTGAACACGACAATCAAGAAGCTTGCATTTAATGCCAAGAAAGCGGATGGTTTTAACCCATCATGTACCATCAATGATGAGATGGAAGCATGGCCGGGACCGCAGGGCTTGAAACAGTATGAAGTAATGAAATCCGGTACCGGCACAAGAAACGAGCCGTTGACCATTTCAACATCTACGGCCGGCTATGTCAATGACGGTATCTTTGATGAGCTTTTCAGGCGTGCGACAGCGTTTCTGAGAGGTTCATCACAGGAAGTACGATTTCTGCCTTTTTTGTACATGATTGACGACATCGAAAAATGGGACAACATAGATGAACTAAGGAAAGCAAGCCCGAACATGGGAGTTGCAATCCCGGAGTCATTCTACATTGATGAAATCAAGATTGCAAAAGGCTCACTGTCGAAAAAATCAGAGTTTCTCTGCAAATATTGCAACATCAAGCAGAACAGCTCTGTTGCATGGCTGAGCTACGAGGATGTGGAGCGATGCCAGACCAAGAAAGCGGACAAGTCACCTGTGAAGCTGAGCCTTGAAGATTTCAAGGGATACTATTGTGTCGGCGGCATCGATCTGTCTAAGACAACAGACCTTACGGCGGCAGCAGTCGACATAGAAAAGGACGGCATTGATTACATCTTCGCGCAGTTTTGGATGCCACTTGAGCGTTACAAGGTGGCAATCGAAGAGGAAGGAGTGCCGTATGACATATTTTTGCAGCAGGGCTTCCTGAGAATATCCGGAGAGAATCAGATTCAGTACAGGGATGTGTTCCAATGGTTCATAGACCTGGTTCGGATATACAAAATCAAGCCGCTCATGACAGGCTACGACCGTTACTCCTCACAATACCTGATACAGGACATGAAGGAAAGCGGCTTCAAGGTGGATGATGTATACCAGGGCACCAACCTCACACCGGTCCTGCACGCATTCGAGGGCAACCTAAAGGACAAAAAGATTGAAATCGGTGCCAACAATCTGCTAAAGGCTCATTTCCTGAATGTAGCCGTAGACATAGACATAAACGATTCAAGAATGAAGCCTGTAAAGATAGAGCCCCGGGCACACATAGATGGAGCTATGGCAGTGATAGATGCACTGACAGTCAAGATGAAGTACCACAAGGAGTACGGAAACCAGTTAAAAAACATAAAAAGATAAGTCGGTCAATCATATCAGAATTGACCGGCTTTTTTTGGTAGCATGATACTGAGGCAGATAGGAAAGGGGTGAGACATACGGGAATTCTTAAAGATTTGGCCAATTTTAAAAAATGGAAATACATGCCTCTGCTCATATCACGAGGCGAGTATCAGCCGAGTAGCGATCTATACGAGAGTGATATAGTTGGAGCCATTGCAAACTGCATAGGCACAAACTGCGGAAAGCTTAAGCCACAGCTTGTAAGGCATGATGCCAAGGGGCTGACTGTCAGAGACGACTATTTGGCAAGATTGCTATCGCTAAGATGGAGTCCGGAAATGACACCGTATGACGCACTCTACAAGATGGCATCAGACCTGGTATACAGATCAAATGCCTTTGCAGTCATATTCTACAATGACGATTTCACAAAGGTGAAGTCCATAAATCCCATTACGACCACATCACACCGCATATGGGATGACGAGAAGGGCAACACGTTTTTCAAGTTTACGTGGGACTATGACGGCAAGGAATATACGGTGCCATATCAGGCGGTCATACACCTGAAATCACGTTACAACAAAAAGAGATTCTTAGGTACTCCACCCGATGCACAGCTCAAAACCTCGCTGGAGCTGCTGGATGTGACAGCAGAATCACTAAGAAACGTGGTCAGACAGTCGGCAAATCTCAAGGGATATCTGAAATATAACAACTTCATCGACGAGGATGAGCTGAAAGAGAAGGTTGTGAACTTCCAAAAAGCATATATGGACGCATCCAACGAGGGCGGTCTTGGCGGTCTTGATTCTTCGACAGATTTCCACGAAATCAATCAGAAGACACAGACCATACCGACAGTGCAGAGCCAGTTCCTGCGAGAAAATATTTACAGATACTACAACTGCAATGACAAGATTCTCATGAGCTTGTTCGATGAGGCAGAGTGGAATGCATTTTATGAGTCGGTGATTGAACCGATAGCGATACAGCTTTCACTTGAGTGCACCTTCAAACTGTTAACAGAGCGTGAGCGCGGGTGTGGTAACAAGATAGTGTTCACCGCTGACAGACTGCAGTGTGCCTCACTGCAGACAAGGACGAACATCGGAGCTCAGCTCTTCGACCGTGGAATAATCACCATCAACGAGTACAGAGAGCTGCTGTACTATGAACCGATTGAGGACGGCGATGTAAGAATGGTATCTCTCAATTATGTCAAGGCAGACGAACAGAGCATATATCAGATAGGCTCTGGTAGTAATTCCAATAGCGGAGCAAATCAGACAGGAGGTGATTAACGTGCCATTATTTAAAAACTTGGAAATCAAAAATCAAACAGATACATGCGCCGACCTGTTTTTTTACGGAGATATCGTTTCCGACTGGTGGGGAGCATGGCAGGATGAAGACCAGTATCCGGATGCAATCAAGAATTTCCTTAACGAGCAGCAGGGCAAGGACCTGAATGTATATATCAACAGCGGTGGAGGCTCGGTATTTGCCGGAATAGCAATCTACAACATGCTGAGGCGCCATGCACAGTCCAATAAGGTGAACGTATACGTTGATGGACTTGCCGGCTCGATAGCTTCGGTAATTGCATTCGCAGGCTCCAATAAGCCCACGATACCGTCAAATGCATTTCTGATGATTCACAATCCGTGGACGTCAGCGACAGGTAATGCGGAAGAACTGCGAAAGATAGCAGATGACCTAGACCAGATATCCACAGGCATTGTGAATATCTATGCAGAACACCTGAAAGAAGGTGTATCTATCGACACCATCAAGGAACTTATGGACAAAGAGACATGGCTGAACGGAGCCGATGCTTCTGAATACTTCGATATCGAGGTAGGAGATACAAAAGAATACGCGGCAGCAGTCACAGATTATGCTGACATTCCGGAAAATGTCAAAAAAACGATGGATTCAGCCCGAAAGAACAAAGACGCTGCAGACAACGCTAAAAAGCGTGATCAAATCAAAAAAATCACAATAAATAACTTCACGAAAGGAGATTAACATGTACACAGCACTAACTAAAGACGCACTCATGAAAATGAGCGCAAAAGACTTAAAAGCAAGACTCAAAGAGCTTAATTCATTCGCTGAGAATGAAGAGGGCGATGTGCTTGACCAGATTCTTGAGGAGGCTGACATTATCAACGGCATCCTCCAGGACGCAAAGGCAAGACAGAGACTTGCAACCATGGCGTCAGAGGCAGGAGCTTCTGATGACGACACAAATAAGGGTGAGGGCTCAAATGGAGCACTTGACCAGATTTCAGAGCGCGGAAAAAAGATCAAAAACGGCAATACAGTAAAATTTGCTGCAAAGCTCGTGTCGAAAAAGATAAAAAACGCTCTATCCACAGCTCAGACGGTGCTCCCATCACACGAGGCATCAGACCTGAAGCCAACCTTTAACGATGTATCAAGCTTAATCGACAGGGTTAAGACCATCCCATTACCGGGTGGAGAGACTTATCAGAGAGGATATGTTGAGTCATACGGAGATGGCGCCGACACATCAGAAGAGGGCGCTGATTACAACCCGACCGAGCCAAAATTTGGATATGTGACAATCAAGAAAGAGAAGATCACAGCATACACAGAGGAGCCTGAGGAGATGATCAAGCTTCCCGATGCTGACTATGACGGAGTAGTCGAGTCATCCGTGACCATGGCTATTAGGAGATACATCAGCCGTCAGATCCTTATCGGAGATGGTACAACATCAAAGCTTAAAGGTATTTTCTACAATCCGGTACAGGAGAATGAGCAGGTCATTGATCCTAAGACGGATATCACCACAATCACAGAGATTGCATCAGATACCCTCGATGAAATCATCTACAGCTATGGCGGAGAGGAAGAGGTCGAGGACATCGCGGTTCTCATTCTCAACAAGAAAGACCTTAAGGCCTTTGCAAAGCTCAGAGACAAGCAGGGCAGAAAGGTTTACACGATCGTAAACCACGGCAACACAGGAACCATTGACGGAGTACCGTACATTATCAACAGCGCATGCAAGGCCATTTCGGATCCGGCTACAGCAGCAGGCTCTTACGAGATGGCATACGGACCGCTTGAGAACTACGAGCTTGCAATCTTCTCTGATATCGATGCTAGAAAGTCAACCGACTACAAGTTCAAGCAGGGACAGGTTGCTTACCGTGCAGATATCTTCGTAGGAGGCTCAGTAGCTTCCAAGAATGGATTTATCCGTGTAAAGAAAGCGGGCGCGTAAAAGGAGAAGCTTAAATGACGAGAGAGGAATTGCTAGACAAAGCTAAAATCAGAGTGAGAAAAAGCTCCACTGACATGCTGGACGATGACATAAGCCAGCTTATCGATGTCGCACTCACAGACTTAAAAAGAATCGGAGTACATCAGACATACATTGATGAGCTGGAAGACCCTCTCGTGATTGAGGCGGTGCTTAATTACGTTAAGGCAAATTACTCAATCAACAGCGATTACGAGCGCCTGATTGAGTGCTACAACATGACACTCACCAAAATTAAAGGCGGAAATTACAGACGGCCAAAGGAGTGACGCTATGGATGCATTAATTACTCTTATACATCCGGGCGAGACTGATGAAACTGACGAGAAGACAGAAGTTTTTGCGGAAGTCGAAAGCACCGGCCGGGATGAATTCGTGGCAGCAGGAGAGAGAGGCTTCAAGGCCTCAAATAAGTTCACAGTCTGGAATAACGAATATGACGGGCAGCCGGAGTGCATATACGACGGCAAGCGCCTCACCATATACCGTACATACGGACCGAGAAACGATGACAGGATAGAACTGTATGCGGCAGAGAGAGTAGGCAGGTATGGAGGTTAAAATCACATCAGACGAGCTTGCGGAAACCCTCAACAAGCTCATGGAGGGCTACACAGGAGCAGTCACAGAGATAGTCAATGAACAGGCAAAGGACACTGCAGAGTGGTCATCCGACGAGCTGAAAAAGGGCGGACCATACCGGGAAAGAACCGGAAAGTATACCAAAGACTGGGACTCCAAAATCAGAGAGAAAAGAGTCTCGAAGCTGACCGGAGAGGTCACATACTCCGTTTACAACAAAAAGCACTATCAGCTGACACACCTGCTTGAAAAAGGCCACGTAAAGCGCAATGGCTCGGGCAGAGTCAGAGCGTTTGAACACATCGCTCCTGTCGAGAAAGAAGCAGAGGAGCGTTTCGTTAAAGGAATAAGCGAAGGGATAGAAAGACTATGACACTGGATACAATCATCGAGCGCTTCAGGAAGCTCAATCTTCCGATGGCTCTTAATGAGTTCACAATAACAAGCAGAACACCGGCACCCACATTACCTTACATCTGTTACCTGATAGATGAGACACAGCGTGGCTCTGATCAGAAGAATATGATTAGAGACATAAGTGCTTCATTCGAGCTGTACACTGACAGAAAGCCGGACAAAACAATTGAATCAAGAATTGAGCGCGAGGTTCTGTTTGATGTTGAATTCAGAAAGAACCAGGTGAAAATTGACAGCGAGAACATGGTACAGACGTCATACGACTTTAACATCACCGAAAAAATTTGAAAAGGAGAAAAAGATGGAAGAGAAAGAACAAATTATCTTAGGTTCGGGAAATGTGCATATTGAGACATTCTCAGGAACAGTGCCGGATCCGACAGAATTCTGTAAAGAAACGAACAGAATGGCATATATCTCCGGCGGCGCTACGCTTGAGTACAAGCCATCATACTACACAGCCAAGGATGACTCCGGTAAAAAGAGCAAGACCGTCATGACCGAGGAAGAGGTAACGCTCAAGACAGGTATTATGACATTTAACTCGCAGGTATTCAAGCAGATGTGCGACACCGCACGCGTCAGCGAGTTCACAGGAAAAAATAAGAAAACATACAAGAGAGTGAAATTCGGCGGAATTTCTAATCAGAGAAGAGAAAAGTATGTTATCTGCTTCCATTACGAGGATCCGGTCGACGGAGACCTTTACGTGATGATTGTTGGAAGCAATCAGGCAGGCTTTTCACTCGCTTTTGCAAAGGACAAGGAAACTGTCACAGATGCAGAGTTTAAAGCAGAGCCGATGGATGAGGAGGGCACCCTTATCGATTTCTACGAGGAGAGCGGCACTGCAAGCCAGGTAGTGGACTCGAAAGAATAAAAAATGTACGGCAGCACAGTAGGTCTGAGCTGCCGCTTTTCAGAAGAAAGGAAAGAAAATGGCAAGCTACGCACTAAATTTCAATCAGATCAAGAGGAGATTTTTCCACGTCACACTCAAGGACTATGACATCAAGGGAAAGAATGGAGAAATAATCCACAAGGAGGGCGAGAAGCTCACAGTCAAGATGCCGGTCAAGGCTACATTCCACAAGCTGGCAGCAGTACAGAGCTTAGACACCAGCCAGATTTCACTCGATGATGCAATGGACACCATGGCAGAGGTAGTGGCAGAGACCATGTCAAACAATCTGCAGAAGAAAAAGATATCACCGAGAATCATATCGGAAAATTACGATTTCGAGGAAATGAGTATATTCATCACCGAGTATATGAATTTCGTGCAGGGAGTATCTAAGGACCCAAACTAAAACTGCCCTATTATCCGGACGACTTCGGGGAAAAATCACACTTCCTACTCAAGACAAAGGGAGAGAAGCTTGTTATGGATTACACGGGGCTCAATTTGAATGAAATACAGCTGATGGAGCTGGATGAGTATCTCTTCTATATGAGAGAGGCATACATCTATAGCCTGAATCAGACAGAGAAGGGCAGAGAGTACCTGTATAACTGCTGGCGAATCACACAGACGAAACCTGACAGGCAGTCTCTGAGAGAAAAATTCGGAAAGGAGAGAAAAAGCTAAATGGCAAAAAGCGTATTAAAGGGAATCACAATCGAGATAGGCGGAAATACCACCAATCTGACAAAATCCATTGATGATGTGAACAAAAAGAGCAGAAGCCTGCAGAGTGAGCTCAAGGAAGTCAATAAGCTGCTCAAGCTGGATCCTAAGAATACAGAGCTTGTAGCCCAAAAGCAGAAGCTCCTTGCTGAATCGGTCAATCAGACCAAAGAAAAACTGAATGTGCTCAAAGAGGCAGAAAAACAGGTGCAGGCACAGTTTGAAAAGGGCGAAGCCAGCGAGGAACAGTACAGAGAGATACAGCGTGAGATAGTTCAGACGGAGCAGGATCTTAAAAGTCTTAAGAAGCAAACAGAAGAGTTTAATAATCAAAAGCTCGACAATGTAGCAGATGGCTTCAAAAAGGCGGGCGATAAGATAACCGGAGTGGGTGAAAAACTCAAACCTGTAAGCGCTACCGCGGCAGCAGTAGGCACGGCTGTAATAGCAAGCGCATCAAGCTTCGAGGATGCAATGGCAAAAGTATCAACAATAGCCGATTCAAGCGTAATGTCTATGGATGATATGAGCTCAGCCATACTTAAACTATCCGACGACACAGGACAGTCGGCAAATGATATAGCTGAGTCTGTATATAATGCTATATCCGGAGGCGTGAACACAGCAGATGCCGTAACCTTCGTAGCCAATGCCAGCAAGCTTGCAAAGGCGGGCTTCACGGATACAGCAGCCGCTACAGACATACTTACAACATCCTTAAATGCATACGGGCTTGAAGCAAGTGAAACGGAGCATATAAGCGATATGCTCATCACTACACAGAACCTTGGTAAAACCACTGTTAATGAGCTTGCAAGTGCAATGGGTAAAGTAATCCCAACGGCAAATGCAAATAATGTACAGATAGACCAGCTATGCGCTGCATACGCTGATATGACAGCCAAAGGTATTGCCACGGCTGAAAGTACAACATACCTCAACTCAATGCTTAACGAATTGGGAAAAGGAGGAACATCGGTCGACCTGATCCTGAGAGAAAAGACCGGAAAGTCATTTTCACAGCTGAGTGCTGACGGAAATTCACTGTCTGATATTCTCGCAATATTAAAGCAATATGCTGACGAAAACAACAAGAGCTTCAGTGACCTGTGGAGCAGTAGCGAAGCAGGTAAAGCGGCTATGGTGTTACTCGGAAATGGAGCAGACGAGTTTAACAATGTGCTTGCACAAATGAATGACAGCACGGGCGCAACGACAGACGCTTTTAACAAACTGGATACCGACAGCAATAAAGCCAAGAAAGCACTAAATCAGATAAAGAACACAGCAACGGATTTAGGACAAGAGGCACTTGCAATGCTTCAACCGATGATTGCATCAGTGAGTGCAAAGGTTAAAGAGTCCACTGAAAATTTCAAAAACCTTGATTCAGGCACCAAACAGATAATTTTAACAGTCATAGCAGTACTTGCGGCGCTGGCACCGGTACTCATCATCATTGGCAAGCTATGCACGGCAGTCTCGAGCATTATCAACATTGCCAAGCTCTTACAGCCTGTGATAGCGGCAATCAACACAACTCTGGCCGCGAACCCTATCATGATAGTGATTATGGCGGTGGCGGCACTGATAGCGATTTTCGTCGCGCTGTATAACAAGTGCGAATGGTTCAGGGATGCTGTCAATTCAGTGTTTGAAGCAATTAAATCATTCCTTGAGCCGATTATTGAAGCAATCAAGGGCTTCATTGAAACCATATGGACCAAGACACAGGAGATATGGGCTCTGATAGAGCCGTATATCATGGCAGCGGTCGACACGCTCAGGCAGATAGGCTCTGACATAGCACAGATATTTTCTGATTGCTGGAGCATCATTCAATCTGTATGGAACCTCGTATCACCGTACTTTGAGGCTATCTGGGAGAATATCAAGGTTATTTTCTCGGTAGTAGGAACAGTGCTAAGCGGCTTCTTTGATGTAGCATGGACTGCAATCAAGGGAATATGGGATGTGGCCGTACTGTATTTCACACTTATCTGGGAGAATATCAAGGTCGTATTCTCTGTAGTAGGCGAGGTGCTAGGGTCGTTCTTCCGTAATGCCTGGAACATCATCAAGGCGGTATGGGATGTCGTAGTGGCATATTTCTCAGCCATATGGACTGCAATCAAGGGAGTGTTCGCAGTCGTCAAGGACGTGCTGTCAGGAGACTTCAAGGGAGCATGGAATGAAATCAAAAATATATTTTCCGGCTTTGTAAATTACTTTAAGACACTCTGGAATGCAGTCAAGACGATATTCAGCTCTGTCGGCTCGTTCTTCAGAGATACGTTCGGAGCAGCGTGGAATGGAGTCAGAGCAGTATTTTCGAACTTTGGTTCATTTTTCTCCGGACTTTGGAACACGATCAAGAACACGTTTACAAGGCTAGGCACATCAATAGCTGGAGCAATAAGCGGCTCCGTAAAGGCAGGAATCAACGGAGTAATCAGCATGATTCAGAACACCATTAACGGAGCCATTGGACTGATTAACGGAGCTATTGGATTAATTAATAAGATACCCGGAGTTTCAATCAGCAAAATCGGAAGGTTAAGACTCCCTAGGCTTGCGAAAGGTGGAAAATTGAAGGAAGGACAGGCAATCGTAGCTGAGGCAGGACCAGAGATACTGCAGGTAGTAAACGGACAAACCATCGTCACACCTCTGACCGACGGAGCCAAGAACAGGACTCTTGACGAGGCACTCAGCAAGAGAGGAGCAGGAGACACAAAGGTAGAAATGAAGATTGAAAATTTCTATAACAACAGAAAGCAGGATATCAGAGAGCTCACAGAAGAGGTGCTCGAGGTGGCTGCACAGATTAAAGAAAGGGATGAGGCAGCATATGCTTAAGGACTACATTAACAGCTTTACATACAATGGACACAGTTCATTGGAATATGGTTTAGCAATCAATTCAAAAAATAATGTCTTTGGAGCTCCTAAGCCGGTGATTGAAAAAATCAATATCCCGGGAAGAGGAAATATCGTCTACAATGGCAAAACAGACGAACTTGACAATGGTGAGTATAGCGATTTCTCAAAAAAATACAGCTGTTTCATGATGCTTGACGACAATAACGATTTTTCGATTGAAGACACAGCGAGAGCCATTGCAGGATGGCTCTCAAAGGAGCCGGGCTACAAGAGACTGGATGATACCTACGAGGAGGGCTATTTCAGAGAAGCCCTCTTCGAGAGCGAGATGTCAGCTCAGGACGTGGCGGCAATGCTCATTGGAAAGATAGACCTGACATTCACCTGTCACCCATTCAAATACTCGTATGCCGGGCAGAAAGCAATCACACTGTCACAGGCGGCCACGATATACAACACAGAGAATTTCACCGCATTGCCGTACATTAAAATATACGGATCCGGCACGATAACTCTGTACATCAACAACAGGGCACACACCTTCAAGGATGTGAACGGATATGTTGAGGTCGACAGCGAGCGGATGACAGCATACAAAGACCACACTCTATGCAACAATCAGATGCTGACAACACTTTTTCCGAAGCTTGCAGCAGGACAAAATGATATCAGATGGAGTGGGGACATCAGCAGGATAGAATTAACACCGAGGTGGTGCAGCCTATGATACCAATACTTTATGAAGCCAAGACGAATGATTTCACAGGAAATGGCACGGGATTTTTAAGAGATGCAACAGAGTGCACAGTTAAAGAAGTGAGAAATGGCACCTTTGAGCTGACGCTCAAGTACCCCGAGAACGGAGTGTATGCTGATAAGCTTACCGAGGATGCAATCATTAAAGCTAAGCCAAATAATAAGGACAATGACCAGCTTTTCAGAATATACAAATCCGGAAAGAAAATCGCAGGAGTGAATACCTTCTATGCCGAGCATATAAGTTACGAACTGAACAGCAATCCAATATGTCAGCCGGTGATTGAAGGAAAGAATCCACAGCAGGCAATTGAGCAGGTACTTTCACAGGCAGCAGTGCCAAACAACTATACGGCATGGTCTGATATACAGACACGCAACAGCACCGGTGTAGATGATGTAATCAGCGTCAGAAAGATGCTGGGAGGAGTCGAGGGCTCGATTCTTGACACATGGGGCGGAGAATACCAGTTTGATAATTTCACGATAAAGCTCTGGAAAAGCAGAGGCAAGGATACTGGCGAGACAATCCGATACGGAAAGAATCTAATTACAGCCGAACAGGAGAAGAACATAGCCAACACAGTGACTGCAATATTCCCATATGCACGTTACAAGAAGGACGAGACAAGCGAGGAAGAAATCCTCGTGAAGCTTTCAGAGGGCATCATAAAGACTCCGAACGCTGACCGGTATGCTAGACTCAAATGCGAGCCGGTGGATTTTTCCGACAAGTTCAAGGATGGTGTAGTAATCACAGAAGACATGCTTCGAAAAGTTGCAACAGCGTATGCTCAAAGCGGTATCGATGAGCCGAGTATCTCAATCAAAGCCTCGTTCCAAGATATGAACAAAATCAAAGGAAATGAGAATCTGGCCACATTCAACAGCATAGACCTGTGCGACATAGTAACAGTCATCATTGAAAAGCTCGACATCGATGTAAAGGCGAAGGTTGTATCATACACATACAATGTCCTTAAAGAGCGTGCCGAGAAAGTGGAAATCGGAGAGACAAGAACCAACCTCACCAAGCAGATTACAGCTGAGAGCAAGGAGCAGGCTGACAGAATAATAAAGACTGCCACATTTTCGGAGAAGCTGGAAGCAAGCCTCAAACAAAGAATCGCGGATGCAACAGCCGCCATCACCGGCAACAGCGGCGGCTATGTAGTACTCTATCCGCCTGAGAATCCACAAGAGATTTTCGTCATGGACACTCCGGACACCAAGACCGCCAAGAATGTGTGGAGGTGGAATAAGGCAGGACTTGGCCACTCATCGAACGGAGTTAATGGACCGTTCAACGTGGCAATTCAGCAGGATGGGACAATCATAGCAGACTTCATCGGCGCCGGAGAACTCGACGGTATGCTCATCAAAGCCGGAACGGTCAAGGCTGAGTCGTTGTCGGTGGAATACAAACAAAGCGTTACGACAAAAGCACAAGAACTTGCAGATCAGGCAGAGAGCAATGCCAATTCCGCCACTGATGATAAGCTCAAGAACTACTCAACGACCACAGAAATGCAATCAGCGCTGACAGTAGAGGCCGGAAAAATATCGGCTGAAGTCTCGAAGACATACGAAACAAAAGAGAACGCAACACAGAAAATGACAGATGCAAATAATGCCCTTGAAAGCTATAAAAGAGAGGCAAGTGCTGCAATAGAACTAAATGCCGATGCCATAAAGAGTAAGGTCACGGCCGACGAAGTCACATCCCAAATAGAGCAGAGCGCAGAAGCTATAAGATGCCAGGCTAAAAAAATATCATGGAAGAGTGAAAATTCGGAGATGACGGAAGATGGAAAGTTATCTTGCCAAGGCGCTGAAATCAGCGGCACGTTCAAACAAGTTCACGGAGGCAAAAAATCAATAGATATCAACAACAACGAAGTAAAAGTATTTTCTTGGCAAAATACTGGCAATTTCGCTGGTGCACTGGGATCTGTATACGTTAAAAACACAGGGAGAGATAAAGTGGCACTTTGGTGCGACAACAATGATATAGTATCGATAGGTTGCCAACAAGAAGAGGGCGATACACCCAACGCAAATATAGATGCAGTAATACAGATTGACGCAAAAACCTACAAAGAACAAACGCCGTGGATTAGAAACACAGCTAGCGGAAAACTTTTCCCTGAAAATAAGGAAGGAGTAACGGTTGAAAACGGATTAATCAAAGGTTGGGATATAGAATATGCCAGCGGAACCATGTCATTAATTAGTGGGCTCTCATGGAATAACACCGGCATCACGAAAGTCGAAAGATGCAACATCACAATTAAGAACGGAATAATAACAGGATGGGACACCACAAGCAAAAACTATTAGGAGGCAAGCATGGAGTATAGTGATATAAAGACAAACGTGTACAAAACAAAAAACGATGCACAACAAGAAATTAATTCTATAGGCAGAACAGTAACAGGCACACCCGACAAAGTGAACAGGGAACCCGAGGAATGAGAGGATAAGACATGGCAGATCTACAAATAACACAGGAAATCACAGTAGACCTTGACGACAGAAGCCCTTTTGAATATGTCGTAGTAAAACAGGGCGATAAGAACTCAAGAATAGTAGCTGTGACACTCCTACAGAATAAGCAGGTATTTACAATACCGACTGGCACCACTGCCAGAATCAAATACTACAAGCCTGACGGCAACGAGGTTCTGAACGACTGTACAATATCAGGCAACAAGATCCTTGTAACATATACAGAACAGATGCTTGCAGCATCCGGTACCGGCAAAGGCGAAATAATGCTGACCAAAGACTCTAAAGAACTAAAATCAGCGACTTTTTATACAAAAATTGTGAGCTCAGTATACAAGACAGACGGGTTCGTGAGTGACAAAGAATTTCTTTCTATGAGAACAGTTATTAACGATATGGATCAGGCAGCGCAGGCAGCCACCACAAACGCAAACATAGCAAAGCAGGCAGCAACCAATGCAGATAATGCGGCACTGGAAGCAAAAAAACAGGCAGAAGAGTTAAGGAAAGAAATTGAAAATGATCTTGAATTGGAACGGGATAAGATTGTCAATGTGCATGTTTGGGAGAAGATTAGTTCTAAGCTGATTCCAAATTTGGCCGCAGAAAAAGCACTAATTCTTGGAAATTGGCCAGCAAACGTTGTTGGAATGAAACCAGATTTTACAATCAGCTACAGTGATGCAATCAGCGAGGAAAATGGAGAAGTCGTCCTTGCCAATCCTGTAAAGACGTATCATGTTACAGCTTCAAGCGATTATCAAAAGCTGAATTTCCTGCGTGGAAAATACGTTAAACAAGAATCCGGAAATAACGGCGTATTCAAGGTTGCAACCAATGCAACGTTTGACGTTGTTACAGAAAAAAACACGATAGAAATGAACGTGATGAAATGTTACAACGCACAGCATGTAGATTCTGTCGGGTACACATCTGAGTATGTGACGTCAGCAAACCGTAGTGCTTATCCTGACAGCGGACTACAGAATGAGTATCGGTATGAGTACAGAGGGACAATCGGTCAAGCACTAACCAAAATAAGCACAATAAGCAATTAAAGGAGGAATCGACATGAAAAGAAAAAGAAGAAAATTAGCAGCTATCATCTGTGCATTCACATTGGCTCTTTCCAGTGCTGTACCAGTATCAGCTTGTACACCACCACTTAAACCACCGTCTGTTAAAATCCCAGATATCAATTTCGAGCCTGATGGTGCTTTAGAAGATGCTATTAACAATGCTGTAAAAAATTGGCTCGAGAAATGCGTCCTCGCTACTCCGGTGGTGAAATATGCATCTTACTACAAGAGTGCATCAAGGTATTTTCATTACAGTCACGTAGCGGTAAAGTGGTCAGAAGTCGAAAACGCAACATCTTATAAGGTAAGAATCACAAAGGCTGACAAAACGTGGAAAGAATACGATACAACCTACACGGCGTTTTACAGCACTAATTACACAGATGATTTTATTGCTGACGGAATGGACGGTGCGACAGTGGAAGTAAGAGCTTACGGCGACAATGATACGTTTGGCTGGTGGTCAGATGCTGCCGCCATTACGAGATTCGGATATTAGGAGGGATAGCATGATAAGAGGCACCACACCTACGTTGGAGTTTACACTGCCGTTTGACACATCACTGATTGCAGAGATGTATGTCACGATAGCACAAGACGAAAAAACGGTGTTGGAAAAAACCTTGTCGGATTGCAGTTGTTCCGGAACATCCGTATCACTGGCTCTGACACAGGAGGACACGCTGAGATTGCAGCAACAGCCGCACTCACGGGCTGAGATGCAAATAAGAGTGCGGACTACAGCCGGAGAGGCTCTTGCATCCGACATCATGAGAGTATATGTTGGCAGGATCCTGAAAGAAGGAGTGATTTGATGCGATTCGATGTAACTTTTCGCGAGCTTGATAAAAAGCTGATCAAGGTTGACTTTGAGCACTTCCAGATTGTATCAGACCATGCCGGAGTGGAGTACTACAAGGGCGATTACACGGTCACACCAAAAGTAGAAAAACAAGAGCTTGCGACACGTCAAAAGTTTCTGACAGAAAATGTAAAAATCAAAGAAATTCCATTTTTCGAGGTGTCAAATCTTGAAGGTGGACAGACTGTATTTATTGGAAAGGAATTGTAAAAATATGAGTATTAACAAAGTAGTATATGGTGGAAAAACATTGATTGACTTAACAGGTGATACTGTGACTGCGGATAAGCTGTTGAGCGGTATCACGGCACATGGAAAAGACGGAGAATTGGTCACAGGAACGTGCACGTTTGACGTAGATTCTAATGATGCCACTGTCGCAGTTGCGGAGATTTTAAAAGGCAAAACCGCCTACGCAAGAGGTACAAAGCTTGTCGGCACGATGCCGAATAATGGAGCTGTGACAGGCTCTATCAAGACTCTGACAGACAGCTATGTGATTGCACAGGGCTACCATGATGGCTCTGGAAAGGTTGGGATTGATGCCACAGAAAAGAAGAAACTGACCACTAATAATATCCGAGAGGGTGTGACCATCCTCGGAGTAAAAGGTACAATGAGCGGTAGTGAGGGAGTAAAGGCACAGGCTAAGACGGTCACTCCGTCAAGTGTACCGCAGACCATTATGCCGGATGCTGGATATACGCATCTGTCGCAGGTTACAGTCGAAAAGATTCCTTACGTGGAGTCAGAAAACTCTGCCGGTGGAACTACAGTAACGATTGGGTAGGAGGGAGTGATTAAATATGAGTATTAATAAAGTAGAATATGCTGGTAAGGTATTACTTGATTTGACAGAAGACACAGTGACAGAAGACCAGCTTTTAGAGGGGACTGTGGCTCACGATAAAACAGGAAAACAAATAGTTGGAACGATGATACAGTCAAGCGGAATCGACACATCAGATGCTACGGCATTACCAGAGGACATTGTGTCAGGGAAGACAGCTTATGTTGACGGAGAAAAAGTCACTGGAAGTATGGTATCGCTTGATGCAAGCCATCCTACAGTTGGTAATGGAAGAATTTCTATAGGCAAAAGCGGTAAAGACATTTGCATAACTCTTAACAACGTTTCTCTTGACAATGCATCAGCCTACCTAAAAAATGGAGGTATGTTTCGTCTTAATGGTAATGGCTCACTAGGTACATTCTTCGGTGACGCAACGCCAGAAGATGTGCGAAAAGGGAAGAAATTCACGTCTAAGGATGGCGTTGCTACCGGAACAATGGAAACATCTAGCGGAGGTTCTGGTGTACAGGTAAAAACCGGAACAACATTATCTCCTACTATCAATACTGGCTTGTCTAAGATTGATAAGCTGATAATCTATGCTGATAAAATCACATCAGTAGGTGTTGTTACTGCTGTGTATTCCGCAGGAAAAGCAAAGGTGACATTCTGTGGTGATTACAGCGTGTACTCAAAACCTTGTGGAATCACAGATAGATCTGGTTTTAGCGTGTCTGGTGGTACATTCTCTTGGACAGAATCAGTGAAAGAATATAAAT
>ENA-ORUI01000182-ORUI01000182.1-human-gut-metagenome-genome-assembly--contig:-NODE-182-length-82505-cov-9.496107_pt1 | contig 82505 bp, 85 predicted proteins | sample MGYA00242078_ERZ509205 | MGnify/ENA primary metagenome ERZ509205 (study PRJEB26280, sample SAMEA2338828) | human gut metagenome | biome: human gut; feature: human-associated habitat; material: faeces... | reverse complement strand
GTGATCGGAAAAACCTTAAGTGCCTTTTCAAGCTTCAGGCCTCCCCGGCTCACATAGGGCAGTGCATGTCCTCTCACCTCAATCTGTGCGCTTTCTTCGTCAAAGACAGAGCCTGCCTTGTCTTCCTTTTGTCCATCCACATAGACGCTTCCGGCCATAATAACTGCCTTCGCCTTTTCCCTTGAAGGAGCCAGTCCCTTTTTTACCAGAAGCACATCCAGCCGTTCTTTCATAAAAGATCAACCATCTCTTTCCGTATTCTCGAAGTAATGGATTCGGCATCAATTCCGGTCTCATGCTTGAGCAGATCCACATTTCCATGTTCCACATAATCATCAGGAAGTGCCACATTCATCAGCACGCTTTCGGTTTCCAGTGTATCAAAGTACTCCCGCACCTTCTCGCCAAAGCCGCCGCTTGACACATTCTCTTCCATGGTAACCACCATACGGTGATTTCTTGCAGCCCATTCCACGGCCTTTTCATCAATCGGCTTTACAAGAGATTATCAATTAAGCTTAAGAGTAAGAATGAGCTATTCATGGACAGAAACAGATAATAATGGAGAAGAAGAGGATGATAGATATAATTATGTTACTTTCTATATGATTCCAGAAGAAGATAATTATAAAGTAGTAGGTATCTCTTCATTCCCTGCAACAGTTTCTTATTTATGGTAAAGAGAGGAGTAAACAATGGCAAAATTTTGTAACAAATGCGGAAAACCATTAGTAGATGGCAAATGCTCACATTGTGAGCAAACTGAAAAAGAAGTAGTAGAGTCTACTTCTGAAGAAAATTTATTTATAGAATATCTTAATGTATTAAAAGGAATGTTCACGCATCCAGTTGCCACAATAAAAAAAGAAGCAACAGCAAAAAATCTTCCATTAGGAATTGTATCAATTGTAATTTGTGCAATATTATTTGGAATTTTCATACATGTATTATTAAGCAATATATTCTCATCTGTAGGTATGGATTTATCAGTAATCAGCACTATGATGGAGCAATTAAATACCAAAATAGCAGCAACAGGATTGTCATTACCATCACTTTCAAATGTAGGAATAAAAATGGCAATCATGTTTGCCATAGCATCAGTAATTATGGCAGGATTAATCTACTTAATGCGTGCTGTAATATTTAAAAAGAAATTAGATTTTAAGAAAATAGTTTCTATGATAGGAATAATTGAAGTATCCTTTAGTGTACTTCTTTTAGCAGCAACCATATTATCATTTATTCATTATGTACTAGGTTTAATTATATTGATATTGGCAATAGCCTTCTTATTAGTACACTTACATCAAGGAATTTTAGTAATTTCCACAACAACTAAAACTCAAACAATTTATACAATTGCATTATGTGTAGGTATTGCGATTATCGCATTTACTTTATCATTAGTAACAGTACTAATATCTAGTATATTAGCACTAAGTCTTCAAACCACTAGTACCTCAATTAGTAGTGGACTAGGACTATAGAAAGGAGTAAACAATGGCAAAGTTTTGTAATAAATGTGGAAAAGCATTAGTCGATGGAATTTGTCCTGATTGTTCTAAAAAAGAAGAAGTAAAAGAAGAACAAACAACAACAAGCAATTTAGGAAATGACTTATTAGATATTATAAAAAATATTTGGAAAAAGCCTATTGAAACAATAGAAAAATATGTAAAAAAAGAAAATCTTCCATTATCATTTATTCTTTTAGGAATTGGTGTATTAGTAGGTGGAATATTCACATACTGTTATACAGATAGTATTGTAACTGGAATAGTTACACAAATAAATAATAAAATGGCAGGTATTGCTTCTATGATGGGGCAGTCTTATACTGCAACAACACCAATCACAACTATTCCATTTTTCCAATTATTCTTATCAGGAATTTTAACTACAGCATTAGCCTATACATTCTTTATTCTTTTATCAAAATTATTTGTAGGAATTATCTTTAAAGGAAAAGCTAGTCTAAAACAGTTTACTACAGCAGTTGCAACTGCTAGTGTATTTCCAACTCTATTTACATTAGTAGGAATTTTAACAAGTTTTATTTCATATCAATTGACATCATTCATTTATTTAATAGGTTTAATATTATTTATTGTAGTAGTTGTACAAAGTTTTATGGATGTATTAAAAGCAAAAGAAGAAAGATTAGGCTATGCAGTACCATTAACAGTTATTATCACTTATGTAGGTATTATTGTAATTAATATTATTGTTTTAGCCATAATCACATCAAGTCAAGTAACACCAATATATTAAATTCAAAAGAAGTGATTTCTCACTTCTTTTTTGTATGAAATAAAAAAAACAGCAAAGAATATAAATGGTGATATAAATGAAACAAGAAAAATATGAAATGATTGCAAAAGAACATAAAGCAAAGAATCCTAAACTACAAAATGCAATTGTTGCATTTTTAATAGGTGGAGTAATTGGAATGATAGGAGAAGGAATTATAGAATTATTATGTAATATTTTTCATATGTCTAGAAATAATGCAGGAACTATTATGATAGTAATTATGATTTTTATAGCGTCTCTTTCAACTGCTTTAGGATTTTTTGACAAATTAGTAACAAAATTTAAATGTGGTCTTTTAATACCAATAACTGGATTCGCTCATTCGATGACAAGTGCTGCACTAGATTATAAAAAAGAAGGCCCTATTTATGGAGTTGGAGCAAATATTTTTAAATTAGCAGGATCGGTAATTTTATATGGAATAGTAGCTGCTTGGTTTTTTGGAATGATTCGTTATTTATTAGGAGGTAGAATATGACATTTACTTATAATGATGTATATGTAAAAGATACCGCAACGATTGCAGGTCCATATGAGAAGAAAGGTCCATTAAAAAAGTATTTTGATAAAACTTTTGATGATTTATACTATGATGAGGACTCCTGGGAAAAGGCAGAAATAAAATCAGTAAAAGAAAGTCTAAAGTTATTACATAAGAAAGTTGGAATCAAAAGAAAAGAAGTAGATGTTATTTTAGGTGGAGATTTACTAAATCAGATAGCAGCGACTACCTATGGTGCATATAACTTTTCCAAATGTTTTCTAGGATTATATGGAGCTTGCTCCACTTCTGTAGAAGCAATGATACTAGGAAGTGTGTTAATTGATGCAAAGAGAGTAAAAAATGCTATTGTAACCGTTTCCTCACACAATATGGCAGCCGAAAAACAATTCAGAAACCCAACGGAATATGGTGCACCAAAACCAAAAAGTGCTACTTTTACTGCAACAGGTAGTGCTTCCATGTTACTAACAAAAGAAAAAACAGACATTAAGGTAGAGTCTTCTACCATTGGACAAATTATAGACTTAAATCAAAATGATCCTAACGACATGGGAAAAGTGATGGCACCGGCTGCGATTGATACGATTAAAAGGCATTTAAAAGATTTAAATAGAAAACCAGACTACTATGATTTGATTGTAACTGGAGATTTAGGTTTATATGGGAAAGAAATATTAAAAGATTATATGTTAGAGGAATATGATTTAGATTTAAAAGATAATTACAATGACTGTGGAGTTATGCTATATGATTTAAAAGAACAAGAAGAGTGTCTTGCTGGAGGTAGTGGACCTGTCTGTAGTGCCCTAGTATCTTTTGGATATATTTATCACGAAATGAAAAAGAAAAATCTAAAAAGAGTACTAATCGTCGCAACAGGAGCCCTATTTTCCCCAACTATGGTTTATCAAAAAGAAAATATTTATTCAATTGCTAATGCAATTAGTTTGGAGGTAGTCTAATGTTACTTGTAAATTCATTTCTATTCTGCGGAGCAGTATGTATGATTGCTCAAATTATATTAGATAATACAAAATTAACTCCTGGACATGTAACTAGTATGTTTGTAGTATTTGGAGCTTTTTTAGATTCATTTAGTTTTTATGACAAAATTATAAAAGTAGTAGGGGGAGGATCTTTATTACCAATAACTAGTTTTGGTCATTCTTTAATTCATGGAGCATTAGCCAAGGCAAACGAATATGGAATTCTAGGAATTCTGATGGGAATGTTTGATTTAACTGCAACAGGTATCACAGCAGCAATCATCTTTTCCTTTGTATTTACTTTGATATTTAAGCCAAAAAACTAATAATCTATGATAAAATAGACTTGGTGATAGAATGAAAGAAGAAGTAAGAAAAGTAATAGAAGAAGAAAGAGTAAAACCAGAAGCAACTTATCAAAAACCATTTCTTATTTTATTAACAGGAAATGTAGGAAGTGGAAAGAGTTTGGTTTCGCAAATATTATCAAAAGAATTAAATTTATATTTAATTAGTGGAGATTATATAAGAAATATAATAAAAAAGCGATATCCAGAAATAAATCTGCATAGTGTAGAGGTCAGGCAAACGAATAATATAGTCTGTTTAGAAGAAATGAAATACTGTATAGATAATAAATATTCTATAATTCTAGACAGAAGCGTATCGAATAAAAAGGATTTATCTACGATTACTGAAAGAGTAGATTTACCAATCATTTTGATTAAAATAATATCTTCTGAGGATGAAAATATAAAAAGAGTAAAAAATAGACAAGAAGAAAAGGAAATGGTAATACCACATTACGGACATCAAGAATCAAAAAGCGGGGTAGTAACGGAAGAAGAATATAATAAGATAAAGGAAAGAAAAGTATATGATTTAGAAGATAGTATCTACGATTATTTCGTTGACACAAATACTTCCTTAAGTAATTTATATGAACAACTCACAAATATAAAAAATCAAATACAACAAAAATATAATTAGTTAACATTTCTAAAAGGTACTATACTATAAGTATAGTAGGAGGTATATATGAAGACAGTAGTAATTACTGGAAGTGCCAGAGGTTTTGGACTAGAAATGTTAAAGTTATTTAGAAAAGAAAATTTTAATACAGTAATTTGTGATGTGAATGAAGAGGCTATAAAAGGAGCCAAAGAAAATCTTAAAAAAATAAACGGAAAAGGTAAAGTGTTAGCATATCAAACAGATATTACAAAAGAAGAAGAGGTAAATAATTTAATTTCAGAAGTCAAAAAAGAGACGAAAGAAATAGATATCTGGATTAACAATGCCGGAGTCAATCAACCTAACAAACCTATTTGGGAAGTAGATAAAAAAACAATTGACAGATTAATCGATATAGATTTAAAAGGAACAATTCTTTGTTCTAAATTGATTATGAAGGTCATGATTGACCAAAAGCATGGGCAAATATTTAACGTAGAAGGCCATGGAAGTAATGATGCTAAAATATTAGGTCTATCTTTATATGGAACAAGTAAGCGTGCAGTAACATATTTTACAGAAGCTCTAGCCTATGAAGCAGAACAAAAAAACACTAATGTCTTAATAGGAAAAATTACACCAGGTATTATGATAACAAATTTCATCCATACCGCATTAGGAGATGGAGAACATATCGAATTAGATGAAAAAACGAAAAAAATCTATAATATTTTAGGGGATTATCCAGAAACTATTGCAAACTTTATGGTAGATAAGATCATTCACAATAATAAAAACAATGTAAAATTTACTTGGTTAACCAATAGAAAAGCAGCTTTCCGCTTTATGACAGCTGGTTTTAACAAAAGGGATTTTTTTAAAGATTAAACTACATTCAGTAGTTTTTTTTATAGATTAGAAAAACATAAAAAAAGAACTGATAGAATCAGTTCTGTCTAGATATTTCTATAATTAAGTCCATATCATCATCTTTAGCCATAATATTTTTATGATACTCACCACATTTTTTACAACGATAAACAATTTTATAAGTATCTTTAAATTTTTCAATCCCAATTGGCTCTAAAATTCCTAAACAAGTATTTTGCCTATCTCCTGGCATAATATCAACATGTTTAGAACAAAGACAGAAAGGACAGTGATCTCTAGCACTATATCCTAAAGGTAAGACTTTTTTACCACAATTTTCACAAATAAATTCTTCATCTCTCATAGTAAATTTTTTCATAATTTCTCCTTATTTTATTTTTTTGTAATAATATTCATATGGTCTGGAATTGCTTTCTTTACTATTAATCAAAATATTCATATAAGTTGAGAAAGCTTTTTTATAAGGTTTATATAAATATGAATAAAAAATAACATTATCTTCTTTCATAATTAAATAACGATCTTTCCAACTAATATTTTCAAAATTTGTAGACCCATCTTTATATAATTCTATAAATTCATATTTACTATCAATTTTTGTATGAATCTTTTTAGGATTAAATAAATATGGAGGCTCTATAATTTCTCCCATCAATTTCCATTTACCAATAAAATCTTTTGGATGTACATTAGCAATATGTTTATCTAAGTACATACGATGAGCTAGTTCATCATCATTTTCTTGTTTTAAATCGTATGCTTCAATATATATATCTATTTTATCATTATTATAAACTTCTTGAAAAGATCCTCTGATTTGAATATTATTTTCCTTAGCATATTCAATAATTTTTTTATAAGAATCTAAAATAGTAGTTTCAACAGTAGTGTGTAAAACATTTTTAATTTTCTGACTATTAATGATTCTAATACCTTTTTTATTATAATTATGTAGAGAGTTGGGATTAGATAAAATATAATCAGGCAATATCCTTCCAATAAAACATCTAGTGTTTTCTTGTGAAAATCCTTTCTCATAATTTTCTACAATAAAAGGATATTTACTAAATTGTTCTTGTTTAATTTTTTTATCAACGGTTTTAAGAACATGTTCAATATCAGCTCTAGATTTAATAGTAGTAGAAATACCAACAATTGTAAAATTAGGGTTAACAATAAATTCAACTTTTTGTTTTGTCATATTATTTTTCATTTTTTGTAGTATCATTATTTTTTTTGAGCTTTCATCCTCAATTTTTTTGATTTGTTCGTTTAATTTTTCTTTCTTTTCATTTTGTAATAAATCTTTAATTTCATCTAAAGAAAATCCTGAAAGTTGCAAATCTTTTATTTTCTTTAAAGTATTAATTTGTTTTTCACTATAGTACCTATAACCAGTGAGTGGATTAATTTTCACAGGCTTTAGTAAATTGATTTTATCATAATACCTTAAAGTTTTTATTGTAGTTTCACATAAATATGAAAACTCTCCAATTTGATACATACAAATTCTCCTTTCTTAATAAGAACTTATCACTCCCCATAAGGGGAGAGTCAACCCCTTTTGTTATAAGTTATTATAGCATGCATGAAAGGTTTTGTGCTATAATGGAAAAGAAAATGGTAGACGGAAGTGATAATTATGAAATTTAAGATAAATGAATTTGAAGGACCACTAGACTTGCTACTTCATCTAATTAAAGAAAATAAAATGGATATTATGAATATTGAAATAGAACGTATTACAGAACAATATATTTCATATTTAGATGAGCAAGAAAAAATGAATTTAGAAATTGCTAGTGAGTACTTAGTAATGGCTTCCGAATTAATTGAATTAAAATCAAAGTTATTACTTCCAAATCAAAAAAATGAAGCAGAAGAAGAGGAAGAAGTAGATCCAAGAGAAGAATTAGTAAATAGACTTTTAGAATATCAAGCTTATAAAGAAATCACTAAAGTATTAAAAGAGAAAGAAGAATTACGAAAAGAAATTTATACTAAATCACCAGAAAGTGTAAAAAATTATGTAGATGAAAATGCCAAATTATCAAGTGATATTACTTTAGATGATTTAGTAGAGGCATTTAAAAAGTATCTAGAAAGAAAAAAAGAGTCAAAGCCATTAAAAACCAAAGTGACAACAAATGAAATTAGTGTTTCTTCCAGAAGATTAGAAATAAAAAGCATTTTGAGAAGTAAACCAAAAGTATCATTTTTTGAACTATTTCCAGTTCTAAATAAAGAATATGTAGTTGCAACTTTTTTAGCAATTCTAGAGATGGCAAAAAATAAAGAATTAAAAATTACACAAGACAAAAATTTTGATGATATTATATGTGAGGTGCGGGATGAAAAATAAAGCAGTATTAGAAGGATTATTATTTGTGGTAGGAGAAGATGGATTAACTCTAGATCAAATAGAAGAAGTATTAGAAATATCAGAAGATGAAGTAAAAGAACTAGTAAATGAATTAAAGCATAGCTATGAAAAGGAAGATAGAGGGTTAAGAATAGATTTTTTAGGGAATCGATTAAAACTAACCACGAAATTTGAGCACAGAGAATATTATCAGAAGTTATTAGAAAATCCCGAAACCAATATCCTAAGTCAGGCAGCTTTAGAAACTCTAGCCATTATTGCCTATAATGAACCTCTTACTAGAATGCAAGTGGATAAAATAAGAGGAGTAAGTAGTAGTCAAATGATTCGAAAACTAGTTGCAAAAGGATTAATAAAAGAATCAGGTAGAAGTGATTTGCCAGGAAGACCTATTCTTTATGAAACAACCAATGATTTTTTAGATTATTTTGGATTAAATAACATTAAAGAATTACCAGATATGGAAAAGTATATTGAAGAAGTAGAAGAAGAACCAGAGGATGAAAAAGATTTATACACATCAAAATATAAAGAAGAATAAAGACCTACATATGTTTTGTAGGCCTTTTTAACATTTCTTCGTATATTTCTCCTAAACTAATAAAATTATCATTATTACCATCAGTATGAGTTTGTAATATATTCATCTTATATTGAGAAGAAACCACTGTGTATAAATCAATAATAGCTGGTAACTGTTCATCAGTAAGTTGTTCTAAAGAATTAATATATAAGAAACCATCATAATATTTTCTATCTCCAGAAGTGCATCCTTGGTATGGAAGAATCTGAAATTGATTTAACAATTGAGTACATAACACTTCCAAATTGTCTTCCTGATCAATTCCAGAAGCATCGATTCCTAATTTTTTATATTCTTCTTTTAAGATTCTTTGGAAAAAAGGAGCATGTTTATCTTCGCCTTCTTTCATAGGAATCATTTCTCCATTTGGCATAATAACAAGACCAGGAGTAAAAGGATTAATTTTTTCTTTCATATTATCACCAGATTAATTATACCAAAAGAAAGAAAAAAAGTAAAAAGTGCTAGAAATTATAAAAATATATGATATAATCTAATATGTAATGCCTGTGTGGCGGAATTGGTAGACGCGCTGGACTCAAAATCCAGTGTTAGCGATAACGTGTCGGTTCGAGTCCGACCACAGGCACCATTTTAAATCATTAAACCCTTACAAAATAAGGGTTTTAATTTTTTTTACTCTCAACATTACTCCGACTTCAAATCTATTAGTAAAATTTGTCGGTAATTTTTGCTACTCCTTTCTTAATATTTTCGGATATATGTCTATATTTATTAACGGTTGTAGAATAATTTGTATATCCCATCTGTGAACTGATTTGATATAATTCTACATATTCTTCAAACATTAATGATACCAATGTATGCCTTAGATTATATAACCTTATTTTAGGTACTTTTGCCTTTTCACAGATTTTTGAAAAACTATTTCTAAGAGTAGCGTCTGAAAAGGCCTATTAGGTTCATAATTCCAAAATATCAAATTGGAATCTTTGACATTATATTTGATTTTTTCTTTTAAAATATGTTTTGTATTCATTAACAACAGTAAGAAGCTTATCCGTGATAAAGAATTTACAGTTAAAGCAGTAGAATTACCTACGAAATATTTATCAAATGGAGTAGCAATTCTTGAAACTGATGGAGTTAGATTCAGGTGTGATTGCGATCTATTGTATGAAGTTACTAATTCGTAGATTAATGAATTGCAATTTTTAAAATTAGTATAATAAAAATAGTAAAACAAAATAAAAGAAACTCACAATTTACTAAATTAGTGATTTGATGAGTCTCTTTTTTTATTGTAATATTGAATAAGAAAATGGAAATAGCATAAATATTAAATAAAACAGTTTGTAAATTTACAACAAAAATGTTATTATAAGTAACACTTGATGTGATATACTATATATAAGAAGATAGAGGTGTCTATATGAATAATGAAGAAGAAAAAGTAATCAATCGAGATATTCTTGAAAATTCATATTATTTAATAAATCTTTTTGTTGAAGATAAAGCTAAAAATAAACAAAATGTATCTATTACAAATTTAAAATTGCAAAAATTGATGTATTTTGTAGAGGCTTATTATATGGCAGAAAATCTTAACGAGGATGAACTTTTTAGTTCCCCATGGAGCGCATGGGATTACGGACCAGTTAATAAAATTTTATATATGCATTACAAAAAGTTTGGTAGTATGGAAATTTCTCTACGAGCAGAAGAAACATCAAGAGGAGAAAATTTACCACAGATAAATAAAAAATACATTAAGCGTATTTATGATTTGTTTGGTAATTTTACTGCATTCGATTTAGTAACATTAACTCACTTAAATGGGTCCCCTTGGGATAAAATATATGTAAGTAATAAAACAAATAATAAATATGATTTTGACAAATTGAATGATTCTGTTATACCAAAAAAAGAAACTAGAGATTGGTTTAGAACACAATTTGATTTTCTTTTTGAAAAAAGAGGAGCAAAGTAGTTATGGCAACATCTGGAAGTATAGCAGATATACAAGAACTATTACGTTCTAATATAAATGAACAATATAATAAGCTAAATTATCAGTGGAGTAAAGATATAGAAGAATCAAACAATTTAATTTCTGTTATCGAACAAGACCCAGAGTACTTAGAAAAGAATAGTTTAGAAATATTGAAGACTATTGAACGTCTCAATCAAGAGATGGACTACTATTCGGAGTTAGGCATAAACTTAGAAGGAATTGTAGATGTTCCATATGATTTTCCGGAAATAAGAAGAAATTTAGAGAAAAATTATAGAACATTATCGTTAATGTGGTATAAATATAATTTTGAAAGTGCAGACAACCAATTTCAAATAAGTAAGAAGAGCCTAGATGAAATATTAATTAAGCAGCAAGAGATAAATGAGAAAATGAGTAAAACAGACAATAAAATAGAAAGTTTAGGAGCTACCTTTTTAAATATCGTGTTAACTATATCAATTACATCAACAATGGTTACAGTTTTATTAAATACAAGCCCTCAATATTCGTTAGCTATTATTTTAGGTAGTGCGTGGTTATTGTTGAGTTCAATTATTTTCATTAGTTCATACTTTAAAGCTAATGAAAAAAATGGAAACAATAAACTACCATTTATTATATATATTGGATTAACTGTAGCAACAATGTTAGCTTTTGGATTTGCTTGGTTTGAAGGTGATGCACAAAATCATCCTAAAAAAGAAGAAAATGTGGAAAAAGTGGAAATTATTGAAAAAGATGATGCTCTTAATCAAGATAATTCTTCCCAAAAATCCCAATGACTCTTCCGTAGTTTTGTTGTAGTATTTAATGAAACTATTTTGAGATTCTTTTTTTATGCCTAGCATTTCTTTTAGATGCTTGCGTAAATAGTCATGTTGTTTTAAAGTTAACCAGATAAATAGTCCGTATCCCTCACTCTTTGGACTGTTAGTAGCGCCACCGAATATAAGGCTTTTAGTAGAGTAGAGTGTACTAGGTGGAATGCTTGATACATCATTGTAGCAGTTGTTACAATTTCTCTTTTTGATCTATATTTATATTTTTTTTGCCCCGATTTTGATTGGACAATCCATTTACTACCGGACGATATTCTTTATAAGTACAGTCACTGCAGTTCTTAAATGTAATTTCTTTTTTTAGCTTTTTGCAATATAAAGTTCTGTTCAGCTTTTGTTTTAAATTAATATAATAGCTACTCATAATCGTAATAGGAAAATTACTCCCGAATTATTCCAAAGTGAGCAGAAATAGCGAAAAATAGAGCAAAAAACAAGAATTGTAACAAATAAAACCGTTGATTTATAAGGATTTCGTACTTATATGTTGAGCCTACCACAGGCATCATATAAAAAATAACCCCGGACCTAAAGTCCGGTTTTTTATATACAAAAAAGAGCTACCTGATAGCTCTAATAGATAAATATTTATTCACCATTATATTGTTTAAAACTAAGGCTTGCTAAAATATTAAAGTTAACATCTTCACTATTATTAACTTTTTGACTGACTTCTGTATCAGCTGCATCATCCATTAAATTATCTTGTCCATCATACCATTCAAAATAAACTCTAACAGTAAATGGAGAAAACTTAAAGTTTGAAGTCTGATTATCATACTTTAATACATTCTCTATAGACGAACCAGTATACGGTATTTTTTGAATAGAATTATCATCCTGTCCAGAAAGAATAATTGCATAATGAGTAATTTTTAAATCACTAACAACAGAATCTTCTGGCAATTGCAACATAATGTTATAAGAAAAAGAAACATCAACTTTTTCTGGATTAATTTGAATATCAAAATATCCAGTAGATCCGGGAGCAACAGTTCCACTTTTTACATTTTCATTTTCTTCAATAACAGGTGTAAATGAAAGCTGAGTATTATAGTTTTCTGTAATATTTTGATTATTTACAGATATTTGCCATTGTGCCATATTTAAATTAGCTTCGCCAGTTGTAGAAGTAGCATATCTAGCATAAGTAGATTTGGCAGCAACTAAGAAAAGACTTAAAAACAAAACAAATAGCAACAATCGTATTTTAAATTTCAAATCATCATCACCGCCTCTTATTCTAATAAAACAAGTATATAATAGCCTTTTTCAATTGACAATATTTTACTAAAAAAATAAATGTAAAATTTGTAAATAGAAGTGTAAAAAAATGCCAACAAAAGTATTGCTATATCAAGAAAAATGTGAAGTAAAAAAAAAGAACTTTAATGTTGAAAAAACACGGTTATTTTGATACAATGTACTAGAATAATACAAACGTAGGTGATAATATGCAAGGACAAGTGATTTTTGAACTAAAAGACTTATCATATAAAGAACTATTAGAAGTTTATAAAGAAATTGATGAGTTTATTACTTTTATAGAAACAGTAGAAGAGGATATGAAAGAAAAAAAAGAAACAAAGGGGAAAGGAGAAAAAAATGTTTAACTTCAAAGATTATATAGAAACAGATATCGAAGAAAAAAAAGAAATAATAAATGTTATGCCTACAAATACTGTTGCTAGAAAAAAGAAATATGTAGAAACTGTATCACAAATAAAAAAAGAATATGAAGGACATAAAGATAGTGTAAAAAAATTTATAACTTATAATTATGAAAAATTATTGCCTCATAAGAATGAAGTGGATTGTTCAAAACAAAAGAAAAAGAAAGAAAAAATAGAGCAATTGATTATGCTAGATAATCCTTTAACTGATTATTATGAAAAGATGAAGCTAAATCAATGTATCTATGTACTAATGCATTATTACAATCACTCTATTAGTGAATTGAACAACACAATTTCTAAGATAATTGAAAGTTTTCAAAATGCAGGAATTACTTTAACTAAGAAGGATTTTAAGCTAAATATGTATTCATATATTTATATGGAATATTTTTTTGATGAATATTTTGTGATTAATGATGAATACTCTTTAGAACATTTTCAAAATGTTTACTGGAAGTGTCCTAATGTTTTCTTATATATTGTAGTTAATTTCCGTTATATATTTAAAAAGTATAAACATGTATTAAATCGCTATATTCAAAAATACTTAAAGAACAATTTAGAAGAGTATCAAATAAAATCGGTAAAAGACTTACAAGATAATTTATTACAAGTAAAAAAAGAAATTCTAGACTTAGAGGAAGAAACAGAATACGATATCGTACAACTATGTTTAGACAAAAAAATAGATATTAACTACTACAGAAAAGAAAGCAACAATATTATGGCTGATTATGATTTCTTTACAATAAGACCAATTAAGGTAGAAAACAAAGAAGAACAAGCTACTTTTCTAGAATCTTTAAAGAGTCTAACGAAAAATCTAAATGAGTATCAAACATATTTAAAATACCAACCAATCATAGAATATTTTAAGAAAAATTATAATCCACAAGAAGAAAGTAAAAATAAAAACGAATTGCAAGAAATCAAAAAAATACAGAAAGAAATAGCTAAATTAGAGAACAATACGATGTGGAAAAATCAGATTTTCCCATACAAAGTACCATCAGACTTTTTAACACAAGAATTAAATGAAAATCAGATATCTAAAATTTCAGAAGAAGATAAAAAAATTAAAGATATATATAAGAAATATGAGGAATATGACAAATTATATTATGGTTATAAAATAAAAAGCATGATCAAAAAAACATCAAAAGTTTCTGACATATTTTATCTATTACTTTCTTATCCAATATTTGCGAGAAAAATAATTAAAGAATCCTTAGAGTTAACAGAAAATGAAGAAATTGATGATGTGCTATTAGAATTAAAAGAATTATTATATAATCCATATAAAAAAGTAATTACAATGATTCCAGTATTTGAAAATAATAATATTCCACAGATATTAATGAATGGATACAGATTCGAAAACCTAAATATCACAGAAGATTCCTTCGAAGAAACTAATATAAAAATTATTTTTGAACGAGCAGATAAGATATTTAGAGAATTGAAAATTAATAATTTTAAGTTATCAATTGATCAAATAGACTTTTTAGTAAATGTATATAATATGAAAAAAAATAATCAAATATAAGGAGTAAAAGAGGTGATAGTATGATGCAAAATATAGTAATGAAAAAGAAAGTATCATATATATTAGCTCTTTTTTTGTTGTTACTTCTAGTAATCGGAATCCCAACATTATGTGAACTTTTAATCCAAGAAGATGATAAAGTAATATACTGGGATGGATCTGTCGCTACTGAATATCATTCTGGAAACGGTACAATAAATGATCCTTATATAATAGAAACACCATCAGAATTTGCTTACTTTGCTAAAATGATAGAGCAAGGTAACAACTATGAAAATACGTATTTTAAATTAAATTCTGATATATATATTAACAATGGTGTTTTTGAATTAGAGAGTGATCAACCAATATATATAAAAAACTATAAAAAGTATTATTTAAAAACAGGAACTAATGAATATTATAGTGATGCAAACTACCAACAAAAAGTAGGAACTGTAAATATTTTTTCTTCCATAACTGGTTTTAAAGGAACCCTAGATGGAAACGATAAACATATTTATGGATTGTATTTAACAGGGGAAAAAGGAAAAGAAATTGGACTATTTCATAACCTACAGGGAACTATCAAAAACATTTATATAGAAAATAGTTTATTGATAGGAGGAAGCAATACATCTCTCATCACTAGTGCTCAAGCAGCAATCATTAGTGATATAAGATTTTCAGGAAATATAAAAGCCCAAGCAAACACTAATTCTATAACAAAAAAAATAGATGAAATAACAATAGATAACCAGACTGAGCATAGTATTACTTTACCAGAAATTACTCTGCCACAAGGAGCAACAAATGTGAATGTATCCATAACTGGTAATTATCAAGCAACAAACGAAACCAATACCCTAAATATTAACGGTACGGAATATAATAACGGAGCATTTGCAATAAATACTACTGAATTACCAACACAGTTAACAGTTACGCCAACCAGTATAGAAGATTCTATTCAAATGACAAATATAAATTATACAGTTACTTATGACTATTCAATAGCAAGCTTAATTTCTGAAGCAAAAGACACTATAATAGAAAACTCTTATTCCAAAGGAAAGATTATTTCAGATAATGTAGCTTCTGGTATGGTAGGAACAGTAGAAAATAAAACTACAATCAAAAATAGTTATACAAAAACAATACTTAATTCTAAAGTAATAGCGACTGGAATTATAGCGGAAACAAAAAAGGCTACTCTAAATATAGAAAAAGTATATAGTTCTGCTAATATTACAACGGGATTACAAGCGAGTGCATTAGTAGGTAGCGTAGATTCTACAACTACTGGTACTATTAAAAACTCATTCACAACTGGAACCATAACCGCTCCAACTATTTCTAATTTTATAGGGGAAACAAACCATTCTCTTACTCTAGAAAATACTTACAGTACAATTCAAAATCTCAATACAGAAACAAATATATCTCCAACAATAATAGGAGAGTCAGAACTTTTAACAAGAGATTTTATACTAAATACCATGAGATTTTTAGAATATAATAGCGAAAATTCTCTAGCAAATGAAAATGTTTGGATAATAAATGATAATCAATTACCATATTTATACACATCAGATGAAGTAGGACCTAATATTTCTATTACTTTTGATAAGTATACTTGGAATAGTTATGTGGATAGTATGAATCCAATTAAGAATCCAAGTGAAAATAAAATAGAAATTTCATATAATGATCAACAAAGTGCTATTTTAAAAACAGAGTATTATATCAGTAGCGATTATCGTACAACACCATTAAATCCCGAGGAAATACCATGGGAAATCTATAATGGGGAAGCAATTACACTTTCGACAGCAGGAAACTATACGATTTATGTAAAAATAACAGATACTTCACAAAATATTACTTATGCCCATTCTGATATGATTATTTATGATAATTATGCCAGCAAAGTAGTGGACTCCGTAACGGATAAACAATTAGATGACTATCAAAATCAAATAACTGCAACATCTACCATTAAATATATATTTGAAAGGAATTATCAAACCAATCAAGCTGCTTATGAAAATACAGATATGCTTTATTTAAAAGGAGAAATCCCTGTAAATACCAAAATATATTTATATGACAAGCAAAACCAAGAAATTTATTATACTAAGATTTCACAAGAAACAGAAAACAATCTATATAATTTAGGTGATTTTCAAAAAATAGGAACAGAAGAAATCACTAATTTTAACAACCAAGTAAACAATTATTATATAGATAATAGTTTTCAAGAACACTTCGAATTTATTTTGAATTTTAAAGAAGCAAATATAGAAAAAAATCAAGATTTAACATTAGAGTTAGTGGTTGTAGATGATAATAAAAATATACTTACAGAATCCAATAAACAAACCATATCCTTGATAAAACAACTAACAGATAATACACCAGCTACTCCAAATATAATCTTAGAATCAGAAGTGGACGGTTATTTTGAATTTCAAAAAGATAGTAGTCTAGAAATTCCATTAAATACAAAAATAGAATATAAAAAACTAAATAATAAAGACATTTATGATAGCGAAGTACAGGATGGCAATCTAAGTCTTCAAATATCAATGCTAGATAGTGATAAAGAACAATTAACTTCAACAGAAATCAATAAACTAGCGATTACCATAGGGGATAAAAAATACTATTTTAATAACAAAGGAAAATTATTAGTATCAAACTTCCAAAAAATAGGAACTAAAAGTTCTTTTCAAATAGACTGCAGCGGTGAGCCATCAGGACTAAAAAATGGAACGTATTATATTGAAATAAAAGAATTAACACTAAATAAAACAATTGTAACAAATAAAATACTAATCCCTGTGAAAGTGGATAATAAAAATGCAATTAGAGATTACAACTATAAAATCGTATGGGATGATAATCAAGTGTGGAATCGTACAGAAGAACAATCGAAAGACATTATGAGTCATATTCTGTATGATGGAGATTTAAAAGATCCAAAAGTAAAAATAACATTATCCAAAAAAGTAAACTTTAGTTCAACAAGTCAAGAATATCAAAAGTTAAATATCAATGATTATTTAAAATCTCCTACAACAAGTGACGATAGTTATCAAATTGAAATAGCAGAGAAAGAAAATAATTTAGAATTATCTTTTGACGTTACGAAAATGAGTTTAGGAGGATATAAACTAGAATATCAATTATATGATGGAAATAGTTATGTAGGAAAAGATACAAAGAAATTTATAGTGAAATAAGGTGATGAATATGAAAAAGTATATATATATAATTATTGGTCTAATAATATTAAACATCTTAATTATTGGTGCCAAATTTACATATTCATCATTCTATTCCACAATAACAGGAAAAACAGAAGATTTAACATTTGCTAAAATAAATTTTAATCATGAAAAAAGTACAAAAGTATCTTTCTCATTAGGAAATTTAAATCCAGGAGAGGAAAAAGACTATAAATTTAAAGTAGCTAATTATAAAGATGGAAGTGGTAGTGATATTAATATTGGATATCAATTAACAATAGAAACATACCATTTTATACCAACTACAATACAATTATATAAAAAAAATGAAATAACCAATCTGGATGAATTGGTATTAACTTGTAACGAAGAAGATGAGAGAAACAGTGAAAACAAATTAACCTGTACAAGCGATATATATACATTGGATTATAAATGCCAGGAACAAGATGATTATTCAATAAAAATAACATATGACAGCAAGGATAAAAACCAAAATACATGGTCAGAAGAATATAGCGAGTTAGTAGATTTTATAGATATTAAGATTGAATCATGGCAATTAACGGAGGAGAATACAAATGAAAGAAAAGCATAAAAAACAATTTGCACTAATATTTGTAATTTTACTTCTAGTAGCCATAATAGCAATTTTATTATTTAAAAATTCTTCTGCTAGATATACTCACGAAACTGATTGGCAGCATGCTTTTTATACTAATGGTTTTTATATAACAAGTAATTTATTAGGTAAAGAATCGATGATGACTATAATCAATGACTATGATTATTCTAATATAAATCTGAAAATAAAAAATCATGAAGGAAAGTATAAGATAACCAATTACGATGTCAACTACAAATTAGAATGTCAAGTAGAAGAAACATATGAAAATGACTTTTCTTGCATTGTGGACGATAAAAATACTAATGTTATTGAAAATATAATACCAGAAGTAAAAAAATGTTATCAAGGTGATAATATTGTTGAATTAGATGAGGAAGAATGCAACACAAAAGGATATGAGTTTAAAAGTGGTCCTAATGAAATAGATCATAATATTAAAATTATTAATAAAACAAATAACCAATCAGCAACTGAGGTAAAAGTAAATATAGTATTAACAACTACGAATCCTTACCAAATCATATTAAAAGGCAGCTTACAATTAAATTTAGAAAAAGAGCCAAAGATTAAATTGGATGTAAAAAATGAAAATAATAGATATTGTGATATCGTGTTTACAAATGAAAGTACAAAAGAAAAGCAGCTTACTGTAACAATCGACTCCGAAAAATTTGGCGTGGACACAAGCAGTAATTGGGGAAGTATAGTAGAAAAAGATGAAGATGGAAGAATAAACAAACTAAATTTGAACCTAGCAAGTTCTGAGCAAATACAATTTAAATTATTTAAAAAGAGCCAAGAATATAGTTGCAATGAAAATGCGATAAGTTATAGTGTGCAAAACTAAAACCTAATTGCATAGTCATACTTTTTATGCTAATATAAAAAATAAGGGTAGTTAGGAAGTGTAATATAGTGAAAGCAATAAAATTAATAAAAAATATAATTACAGGAATAATTCTAATCTGCTATTTTAGTGTGATTATTTTTGTTAGTGCACTTTTATTAAATCGTAACGATTACGGTATGACACAATTTAAAGATGATACATGGATATTAGTTGATGGAGAAATATCAAATAGTAATTATCCTAAAGGATCATTAGTAATTGTCGAAAATAAAAAAATAGAAGAATTACAGGTTGGCGAAGAAATTTTTGTATACAAAACAAATGAAAAGGAAAAGACAGTAGAAATTATAGTAGCCAAAATAGAATCAGTAAATCCTCAAACAGAAGATAACAGTGCCTATATTACATTAGAAAACAATGGAGGATCTTGGGGAGAAGATTATATAGCTGGAGTAAGCAAAAAGATATATCCTAATATTGGAAGTATTCTATCTTTTCTAGAATCAAAATGGATATTCTTTATCTTCCTAATTGTTCCTTGCTTCTTTATTTTAATATACGAAATTTACCTTGCAATCATCGAAATAAAATATGGAGATGAAGAAGAGGAAGATAAAGAGGTAAATACAAAAGAAAGCGACACAATAGAAGATTTGAAAAAGCAGCTTGAAATGCTAAAACAAGAAGTAACTGCACAAAAAGAATCTACACCCACTACAGATTCAAAAGTAATAAGTGACACACCAGAAAAAGAGATAACAGTAGAGAAAAAAGAAACAAAAGATGAATTAGAAGATACAATAGAGCTACTTTAGGAGGAAGATATGGAAGGGGTAAAAAAGAATATAAATAAAGTATTAAATATCATTATTTCGATTTTAATTATTCTCCTAGTCATTAACATCATTGCCGGCTTCCAAACGACTTTTCTAGGAAAAAATTATAATAATTTTTTTGGATATACATTTTTTGAAGTAAAGACTGGAAGTATGGAAAACACCTTAAATATAGGAGACTGGGTACTAGTAAAAATTACAGATGATATTAAATTAAATGATATCATAACCTACGAAGAAGACAATGCTTTCATTACTCACAGAGTAATAGAAATATATAAAGATACCTATATCACAAAAGGAGATTCTAACAGTAGTAAGGATTCCCCAGTATTAAAATCACAAATTGTTGGAAAAGTAATAAAGGTATTTCCCAAATTTGGATTTATAAAGAAGACACTATTAAATCCAGTTGTCTTAATATTATTTATTATTACTTTAGGCTTAGGAATTTCATTGCTAAAAAGAGATAATAAAGAAAAAACAATAGAAAAAAAGAAAAAAACCAAGACAAAAAAACAGCCGGAAAAAGCGATAAATAAAGAAACGAAAGAATTTATAGAAAAAACATTTGCTGATACACCAGGAAATGAATCTAAAACAGTGATATTAAGTAAAGTAAAAATAGATAAAAATAAGAAAGCAATAAATATAATAAAAAGAGATTTAGAAGAGATTGCAAAAGAAGAAAAAAGAGAAAAAGAAAATGCAGATGACGAAATAATTTAGACCAGTATTTTTCTTGCAATGTAATAAAAAAATTGTTATAATTTGTATAGTTAAGATAGCAGATGACATAAAGGTAGGGGTGAAATATGGATGGCAAGACAGAAATAGTACAAAAAACATGCCAAAAAAAGAAACGAAAAAAGAAAAAAATTGTCATGTTATTTTGTGTAATTTTTTTAACGAGCGTAATATTAGTTGTTGAAACTATTGCATGGTTTATTGGTACTGCGGAAGCAACGGTTAGTTCTTTCGAAATTGGTATTTCATCTGGTGAAAGCTTAAAGTTATCGTTAGATGGAGAAGAATGGTCCGATACCCTGACAATTTCAGAAGAAAATGTGACTGGAAGCTCTGGAAGTGGACAGGCATATGCGGGCAACACAAATCACTGGGCTGGAGAAAATGGATTAATTCCAATGTCTACAAACGGAGATATTGATACTGAAAGTAGTAGAATGAAGTTTTTTGGAAAATCAAGTTTATCAGCAACAGAAGGTGGATTTAGGTTAATGTCTAATAGAATAGACAATAGCGTATCTGAACAAGATGGCTATGTTGCGTTTGACTTATTCATAAAAAACGGTTCGGGAACTGCATATATAGAAGAGTATAATGAAGCAGATGATGAAGACATTTATTTAACTACAACATCTAAAGTGGCGAGCCAAGCAGGAGGTTCTGCAGATTACGGACTAGCTAATTCTGCTAGAGTAGCATTTGCCCAAATAGGACGTGTAGCTGCTACAACAGAAGATCCAAGCGACATTACTTCAATTTCTTGTGGAGCTATGGCAACAAATACCAAGCTATGTGATGAAGTAGAAACAACCATATGGGAGCCAAATGATACGAAGCACGACACAAAATTAATATCTTATTTCTCTAAAGTGTGTAAAAAGAAAACCGGTCCAGGCGAATATACAGAAGAAGCCTGTGATGCAATTACTGATGGAACTGCTACACCAACTTATGTAGTAAAAGAAGAGGTTAGTTCTAGTGATAATATAGATGTATATGATGGCTTGAACGGTTATTCTGGAACTACTAAATTAGAGCAATCACAAACATTTACAGATACGATGAAAAACTTAACAGAACAAAATAGACCAACATTCTTTAAGTTGGCTCCTAATAGTATTACAAAGATTAGAGTATATATTTATCTAGAAGGACAGGATGTAGATAACTATGATTTGATTTCGCTAGGAAAGAAAATATCTGTACAATTTGGATTCACTAAAGATCAAATGGGATTAACTGCAGAAGGATAAAAGAATAAGTATGCGTGGCGAAGTTAAGTTAACAGCAAAAAAGATTAATCGAAGAAAAAAAACATACAAAATTGTAAAAATACTATTACTTGTCCTAATATTAATAGTGACTTTGCTATATTTGATTTTTACAATCATATATAATGGTTATGACTTTACTATTTCTTTGGATGAAGATTTATATTATGATAATAAAATTATAATTTATGATTCCAAAGATTATAAAGTGTTTCAAAGACAATTAAAAGTGGAGTCACTAGAGTATTTTGATAATATAACAGAATCCTGGTTGCCAACAGATATAAATGATTATGACGGTAGCCACAATGGTGAAAACTATTTAGCATATAGTTTTTATATAGAAAATATGGGGGAAGAGGTAGCAGATTATTATTCTGAGATTGCGATTGATGAAGTAATAAAGAATGTAGATTCTGCAATAAGAATGAAAGTATACTTTGACGGGATACCGACAACCTATGCTAAATTGTCTCAAAGAGGGACACCAGAAAACGGTACCACTCCATTTTATTCAGATAACCAGATTATGGTACAGCATGTTGAAGATTTCAAACCTGGAGATGTTCACAAATATACTATAGTATTATGGCTAGAAGGAAAAGATGAAGATTGTACTAATGAAATTATTGGAGGAGAATTTAAAGCCCATATGACTTTTAATTCAGAAATTATTAAGTAAAGGAGTATAAAAATGACAAAACAAAAGAATGGACGAAAGAAACAAGAAAGAAGAACAAAAAAGATATTATTCACAACTGGTCTTACAGCAGTAGTATTTGTAGTAGCAACTTATGCATGGTTCATTGGAACAATGCAAGCATCAGTAAATGCATTTGAAATTGATATTAAGTCAAGCGATGGACTTACCTTATCACTTGATGGTCAAGATTTCTCTAACCAAATAACAATAGGGGAAGAAGAAATTACAACAAATTTAACAAGTACATATGCAAGTAACAAAAACAAATGGACTGGAGCTGATGGATTAATCCCAGTATCAACCGCAGGAGATTTAAATCAAGCAAATTCAGTATTAAATCTATATTCTAAAACAAGTATTTCATCATCTAAAGGTGGATATATGCTAAGAGCGGATAAAATTGATAATTCTACAACTGAAGGTGATGGATACATTGCATTTGATTTATTCTTAAAGAATAAATCTGGTAATGGATATGAAGAAGATTTTGATATTTCACACGATGAAGGTGTATATTTAACAACAGATTCTATTATGAAAATGGTCGAGTCAGGAGGAAGCGATGTAGTTGAAAATGCTGCAGGAGACGGAGTTCAAAACTCTATGAGAGTAGCTTTTATCCAAATCGGTCGTGCAGAATACAATAAAGGAAAAGATGTTTTCCAAGGAATTACTTGTGAGTCAGTAGCAGAAGGTGTAACAACATTATGCCATAAAGATCCAGCCTCAGGTGATGGTAGAGGTTATACATGGAATATTTGGGAACCAAATGATACTAAACATACAACCGGTTCAGTTTCACGTTTTACAAGAGTATGTAAGAAAAGAACAGCTACTGATAGTTATGATGGAGCTTGTGATCCAATAACAGATGATACCGCTGCTGCAACATATGCAATTAATAGTCAAATAACTTCAGATAATAAAGTAAATATCTTTGATGGACACAATGGTTATGATGGAAGCAATACTTATCTTAAAGAAGTAAATTATTTCACAGACACAATGAAAAATGCGCAAGATGATGCTAGACCTGAAATATTCTACCTAACACCTAATAGTGTTACAAAGATTAGAGTATATATATATATTGAAGGACAAGATGTTGATAACTACGATATCGATACAGAAGGTAAGAAAATAAAAGCTTCATTTGGATTTACTAAAGATAAATTCGATACTGCTGGAATGGAATAATAAATTGGACTTCGGTCCTTTTTTAGCTTAATCAAAAAAGAAGGTGATGCATATGAAAGTAAAAAAAGTGATTCATGAATGGAAATGGGAATTATTAATCTTCCTAACCGGAGTAACTTTAATTTATTCAACATATGCATGGTTTTCTTCATCACTAGATGTTAATATTTCAGACTTTAGGATGACAACAAATTCAGAAACAGGCTTAACGATATCTCTAGATGGAATTAATTGGGGAAGTAATGTAGAAATATCAAAAGATACAATCATTAACGATTTAAAAACAACTTATCCGGGAAATACTAATCAATGGTCAAAAGAATTGGGAACAGTATCAACTACCGGAATAAGAGATAGAAACTCTGATAAATTTAGTATTTATATAAATAAAGATACAATCAACAAAAAGAAAAAAGATCCAAATAACCTAATGTTTTCTCCAATCGCCTTGCTAGAACAAGAACAAAATGATAAAGCTGAATTTATAGCTTTTGATATTTTTTTAAAGAATGTAACGGGCTCTCCAAAAAGTGATAATCTATATTTAGATGAAGGAACAAAATTCGAAATAAAATCGGAAAAAGATAATACAGTTATCAATTCTATGAGAATAGGTATGGTATTTATGGATTCAATATCCAAAAAATCAAGCGAAGCTCAAATACAGAGAATTGACTGTAATAACAATTGTACTCAAATAATCTATGAGCCAAACAGCACTAGCCATTCACAAACCACTATAGATTTAGCAAAAGAGCATAATATACTATTAAATGACGGACAATATTATCCAACTTATGGTGTATATAATGGTGATAATAAAATTAATATTTGGTCAGGAATCTATGGATCAGATCATGAATTAAACACAGAAGTATTTAAACGACAAGAAACTATAACTGATTTTTCTAAACCAATTGCTAAATTGCCAGATGGAATTATGAAGGTTAGAGTATATATTTGGATTGAAGGTCAAGACATAGATATAGCAGAATTAGTCTCTGATGGGTATGAGTTAACTTGTAGCATTAATTTTAGAAAAGATATGGCTGGATATGAATAGAATATAGGTAATACAAATAATTGCATATATTCTTTTTTCATGTTAGAATTAATTATAATGTAAGATAATAGTAGGTGGTAGAGATGTTTAGTATAAAAGAAGAATTAGAAACAAAAAAAAATCCATCTCCTCAATCAACTTCTGAGATAGAATTATTAAATATTGCAGATGAAGAGCCAAGTACTAAATCAAAAGAAGAAAAAGAAGAAGGATTAGGACAGATTGTTGTAAGCGATATTATATCATCTAATATTCTAGAAGAAGTATTAGAGGAAAAAGAAAAAGCATTATTAAAAAACAATACCCAAGAATCAGGAGAAAATATAGTCAAGAACCCCTTCGAAGAAATATATCAGGGAAAAAACTTAGAAATAGGAAAAAGGCAGAAAAATATTATGAAAAAGTCAGCAGAACTTACAAAAATAGAACTGTTAGATTTGACAAAGTGCCTTTTAGACATTTCAAAAATAGATATAGAAACAAAATCATTAATATCAAAATTTTCAGAAAAATATATAAATTACAAGTACTTTTTTGAAGGAGACTTCAACAAAGAATATCAAAAAACAGATATCCAAAATATTATAAGAAAAGAAATAGAAACATTGGCACAAGAAATCAGTAAAACAAAAAAATATAGTAATAAAAGTATTAATAAAATAAAAATGGCTTTTCTAACGATAAACGATATAGACTTCTCTGAAGTGGCTATAGCAAAATCGCTAAAAGAAAATAACATCACAATAGAACTAGCACCGGGAGTCAAGAAAATAATTATGAATTATAATCGTCTATATAATCAGTTCTTAAAAAAATTAGACAATAGGACATTCCATCTAATACTAACTAGATATGGTCTTACAGATAACTATATATCTAATGTAAGAGCTAATATAAAATTTAATTCGATCTTTAGTAAAGAAGGAATTGAAAAAGCTTTCCATGCAGAGTTAGTAGTAGAAGATTTAAAAAATATTCAATTAAAACTATTATCGATAAAAGTTTTTGAAGATTGGCTAAATTTTTCTTTAAAACAAAACTATATGATATATTTACCAGAGTCTTTATATAAAAAATCTAGAAAATTATATAATATTTTGAGTAGTATAGATGATAGTTATTCTCAAAATAAAATTTTATTTATTATAAATTATAATATCCTATTAAATTATGAAAAGATTATTAAATATTTAAAGAAAAAAGGATATCATTTTGTCTTAGATTGCAATATAAAGGAAATAAAAGAAAATGAAAAGAACATAAATAAACAATTATGTCTATTTGATAATGTATATATATCTGGTGCTGATACCAAAGAAAAAATTCCACTATTAGAAACTATTGAGAAAAACATTATATATACCGAAGAAAGTTTATTTGACTTAGAAGGGGGAATAATTACGTGAGTACTTTTATCAGGTTTTTTTATGAATTAATTTCTATCATTGTATCAGGACTAGGAGAAATTGGATCGGGTATTATAGCTGGTTTTAAAACAATTTTTTCACCGAAGGATTATCTATATTTAATTCAAAACTACGCAGAACAATTTAATGGAAAAGAATGGATTTTTGTTGGTTTAACGATAGCAGTACTAATAATCATTGTAGCTTTAATAGTAATTATTATAGTGTTTATTGTCAGAAAATATATTAGATTCAGAAAAACACTAGTAGAACAAGAATCTTTATTAGAAGAAGTAGCAGATTTAAATGAAAAAGTAGGAACTTTAGTGAAAGAAAAAGAAGAAATACTTGCTATGAAAGTATCACAATTAGGATTAAAACCAGAGGAACCAAATACAGAAGAAGTAAAAGCTGAAGATGATAAGATAGAAATAGATGGAAACTGTCGTTTCCCACAATTAAGCAGACTAGATGTCTTAAATCAAAAAACCAAGATTGTAAATTTTAATAATAATCAAGATTTAGAGCAACTATTAGATGATTTTCGTTGCTTTGCGGCCAGTCAATTACATTTGTACTACGATATATCGTTATTAAGAGTTTTCTTAGCTGGGCTAGCCTGTGGTAAGATGATAATTTTACAAGGTATTTCAGGTACTGGTAAAACATCCTTGTCTTATGCTTGGAGTAAATTCAATAAGTTAGAGCCTTGTATATCTTCTGTTCAACCATCATGGAGAGATCGTTCAGACTTTTTTGGATATTTGAATGAGTTTACAAAGAAATTTAATGAAACCAATGCACTTGTAGAAATTTATGGGGCTCTATATGATGACAGAATTCATACTGTTGTATTAGATGAAATGAACTTAGCTCGTGTAGAATATTATTTTGCTGAAGTATTATCCATACTAGAGATGCCAAACAGTAATGAATGGTTAGTTAGCCTAGTTACAGATCATGATGAGCATGATCCTATAAAATTAGATAATGGTAAATTATTATTAGGAAAAAACATCTGGTATATTGGAACCATTAATAATGATGATTCAACATTCATGGTAACAGATAAAGTATATGACCGTGCTATGCCAATAGATATCAATACTAAGGTAGATCCATTTGAATGTAGGCCACAAGAAGCAATCGACTTAAATTCAGAATATTTATACAGCTTATTTGATAAAGCCTTAAAAGAGCATCCAATTAGTCAAAAAGGATTAGACAATATTGGATTAATTGACAAGTATTTAATCACACATTTTAGAATTACTTTTGGTAACCGTATTATGAAACAACTAAAAACATTCGTAGCGGTCTTTGTTGCTTCCGGAGGAGAAGAAACAGATGCTATAGACTACTTTGTGGCAAAAAAAATACTACGTAAATTTGAACAATTAAATATCGGATATATTCGAGATGAATTTGACCCATTTATTAAATACTTAAACGAATTATTTGGAGAAAATAAAATGGTAGAATGTATTAGTTATATGGAATTATTAAAAAAGAATGAATAATAACGGGGTGTAACAATGAAAAATGTAAAATTAGTATTAGGAGATGCTACTGCTGACTTATCCAATAAATTTTATTCCGGATTAGGATCAAAAGTGCACGTAGAAAAAAATAGCGATGGTAATCTATTGGATTTTACTTGGATAGATCATATGGAAGAAGCAATACATTATATAGACAATATATATATGAACCCTAAAAGATTTATTATTAGTGATGAAGAAGTATTAAATATTGAAAAATCAAAGAAAATAACTGTAGAAAGTATAAAACATTTATCTAAACATTCAAATTATATTTCTGAATATAATCCAGAAAAAAATGAGGTAAAACCATCGAGAATCTTAAATGTTTTAAAAGAAGAAACATTTGACATGTATGAAAACCGTTTTATTTATACATTAACAGATTTTATGCTTAGCTTTATAGAAAGAATAGAAAGAATAAATAAAGACTTAGAGTATAAAAAAAATAATAAGTTTAAATACAATGGTATTAGTAATATTAATAGTGAAAAAATTGTTTGTGATATAGAATTGGCCTCAAATGAAACTATTGATTTAAATAATGCAGATGATGAAATTAGAAAAAGAATTGATATTATTAAGGGAAGTATTAGTGCTTGGAAACAGTCGGACTTATATAAGAATTTGCACAAATTAAGAGTGCCTAAAGTAACACACCCAATTAAAAGAACAAATGTTATTTTAAAGAATCCTAATTTCCAAGTTGCTGTAAAATTATGGGATTATTTATATAATTATAAAGTAGTAGAATCAAAATTAGATAAACAGCCAGAGGTAAACGAAGTATTGCCACCAGACTTACAAAAAGTAGCCGACAATTCTTTCTTAATATATTATTTAATCATGAAATATATAAATAGCACATCACAAGCTATGAGAGAAGAGTATAGGGAGTATGTAAAGAAAGCAGCAATGCAAATGTTTGGCGATAGTGCAAGTCTTTCTTTAGAAAAAGACAGTCCTACAAATAGCAATCAGAATCTATCAAATGGAACCTCTCAAAAATACAGCGAAATCAAAGTTAGAAAAGAAGCAGATAGTTCAGTAATAGAAAATAAAATAAGACATAGTATCAAAGATTATTTAGATAAAATAGAAGGAAGCTACTTTAAACTAGTCGGAGGTGGAAGGTGAAAAACTCAACAAAATTTTTCAGATATTTAGGAAAAGCCTTAAAATTTATAATTTACGGAATACTAATATTATTTATTGCCGTAGTACTTTTACAAAAATTCAGCAATAACTCTATGAGCTTATTTAACTATAGATTATTTACTGTTATGACTGGATCAATGCAGCCAAAATATAATATCGGAGATGTGCTATTATGCAAAGAAGTAAATCCAGAAACATTAAAAGTTGGCGATGACATTACATACGTTGGAGAAATAGGAAGTTACAAAGGTAAAGCTGTAACACACAGAATTGTAAAAATAGAAAAATCTGAGAATAATGAATTGCTTTTCCATACACGAGGATTAACGAATAGTGTAGAAGATCCAGTGGTAAAAGAAGACCAAGTATATGGAAAAATAGTAAGAAATATGGATGGATTATCATACATTCACAAATTAATTAGTACTCCAAGTGGTTTTTATTTATGTATTTTCGTTCCATTGATGATTTTAATTGGAAGTGAAATCATAAGTAGTATGGTAGAAAGGTTCGAAAACAAAAAAGCAAAAAAATAAAGAGGGTGTTATTTTGAGGACAATAAAGCAAAGAATTCATAGAATACTAGTAAAAATAAACATTACATCTATTTTTTTCTTTATATTATCCCTAATTTCAGTAACACTAGCCTGGTTTGCTTTTTCAAATATTGTGTCCAATAATATGGAAATAAGTATCAAAGCTTGGGACATTAATATAAATGATGAAACAGGAGAAGTGAGTAATAAATTATCTATAACGCTAGACGACTTTCATCCTGGTGTAGATACATACACCAAGACACTTACAATTAATAACAACGGAGATTTGCCAGGACTTTTTACTTATCATATTAAAAAGATAAGAATATTAAATGAAGAGTATACAATTAGCGATGAAGAAAAACTTCTGGATCAGTTATCGCAAGAATTTCCATTCTCCTTCAACTTTTCAACGGATACCAATCACTTAGAGCCTTCAAAAACACTACATCTAAATATAACAATATCATGGCCCCTAGACTCAGGAGATGACAATGCAGATAGCAATTGGGGAAATAAGACGGCAGAATTTATACAACAAGAACAAGAAAAGAAAAATAACAATCCTAGCTATGAAATAAAGAGCTGTATTGAATTAATAGTAGAATTAAATGTAAAACAATATCTAGAAGAAGAAAACTTATCAATTAGTGATAACAATTATAGAATTGGAACGAATAAAATAATCAATCTAGATAATTTTACATCTTGTGAAAGTACAAGTGATAGATGCAAAAACTTCTTTGTAATAGATAAAAACAACCTAGAAAAAGATACAACAGTTACTTATCTTATGAGTCCTAAAGAAGCAACCACACAAGTAACTTATAATAATTTATCCAGTGTACAAACAAATGATTTAACTGCACCTAGTGTATCAGATATATTATTAGCATTATCAAATGATGTATATAATACTCAAATCAAAATGTCAAACACTTCAAACCGAATTTTAGGAAAAGTAGATTATTTAAATAGAAGTGATGAGATAATAAATAAAATAGTAAGCCAAGGAGGAAGCATTGTTTTCAGTAAACAGCAATATCAATTCTTGGACACAGATAGCTGTTATTGGTTAGCTCAAAAATATGGCACAACAAAAGCTTTTGCCATAAGAAGGAAAGACGATAAAACGCTAGAATTATATGGAGAAGACATTAACAATACCTGTAAATTTGTTCCAGCAATAAAAATAAAAAAGGAGAGTAATTTAAATGAGTAAAAAAAGACATAAAATCGCAGTAATAGGAGTAATTGGAATAGCAGCTTTGTTATCAACTGGATGTAATGGAAACGTTACTAGAAATCTAAGACATGCAGGTTTCAATTTATCTTCAGAAGAGTTTACCTGTAGTACCCTACTACCAGCAGATAAAGATACGAAACCAACAGATACCATTCTTTATAGTAATGGTTCATATGCTATTACAGATGATGGAAAACTATACGAATTATCTTTATCACAGCCGTATAGTAACAATGAGAATTGTAAAAAAATTAGTTTTTCTGTTAAAATAACAGCATATATGGATGATAGCATTTTAAAAGGAGAAGATAATAAGTTCTATTATGCACCAGGTACGACAAATACATCTCCATTAACAGAAGTAACAGCAAACGATAGTAATTACCAACTATACACTTTATTACTAGGAGGAGCACAAGTAAAAAAAGTAATTACTGTAGATTCTAATGCCGGAATTTATTATGTATTAGAAGATGATGGAAATGTCTATCAATATACAATAACAAGACAAGATTATAATTCTCCATATACATTATCAGAGAAAAAAACAGTCTATGAAAAAAGTAAATATGGAGAAATTATCGACTTTAACTATGCTGGAGAAAGTTCAACTACATATATAAAAACAAAAACAAAACTTTACCGCATGCAAGCAACAAATGCAGAAGAATGTTCAAAGTATGCAGATGTAGCTTGTAAATACAAAATGAAATATGATGAGACATTAACTGAATATTATAATAATAATAAAATTATATATTATGGTCCAAGTATTATACTTACAGATTATGGTAAACAGTTTACTCCATAAACAAAAGAAAAAAAGCCTTGATAGATAAGGCTTTTTTTGACTTTTATAAAGAAATATGATAAAATAAAGCACTAAGAAATTATAGGTGTAATTATTATAGAATAAAAGGAGAAACTATGGAAGAATTAAAAGGAAAAAGAAGAAACAACCCATTTATAAGTAATTTAAACAAGAAAGATGTAAATCACTTTACTTCTGATATAGGCTTATTTTTAAGAAGAAAATGTGATGTCCCCTACAAGTTAGTAGCCCATGAATTATGTGGAATTCATGTCATAAAACCAACAACTCCATCAGTTTTATCGGATGAAGAATATTTTGCTAATCTTTCAGAAGATAAAATCCCACTATCATATTATCCTTTGGAAGAAAAAAAACATAATGTAATTGTAGAAAGATATCCAAAGCTAAATAAGGATGAGCCATATATATTTGTCTGTAATCACACTTGTCCAGAAGATATAGAAACAATTTTAAATGTATTAGATAGAAACGCTTATTTAGTCCTTGGGTCAGTAAAGACCTTACGAGAAGAAGCAGATGGGTATTTAGTCTGGTTAAATGGGACTATTCCTTTTGATATTTCCAAAGAAGAAGAGAGAGCATCTGTAATCCCTAAGGCTGATCGAGTATTAAAAACAAATAGTATTTTAATATTTCCTGAAGCTTCACATAACTTAGATCCTAATAAGCTAGTTAATCACTTATTTGATGGCCCAGTAAATATGGCCTTAAACACGAATCGCAAAATAGTCTTAGTAAGTCTAGTCAGAGATATTAATCAAAATGTATCATTTGTAGATGTAAGTAATCCTATAGATATAAATGCTTTAAATGAAGAACTAGATAAAAAATATCAAGCATTAAAAGAAAATTTATCAGTACAAGAATATACCAAGAAAAAAATAAAAACGATAACTGCACAGCTGAGAGATGGGATGGCATCAGGAGTAATGAATATTCTATTAAGACATGATCAGCCATTAGAAAGAAAAAAATATAAAGACATAGAAGCTTATCTTAGAACATTGAAAGTACGTGATTCCTTTGAGAAGCTTCATTGGAATGAGAACGATGATTTTGCAGGAGAATTCCAAACGAAAAAAAATCCGCAAGAGGAAGAGTATAAAAGAGTAGTAGAAGATATAGCAGCTTTAGCACTATCTGGAAAAGAGGTCGGCTTTGATCAAAGTGGTTGGGTAGAATTAGCAAAAGATTTAGAAAATAAAAATATCCCGCATGTCATGGAAGAGCATGCTAAACAATTAAAAAAGTTAAAAGTAAACAAATAAATTCAGAATGCATTGCCAAAATAAATAATTTTTATTAATATATAATAAGAGGTGGCATGTCATGATAGAGTTTCAAATACCATTTGTTTGCTTAATCTTTACAATACTAATTTCCATAATATTTTTTACAAAAAAGAAAATAGATTTAGAAGAAAACTATTATTACAAAAATATTTTAATATTTACATTATTAGTAAATTCAACAAATTTTATTTCACACTATTTAGCTAGCATTTTTGCCCAAGGCCATATTACAGAAGGATTTACTACTGTATTTTCCAATATCAATAAATTAGGATCATTATTTATTGTAATAATAACAACCAATATCTTATCCTATATTTTGTATATCAGTTTTCCAAAATATAGAGAAAAATTTAAAAGAAACAAGATTATTAATTATATTTCCTACATCATAATAGGTATTATTATATTTTTATTAGAATTTAATGTATATCAGGTGGGCGGAATAACCAGTGGTGAAGGTTCATCAGTTACTTTTACTTTTTCTCTTGTTTTTATAGATTTATTGATTGCTCTTATAGTAGCACTATTAAATATTAAAAAGTATGATAAAAGATATTATGCTATTTACTTTATTATTCCTGTAATCTTTTTACTTGGTATTTTCGTTTTATTTCATCCGCAATTTAATATATATGATTTAATATTAAGTCTATTATGTTATTTAATGTATTTTACGATAGAGAATCCAGATGCAAAAATGATTCAGAAATTAAATTCAGCAAAAGAGGAAGCAGAGCGTGCGAATCGTGCCAAAAGCGACTTTTTATCAAGTATGTCCCACGAAATTCGTACCCCGCTAAATGCAATTGTGGGACTATCAGAAGATGCTAGAGATAATAAAGATTGTCCAGAAAGTATGAAAGAAGATTTGGAAGATATCGTATCAGCATCAAAAACACTATTAGAAATTGTCGGTAATATTATGGACATTAACAAAATAGAAAATAATAAACTAAAAATCACAGAAGTGACTTATAATCCAAAAGAAGAAATTGAAACAATAGGTAGAGTAGAACAAACAAGAATAGGAACTAAACCAATTGATTACTGCATTCGAATTGCAGATGATATTCCATATCTTTTAATAGGAGATAAAATTCATATAAAACAAATTATAAACAATTTATTATCGAATGCAATAAAGTATACAGAAGAAGGCTTTGTAGAATTAAATGCAAGATGTATAAATAAAGAAGATGATTGTTTATTGATCATTACTGTAAGAGACAGTGGTAGAGGAATAAAAGCAGAAAACATTAATAAATTATTTACTAAGTTTGAAAGACTTGATATAGAAAGAAATACAACAGTAGAAGGAACAGGACTTGGTTTAGCAATTACAAAAAAATTAGTAGACTTAATGGGTGGGAAAATAAATGTAGAAAGCAGATATAAAGAAGGTTCTATTTTTATGGTACAGATTCCTCAAAAAATAAAGCAGAAAGTAAAGATAAAGAATACAGAAACAGAGTTACCAACAGCAAATAAAAAGATAGATATCAAAGGTAAAAAAATACTAGTAGTGGATGACAATAAATTAAATATAAAAGTGGCTAGAAAAAGTTTAGATGCACTTGGCGCTGATATGGATGAGTGTTATAGTGGACAAGAATGTATAGACAGAGTAAAAGCAGGGCAACATTATGATGCTATCTTAATGGATATTATGATGCCAGAGATGGATGGAGTGACAGCCTTAAAAGAGTTAAGAAAAATAGAAGACATTACAGTACCAGTAATTGCAGTAACAGCCGACGCTATTGCTGGTTCAGAAGAAAAATATTTAGAAGAAGGGTTTACAGATTATATATCCAAACCATTTACCAAAGATCAAATAGAAGAAAAGCTAAGAAAAATATTGGAGAAAAATAATGTAGAAATTTTATAACAAGAGGTGACAGTATGAAAATTGCTGAAAATTGGAAAGATTATGAGTTGATTGCTACATCACGAGGACAAAAGTTAGAGCGCTGGGGTGATATTTATTTATTAAGACCAGACCCTCAAGTTATCTGGGACGAAGGAGACTTACTAGAAAAATATCATTCTAAGATTCATGCCGTATATCATAGAAGTAATAAAGGTGGAGGTGCTTGGGAAAATTTAAAGCAAATGCCTTCATCATGGGAAATTAATTACAAAGAGTTAACATTTAATATAAAGCAAATGGGATTTAAACATACTGGATTATTCCCAGAACAAGCTGTAAATTGGGACTTTATGATAGAAAAAATAAAAAAAGAAAATCGTAAAATAAAAGTATTAAATTTATTTGCGTATACTGGAGGTGCAACAGTTGCTTGTCTTTCGGCAGGTGCTGCAGTAACTCATGTAGATGCTTCTCGTGGTATGGTAGACTGGTGTAAAGAAAATGTAAAAGACAGCGGCTATGAGCAAGCAGAAATAAGATATCTAGTAGATGATGTAATAAAATTTGTCAAGAGAGAAATTAGAAGAGGAAATCAATATGATGCAATTATCATGGATCCTCCAAGTTATGGAAGAGGAGCTAACAAAGAAATATGGGATATTGAAAAAAATCTAAACTATTTGGTATCACTATGTACTGAAATATTGTCAGAAAATCCTTTGTTCTTTTTAATTAACTCATATACAACAGGTTTATCATCAACAGTATTAAAAAATATTTTAACACTTACTGTGGACAAACATAAAAAAGGAAAAATCACCTGTGGAGAAATAGGGTTAAAAGGAACACAAGACAATTTGGTTTTACCTTGTGGAATTTATGGAAGATGGGAAAAAGACGATGAAAATTAATGTTCTATATGAAGATAATCACGTACTAGTAGTAGAAAAGCCAATGAACATGTTGAGCCAAGGAGATAGTACAAAAGATGAAGACTTATTAACTTTAGTAAAAGAGTATATTAAAGAAAAATACCACAAACCAGGAAATGTCTATGCGGGGTTAGTCCATAGATTGGATCGACCAGTAGGAGGAATCATGGTCTTTGCAAAAACTTCAAAGGCAGCGTCCAGATTATCACAGGAAATAGTAGATCATAAAATAAAAAAATACTACTTGGCAATTGTAAATGGAATAATCAAAGAAAAAAGAGGAACATATCATGACAAAATAAAACGTCTTTCTAACGGAAATAGTGTTGTTAGCAAGGATGGAAAAGAAGCTGTCCTTGACTATGAAGTATTAGAAAAAAATAAAGAACAAAACAAAACTTTAGTAAGGATTTCTCTAAAAACAGGAAGACACCATCAAATAAGAGTACAATTTGCTAGTCACCATCACCCATTATGCGGAGATCAACGCTATGGAAAAGAAGATAAAACACAAATTGCTCTTTATGCCTATCAATTAGAATTTATCCACCCAACTACAAAAAAACAAATGGTATTTCAGCTATTACCACCGAAAATCGATCATTGGACAGAATTTACAGTGTCAAAATATGTACAATAGATAAAATGTTTGCAATTGCAAATTTTTTTTGTTATCATAATATTAGAATAAAAAGTAGAGGGAGTCGATATCATATGAATTTTAGTCTAGACTGGTTTTTATCAATACCAGGATTATTAATTACTGGAGGAGTTTTATTATTATTAATAGCTCTAATTATTTTAATTGTAACAAGTAGGAAAAAGAAAGATAAAAATGATAGTACTGCAGCTACCGAACCTGCACAAGCTACCGCTGCAACCTCACCTGAGGCTCCAGCAACACCAGCAGTAAATAGTAATGGAGCAGTTCCTGAAATGAATTCTCCAGCCATGTCTACAGGAACAATTATGGATATACCGGCTCCAGTTGGAACAGGACAGAATATAAATCCAAATGCAAATATGAATAATGCTATGCCAATGTCAATGCCAACAACTGAACCAGTAGTACCTGTAGATCCAATGGCAGCACCAACGGTACAGGCAACTCCAGAAATGGCACAAACTATGGGAATAAATGAAATGCCAGCAGTAGCTCCAGTTGCTCCAACAATGGAGACACCTGTAGCACCAGCAGTAGAACCTATTGCTCCAGCAATGGAAACACCTGTAGCACCAGCAGTAGAACCAGTTGCCCCAACAATGGAAACACCTGTTATTCCAACGGTTGAGCAAGCGGCACCTACAATGGAGGCACCTGTTACTCCAGCAATGGAAGCTAGTGTTACTCCAGTAGCACAACAACCAGCAATGCCTCAAGCAGAACAACCAGTAATTTATGGAGGAGCAAATCCAATTGTTCCAGAAATTAACATTCAAGAACCACAGCATCAAATTTACGGAGGAGCAAATCCATTAGAAAATACACAATCTATCCCAATTTCTAATCTTGTAGGACCAAATCAACAACCAGTTGTTCAAACACCAGCTCCAGAGCCAACAATCGTAACAGAACAACCTACACCAGTAGTTGGACAACCTACAAATATGGGACAATAAGAGGATTTAAAAAGCTTTAAGCTTTTTTTCTTTATTACAAGATGTTGAGAAATATTATAATAACTATTTATGTAGTTATTATTGTGATAGCTATTACAGTCCTAACGTTGTCGAATAATATAACAGAGACTGGAGTAATAGAATTGGGAAATCATGTACTTGTAGAAGTAGAAAGTAACATCCTAGAACCAAAAACAGTAAAAGGAGATTTAGTAATTGCTGATAAAACAGAAAAAAAGGTAAAAGAAAAGGACATTATTTCATATATAACGCTAGAAAATGGAGCAACTGTACTTCGTACCAACCAAATAGCAGCAGTGACAAAAGATAGTCTTGGAAAAAAAATATATTCCTTAAAAAGGGAAGATGGAACAATTGAAAATATTGATGACAGCTGTATTCTTGGAACCTATAAAATGACTGTTCCTTTCGCGGGGACAATCTTAAACTATCTTTTATCTCCAAAAGGTTTTTATACTATTGTTTTAATACCAGCGATAGCACTAGCGATATTCTTTTTCACAGATTTTCTATTAGATTTAAAAAAAAGTCGTAAATAATAAGACCGAAACTCGGTCTTTTCTTTTTTTTTCAAGGAATTAATGATATAATGATAATGGGTGGTACGATGAAAAAGATTGCAATATTGTCATTACATTTGGGATATGGTGGAGTGGAAAAATCAATTGCTGCTTTAGCAAATATTTTATGTGAAAAATATAAAGTAGAAATTATTTGCATTTATAAATTATATGATAAACCAGCATTTGATATTGATGAAAGGGTGAAGATAACATATTTAATAGATAGTAATCTTCCTGTTAGAGTAGCAAGCTATAAAACATTGTTTTTTCATGGACACTTTATTAAATTAACAAAAAAGTTAGCAACAGATTATTTTTCAAAACTAAAATTCTTAAGTTTTATGAAAGATGCAGTCTCTGGAATCTTTATGTATCCAAAACGTTTTTCTGTAATGAAAAAAGCTATCAGCGAAAGTAATGCCGATATTATGATTTCAACGAGAACATTTTTAAATGAATGGTTATCAGTATATGGAAAACCAAACATTGTGAAAATAGGATGGGAACACAACCATCACCATAACAATGAAAAATATGCAATAGATGTAGTAAGAAGTAGTAAAAACTTAGATTATTTTGTATTAGTATCGAAGGATTTAAAAAAATATTATACAAAGAAATTAAGAAAATATAAATGTAAATGTATCTATATTCCTAATATGTTAGATAGTATCCCAAAAAGATTAGCTCCATTAGAAGAAAAAAGAATTGTCTCTGTTGGAAGATTGTCACAAGAAAAAGGATACATGGACCTTCTAAGAATATTTAAACAATTATCTAAAAAGCACAAAAACTGGCATTTAGACATAATTGGAGATGGACCAGAAAGAGACAAACTAGAAGAATATATAAAAACAAGAAATTTAGAAGAAAAAATCACTTTACATGGGTTTAGATCCAAAGATTATATCGATAAAATACTACACCAATCATCACTATATGTTATGACTTCATATACAGAATCTTTTGGTATTGTTTTATTAGAAGCAATGTCACATGGAATTCCTTGTATTGCATTCTCTTCTGCAGAAGGTGCAAGAGAAATTATTAGTAGCGGAAAAAATGGATACTTAATAAAAAATAGAAATGCGACAGCTATGATAAAAAAGATAGAAGATTTAATGAAAAAAGAGGAAGAAAGAAAAAAAATGGGCAAAGAAGCTAGAAAAAGTGTAAAACAATATACAAAAGAAGTAGTACAAGAAGACTGGTATAATTTATTAGAAAAGAAGGTAAAAAGATGAAAAGAAATGTGCTATTTATATCATCTACAGGTGGGCATCTAGATGAATTAATGCAATTAAGTCCAATGTTTGAAAAATATGATTATCATATTATTACAGAAAAAACAAAATCAAATTTAAAATTAAAAGAAAAATATCCAGAAAAAATAGGCTATTTAGTATATGGAACGAAACTACATCCATTTACCTATATATTTAAACTACTTTACAATTGTTTTAAAAGCCTATATTTTTATATAAAGTTTCATCCAGATTATATTATCACAACAGGAACACATACTGCAGGACCAATGTGTTGCATAGGAAAAATATTAGGAAGTAAAATTATTTACATTGAAACATTTGCTAATATTACTACAAAAACATCAACAGGAAAGTTGATATACAACTTTGCAGACCATTTTATTGTACAGTGGCCATCAATGAAAAAAGTATATCCTAAAGCAATAGATGGGGGATGGATTTATTAATGATATTTGTAACATTAGGAACACAAGACAAAGAATTCCCAAGACTTTTAGAAGCAATCGATAAGGCAATTGAAAAAGGGGAAATTAAAGAAAAAGTAATCGTTCAAGCAGGAAACACAAAATATCAATCAGAAAATATGGAAATTTTTGACTTAATTTCACCAGATGAATTTAATAAGTATATAGATAATTGTGATATTTTAATTACTCATGGTGGAGTAGGATCTATTATAACTGCTGTAAAAAAAGGAAAAAAAGTAATCGCGGCCGCAAGATTAAAAAAATATAAAGAACACGTAAATGACCATCAAAAACAAATTATTAAAGAGTTTGAACACGAAGGATACCTACTAGAGTTAAAAGATTTTAATCAAATTGGGAAAACATTAAATAAAGCTAAGAAATTTAAGCCCAAAAAGTTTAAATCAAATACAGAAAATATGATAATTACAATAGAAAATTTGATAGAAGAAGATAACAATATTTCTTGGTATAACAAAATAAAAGAAATATTATGGTACGGTTTCTTTGGAGTACTAACGACATTAGTAAATATCATAAGCTTCTATTTATTAGATAAGACAGGAATGAATGTATATATAAATAACTTCATCGCTTGGTTCTTATCTGTACTTTTTGCTTTTGTAACAAACAAATTATTTGTCTTTAATTCCAAATCTTTAGATAAAAAGGTAGTAATAAAAGAAATATTTTCTTTCTTCTTCTTTAGAACACTATCTCTTGGAATTGATATGGCAGGAATGTATATTTGCATCAGTATAATGAACTTAGGAAAAATGCTATCAAAAGTACTGATGAATGTAATAGTAATTGTTGCGAATTATATATTTAGTAAAATATTTATATTTAAAAAAGAAAGCGCCTAAGGCGTCTTTTTTTGACTAATATTTTCCAATTATCCTATACAAAAAAGCAAAAAAATGATACGATATAAAATGATAAGGTAGGCGATAAGATGACAAAACAAGTAAAAATACTATTTAGTTTAGGTGTTTTTTTAATTGCAATTGGTCTTATTACAAACTTTACAATGAGTTTCAGTGCAGACAAAGAAGAAGTAGCAAAAAGAATGAAAAAAGTAGATAAAAATTATGAAATATTTAAAAGAGAAGCAACAAACTTCAGTAACACTAGAGATAGCTTGTATGATAACGTTTTTGCAGAACTTTATTTTGAAACACTAAATCTTACGATTAATAACTGCCTAATAGAACTAGAAAAGTATGAACAAAAGTTAGATGAAATGGGAAAAATCGCAGAGAAGTTAAAAGTAAACTGTGGAGATATTTATTTTCCTGAGGCGGATGTTAATAATAAATGCCAAACATATGCTCTTTCATATGAAGAAATGGTTAATTACTTTATGAATGATATTGTTCAAGTAAATCAAAATATTGAAGAATACAATAAATATAATGAAGAAAATGGAACTGGTATACCACCTATCCAAAAATATAATACGACAAAAAAATATATTGATTTTAATAATGATAAAGAATATGCAGGAAAGGAAGACTTTTAGTGTATGAAAAAAAGAAGTAAAAAGATAACAGTAACACCACTATATAGTGTTCCACCTATAAATGAAGATACAAAAAATAAAAAAAGTACAAAGAAAGAAAAACAAAAATGGAGTTTTAAAAAGAAATTTGCAATTATCGGAGGAAGTACTTTTATAGTAGGTCTTTCTACCTTTTTATTTTTGTTCTATGGTCCCTGGCCAGGATTTCGTAATTTTTGGATTACAAGTGCCATGACTACGATGTCTCATCAATATTTAGCAACTTGGTTTTATAGTGATGAGACAATTCAAGAAGTGTTAGAAGCTAATAAAATTATTGAAGTAGGAGAAGTAAGTGACCCTGATTTAATTAATTTTAGAAAATATGGAAGTAATATGTTGATTTATAAAAATAAATATGAAAAAGAAATACTAACAAAAGATCCAGGGAATGATTTATATAAAGTAATCAATGTTAGTGGAAAAACATATCAAGGTTTTTTAGTAGCAATCTATGACCCATCTAAAATATCAATTGCCACTACACAATATTTAGGACAAAGAGGAGAAGCAATTACAGATGTTGCAAAGAGAGAAAATGCAGTGATTGCAATGAATGCAGGAGGATTCTATGATCCAGACTGGAACTCCAATGGAGCAATCCCTCATGGAACTGTTATTCAAAACGGAAAAGTAGTAAGTGATTTTCAAGATGCCAATATGGGTGGAGGATTCATTGGATTTACAAAAGAAAATAAACTAGTATTAGGGAAGATGACCAAAGAAGAAGCATTAGAAGTTGGGTATCGAGATGCGATAGAATTTGGACCATTTCTAATTGTAAACGGAAAAAGTTCCTTTATTAAAGGAAATGGTGGTTGGGGAATTGCACCACGTACAGCCATTGGACAAAGAAAAGATGGAATTGTTCTATTTTTAGTAATCAATGGAAGGTTGCCAAGTAGCATTGGTGCTGATATGGTAGATTTAACCGAGATTATGGAAAATTATGGAGCTTATAACGCAGCAAACCTAGACGGTGGTTCATCTAGTGAATTAGTTATAAAAAATAAAATAATTAACACACCAGTGGCTGGCGGAGAAAATGGATTAAGAGATATGTCAACCTTCTGGATTGTAAAAGAATAAATATGGTATAATAAAAAAGAGGGATAAAATGGAATTGTATGTACGACCAGTAACTATTTTTGATAAAAATATAGTAACAGATTTCGCACAGGAACACTATGCTGTAAATGAGAAGATAGAAGCCGGAGACTGCTCTTTAATTTTAGGAAAATCTTATGATGAATATGAAGATTTCTATGATTGGTTAAAAGAAGAAGAAAAATTAGATCAAGAAGAAAAACTAAAAAAAGGACAAGTAGGATGCACAACTTATTTAGTATTAACCAAAGAAGAAGATAATCTAATTGCTTTATTAGATATTAGACATTCCCTAGAATTTCCCCATGGTGAAGTATATGGGCATATTGGTATAGATATAAGACCCACAGAGAGAAATAAAGGTCATTATAAAGAAATATTAAAACTAGCATTAAATACAATAAAAGAATATGGTATTGAAAAAGTAGTCATTGCTTGTGAATACAGTAATATCCCATCAAAGAGGGGGATTGAACATATTTTTGGAAAAGAATATCAAACAATCCCAGTAGAAGGAACTTATTATTTAGTGTATGAGAAGGAATTAGGAAAGAAGGAATAATATGTACATTTTAGCATATGAAAGAATAAGTCAAGATATCATTGATGCTTGTGGTAGTGCCGGAATTGCTAACTTATTAAGTATTACTAAGACAATTGTGAACTTAATTCAAATTGTTGGTCCTATTCTTGCAATAATCGCATTAGCAGTTTGCTTCACAAGACTAATGACAAATCCAGAAGAAAAGAAATATAAAGCAGCTCTAAAGAACAGTTTAATTGCTTTAGTAGTATTGTTTATGGTTCCTTTTTTGATTAATTTAACAATGTCTCTAGCAGATGAATCTTTTGATTTAGCAAAGTGTTGGAATAATGCTGAGGATGTAGCAAAATTAGGAGAAGATAGTACTTATGTAGATACAACTGATAAGCCAAAGCAAGATATCATTCTAACCCCAGATGATTATAAGGAAAATGGAACTCCCTAGTGTAGCTACCCAGGGGGGTAGCACAAGCGGAACAAGTGTCAATAATTTGGTTTTTATAGGAGACTCAAGAACCGTAGGAATGCAATCTGCAGTAGGAGGAAATGATACTTGGAGTGGTAAAGTATCTGCTGGTCTAGACTGGATGCAATCAAGTGGAGTGCCAAATGTAGAAGGAAGTATAAAAAATGGGTCTGCTGTAATTATTTTAATGGGAGTAAATGACCTATATCGTGCAGACAGCTATATCTCATATATCAATGGAAAAGCTTCTTCCTGGGCTTCCAAAGGTGCGCACACTTATTTTGTCTCAGTAAATCCTACAGAAGGAAGCTATAATCATTTAAATAGTGATATAGATAGTTTTAATCAAAAACTAAAAAGTGGTCTGTCAAACGTTAGCTATATTGATACAAACTCTTATCTAAAATCCAATGGATTTTCAACAACCGATGGCTTGCATTATACAAGCGATACATATAACAAGATTTATAGCTATATAAAATCACATTTATAAAAGAAAAGGAAAAGCTGTATAGGAAATCTATACAGTTTTTTAATGAAAAATAAATAAAAATGCGATATAATGAAAAAGTAAGGGAGGAAACACGATGAAGAAAATAATGGATGGAAATGAAGCTTGTAGCTATGTATCATACAATTTTACCGATGTTGCCGGAATTTATCCAATCACTCCAGCATCTCCTATGGCAGAGTTAACAGATAAATGGGCTAATGAAGGAAAAAAGAACTATTTTGATATGCCTGTAAAAGTAGTAGAGATGGAATCAGAAGCAGGAGCTGCCGGTATGGTTCATGGTTCGCTTCAAGCCGGATGCTTAACTACAACATATACAGCAAGCCAAGGATTACTATTGATGATTCCAAATATGTATAAAATTGCTGGAGAATTATTACCTTGCGTAATTAATGTTGCTGCGCGTTCACTAGCAACACATGCACTATCAATCTTTGGGGATCATCAAGATATTTATGCGGCAAGAGGAACTGGTTTTGCTATGCTTGCCTCTTCTTCTGTACAACAGGTAATGGATTTAACAGGAGTTGCTCACCTTTCCGCAATTAAAGGAAGAGTTCCATTTATAAACTTCTTTGATGGATTTAGAACCAGTCATGAATTACAGAAAGTAGAAGTCATAGACACAGAAAAATTAAAAGAATTAATTGATCAAAAGGCTTTACAAGAGTTTAGAGATAGAGCACTAAATCCATCTTCACCAGTAATAAGAGGTACATCACAAAATGAAGATATCTATTTCCAAGCAACGGAAGTTAGAAATACTTACTATGATAAAATCCCAGATATAGTAAATGACTATATGCAAGAAATTAATAAGATAACAGGAGAAGACTACGCTCCATTTAATTACTATGGAAGTGAAACTGCTAATAAAGTAATCGTTGCTATGGGAAGTGTCTGTGAAACAATCAAAGAAACACTAGATTACTTAGGAAAGAAAAGAAATGATTTGGGACTATTAGAGGTTCATTTGTATCGTCCATTCAGTGCAAAATACTTTCTAAAAGCATTACCAAAGTCAGTAAAGAAAATAGTAGTGCTAGACCGTACAAAAGAACCAGGTTCTGCTGGAGAGCCTTTATATTTAGATGTTGTAAAAACAATTAAAGAAGTAGAAGGTAAAGTAAAAGTTCTAGGCGGTCGCTATGGCCTTTCTAGTAAAAATACAACACCAGCAATGATCAAAGGAATCTATGACTACATGGACAAAAAAGACGCCCATACCAACTTTACAGTAGGAATCAATGATGATGTAACTAATCTTTCTATTGATTATGATAAAGAATTTCGCCTACCTAGTCAAAACATAGAATTCTTAATTTACGGTTATGGTAGTGATGGTATGGTAAGTGCTTGTAAAGATATTATGAAGCTAACTGGTACTTATACTAGAGCCTATGTTCAAGGATATTTCCAATACGATTCTAAAAAATCGGGCGGAATTACCATGTCACATTTAAGAATGGGGAACAAACCAATAAAAGCCAGTTATTATGTGGAAAACCCAAGTATGGTAGTTTGTACAAAAGAATCTTATCTTCAAAAAATGAAGATGCTAGATAAAATAAAAAAGAATGGTATATTCTTACTTAATACAAATAAAAATAAAGATGAAATCCTAAAAGAAATGACATCACATGATAAAAAGATTTTACAATCTAGAAATATAAAATTCTATATTGTAGATGCCGGAAGAATTGCTGCTGATAATGGATTATCAGGAAAAATTAGTGCTATTATGGAGACTTTAATCTTTAAACTAGGAAAGATTATGGACTTTGATTTTACAGTACAAAAAATAAAAGAAAGTCTAGCAGCTAAATTTGCTAATAAAAGTGGTGGAATTGTAGAGAAAAATATCAAAGCTATAGACTGTAGTATTAATAGCCTAGTCCAAGTAAAATTACCTGTAGTAGACTATGTAGAAGAATTTCCAAAGAAAAAAGATATGTTTGAACTTATTAGTAGTATGGAAGGAGATACTCTTCCTGTAAGTAGCTTCATGAAAAATCCAGATGGAACATTTGAAGCAGGAACAACAAAAAGAGAAAAAAGAAGTATTTCAGATATCGTACCATGCTTTAATAGTGAAAACTGTATCTCTTGTAATCTATGTTCTTTAGTATGTCCACATGCAGTAATTAGACCTTTCTTATTAGATGAAAAAGAAGTTATGGATGCTCCAGATAGTCTAAGAGAAAAATTAATACCAGCAAACATCAAAGATCAAAATCTAATGTATACAGTAGGTATTAGTATTCCAGATTGTACTGGTTGTGGACTTTGTGAAAATATTTGTCCTGGTAAAAAGGGTGCAAAAGCACTAATGATGAAGATTAAAGAAGAGCTAGATGAAGAAAAAACAAAAGAAGAATACACTTACTTATTTAATGAAGTAACAGAAAAAAATGTAATGCCAACAACTACAGTAAAAGGTAGTCAGTTTAAAACTCCTAAATTTGAGTTTTCCGGAGCTTGTGCAGGTTGTGGAGAAACTCCTTATCTAAAATTACTTACTCAACTATTTGGAGATAGAATGATCGTTGCGAACGCTACAGGATGTTCTTCTATTTATGGTGCATCAACTCCTGCTATGCCATATTCAGTTCCATGGGCAAACTCTTTATTTGAAGATAATGCTGAATTTGGATACGGTATGAAAATAGCCGATGAAACAGTAAAAGCAAGAATAAAGAAATTAATTACAGAAAATATTAAAGATGTGAAAAAGTCACAACAAGAGACTTATAAAAATTATGTAGAAAATCCAAATATGGAAAATGCAGAAGAATTATTAAAAGTAATTGAAGAGACTAAAATAAAAGAATTATTACCATTGAAGAACTTTATCAAACCAAAATCTGTTTGGATGATCGGTGGAGATGGCTGGGCATATGATATTGGTTATAATGGAATTGACCATGTATTAGCTAATAATGAAAATGTAAATATTTTAGTACTAGATACAGAAGTATATTCAAACACAGGGGGACAAGCATCTAAGTCAACAAGAGCAGGAGCAGTTGCTAAATTCGCATCTCACGGAAAAGAGACTGCTAAAAAAGATCTTGCTAAAATAGCATTAACATATCCACATGTATATGTTGCAACTATTTCTCTAGGTGCCAATCCTGGGCAAGCAGTAAAAGTATTACAGGAAGCAGAAAGTTATAATGGACCATCAATTATTATTGCTTACGCACCATGTATTGCGCAAGGAATTATTAAAGGAATGAAAAACTCTATTGTAGAAGAAAAAGAAGCAACTAGATCAGGATACTTCCCAATTTTCCATTACAATCCAGAAACAAAAGAATTTAAAATGGATAGTAAAGGAGACTTCTCACAATATGAAGAATTTATCCTTGGAGAAGATAGATATCGTTCACTAGAAAAGATTTCTAAAAATCATAAACAACTATTAGCAAAGAACAAAAAAGAAGCAGAGGAAAGCTATCAGTATTATGAATCTTTAGCTAATAAAGATAAGAGTAATGATTAAAATAAAGTAGTTAAAAGCTACTTTATTTTTTATAAAAGACTATTTAGTGTATAATAAAAAAGGAGGTAGAATATGAAAGAACTATTAGAAAAATATGCTAAAGTACTATTAGAAAGTTGTTTAAAAGTAGAAAAAGACCAACCATTATTTGTTAGTGTAAATGTAGAAAGAATTGATTTTGCTAGGATAGTAAATCAAACAGCATTGGATATGGGAGTAAAAGATATTTATATTGAGATTGTAGACCCATATTTAAAACACGATGTATTAAAAAACTTAGAAGTAGAAGAATTAAAGAAATTAAGTTACTGGAATAAAGAAATGTGGAATGTTTATTCAAAAAAGAATGCAGCATTTCTAATGTTAGCATCAGAAACTCCAGGATTAATGAAAGATATTGATGCTAAAAAAATAAGTGCTATGACGAAATACTCATATGAAACAAGAAAAGTTTTTGATGATATGAGAGATAAATCAGAATTAGCATGGTGTATCGCAGCAGTACCAACTATTAGCTGGGCCAAAGAATTATATCCAAATGCAGAAAATCCTGTAGAAGAATTATGGAACAAGATATTTGAAATATGTAGCATTAAAGAAGAAAATCCTAGTGCTATCTGGGATGAGAAAATAGAAAAATTAAAATCTAGAGCAGATAAATTAACGAAGTACCAATTTAAAGAATTGCGATATGAAAGTAGTAATGGTACATCATTCAAAATAGGATTACCTAAAAATCATTTGTTTGCATCAGGAAACGAAACTCTAGCTAACGGTAAGGATGTTCTTGTGAATTTTCCAACAGAAGAAGTATTCACATCTCCAGACTGCTTAACTGCAGAAGGAATTGTTTATTCTTCTAAACCATTATCTTATCAAGATGTAATCATTGACAACTTTAGTATTGCATTTAAAGAAGGAAAAGTAACCGAAGTACATGCTGAAACAGGAGAAGATACGCTAAAAGAATTAGTAAATATTTGTGAAAATTCAAATATGTTAGGAGAAGTTGCTTTAGTACCATATGACTCACCAATTTCAAATTGTAATCAAGTGTTCCTAGAAACACTATTTGATGAAAATGCAGCTTGTCATTTAGCCTTAGGAGATTCCTTTCCAGAGTGTATTGAGAATGGTCCAAAAACTGATAAAAAAGTATTATTTGATAAATATCATTTAAATAAATGTGATTCACATGTTGACTTTATGATTGGCACAAAAGATTTAAACATTACAGGAATAACAAAAAACAATGAGGAAGTGCCAATCTTCATTAACGGAAATTTTACAGACGAATTTAACTAAAAAAAAGAAGACCCCGGCAAAGGTCTTCTTTTACTTTTCATCTAAGAGGTTGCACCCCCTGAAGGGCAACCTCAAAAAAGAATAAAAAGGGGTTGGCTAGTGTGATACTAGCGACCAATTCGCCTAATTCCGAATTGGTAGTTCCTATACTAACCGAAACAGTTCGTTTTGTCAATAAAAAAATGAAAAAAAATGAAAAAACAACAAATTATCAAAAAACATTGGAAAAAAGATGCTGAAATATGTTATAATATGCCAAGAAGGAAGTGATCGAGTGGCAGAATTAAAAGACGTAAAAGGTATTGGACCGAAATCTCTTGCTTTATTAAATAAAATAGGTATTTATACGGTAGAAGACCTAGTAACTCATTATCCTTTTCGTTATGAAATATTAGAAAGGAATAACTTACAAGAAGTAGCAGACGGAGAGAAGATAGTAATTGATGGAAGAGTGGAAAGTGTACCCATTCTAATGCGCTTTAAAGCAGGTTTAAACAAAATGAATTTTAGACTAGTGACTCCGTCAGGAGTAGTAGGAGTTTCTATCTTTAATAGGGCCTTTTTAAAGAATCAATTAGCAGTAGGAACCGGGGTTACAGTTATCGGTAAATTAGATAAACAAAAGAACGTAATTACTGCTGCAGATATTAAATTAGAAACTTTGTCTAATAAGATAAAAATTGAGCCTGTATACCATGCAACAAGTGGACTAACAAATAAAAATATATCCACTTATATTAATATGGCTTTATTAATGTATGGAAAAGAAATCCCTGATTATATTCCAGAAGAATATATGGAAAGATATAACTTTTCTAATAAGAAGACGTCTTTAAATTTAATTCATAATCCATCGACCGAAGAAAAACTAAAAGAAGTAACAATACGTTTAAAATATGAAGAACTATTTGCTTTTATGTTTAAAATTAATTATTTAAAAATTGAAAATAAAAAGAAAAAACAAGGACTAGAAAGAACAATTGACCGAAATAAATTACAAGAATTTATTAAAAACCTACCATTCGAACTAACAAATGATCAATTAACCGCAACGAATGAGATTGTAGAGGATTTAGAAGCAAATCATAGAATGAATCGTTTATTACAAGGAGATGTAGGAAGTGGAAAAACAATTGTCGCGTTTCTAGCAATGATTGCCAATCACGTAAGTGGTTTCCAAAGTGCTTTAATGGCACCTACCGAAATTCTAGCCACGCAACACTTTCATAATCTAGAAAATTTTGTAAAAGGTACAGATATTAAAGTCGCTTTACTTACCGGTTCCACAACAAAAAAAGATAAGCAAAAAATTTATGAAGATTTAAAAAGCGGTACAATCAGTATGGTAGTTGGAACACATGCTTTAATTCAAGAAGAAGTAGAGTATCATAATTTAGGTTTAGTTATTACAGATGAACAACATCGTTTCGGAGTACATCAAAGAGCAAATCTTCAAAATAAAGGTAAAAAACCAGATGTTTTATATATGAGTGCAACTCCAATTCCAAGAACTTATGCCTTAACAATTTTTGGAGATATGGATGTATCAACTATTAAAGAACGACCAAAAGGAAGACAAAAAATAGATACTGTAGTAAAGAAGAATAGTGAAATTAAAGATGTATTAGAAATGATGTACAAAGAACTAAAACAAAATCATCAAGTCTATGTCATCGCCCCTTTAATTGAAGAAAGTGAAAATTCAGATTTAACAACTGTCTGTAAATTAAAAGATCAAATGAAATTAGCATTTGGGGAGCATTATAAAATTGACATTGTTCATGGGAAAATGGCTAGTGCCGCTAAAGATATGATTATGAATCAATTCTCAGAAAACAAAATTCAAATATTAATTTCTACAACAGTAATAGAAGTAGGAGTAGATGTACCAAATGCAACGACAATGGTCATTTTTGATGCTGATCGTTTTGGGCTATCTACACTACATCAATTACGTGGAAGAGTAGGTAGAGGAAGTTCAAAATCACAATGTATTTTAATAAGTGATAGTGATGCAGAACGCTTAAAGATTATGGAACAAGTTGATGATGGTTTTAAGATTAGTGAAGAAGATTTTAAATTAAGAGGACACGGAGATTTATTTGGAACAAAACAAAGCGGAGATATGTCTTTTAAGATTGCCAACATTAGATCAGATTATAAGATTTTACTACAAGCAAAAAAAGATTCCAAAGAATACCTTTTAAATAAAGAAACAGATAAGGATCCATTAAAAATAAAACTAATCGAATCAATTACCAAAGGATAAATAGGATGATTTCTTATTTATCTTTTTTTTGCTATAATGATTATAGGTGGTAGAAGTGGAAGTGGAAATAAAAACAAGTGATAATCTTTTAGAAGCAGTAAGACAAAAACTAGGGTTATCGAAAAGAACCAAGTACAGAAATGTTTTTCAAAAAAAACAATATAATAACATAATATTTTTATATACAGACAATCTCAAGGCAAGCATATTACAAGAAATCCCATCTCATGAAATAGAAGTAAAAAAAGAAAGAATTGATATAAAACAAAAATTAATAATGGAAAAATTAAATGAACAAGGTGAGATAAAGGCCTATTCTTTTCTTCCTGGTGGGTTAGGACACTATGATACAAAACAGGAATTATGGAATCAAATAATTAGACAGGCTAGCACAAGTGAGAAAAAATATATTTATAGTAAAGTAAAAAGCATAGACGTCAAAGAGATTAAAGATTTAATATCAGAATTAGAAAGTACTCTATTAATTGTCTTAGGTCAAGAATTTTTTTGCATATGCGAAGGAAAAATAAAAAACTCACCTTGGTTAATTCGTACACCAAGTCCTAATGAATATAATAAATTTACACACATGGCTAAGGACTATGAAAGAATTTATACACATAGTAGAAATGATATTTTTGATGGCAGAATACCATATAATAAAGGAGAGTTCAACTCTTTATGTAACCCTTATCAGTTAAGAACTCTATTAATTTTTGAAGAAAATGGAATCATTTTAGGTTTTATTGAATCAGAAATAAAAAATATCGCCGCAACAGAAAAATTAACTAATAGTCGTATAATGAGCATAAATAAATTATTTGTAGTACCAGAGGCTAGAAGAAAAAAAGTCGCAACAAGATTATATGAAAAAGTAAAAGAAAAGGCTCAGAAAGAAAAGTGCGATAGAATAGAAGTAGAAGTCTATAACTTTACACCTGAAGCAAAATCTTTTTTCGAAGCTCAAAACCTAAAAGTATTGTCATATCAATATGAAATAAAATTTCCAAAATCATAAAAATGTAAACTAAAAAAATATTTTAATAATAGCAATTGACTTTTTATCAATTATACTTTATGATTAAGATGCGTGATACATATCACGCCGATATCTCTCACGGTGTTTAAATGTGAGAGTATATTCAACCGAACCCCCTGAAGAAGAAGCGAGAGCTTCTTCATTTTTTTTGTCCCAATTTATAAGGTTTGTAAGGGATAGAAACCGTAAAATTTATTTTAGGTACGATTTAGGTACGATATATTTTGTTTTGTAACAGTAAAATATAATTTTTGATATAAACATAAGAAGTAAATTTTAGAAATTATTTATAAAACCTTGTAATAATTGAAAAACAGCTGTATAATTAAATTACCTAACAGGTAATTTTGAAAGGAGGGTTGAGGTTGCAAATCGAAGCCGATAATAAGAAGCTAAATAAATTGTTGAGTGATATTGATGTGTTGAAAAAGACAATCGGTATAGATATGACAAAGTCATTAAAGAAGAGAATAGATCAACTTAGAGCTGCTGATAACTTTAAAGAGTATTTAGATATCGGTTTAGGTGATCCTCATCCTCTTGTAGGAAATCTTGACAATTTGTTTGGTATTAAAATTAATAAAAACTATAGATTAATAGTAGAACCATTATCAGATACATTAGATGATGATTCTTTAAGAAAATGCAAAAAGGTTAATTTGAAAGGAGTGGCAGATTATCATGATGGAAAATGTGAATGGCTTATCCCTTGATTTGTTAGTTCATCCAGGGGAAACTATAAAAGAGGTTTTGGAAGAAAAAAATATGTCTCAAGAAGAATTAGCTATTAGAACTGAATATTCAGCTAAACACGTTAGTGAAGTGGTTAGAGGAAAAAAAGATATTTCATCTGAATTTGCAAATAGATTAGAATATGCATTAGGTATTCCTGCTCATTTTTGGATGAATCTTCAAACAAATTATGATAAAGAAGTTTTTGAAATAAATTGCGTTAATAATATTCAAGAAAAAGAATTAAATATTTTAAAAGACTTAAAAGATGTAGTTAAATTTTGCGAAAATGCTGACATAATAGAGTGTAATTCAAAAAAAGAAATTACAGTATTAAATATGAGAAAATTTTTAAATCTAAATAATTTATGCAGTATTCCAAGTTTGTCAATACAACAAGCAGCATTTAGAGGTTCAAAAGTAAATAAGGTGAATGTATATGTATTATATGCATGGCAGAAGTTGTGTGAATATTTCACAAATAAAGCAACAATAACAAATAATTATGATAAAGAAAAATTGAAAACTAAATATGAAGATATAAAGAAAACAATGTTTTTGCCTGCAAATGATATGGTAGAAGAATTAAAAAAAATTTTTGCTGAATGTGGAATAGCGTTTGAAGTTGTACAACATTTTACTGGTGCTCCTGTTCAAGGGTTTATTCAAAAGAAGAATGAGAAAGTAATTTTGTGTATGACAATAAGACAATCTTTTTCAGATATATTTTGGTTTACACTATTCCATGAAATAGGACACTTATTACATGATGATTTCTCAAATCAATATATTGATTATCAGTTTATTGAAAGTGAGGAAGAAAAAGAGGCAGATATTTTTGCTAGAAATACATTAATTGATGAAAATAAATATAATGAATTTATGAAAAAGGCTAATATTGGAATAAGTGATATTAAATGTTTTGCTGATTCACAAAATGTTAAGCCGGGTATAGTTATTGGTAGAATCCAAAAAGATATTGATGATTATTCATTTATGGCACAATATAGAGAAAGATATAAATGGAGTAGCTAGAAATAGAGGTGTAGTAATGTTAACAATTAATTTTAAACAAATATATGAAACAAATGAAAAAGTTGATAAAGAATGGGTATTAATTATTTACGATATTTCTGCAAACCATTATGTTGGAATGCCAGTATACTCTAAAGAAAAAGAAGGATGTATCTATTGCAATTCAATTAACAAATACGTAGACGTAAATAAAGTTGCAGACTATAATCGTTCAAAAATGAGTAGATGTATATATGAAAAAGGAAAGCCTGTTAAATTATCTCGAAAAGATTTTAATAACGTATTGCAAGAAAGTAAAAATTCTTTAATTCGGTTTTTAAATAAAAATATCAAAAATGATATAGGTGGTATAAGCTATATAAAATGGTGTAGAGATAAATATATTATTAATCAAAAAGATATTGAAGAAGATAAATTGATTCAAAATGCAATATACTGGGTTGACTTTGGAATAGGCGTTGGCAGTGAATTAAGAAAGCTAAGACCTGCAATATTATGGAGGCCAGCAAGTCATAAAACAATGTGGACAATGATACCGCTTACTACAAAAAGGAGATCTGACATGTACGATTTTCACTATGACCTTGAATGTTTAGCAGAAGGAACAGCAAAGATAGAAAATATGATGAATTTAAGTTCAAAAAGAATACTAGCACCATATTTTGCAAAGGATAAATTAGCAATAATAACTAAAAATGATTATAACGAGATTAAGAAAGCAATATCTAAATACTATTTATTTAAATAATATGAACAAATAATATTGCAGAAAGTTGACAAAAAATGTTGTAGAAACATCAACAGAAATATTGACAAAATGTCAATAAAAGTATATAATTTAATTACATTTAATTAATGCATGTATGTTTATACATATGTGGAAGATAGTGTTTCAAAGACTAGCGTAAGCTAGTTTTTGCTTTATATAAGTATAAAATAATGATATTTGAATATAATATTAGTACATTTAATTAGTGCACATTATGTGGTTTTTCACTTTTTAAGTGCGCCTCTGTAAAGAGGCTTTTTATATGAAAAAAGATAACTTTTATTCTAAGTTATCTATAATACTAACAACATTATCGAGTGCTGTACTAAACATATGTGAATATGTATTTAACGTTTCCTCGATTTTTGTATGTCCTAAAAATTTAGCAACTAATGTAACATTAGCTCCATTGTTAATTAATAATGAAGCACATGAATGTCTAAAGTCATGTAATCTTATTGATTTTAATCCGGCTTTGTTTGCTATTAAAGTTCTTCTATCATATATTGTGGTATCACTAATAGGTCTTGCATCAGATACAACAAAGAAGTCGTCATTAAAGTTGCAATATTCCTTTTTAGACTGCTCGTAGAGCATTTTAAGGTCGTTTAGAAGGACTTTTGTGATAGGAACAATGCGATAACTATCTTTTGTCTTTGTATCTGAAAATTCGAACTTTGTGCGGTTATTTAACTGGGTAATTTGTTTGTTAACAGATAATACTTTTTTATCAAAATAAATATCTTTCCAAGTTAAACCTTTTAATTCACCTTTACGTAATCCACAATAATAAAATATTTCAAATACACATTTCCATCTAAGATCATCTTCGTAAGAAATGAATTTCTTAAATTCTTCGTAGTTATAATATGACATTTCTTTTCTTCTTTCATTAGGATCTTGAAACTTTGTCATTTTATTATAAAAATTATTAAAATTAAATCCGTGCCATTTAACACCAAAGTTAAGAATTGATCTAAGAAATTTATAAATATCATTTTTATAACGTAAAGATATACCTGCTTTATTTATATCTCTTTTCCATTGCTCAAATTGCATAATGTTAAAATCTAATTTCTTTGATAGTGATGTAATAAGATATCTACAACAAAAACAAAATGGATATGAAATGATAATCTTATATTTTAAATTAATATTTAAAGCTATAAATAAAGACGGCAAATTAATTAAAAAAATAGGTAAGAAAAATATACCATATACAAAAGAAGAATTATCAATTCAAACAGGACATTCTATAGATTTAGTAAAAGATAGTATTGATTACTTTTTAGATACAGAAATGATAGAAAAAAGTGGTAATACATACTACATAGAAGATGCATTAGTATTAACGAATCAAAATACAGTAGGTGCAATGGAAATGAGAGAATATCGAGCTAAAAATAGTAGGGATAAATGTAATAAAAATTGTAAGCCAAAGGGTAAGACAAATATAGATATAAATAATAATAAATTAGAACTTATAACTAATAAAAAAGAATTAATAAAAAAAGATGATAGTAAATATCAAGAAATAATAGATTATTTTAATTTTAAAACAAACTCAAAATATGTATTAATAGATGAATATAAAAAAATTAATAAATAATATCTTAAATAAATATAAAATTGAAGATATAAAAATAGTAATAGATAAAAAAACTTCAGAATGGATTAATAATCCTAAAATGAAATCATATCTTAGACCAGAAACATTATTAGGTTCTAAATTTGAAAGATATTTATATCAAAAAAACGAACCTAAAACAATAAAAGATATAACATTAGCAGATATTCAAAAAGCAAAAGAAATAAGGGATAATAAGAAAAATGGATAAATTAGATTTTGCAGAAGGAATGAAAATACTTTATTCTTGTTATCATAAAGATTTAAACAATGATGATTTTATTATATGGTATGAAATGTTAAAAGATATCAAACCAGATGTATTTAAAAAGACAATAATAGAAATATGTAAAGAAAAATCATTTATTCCTACAGTACACGATATATTAGATAAATCAAAGAATGTTTGTAATAGTTATTATTTATCTATAATTGATAAAATGTATAATGATGGTTATTTTAAAAAGGGATATCAGGAATTAACAGATGAACATGCTAATAGGAATTATGATAAAGCAATAAGATGGATAGAAAAGGGAATAATACCACAATTCTTATTAGATGACATGAATGAATATATAAAATCCAAAACTCAAATTAATAATAAAGAAACTTTAAGGATTGAATCATGTTAAGAACTTGTAACGTATGTGGTGGAATCCATCAAGAAGATAAAATGTGTAAAAGAAAATATCCAAGTAAAAAGAATAGTAAAGCCAATTCATTTAGAAATATTAATGCTTGGATACCCAAAAGAGAACAAATAAAAAGACGAGATAAATATCTCTGCCAAGTATGTTTAATGAATAATATATATACATATAACAATTTACAAGTTCATCATATAATTCCAATAAATATTGACTACTCAAAAAGATTAGATAGTGATAATTTAATAACGTTATGTACATATCATCATAATCAAGCTGAAAGAGGATTGATAACTAAAGAACAATTATTAGAAATAATAGATCCCCCGGGGAGTAACCAATTAGAAATAATATTTTTTTCTACACCCACAGCCCACCTTAATTCACACAATCATAAGTTTTACGTGAGTTTTTTGGAAAATATAATAAACAAAAGAGTATTAGAATAAACAACTAATACTCAATTTTTTTAATTTCTAAAGGATTCTCATTAGTGATACTTAAAGCATATTTAATTCGTAATAATTTAAAAACCTCAGCTTTACTTTTTCTTCATTTTCACCAAACATATTAATTAAGTCTTTAGCAGAATTATAATGCTGTAAAAAAGAACCCTCATACATAGCATTTCTATAATATGAATTAGCAATGTAATAAGCAATGACTTCAGGCATAATATAGCTTTCAATATACTCATTATAATTATCTAAAAAAGGTTTTAATATTGTATTAAATTCTTCATCACTAATATCACCATTAGTAGTTTTTCGAATCATAGACACCTCCAATTTGTTGTATTAATCACTTAAATATTAAAAAATTACAAGTTTTATTTAACAAATTTTAAATTTTATGGGCTTAATTAGATGTCAAAAGTCAAATTTTGGCGATTTTTATGTTATAATTATAAATGGAGAAAACTTTGTAATATGGAGGTAATAATATGAATGAAACTGAATTAAAAAAGTTAGAAGATAGATTATGGTCTGCAGCGGATAAAATGAGAGGTGCAGTATCAGTATCAGATTATAAATTTATAGTGTTAGGATTAATATTTTTAAAATACATTTCTGATTCATTTGAAGAAAGATATAAAGAATTATTAGAAGAAGGATATGGATTAGAAGAAGAAAAAGATAGCTATACAGAAAAAAATATTTTCTATGTACCTAAAAATGCTAGATGGAGTTATTTAGAAGAGCATTCTAAAGATGATAATATTGGTGAAATAATTGATGATGCATTAACATTAATAGAAAAAGATAACACATCATTAAAAAATGTATTACCAAAAGATTATAATAGTCCAACTATGCGTAATGTTAATTTAGGAGAATTAATAGATTTATTCACAAATATTAAAGTTGGAACTAAGGATGCTATCCAAAGTGATGTATTAGGAAGAATATATGAATACTTCTTAGGACAATTTGCTAAGAATGAATTACAAAAAGGCGGAGAATTTTATACTCCTGCATGTTTGGTTAGAACTATGGTAGAATGTATAGAACCATATCAAGGAAGAGTATATGATCCCGCTTGTGGTTCTGGTGGTATGTTTATTCAATCGTTAAAGTTTGTTCAAGAACATCAAGGTAATATAAACAATATTAGTATATATGGTCAAGAAAAAAATCCAACAACATGGAGATTAGCAAAAATGAACTTAGCAATTCGTTCATTAAATGGAGATTTAGGTAAATATGCAGCAGATACATTTACAGAAGATCTTCATAAAGATTTAAAAGCAGATTTTATTTTAGCAAATCCACCATTTAATCTAGAATGGGATGCTGATAAGGTTTCAAAAGATCCAAGATGGAGATATGGTTTAGCACCAAAGAATAATGCAAACTACGCATGGATACAACATATGATTTCTAAATTATCACAAAATGGTAAAATGGCATGTATTTTAGCTAATGGTTCATTATCAGCTGGAGGACAAGAAGGAGAAATTAGAAAAAAATTAACGGAAAATGATTTGGTTGATTGTATTATTTCTATGCCAACTAATTTATTTTATACAGTAACAGTACCATGCTCTATATGGATTATTAATCGAAATAAAAAGCAAAAAGGTAAAACATTATTTATAAACGCTAATAACTATGGAACAATGGTTACAAGAAGATTAAGAGAATTGTCAGAAGAAGATATTAAGAAAGTTGCAGAAATATATCATAATTATCAAAATAATGAGAACTATGAAAATGTTAATGGATTATGTTATTGTGCTTTAACTGAAGAAATTAAATCAAATGATTATGTATTAACTCCTGGAAGATATGTAGGATTTGAAGATACGGAGGATGATGGTATACCATTTGAAGAAAAAATGAAAAATATTACATCTGATTTATCTAAACAATTTGAAGAATCTCACAAATTAGAAGAAGAAATAAAAAAGAATTTAAAAGCAATAGGGTATGAAATTTAATCATATAAATTGTGATTTGTAGGAGAAAGGATGGTGAGAAAATGGAATTTATCAATGTTAAATTGTCTGATATAGGAGAAGTTGTGGGTGGTTCTACACCTTCAACAAAGAATCCAGATAATTATGATGGTGACATTGCTTGGATTACTCCAAAAGATTTAGCAGGATACAATAAAGTTTATATTTCAAGAGGCGAAAGAAATATTACTGAATCTGGTTTTAAGAGTTGTTCAACAAAGATGTTACCAAAAAATAGTGTTCTCTTTTCTTCAAGAGCTCCAATTGGTTATGTAGCAATTTCTGAAAATGACTTATGTACTAATCAGGGGTTTAAATCAATAATACCTAACGAAAAAATAGACTATAAATTCTTATACTATTTGTTAAAGCATAATAAAGATTATATTGCTTCTAAAGGCAGCGGATCAACTTTTAAAGAAGTATCTGGAAGTGTTATGAAAGGAATTGAGTTATCAATTCCAAAAGAAATAAGTGATCAAAGAAGAATTTCAAAAGTATTATTTAATATAGATAAAAAGATAGAATTAAATAATGAGATAAATAATAATTTGTTTGGGCTAATGAAAAGAACATATATTGAATGGTTTAAAAATTATAATATACCTGATATGACTTTTGAATTAAAAGATAGTGAATTAGGAAAAATACCATGTGATTGGAATGTAAAACATTTAAAAGGTGTATTTTTCTTTCAAGAAGGTCCAGGTATTAGAAATTGGCAATATGTTGAAAAAGATGGAACTAAGTTCATTAATATAAGATGTATCAAAGACAATGATCTTGAATTAGACACAGCTAATATGATATCAAATGAGGAAGCAGACGGAAAATATAAACATTTTATGCTGAATGAATGGGATGTTGTTGTTTCTACATCTGGAACACTTGGAAGAAATCAGATAATAAGGAAAGAGCATTTACCATTATGCTTAAACACATCTGTAATAAGATTTAAACCTATAAATGGATTTGATGAATATGCTTTTATGTATAATTATTTGATATCGGATGAATTTTTAAATTTATTAGATGTGATGGCTACTGGAAGTGCTCAAAGAAATTTTGGGCCAATGCACCTAAATAAAATAGATTTAGTTTATCCTGATAAGGATATAATTAAAAAATTTAATGACTTAATGTTTCCAGTAATTAAGAATATACAAAACAATAAAGCTGAAAACATGAAATTATCTCAGTTAAGAGATACATTATTACCAAAACTAATGAATGGTGAAATAGATTTAGATAATATAGAGATTTAATCATATAAATTGTGATTTATATTCAAATTGTTATGTTTAATAAAGTGGTGATGTAAATGGATATAGAAATATTGAATCAGTTTAAATTGTTAACGAATAAAGCAATTTTAGAAGATAATTTAACATTTTATTCGATTTATTTACTAATTTTTGAAAGATTTAAAAATAAATTTGTTAATGAATTAAAATGTTTTTTGTGTGATTTTAGCATAAAAGATGGGAAATATATTTTAAAAGAAGCAAAGAGTATAGTGTGATTGTTAATAGAAAATATAATGGCAAAAAGAATATATTTGTTAGTACTATTGAATGGTTTAAAGATAATGGTGTAATAACAAAAGATGAATTTAAAGAATTTATAAAAAGCAGAAATGATAGAAACACTATTGGTCATGAATTGCTAGAATTATTGACTTGTCCTATTATAGAAAAAAAGTGGATAATTTTGCTAATTTAATAAAAATATTTAAAAAAATTGATAAATGGTGGATTAATAATATTGAAATTCCAACATCGTGTGGTGACGTAACTGGTGATTATAATGACAATGATGTTATGTCTGGTGATTTGCTGTTGTGTGATATGGTATTTAATACTGTGTATGGAGATAATTCATATAAAAAATATTTGGATAAAGCAATTAAAATGATGGATGGTGATTAAAATGTTTACAGAAGAACAATTAGAAGACATGACAATGTCGTTATTAGATAAGTTAAATTATGAATGTAAGAATGGTTATGATATTGAAAGAGATTATCATAGCGTGTTTTATGATGATACATTATTTGATAATATAGCTAATATTAATAGAGATTTTACTGATGATCAAATTAATGAAGCTATAAAAACAATTAAAAATTTAACATATAATAATGTTGTTGAAGACAATAAAGAATTTACTAAATACTTATTACAGGGTGTTCCTGTCGAAGTTAAAACTAATACTGGTTATGTTTATAAGAATGTTAAACTTATAGATTTTGATAATGTTGAAAATAATCACTTCCAAGCAATTAATCAATTCACTATTATTGAATATGAACAAAAAAGACCAGACATAATTATATTTGTTAATAGTATTCCTTTAGTAGTAATAGAATTAAAAACTGCTACTAATGAAGATGTTAAGTTAGAAGATGCATATCTTCAATTACATAAATATAGAGAAATATCTATACCATCATTATTTAGATATAATCAATTTTTAGTAATAAGTGATGGTGTAACTGCTAAAGCAGGAACTATTACAAGTCCATATAGTAGATTTAGTGATTGGAAAAAAGTTGAAGATACAGATGTAGTAACAGAAAATATGCCAACACATGAAACATTATTTAATGGAATGTTTAGAAAAGATAGATTGTTAGATTTAATTGGTAATTACATTTTATATAGTAATGATTCTAAAATTTTAGCACAATACCATCAATATTTTGGCGTTAAGAAAGCAATTAACTCTACTGTAACAACTGGTGCTAAAACAGGTAAAGCTGGAATAGTTTGGCATACTCAAGGATCTGGCAAATCATTTAGTATGGTTTTCTATGCTGGAAATATGATTAAAACGTTATCAAATCCAACAATTTTAGTTGTAACAGATAGAAACGATTTAGATAATCAATTATATGAAACTTTTTATAAATGTTCAGAATTCTTAAAACAAAAACCTGTACAAGCTGATACAAGGAGTGATTTAAAAGAATTACTTAAAGATAGAGTTGCTGGTGGAGTATTTTTTACAACTCTTCAAAAATTTGAAGAAGAGTCAGGCTTGTTCTCAGACAGAGATGATATCTTAGTTTTAGTAGATGAAGCACATAGAAGTCATTATGGATTAGAAGCAACTGTAAAATTAAATCTTGAAACTATGGAAGCTTATAAAAAATATGGTACTGCTAAATTTTTACATGATGCATTACCTAATGCTATCTATATTGGATTTACGGGAACTCCAGTAGAAACAAAAGATAAATCAACTTCTTCAATATTTGGAGATGTAATAGATACTTATGATATGACACAAGCAATATTAGATGGTTCTACAGTACCAATATCTTATGAATCCAGAATGGCTAGAGTAGGATTAAATCAAAAAATACTTGATGAAATAGATAGATACTATGCATTTGTTGAAGAGTCAGGAGTAGCGGATGACATTGCTATAAATAAATCAAAACAAATGATGGCAACAATATCTCAAGTTATTGAAGATCCAGATAGATTAGAACTAATTGTAAAAGATATTATTAGTCATTATGAAGAAAGAAAAGATATGACTGCTGATCATGTAATGGTAGTAGCGTATTCTAGAAAAAGTGCTTATACAATGTACAAAAAGTTCTTAGAGCTTAGACCAGATTATGAAAATGTAGTAAATATGATTATTACACCAAGTAATAAAGATTCTGAAGAAATGCAAAAAGCTATAGGTACTAAAGGTGATAAAAAAGAACTTGAAAGAAAATTCAAGAGTGAAGAACCTGGAGAAACGTTTAAAATTGCAATTGTTGTTGATATGTGGCTTACAGGATTTGATGTACCTCAATTAGGAACAATGTATATTGATAAGCCAATGAAAGCTCATAATTTAATGCAAGCTATTGCAAGAGTTAATAGAGTATACAAAGATAAAAAAGGTGGATTAATAGTAGATTATATTGGTCTAAAAGGATGGCTATTAGATGCATTAAAAACATATACAACACGAGATCAAAATAAAATTAAAGATACAGAAGAATTAGTAAATGTATTATTAGATAAATTAGAAATAATAGATAATATGTTTAATGGTTTTGATTATTCTAATTTTAAAGAATTAGATAATACTGGCAAATATCATTTAATTAAAGATGGAGCTAATTTAATGTTAGCAACAGAAGATACAAAAAGAAGATATATGAAACATAGTCAAGATGTTAAAAATCTTTATACATTATGTAATGGTGTAGTTAATAATCTTGTTAAAGATAAATGTTTATTTATAATTTCAGTTAAATCATTTATTTCAAAAATTACTAACACAGGTAAATTAGATGTATCTGAAATTAATAATACAGTTGGTAAATTATTGGAAGATGCAATACATGAAGATGAATGGTTAAATTTAGGAGAGTTAACTCGTGGTAATAGTTTAGAACTATTAAGTGATTCTATATTGAGCAAATTAAGAGCAATGAAAGATAAAAATGTTGCCGCTGAAGTATTATCTAGAGCAATTAAAACTACAATTGGTGACATAGGAAAAATAAACTTAACATTACAAGAAAAATTCTCGACTAAGTTCAATAAAATTGTTGATATGTATAATGAGAGAACTGACATAGCAGATATAGAAAAAATTATTGAAGAAATGATTAAATTGAAAAAAGAAATCGAAGAAGAAATTGCTAATGGAAATGAATATGATTTATCTCCAGAAGAAAAAGCATTCTTTGATGCATTAGGTGCAGATCCAGAGATTAAAGAATTAATGCAAGATGAAGTTCTTGTTCAAATAGCAAAAGATTTAGTGGAGTTAATTAATGAGAATTTAACTCTTGATGCATTTAAAAGAGAAGATGCTAGAGCAAGAATTAGAAGTAACATAAGAAGATTACTTATTCAATATAATTATCCACCTGTAAAACGTGAAGGTGCAGTGGATAAGGTAATTAAACAGGCAGAATTAAAATATTCAAATAATTAGAAGTAGGTGAGTTATGGCAACAAAATTTGAAAGATTATATAATGATATAAGTGAAGAATTGAACGAGATTATAGATATCAATAAATATACAAATAAATCTCAAGCTTTTGGCCACTTTTCTTTAAAAATGTTATTTGGATTAACTGATGAAGAAGCTTTAGATTGTTGTACAGATGGTTTTGATGATAATGGTATAGATGCGATTTATATTGAGCCAGATAAAACTGTTCACTTTTTTCAGTTTAAATATCCGTCTTCTACTAAAGGCATTTCTAAAGGGATTAGTGATGAAGAAGTTTTAAAATTATGCAATGGTGTAGAATCGTTTGTAGGGAAAGAAGAATTGTTTAATAGTGTTTCTTGGAACGAATTGTTAAAAGACAAAAGACAGGAATTTTTAGATGCTGATTTATGTGATTTAAAGTTATGGATTATAAGATATTCTAATCAGGATATTAGTAATTCAGCAACTGCGATTTTAAATAATTTTATAAATAAGTATCACAAAGAAACTGGAAATAAGATCGATTATGAAAAAATATTAGCAATGGAATGCGTTAATTTATATGAATCAAGAGCAAAAAATGTTTGGCCTGATTTTACACTTCCATATTCTAAAACGTTAACGCCTTTTACAGATGAAAAGTCAAGCATTTCAAGTGCTTATGTTTCGTTGAAAAGTATTTATGAAACTTTTTCTGTAATACAGGACACTGTGTTTGAGGGAAATGTTAGATTCTTGAATCCTAATTCAAAGATTAATGATGGAATAAGAGAAACCATTTTAGAAATGCCAGAAAATTTTCATTTACTTAATAATGGTGTAACTATAGTATGTAATGGGTGTACTGATATAAATGCCAAATCATATTTTAATATAAAATGTGGATCAATCATAAATGGTGCTCAAACTGTTGGTACTATTATTAATACCCTTGCTACGATGACAGATGATGAAAGAAAAAAATATGAAAAGTCATTTGTCTTTGTAAAAATTGTTTATTTTAGCGAAGACAATAGTCTTATTAATGATATGGTTTATACATTAAATACACAAAATCAAATGAAAAATTCATATACAATTGCAAATGATATAATTGTAAAGAATCTTCAAGATAAAATCAACAAAGAAACAGATTATTTCTTGGAAATAAAGAATAATGAATTTAATTATTGCAAGAATCATTCTAAGCGTTTCAATAAATTATCAAAGAATAAAATTGACATAGAAAGTTTTGTTCAAGCATTTGCAACTTTTTATAATATTTCTGGAATGGGTTATCTTTCAAAAAATAATAAGGCTTTTCTATTTACAAACGATAATATTCAAAAAATAATTAATGAATTAGAATTCGAAAAGTCATTATTACCGTATGAAACGTATATTAAGTTAATGAATATCATTAAAGAATATAGGGCTTTCAGAAAAAATCCAGAAAAGAAGGATATCCTAAGTATACTTAACATAGATGAAAGCGAAATTGATGAATATAGATATTTGAATACAGGAAATTATATTGTTTTGTTTGCTTTAGGCCAGATTTATTGTAATAAAGAATTAGATCCTGGTAAGAATCTAGTTCCTGTTATAAAAGCATTGCGAGTTTTATTTAAAAAGGAGAAAAATATATCTAATGCAACGAAGATAAAAGAAACATTTGATAAGGTGGAGAAGTTTGTAAAAAAATTCAAAATTGAAAATGAAATAATTGTTCCTCCAGAAAGAGTAAATCTTAATAAATTAGTAGGTTAGGCGAAACGTCTAACTTTTTAATTTTTAGGTACGATGGCACTAAATAAAACCGATAAATTACGAAAATATCATCAAATTATAGGCATTTTTTCAACAAAAAAGGGCACTTTTGACCATAAAAGTACCAATCAACCAAAACCCCCTGAAGGAGCCGAAAGGCTCCACTTTTTTTATTTAAAATATAGTTTTAAAGTAATTTAATGAAATCCTATAATCCGTGTAGAAATATGGTTGAAGATATGTTACAATAAGAAAAGTTTTGGAGGTAGTAGTATGCATAAAAATTCGAGCCTATGGAAAAACATGAAAAAGACTTGGCGATATATAAAAGATTGCAAAAAGAATTTAATAGGATATGCAACAGTAAGTATTATAGAAGGAATAATTGGAGCGATTATCCCGTTAGTTACCGCTCAAATTATTTTAAATATTACAGACAAAGCAATAAATCAATTAATTTTATCAGCACTAGCAGTTTTTGGAATAGAAATAGTTTTATATATTATGTATTATTTTAAATTTTTCTTATATCAAAAAATATATCAAAAAACATTAGTAAATTTACAAATAGCAATCGCTAGAGAAACACTAAAACTAGAAGTAAAAGAAATGGACAAAGCTGGATCTGGATTATTTATTGATCGACTAAATAAAGATACACAAGATATTTCAGCAATGTTTATGGAGTACACCTATTGGACATCTTATGTAATATCTAATGTTGGAGTATTGGTTACCATACTAATATTAAATAAATACTTATTTATTTATGCAATTATTACGTCTATAAGCATTTTCTTAATTATGCAAAAACGGCTTAACAAACAATATCAAGTAGAAAGAAAAGTAAAAAAATTACAAGAAAAGAAAACAGGACTTACTAGCGAATTAGTAAGGGGAATTAGAGATATTAAAGCATTAAATGCATCAAAAACAATCTTAAATCAAACATCAAAAAGAATCATAGAAACATCGAATGAAGAAGTAAAAGCTCTACGTATTAGAGGACTTTACACATATTTTGAAAATAATATGAGAGCAATCAGTGATTTCTTTTTCATCATTCTAGGCTGCTTTCTATATAGCAAAAACTTATTAACAATACCAACATTCGTAATTATTTATAATTATCAAACAAAAGTAAAGAATTTATTAATGGGGATTGCTCAACTATTAGAATATAACAAGAAATTTACAGTAGCCTCAGACAGAATCTACGAAGTAATAGAAGACAATACTTTTGAAAAAGAAAAATTTGGTACAAAAGAAATAAAAAAATTAAATGGAAATATCAAATTTGAAAACGTAGATTTCTCTTATCAACCGGAAAATACGATTATTAAAAATATGTCGTTCGAAATACAGCCAAACAAGAAAGTAGCATTTGTTGGAAAAAGTGGATCGGGAAAAACAACAATATTTAATTTAATCTCTAGACTATATCATATTGATTCTGGAAAAATAGAATTGGATCATAATAATATTAATGATTTAACTCGTAATACAATCAGAAATAACATGTCAATCATTACTCAGAACCCATATATATTTAATTTTTCCATTAAGGATAATTTAAAATTAGCTAAAAGTAATGCCACGATGACAGAAATTAGAAATGCTTGTAAATTAGCTTGTATTGATGACTACATCATGTCTTTGCCAGAACAATATGATACTTTAGTTGGAGAAAATGGAGTGATTTTATCTGGTGGTCAAAAGCAACGTTTGGCGATTGCTAGAGCACTGTTAACAGAAACAGAAATCATTTTATTTGATGAAGCAACTAGCGCCTTAGATAATGAAACTCAAAGTGAAATACAAAAAGCAATTGCTAATTTACAAGGAGAATATACAATACTAATTGTTGCTCATAGACTATCAACAGTAATTGATTGTGATAAAATATTTGTAGTAGACGATGGAAAAATTATCGCTGAAGGTACACACAAATACTTATTAAAAACTAGCAAATTTTATAAAAACTTATATGAAAAAGATTTGCAAGTATAAAAAAGATAATTCTCTTTATTTTTAATATTTTTTGAAAAAAGAGTTGACATTATGAAAAAAAAGACTATAATACATTGGCAAGTGAGGAGATATAAGCAATTAAGTGAGCTATCTCGGGCCAAAGCCTACACAAGATTCTTGGAGTCACGAATATGAATTTATTCGTGGCTTTTTGTTTTACACGAATAAATAAAGGAGAGGTAAAAATGATAAAAAGATTAGTAGAGTTTTCAGAATTAGAAAAACTTAATATGATTATTTCTGGAACAGATTACGCAATGTTTGAAGCACAACTAGATAAAAAATTATATGAAAAATCAAAAAAAGGTGAATTAGAAGAAATCTCAGAAACACAAGAAAGAGATCTGAAAATCTTAAGAATACTAGAAGGGCTAGGATATCCGATGGATGAGCTAGGAACATATCTATATAAAGACGTAATTGCTGAAGCATATGAAAAAGTAAAAGATGTTTCAAGAAGAAAAGATATGGATAAATGTCGAGACCTAATAGCTAGTCTAAATGATGCATATTCAGATTTTTATCGATGGATAGCAAGAGACGATAAAGAAATGGGAGTAAAATCATTTCATTTCTATATAGAAGAAGCAATATCTAAAATCGATGATAATTCAATCAATAAAGAATTAGCAATCAAAGTTTTCGGATCAAATCCTGAAGATTTAAATTATGGATTACAAGCATTCCAATTAGCATGCTATGCAGCCAATCATTATTCAATGGAACCGGATTTTAAGAAACCAAAAGTAATGGGATTATCTAATTCACCAAAGAGTATTAGATAGTGAGTATGTATAAGAGAAATCGAGCTACATAGGGGAAACCTACACGTGATGCACGGAGTCACTAATAATGAAAATTAATAGTGTCTCTGTGCTTTTTTGTATTTAAATAAAAAGGAGTATGATATACTTAAAATAGTAGAGTAAGGAAGTGAGTACATGTCAGTAATAGAAGTAAAAAATATATCAAAGACATTTAAAGTAAAACTAAAAGAAAAAGGATTAAAAGGTAGTTTAAAATCAATTGTAAAACCTAAATACAAAAAGGTACAAGCCGTAAAAAACATTAGTTTTAATATTGAAAAAGGAGAAATGGTAGCTTTCATTGGTCCAAATGGAGCAGGAAAATCAACAACCATAAAAATGATAACTAGTATTTTATATCCAGATAAAGGAAAGATTTCTGTATTAGGATTAAATCCAGAAAAAGATAGAAAAAAACTAGCTTACGAGATTGGTACCGTATTTGGACAAAAAGAACAACTATGGACACATTTAACCCCATACGATAACTTTAAGTTCTTTGGAGCAATCTATGATATACCAGAGTATCAAGTAGAAAAGAAAATAAATGAATTAAAAGAATTATTTGAATTAGAAGAATTTATTAATACTCCTGTTCGAAATTTAAGTTTAGGGCAAAGAATACGTTGTGAAATAGTAGCATCACTAATCCATGAACCTAAGATATTATTCTTAGATGAACCAACGATAGGACTAGATCCTGTAGTAAAAGAAAATATTAGATCACTAATAAAAAGAATGAATAAAGAATATAAAACAACTGTATTCTTAACAAGTCACGATGTATCTGATATTGAAAAACTATGCAAAAGAGTAATTATAATTAATAATGGACAATTAGTACTAGATGATACGATGGAAAATCTAAAATATCATTACTTAAACAAAAAGATAGTAGAAGCTAAGATGAAAGAAAAAGTAAATCTAGATGGAGAAGATGGACTTACAATTTTAAAAGATAGAGGATATAACATAAAAATTGAAGTAGACACTACGAAAAAAAGTGTTGCAGATGCGATAAAGCTTCTAAATCCAGATAATATTATAGATATTAATATTACAAACATCCCATTAGAAAATATTATTAGTAGTATTTATAAGGATGGGGATACAAAATGAGAAAATATCTATTTATCTATAAATCTGAAGTGATGAGTAATCTACAATACATATTTAATCTGTTAGTAGGATTTATTAGTTATTTAATATTAATATTTATCTTTCTAAATCTATGGAATTATATGTATGATGACCCAACGCAAGTAATTAATGGTTACACGAAAAATCAAATGATTTGGTATGTTATTATTACAGAAATACTATGGATGACTGTAGGTGGAAGAAAACTCTGTAAAAAAATCTGTGATGATGTAAAAGGTGGAAACATAGCCTACAATATGAATAAACCATACAGTTATATTGGATATGCATTGTCTAGTCATCTAGGAGGCTGTACAATCAAAGCATTTATGTTTACGATACTTGGAATGATAACAGGCTTTGTCTTTATCGGAGAATTTCCACAACTAACTATCTTAAGCTGCATAATGATATTGATAACTGCCATACTAGCTACAGTAATAAATACATTATTAATTATATTTATAGGATTAATTTCTTTCTTTATTGAAGATGCTAATCCATTCTACTGGGTATATAGTAAATTTATCTTAGTATTAGGAACCATATTTCCTATTGAATATTTTCCAACAGTCATGCAACCAATACTAACTTACAGTCCAATATACGTTGTATCTTATGGTCCAGCAAAATTATTTGTAGATTTCTCATGGGAAAAATGCTTATTCATTATCATAGCTCAAATTGCCTATATCATAATCGCTTATCTACTATGTAGATTATTATATAAGAAGGGGGTGAAACGTCTAAATGTTAACGGAGGTTAAAAATCAAATAAAAGTATCTTTTTTGTCTATAAAATATGCTTTATTAAGAGAAATGCTAAATAAGACAACCTTTATTACCAATGTTATATTTATGATATTAAATAACGCATCAATGATTGTACAATGGATAATTCTATATTCACTAAAAGAAAATGTTGGCGGTTATACATTTAAACAAGTACTATTGTTATGGGGGTTAGCAGCCGGAACATTTGGTGTTTCACGTTTCTTTTTCAGTAAAGCATTTTCCTTATCAGATACTATTAATAGTGGTAAACTAGATGCTTACTTAGTTCAACCAAAGAATGTATTATTATCAGTAATAACATCAGAAGTAGAAGTATCTGCTTTAGGAGATATTTTATATGCCTACATTATGCTGTTTATTTATGGATTTACAATCCCAAGTTTTTTACTATTCACTGCATTTTGTATTGGTGGTGGCATCATTTTAACAGCTGTTTCTGTTATTTTATCTAGTCTTAGTTTTTGGTTTCAAAAAACAGATATTATTGCAGATACAGGTAATAGACTAATTACTAGTTTTGCTACTTATCCAGATGGAATATTTAAAGGACTTGCTAAAATACTATTATTTACCATAATACCAGTAGGAGTTGCTAATTACATTCCAGTACATATTCTAAGTGACTTTAATTTAGGATTAACATGTTTATTTATACTTGCAACCATTTTATTAATATTACTAGCAGCATTCATATTTTATAAAGGACTAAAGAGATATTCATCAAGTAATTTGATGAGTGCAAGAATTTAAGGAGGGAAGGTTATAATGGAAAAATACAAAAAAGTTTTTGAGTCAGAGAATATTTATTATATAAAATTAAATAAAACACTAATTGAAGAATATTTAAAGATGGTTAATGATCCTGAAGTATCTAACAAGATAAGTCATAATCCTAAAACCTTTACTTATGAAGAAGAGTTAAATTGGATAAATATAAATCTAGAAAATAATGCATTAATCTTTTCTATGATTGAAAAGAAAACAGATGAATTTATTGGTAATATAGAAATAATGCATATAGATGATAATAAAATTGGAGAAATAGGAATCTGTATTACAGCAACAAAGCAAAATCAACACTATGGAACAGAAGCAATGCAGGCTATCATGAAATATGGATATGAAGAGATAGGTTTAAAAGGAATAGAATTAAATGTTTATAAAACCAATCCAAGAGCTATTCATTGCTATGAAAAAGTAGGATTTATTCAAGCTGGTACTGGAAAAACAGAAGAAGATATTCACATGATTCATAAAAAATAATTAGGGCGTGATAAGTATGAAAATAGAGATAAAAAAATTAAGAGAAGAAGAAGCAGAAGAAAAGATAGACATTAATATAAAAGTTTGGTGGACAACGTATAGAGGATTAATACCAGATGAAATTATAGCTAAACTGCAAACGAAAACAAAAGAAAGAATAGAAAGGCAGAAGCAGACAATTCGCGAGAAAAATAATACCTATGGTATTTATGTAGACGGTAAGCTAGTAGGATACTCTTCTTATGGACCAGCAAGAGATGAAAATTATAAAGATTCCTGTGAAATCTATTCTTGTTATATTTTAGAAGAGTATCAAAGACTTCATTTAGGAAGAAAAGTAGTAATAAAAATATTAGAAGACTTTATACAGGAAGGTTATAAAACAATGATAACCAAATGTCTAGTTGGAAATCCTGCTAATAAGTTCCATGAAGCAATAGGAGGAGACTTTAGAAACCATACAGAAATAGATCTGTTAGGAGAGAGGTTCTTAGAGAACGTTTATTATCATGAAGATATAAAAAAATCTTTAAAATTAAATCAAGAAAAAGAAGAAAAATTTTATTTAGAAGAACCAAGTCTAAACAGAAAAGAAGAAGCAATAGAATATTTAAAAGAACATGTAGAAAACAATTCAGAATTATATGGAACCGGTGGTATGGACAAGTGTTTACAAGGTCTAAAATACGATGATTGGCTTATAAACATAGAAAAAAGGAAAGATGAAGAATATGCCAAGAATATGAATAAATGTCCAGGAAAAACTTTCTTTTTAATAAGAACTACAGATAATAAAATTGTAGGTATGATTAGTATCAGATATAATCTAACAAAAGAAATGCTAGAATGGGGAGGGCATATAGGCTATGGAATCAGACCGACAGAGAGAAGAAAAGGATATAACAAGATTAATTTATATCTTGGTTTGATAGAAGCTAAAGAAAAGTTTAAATTAGATAAAGTAATGCTAGACTGTTCAGCAGATAATATCGGTAGTAATAAAACAATTCAATCATTAGGAGGAGTTTTAGAAAGAAGTGAAATAGATCCCACAGATAATACCCTAACAAATGTATATTGGATTAATGTAGATGAATCTTTAGAAAAAAATTATCAAAAATATAAAAAATACATAAAGGAGAAAGGTAAAAATGACCACAGATAATAAATATAAAATATTAAAAGATTATTATAGTACTGGTGATGAAGACAAGAGACTAGATCAAGATAAAGCACACAAAGTAGAGTTCTTAACAACAACACGTTACATTGATAAATTTTTAAAACCTAATGCTAAAATATTAGAAGTAGGTGCAGGAACGGGTGTATATTCTATTCATTATGCTAAAAAAGGATACCAAGTAAGCGCTTTAGAACTTGTGCCAGAAAACATTAAAATTTTAAAAAGTAAAATAACAGAAGATATGAATATTAATGTTACAGAAGGGACAGCTCTAGATTTAAGTTGTTATGAAGATAACAGTTTTGATATGACTTTAGTATTAGGACCACTATATCATTTATATACTGAAAGTGATAAGAAAAAAGCAATTGAAGAAGCTCTTCGTGTAACCAAAAAAGATGGATATATTTATATTGCTTACTTAACAAATGATTCTGTTATGTTAAATTATGGTCTAAAAAAACGTCACTTGCTGGATAAAGAGACATTTGATGAAAACTATAAATTCTATGATATACCAGAAGAAATATTTACAACTTTTTATATTGAAGACTTTAATAAGATGATGAAAAATTATCCAGTAGACCATATCACAACAGTCGCAACAGATGGATTAAGTGCCATATTACGTGAGTATGTAAATGAATTAAACGAAGAAGAATATAAAGTTTGGCTAGACTATCACTATAAGAACTGTGAAAGAAAAGATCTAGCAGGATATAGTTCACATATTTTATATATAGGTAAAAAAAGATAAATAAAACAGTTAAGGAGCAAGAAGCTCCTTTTTATTTTGCAAATTGCTATAACAAAATTACTATGTTAAAATAAAAATAGAGGGAGAGAATTGAGAAAATAATTGTTAAATAGTATAATTCATAATTTACAAAAATTTTTGCTATATGTCATTCTTGTAGTATAATAGTGAGTATTTAAGAGAGATGGATTTATATGCAAAAACAACTAAAAAGGACATTATCAGAACAGAACGTAACAGAAAAACTACAAGAATATCATCAAACAAAAGATAAAAACATAAGAGATGAAGTAATTATAAATTATATATATTTAGTGAAGAAGATAGCTAAAAAAGTATCAGAAAAGACTGGCTTTCTAGCAGAAGATTTAGAAAGTTATGGATATGAAGGATTGATTAAAGCCATAGAACAATATGATATAACAATGCAAGGCTCTAGAATTAATTATATAACTCAGTCTATTAGAAGAATGATATTCAATGGATTTGCAGAACTCAAACAATTTGGCGGAAGAAAAGTAACAAATGCTTATTTATTAGAAAGAAGTATTGTAGAAAATGAATATGGAAAAACACTTTTAGAAGATCCAAGCTTAGTAGAAATAATTCTAGATCGTTTAATTGCTAAAAAGATAATTGCAAAAGAAAATAGAGAGGAAAATAAAACTAGAATCTTATTAGATACTGCAACGAGTATTAATCAATATAAACAATCAAGTGAATTAATAGACAAAAAAGAGTTAGACGAGACAATAATTCTACAAGAACGAAATCAAGCTTTAGTAAATTTATTAGAAACTCTACCTAGGGAAAGTCAAAAATTAATAAAGTTGCGTTACGGATTTTTTGCATCACCTGTAACTTTAATAGAAACAGCTAAAAAATGCCATATGAGTCCGGAAGGAGTAAGAAAAAAAGAAAATAGAATTATACAACAGTTAGCAACACTAGCTTTACGCAGTCCCTTACAAGATTTTAAAGATGAAAGTTATCAAAAAGTAAAAAAATAATAAGTAGTATAAGGATAATAAAGGAGTAAAAAAATGAAAAGAAAAATAGAAGAATATTTTTTATATTTTATATTATATTCTATGATTGGTTGGTTTTATGAAGTGTTTTTAGAAGTGGTTGTATATCGTTGGGGATTTTCCAATAGAGGAGTTTTATTTGGTCCGTATTGCATTGTTTATGGCTTTGGAGCATTGCTTTTAATCTTCCTACTTACTAGACTAAAAAAGAAAAAAATAAAAATAAAAAAAGTAAATATAACACCTATACTAGTCTTTATAGGTATCGTAGTAATAACAACTCTAGTAGAGTTAGCAGCAAGTTATATTATGGAATTTACTAGGGGAGAATGGCTATGGGATTATACTAGATTTAATTTTAATTTTGAAGGAAGAATAGCTTTAAATCCAAGTATTAGATTTGGAATAGGAGGAATGATTTTCCTATATCTATTACAACCATTATTTGAAAAGCTAACCTCCAGCTTATCAGATAAAAAGTTGAATATAATATCTGTTTTAGTTGCAATTGTTTTCGCTATAGACTTATTGTATACATTCCTATTTAGTAAACTATAAGACCGGAAAGAGTGTCACACTCTTTTTTTTATGATAAAATAAAAGTGAAAGGACAAAAAATATGAAATCAAAAAAATGGTATAAATTAGACAATATTGCTAAATTTTATTCTTTTACCAATAATAATGTACCAGCAATCTTTAGATATTCAGTAACACTAACAGAAGAAGTTGAAAAAGATATTCTAAAGGAAGCTATAGAAAAAACTATGCAAGAATTTCCTAGTTTTAATTGTAGCCTAAAAAGAGGAGTTTTTTGGTACTATCTAGAACAATCAGATAAACAAATAATAGTAGAAGAAGAAAATAGACCTATTTGTGACAAAATGTATCATGATGGTGATGATTTATTAATTAGAGTAAATTATTATAAAAACAGAATCAATTTAGAAGTGTCACATATTTTATCTGATGGTAGAGGAAGTTTAATTTTATTTAAGAGCCTAATATATCAATATTTAAAAATAAAATATAAAATAAAAGATTTAAAACCAGATGATATATCTTCAAGTTATGAAAAAACTGAAAATAGTTTTGATAAGTATTATACTGGTCCAAAAACAAGAAGGGTTTCTAAAAGGAAAATATACCATGATAGAGGAAGAAAGAAAAAGGGCACTACTTATATGGAATATCATATATCCACTAAAAAAGTCCAAGAGCTTGCTAAAAAATATCATGTAACAATAACTACACTATTAATTGCTATATTAATTCAAGCCTATCAAAAAAGAATGCATGAAATAGATAAGAAGAAAGCAATAAAAATCGATGTTCCAGTAGATTTACGAAGCTATTTTCCATCTTTTACATCCAGAAATTTCTTTGGACTAATTACTGTAATTTATGATAATAATCAAAGTGATGATTTTGAGGCTATTTTAAAAAGTGTAGATAACCAATTAAAAGAAGAAACCACAAAAGATCAATTAAAAATCAGAATGAATCAAATGATAGCTGTTGAAAAAAACGTAGCTGTACGTATAGTTCCAATTATTGTAAAAGACTTTGCATTAAGAATTGCTGATAATGTGATTAATAGTAGTACTACTTCGAGTGTATCAAACATTGGGAAAATAACAGTAGATAAAAAAATAGAAGCTTATATTAGAAATTTCAATGTTTTAACAACCACAAAATATCTGCAATTAACAATTTGTTCTTATCAAGATGACTTATCAATAGGAATCTCTTCAAGATATACAAATAATGATGTTATAAAGAATTTTTGTGGTTTCTTTTCTGAAAATGGTATTGAAGGAACAATAAATATAAATGAGGAGTCGAATTATGAGGAAATGTAATAAGTGTCAAATATCATATACTGGTAATATCAAGAGATGTCCATTATGTCAGGGAGAACTAATTGGTAAAAAGACGCCTTCACCATTTCCGAAGATAATAGCCAAAAAAGAAAATATATTATATAAGATTTTATTGTTTGTATCGATTTCTTTAAGTTTGATTTTCGCCTTTGTAGAATATATAATACATAATCAATTCACAGTCACAAAATATGTAGTACTGGGAATAGTAACTTCGGATGTATTGGTACTGTATATTATAAAAAAGTATAAAGATGTACTAAAAAAGATGAATAAATATTTTATTATTATCTTACTATTAACTTTTATTTGGTTTTTTCTAACTAGAAGTTTAATTATTACAACCTACATAATACCTATAGTATGTATTATTATATTTGTATTTAATAGTATTACAATGTTAGTATTAAAAGATTCATACATCAATCGTTTTCTAGGATTACTATTACTAGATTGCCTAATAGGTTTAATTCCAGGAGTGTTGCTAATACTGAATTTAACAACAACAAATATTTTATCTTATATGTGTTTACTACTAGATGGATTAGTATTATTAGGCTTAATTATTTTTTGTCATGATAGAGTAATAGAAGAGTTAACAAAAAGATTTAATATATAATGGAGGATAAAATGGGTTTAATAAATAAAATAATTTTTAAAATTTATGATGGACAATTAAAAAGTGTAGAGGAAAAACAAAAAGAATTAATATGGGATAACGAAGTGCAAATAGAAGAAAATATACCATATAGAAATACAAAAGATCCACTAGATACTTATGATTGTATTTATGTAGAAGAAAATAGAGAAAAAAGTCCGATGATTATTAATATTCATGGTGGAGCATTCGCTGGTGGAGATAAAAGTTGCAATAAGTATTATGCAGCATATCTTGCTAAGAGTGGTTATATTGTCACAACATTAAATTATCACTATCTACCAGAAGCTAATCTAAAAAAACAAGTTCAAGACTGTATGGTTGCGATTAATGAAATAACAAAAAAATACAATCAAAAGGAAATATTTTTGACTGGTGACTCATCAGGATCAGACTTAGTAATATTAATCAGTTTGCTTTGGAATAATGAAGACATGCAAAAGGCTTATGAAGTGTCTGTGCCAAAAGTAAAAATAAAAGCCTTAGGATTAACAGGAACACAAGCATCAATTAATATGTTTCCAACAACAATGAAATTATTTAATAAAGAAAATAGAAGAATGCTTCTAAATAATTGTGAAGAAATAGAAAGTTACATAGATATAAAGAAATTGTGGAATAAAGATATGCCACCTATTTATATTATGAGTGCTGAAGAAGATGTAAATTATATGAATTGTAAAGAGTTTGATTCTTGGTTAACAACGATAAATCATCCACATGAGAGTTATTATTGTAAAAAGAAAGAAGAAGGAAAATTATATCATTGCTTTAATATAGTAAGGCCAGATTTAAATTGTAGTAAAAAAATGAATAAAGCTATGTTAGAATATTTTAAGGAAGTGAATTAAATGCCAAAAGTAAGTGTAATTGTACCGGTATATAATTCTGAACAAGAATTAAGAGATTGCTTAGACTCTTTAGTAGAGCAAACAGAAAAGGATATTGAAATAATTGTAATCGATGATGCTTCAACTGATAACAGTCCAGAGATAGAAGCAGAGTATCAAAAGAAATATCCTAATGTAAAGGTATATAGAAATGAAAGAAACTTAGGACAAAGTGAAACGAGAAATAGAGGGATAGAACTAGCAGAAGGAGACTATATCGCCTTTTTAGATAGTGACGATTATGTAAATCCTGGAATGTATGAAGAATTGTATCAAGCAGCAGTAGATAATAATATGCCAGAACTGATAGTAACAGGATTAAGTTTTGTGAAAGGTAATGAATATCGCAAAAAAGATTTAACATTCATAGGTAAACAATCTACAACAATAATTCATCCTATGGATAATCCAGATCAAGTTTTTTTCGAAAGTCCATCACTATGTAATAAACTATTTAGAAAAGATACTGTAAAAAATTATAAATTCTTAGATGTTAGTGCTTGGGAAGATATTGCTTTTAGTTATTCAAGATTTATGGAAGCAAATACCGTGATAAGTAAGCCAACAGCTAATTATTTTTATAGAAGAGATGTAAGTAATGGAGTTTCTGCTAAAAACTTTAAAGAAAATGATAAAATTACTGATATCTTTGTCGTAGCGGACGAATTAGAAGAAGAACTAAAAAGAAATGGTAAATATCCTTTTTTTGCTGACCAAATTCGTGGCCTACAAATTGCTTGCTGCTTACAAAGAGTAGACGAAGTAAATAATTGGCAAGACGAAGAAACAAAGACAAATGTTAAAAATATGATGTTTTCTACTATGCTTGAAAAATATGGTACTTTAGACGGTATCGATACAGGTATACTTTCTTCTAAAACTGGCTTTAGAATAATGGATGAATATAATGATTATGTAAATGACCAAAAAGGAAGAAAAAGATAAAAGAAATATAGGACGGTGGAACAATGAAAGTTTTATTTGCAACAACAAACCCAGCAAAAATAAAAGCATATGCAACTAGATTAGAAGAAAGAGGATATGAAATTGTAACGTTAAAAGATTTAGAAATTACAACCGATGTAGAAGAAACCGGAAAAAGTCCAGTGGAAAACGCCATAATTAAGGCAAAAGCATATCACGAAATAAGTAAATTACCAACGATAGCTTTAGATGATGCGCTATTCTTAGAAAATGTCCCAGAAAATTTACAACCAAAAACAAATGTAAGAAGAGTAAACGGTAAAAGACTAAACGATGAAGAAATGATTGAACATTATACGGGCTTAGTAAACCAATATGGAAAAGCAGGAAAACTAAGTGGCTATTTCCAAAAGGGAATTGCTATCGCAACCGATGAAAAAATAGAATCATTTGAAACTAAAAGTACTAGATGTTTTAGTAACACTAGGTGTGACAAAGTAAATGAAGGCTATCCTCTAGCATCAATCCAATGGATTGAAGAATTGAATAAATATAAAGCAGAATTAACCAAAGAGGAAGAAGATAATATCATGGCACAAGAACAAAAAGAAATATTAGGATTTATAGAATCGAAAATAGATAAGTTAAAAGCCCCTAAAATTGACGTTAAAAAGAAAATATGATATAATATACAACCTGAGAAGGGGTATATATGGAAAAGTGGATTGAAGAAGAATTAGATTTAGAAGATAGAGAAATAATTGCGGATAGAGATAGACTGAGAGAATGCTTGATATATTTTAAGTGGCTTGCCAAGAATAACAGGTTAAGTTTTGAGGAAACAGGAAATCTTGTAGATACTTTTTTTGAAAATTATCCCAATTTATATCAAAGTCATAGAATGGAAATCTCATTACTCTTAAAGCAAAAAAAATTTAAAGAAAAAAGTGCTCTTCACGAAATGTTATATCGTTTTTTAGAAGATGAAAATACAAATGAATTAAAAAGAATGCCATTTGTTAATGACATAAAAGAAGAAAATAAAAAATATAATATAGATACCTCACTAGGAAGAATTTCATTAAGAAAAGCCAGTGATTATTTTGCAAGTACGAAATCTAGATATATCTTTAAAAAGACATTAGCAGGAATGTGCTTTGATAGAACAACAGAATTTATAGAACAAAATCCAGAGTATCAAGCGATAGTAAGTTATTTACCTAATGTCTTTATTGGAGGACATTACCATGCTTATGCAAAGAAAGACGATATTATTGTAGATCCTGCTTGTAATGCCATGTTTTTTGATGGTACTGGTGAGCTAATAGAACAGGGAGAAATCATCTATCAAGCAACATCTGGAATGCTACAAAAAGAAAGTGATAATTATGACTATCCTAAATTATTAGTAGCAGCTTTAAAACATAAAAACAAAAAATAGAAAAGAAAGTGATGAAATGAATAGGAACTTAGATGTCTGGGCAATTCAAAAATATCCCAAAGAATTATACACTGCCTTAGAAAATGTAAAAACAGATACAGGAGATTTAATTCTTTTTACTAACTTAGAATGTAATTTTGAATTAAATGGAAAAAAGGTAAAAAGAAATTTTGATACCTCTCTTTATTATGATGCCGGAAATGGTAATGACGCATTAATATTATTAATGAAAGATGGTATCGAAACAGGTATGTCCCGCATGCGAAATTTCCAACGCGCTCTTATCGGGAACGGTCTGCGACTGAATGCCTATGCATTTTCCTGCATCATAGACATAGACCATGCCTCAGATATAGCAAAAGCCGAATCTTTTATAAACACCCACGAACGACCCAAACAATGAGACCTATCTGTGCAGGGATAAGCAGGGCCAGCCGGTTTTCCCCCAATCGGGAATGCAACGACAGCGCCGTATTTTCCTTAACTGTCAATTACTTGGAAGAAAACGGCTTTTCGGTACGGACCTATACCGAAGAAGAGTTCATTCGCTCCGACGGGGACGAACGATGGATATTCCACATGGCACGGGGACACGAGACACTCGAATATCTGGCCGAAAAAGAATCCCGAGGTTCTATCGTTGTCAATTCTGTACAAAGCATCAAAAACTGTCGCCGCGATATTCTCACGCACATATTACTGCAAAACGGTATTCCTTATCCCGAAAGTTTCACGGCCGATACCTCGATGCCGATAGACATGCATCTGAGACAATCGGGCATAGAATCGTGTTGGCTGAAACGGAGCGATACATATGCCATGTGTCCCGAAGACATCTGTTTCGCCCGAACCGGCAATGACGCACAGCGTCTATTGCCAACTTTTTCAGAACGGGGTATTGCCAGTGTGGTCGTAAACCGACACCTACCGGGAGACCTCATAAAATTTTACGGCATAGATGCAACTCCTTTCTTTTATTGGTGCTATCCCAGCCGTAAGGGGTTCGACAAGTTCGGCTACGAACGCATAAACGGAAGCCCCACTTTTATTCCGTTCAAAGAAGATATGTTGCGCGACATCTGCTCACGGGCAGCCCGGCTATTGGGATTGTATATATACGGCGGAGACGCTATCGTATCGCCCGACGGCTCGATACACCTCATCGACCTGAACGACTGGCCGAGTTTCTCGCCATGCCTCCATGAAGCGGTCGCACACATCGGCTCATCTATCATCAAAAAATTCAATCGTTGACATGTCCGAACAACAAACCGCACAAGCCCAATCGTCGTCCAAACGACCTACACTGGCATCGACATTGAAATCACGCGACACCGAAGAAACCTTCGACCTCATTTTCTATCGTCCCATCGGTTATGTATGGGCGCTTATCTGCCGCCGATTAGGAATCGTCCCCAATGCGGTAACAATTGTCGCCATTATTTTAGGAACGGCAGGAGGAGTACTTTTCGCCTTC
>ENA-ORUI01000172-ORUI01000172.1-human-gut-metagenome-genome-assembly--contig:-NODE-172-length-83607-cov-11.172779_pt1 | contig 83607 bp, 55 predicted proteins | sample MGYA00242078_ERZ509205 | MGnify/ENA primary metagenome ERZ509205 (study PRJEB26280, sample SAMEA2338828) | human gut metagenome | biome: human gut; feature: human-associated habitat; material: faeces... | reverse complement strand
TCATTGAAGTTTTTTATTGTACTGGCTTATAATTCAGAAATTTTATCTAAATTTGCACTGAGAAAAATCTATTAGTCACTTTCATAAGTCAACGAGAAAATAATAACATATCAACGAGTATAATTTATTAAAGACAAGGTTCATGAGAAAAAATCACATGATGATTGCAACTTTGGCCATGCTCTCTGTTGTGGGTTCTGCGCAGTATGCCAGGGCACAGCAAACAGGAACAAACCAAAATGCAAAAGAGTGGGGGGGTAAAATCCTCTCTACTGTAAAAGGAGTCGTAATCTCTGCCGAAGATGGTATGCCTGTTATAGGCGCCAGCATTATGGTAGGAGGTGGACAGGCACAAGCTATAACAGATGAAAACGGATGTTTCCAGTTGTCAAACGTCCCAGCTAATAGCAAGTTGAAAATCTCTTATATCGGTTTGGTAACGGCTTTTGCAACCCCTTCTGCCAACATGAAGGTAACGCTGCAATCAGACAGTAAGCACCTTGATGATGTGGTGGTTACTGGTATGTTCAACCGTAAAAAAGAAGGATTTACGGGTTCGGCAGTAACTATCAAGGGAGAAGATCTCAAGAAATTCAGTACCAACAATATTGCGAAGTCTATAGCAGCAATGGCTCCAGGTTTGAATATCATGGAGAATAATCTGGCTGGTTCAAATCCAAACAGTCTTCCTGATATGCGTATGCGTGGTGGTGCCAGTATGGATTTGAGTACGACATCTTCTGATGTACAGGCTGTACAGGGAGAATATGAGACTTATGCCAATCAGCCGCTTCTTATCATGGACGGATTTGAAATCTCCGTACAGACTCTTTCAGACCTCGACCCTGATCGTGTCGCATCGATTGTTGTCTTGAAAGATGCTGCTGCTACTGCTATCTATGGTTCCAGAGCAGCAAATGGAGTTATTGTAATCGAAAGTAAAACTCCTAAACCAGGTAAAATTTGGGTTACATATGGTGGTGAGATGCGTATCGAGGCACCAGACCTGACAGGCTATAATCTGATGAATGCTCGTGAGAAACTGGATGCAGAATATAAGGCTGGAGTCTATACTGATGGTGGTGAAACGATTGATAGATGGAATCTCTACCAGTCTAAACTTAAAAACGTTCTCTCTGGTGTAGATACATATTGGCTCAGCAAGCCATTGCGTACATCCGTACAGCAGCGTCATACTGTAACCTTGGAGGGTGGTGATGAGGCTTTGCGTTATCGTATGTATGTTGGTTACAATAACTCACCTGGTGTGATGAAAAATAGTGGTCGTGATGTACTTACCGGTATGCTCGACTTCCAGTATCGCATGAAGAAGGTATTGTTGAAAAACAGTATCACTCTCGAAAATTCTACTGCTAATGAGTCTAACTATGGAAGTTTTAGCGAATACACAAAATTGAATCCATATCTGACTCCATACGACGAGAATGGTAACATGAAGAAGATGCTTGATGATTTCTCTGCCACCAACTCTGCTACCGCCTCTTATCCTAACCCTCTTTATAACACAACTTTCCACAGCAAGGATAAGAGCAAGAACTTCTCTGTGCGTGAATTGTTCAAAGTAGAATACAATCCTACCAATGAACTTCGTTTTGAAGGTGCTTTCTCACTCTCTAAGAGTGTGGGACATCATGACGTGTTCCGTCCTGCACAGCATACTGCTTTTGATGGAATTACAGATCCGACATTGAAAGGTGATTATCGCCGTACACAGAATGAGGCTGTCAATTGGGGCGTGGATTTGACTGCCAGTTGGAATAAGCAGATTAAGGATCATTACATTACTACCAATGCCCGCATGAGTATTCTTGAGAACAGTACTGATTCTTATGGAACTTATGTGACTGGTTTCCCAAATGATAATATGGATGACCTGCTCTTCGGTAAGAAATACAATGATAAGGTGACGGGAAGCGAGAATACAAGTCGCTCTATCGGTTGGGTGCTCAGTGCCGGTTATTCTTATCTTTATAAATATTCTGTAGATTTCAATGTCCGTCTGGATGGTTCTTCTGAGTTTGGTACCAACAATAGATGGGCACCATTCTGGTCTGCCGGTCTTCGTTATGATGTAAAGAAGGAGGCTTTCTTCAAGGATATTCCATGGCTTTCTGACTTTGTGATCCGTGGTACTTATGGTACAACTGGTGCGCAGGGCTTCTCACCATATCAGGCTCATAGCTACTATAACTATTCATTGCTTCTGCCTTATCTGTCTTCTGATGGTACAGGTGCAGAAATCATGGCGATGCATAATGAGAATCTGAAGTGGCAGACAACCAAGAATACCAACCTTGCATTGGAGTTGGGCTTCCTCGATCATCGTATCACAGCAAGAATCGAACACTATAACAAGGTAACCAACAACTTGGTGACCAATGTGACATTGGCTCCATCTGTCGGTTTCACCAGTTATCCAGAGAACGTAGGTAAGATAGAGAATAAGGGATGGGAAATCAGTCTCTCAGGAATCCCATACCGTAATGCTGCTAAGCAGTCTTATTGGACAATTACCGTAAATGGTTCTCACAACAAGGATAAACTCGTAGAAATTTCAGAGGCTATGCGCCATATTAACGAGTTGAGTACCAAGAATCTGACGGACAGTCCTTTACCACGTTATGAGGAAGGTTATTCTATGTCCAGTATTTGGGTTGTTCCTTCTCTCGGTATAGACCCAGCGTCTGGCGATGAAGTTCTCGTAAAGCGTAATGGAGAATTGACAAGTGCTTCCAACTATAGTGGTGTGGATGCCATACCAATGGGTAATACAGAGCCTACATGGCAGGGTTATATCAACTCATCCTTTACTTATATGGGATGGGGAATGGATGTAAGTTTCCATTATAAGTTTGGAGGACAGGTATATAACCAGACTTTGGTTGACAAGGTAGAGAATGCCGATTTGGTTTACAATGCCGACCGTCGTGTGACACAGTTGCGCTGGCAGAAGCCTGGTGACCATTCCCAGTTCCGTGCACTCAACCCACATGGTCAGGGTACCAAGGCAACCTCCCGTTTTGTGATGGATGAGAATGTGTTCCAGGGCAGCACCCTTTCATTCTACTATCGTGCAGATACCAAGAATACTAAGTTCCTCAAAAACTGGGGGTTGACATCTGCTAAGTTGGGCTTCACCATGGAAGACCTCTTTTACCTCTCATCGGTAAAGCGTGAGCGTGGTCTCGACTATCCATTCTCCCGCCAATTTACTTTCTCATTGAACGTAGCATTCTAATCAATAAATTACGAATATAATTATGAAGAAATATTTCTATATATTGGTGTTCGCAGTCTTGATGGGAGGTTTGACTTCCTGCAATGATTGGCTTGATGTATCACCAAAGGACAGAATCCCTGCCGACAAAATGTTTGAGTCGGAGTCAGGATTCAAGGATATCCTTACGGGCGCTTACCTGAAGTTGGGTACTGCTAATCTTTATGCGGGTGACATGAAATATGGTTATCTGGATGAGTTGGCAGGTCTATACTGTGATTATCCTGGTTATAATACAAATAGCGTGTACAACCAGGCTATTGTATTCGATTATACCAACCAGTTTTTGAGTAAGAAGGATAATCTCTATCTTGAGATGTATAATGTAGTGGCAAACCTGAACAATCTGCTGCAGAATATTGAGACCCATCGAGATGTATTGAAGACCCCACATTACTATGAGTGCATCAAGGGAGAAGCATTGGGTTTGCGAGCTTTCATCTATTTTGATCTTTTGCGTCTTTTCGGTCCTATTTATAGTGAGCATCCAACAGATGCTGCTATTCCATACAAGACTACATACGATAAAGAACCGACACCGGTTTTGCCTGCTAATCAGGTGGTAGAGAAAATCTTGGAAGACCTGAAGGCTGCAGAGGCTCTCTTGAAAGATAATGATCCATGTGATTTCCATACAGCTATAGATCAGCGTACAGACTTCCTTTCAAACCGTGAGTTTCGTATGAATCTTTATGCTGTCAAGGCAATGATGGCTCGTGTATATTGCTATTCTGGTCAGAACGATCTTGCAGTCCAGTATGCTCAGGAGGTTATCGATGCCAACAAGTACTTTACTCTGTATAAGAGTCAGACTGCATCCAATTACAATTCCATCCGTTATGGTGAGCAGATTTTCGGTCTCTCTGTAAATCAGTTGAACAATACGCTTATCAGCAATAGTATGGATATGGAAAATACAAGTGTACAGCAGCGTTATGGTATGACTGCAGATATGTTTACTAAGGTGTATGAAGGTATCACTTCTGACTGGCGCCAGAATGTTGTAGCATTCAACTGGGACGAGAGCCATCAGTATGCATTCTGTCTGAAGTATAATCAGGCTCCTTTGGCCAATACATATTTATATAGCGGTGCAGATGCAATTCCATTGATTCGTTTACCAGAGATGTACTATATCATTGCTGAGTGTGCAGCAAATGCAGAAACGAGTGCTGAGGCTCTGAATACAGTCAGACTTTCACGCGGTATTCCATATAGCGATGAAATTCATACATTGGGTTATGATGATAAGGATGTTACTTCTGAAGAAAACAAACAGCAGACTCGTCGTATCAATGAAATCATGAAAGAATATCGCAAGGAGTACTATGCTGAAGGTCAGTTGTTCTTCTTCCTGAAAGCTCATCACTATACCACCTACTATGGTTGTGGTGTAGCCAATATGACCAGTAAAGAATATCAGATGCCATTGCCAGACAATGAAAAGATCTTTGGCAATAATACTACAAAATAAGAAGATTGAAAAATATGAAAAAAATATTGTTTTATATGTCGGCGCTGGCACTGTTCTTGAGTCTTACCAGTTGTTCGAAAGAAGAAATTGACATGTACAGTCAGGAAGCTCGCATCAACTTCGACTATCGTACAATTTATAGTGAATTGCGCGATAGCGACTATGTGAAGATGAAAACAGACCCTTATCGCCGTGATAGTGTACGTGTGAGAATTATGGGAGATTTACTTACTGCCAATCGTGATTTCTGCATCAAGAAGACAGATAACAGTTCCTATGCCAATACCCTTGACATTCAGTTGGATGACAAATATACTTATTCAGCTCTTGATACTGTATGCCAGTATGTATATTTCAAGGTTAAGCGTCCTGCCTATAAGACAGGTAGAAAAACCTATGGTTGTAATCTGGAATTTGATCTTACCAATCCAAACCATCAGTTTGAAAAAGGATTTGTAGAGGATAATTCGGTAGAGGTCAACTACGTTTGGGATATTACAGAGCCTAAGACATGGAGCAACTGGTCTTGGTTGGGTGTAGGTGACTTCAGTCCTATCAAGTATTGCTATATGATGGACGTATGGGGAAGAACACTTGATTCTTTCATTACTCCTGAAGGTGATGCCTACGATGATGAGGAGGCTAATGCTGCCATCCAGCAACTGGATGCAGCCTATAAGGCTTATAAAGCGGAGCATGGTCCAATACTTGATGAAAATGGTAAAGATATCTTCCCAGATGAAGAAGAATAACAAAAAAAGAGTAAATCATGAAAAAAATATATTTATATATTCTGGGCTTAGTGTCTATGACGCTCGTCCAGAGCTGCTATGATGACAAGGGCAACTATGATTATCATGCAGTGAATGATATGAAGGTGGAAATCCCTGAGGCAAAAATCCGCATGCCAAAGGAGAACCCTGCAACGGTTACGTTGACGCCTGAGTTGACACAAACTCTTGCCGAGAATGAGGACAATCTTACTTTTGAATGGAAAAAATTGAAGCCGGATGCTAAGATTGGTTCTATGCGTCTTGCTGACTATACGGATTATTCTATAGGAAAGATTTGTCAGGTAGTAGTAGAACCAAATAATCCAGAGAGTATTGGTATGATGCTCATTGTTACCGATAAGACCACAGGTCAGAAATGGTATCAGTTGGGCAAGGTTGCTGTAGTCAAGCCTTTGAACCCTGCTTGGTTTGTGCTTCAGGAAGATGCCGATCAGAAGGGCATTGTAGGAGCTATTGAGGGTAATCCAGATGGCTTCTTTGCCTATGCTGATGTGTTTAAGTCAGAAACTGGTGAATCTTTTGCTCTTGAGGGTAAGCCATTGGCTATTGCTGCCAAGGGTAATTATGGTTATGGTTCTATGGGTGGAACGAAGTTTGCCAATCTGACAATTGCCACGGATAAGAATATTGCAACATATTCTCCAAGTACACTCACCATGAAGTATGGTACTAATAAAATTCTGTTTGAGAATGCACTTAACAATGTACCAGTCAATTTGTCTTATTACAAAATGGACAAGAAGGGTGAAATGTTTGTGACGGACAAAAAGGCTTATTTCGCATACGATGACGGATGGTGTGTTCCATATTCCGTATATGATAAGCAGGTTAATTCCGATGGTGAGGAAAAACAAGTAGCATTTCTACCTACATGTTCTGCTACTTTCAGTAATTATGTCCTGGCATATAATCCAGCAACTCATCGCTTCCGCATCGGTAGTGCTTTTTCTTCTATGATGGATTATTTCGGCACATCCTTCTACTACTCTAAGTATTATCGTATGGGTTCCCAATGGAAGGACATAAAGCCATTGGTGTTCCGTGATTTGTCTGAGGATGCCGACGGTAATTATGCCTTTGATCCAAGCAATGTAGATGCGTCTCTGCAGATACTTGATATCTTGCGTGGTGGAGATAATGGTAACTATGCTTATGCCGTTATGGCAAGTGAAGGGGCTTCACAGATTACTGTTTTCCGTTTCAGCAATGCGGATGATCCGCTTTGTGCAGGAAAATATACAATCAATCTGGATCCTTCCATCGATTTGAAAACTGCCAAATTTGCAGCTTCTCAAGCATATTCAGCCCATTTTATTTTCATGGCTGCTGGTAATAGCGTGTATCGTATAGATATGGAGCGTCAGAAGATTGAGAAAATCTACAGTTATGATGCTGATGCTAATGCCAAGATTGCTTGCCTGAAATTCCGCGATCCTGAGGATGCAGAAAATGGTAATGGCATGATTCTCGGATTCGGTATCAATACTTCTGCAGGTCAGGGTTTGCTGGGCGAATTGAAACTGACTATTGCGGGTGATGTAGATAGGAGTGAAAATGCTTCTTACATTTTCCAGGATGCAAATAATAGATTTGGCAAGATTGTAGATATCTCTTATAATTATGAATAATCTCAAGATTTGTTTTGAGATCATCTTAATGACTGAGAATAATCCATGATGAAAATAAGAATATTATTATCTATAGTATTTAGTTCTGCCTGCTCGCTCATAGCGAGCGGGCAGAATCCGTTTGTTGGTACTCTTCCTGCTGATGCGAAGTTGACAAAAGGAATGTTTGATACTTTTGAGTCTGATGGTAAGATGTACTGGTCGATTCCTGATTCGCTTTTCGGTCGTGAGTACAGTGTTACTACTACCATTTTGAGTGCTCCCGAAAATCCAAACCGAAGTAGTGAAACTAAGTATGGTTATGCAGGTGACCTCATCGGCCCCCTTTTCTTTTCGCTTCGTAAACAAAATGGGGAGGTGTATATGACGGATCCGCAGCATAAGTGGATACTGGCAGATTCTACAAGTGTTTTTTCTAAGATAGCGATGCTCACTCCGCAGGAGCGTCTCTACAAGCGTTTGCCTGTCATACAGGAAAGCAATGGGCATACGCTTATAGAGATAGGAAATACATTGAAGAATTTTACCCTCTTTGGTATGGAACCTGCTTATTACGACATGAAGATCAGCATGCGGAATAAGGAAAAAGATCGCATCCTCGATGTGAAAGGGAAAAATGATTGTATTCTGTTGCGTATGTCGCGCACCTACAGTAATTTAGCAATGCCTCTTCCTGGTAAGCCAATCCAGAATTATCAGGGCATTTGGGAAACTGGAGTCTGTATCAGTCTTATGCCTAAACAGCCTATATCAGTGAAACGTAGTGACGGAAAATCGTTTTTTGAAATCAACAAGTTTGTGCTTTCTACAGATGGTATCAGAAGTCGCCTTCCTATCATTAAGCGTTGGCGATTGGAAATTCGTCCTGAGGATAGAGAACGGTATCGCAGAGGAGAATTGGTGGAACCGGTGCATCCTATCATCTTCTATGTAGATCGGCAGTTCCCGAAGATGTATCAGAAGTGTATCATTGAGGCGGTCCGTGAATGGCGTCCTGCGTTCGAACAGGCTGGTTTTAAAAATGCCATTGATGCCCGTTTGGCACCTACACCGAAGGAAGATCCTGATTTCTGTATGTATGATAGCAGATATCCTTATATCTCCTGGAAGATATCGGGCACGAGTAATGCTTATGGTCCTACGCCCTGTGAGGGAAGAAGCGGAGAAATCAATGGTTGTCATGTTGGAGTGTTCAGCAGTGTGATGAATATCGTACAGAATTGGTATTTTGCTCAATGTGGTGCTGTTGATCCAGAGGCTCGTAAGATTATTTTGCCAGAGTCTTTGCAATGTGAACTGTTGAAGATGGTGATAACCCATGAGGTGGGTCATAGTTTGGGATTAGAGCACAATCATAGTGGTAGTAGCCATGCTTCTATAGAAAATCTCCGTGATAATGATTATCTGGACAAGCATGGTATGGGTAGTTCTATTATGGACTATGTTCGTTTCAACTATGCTCTTCGTCCGGGTGATCATGTAGCGCTTCGCAATCGCCGTATTCAATTGGGTGAATACGACCGTTGGGCAATAGAATGGGGGTATCGGGAGTTTGAAGGTAATACACCAGAAGAGCAAGAAAATGCCAGATGGAAATGGTATGAGCAAAAGAAAAAGGAATGTCCAGAATTAGCTTTCTATGATGCTCGGGATATCCGTTCGCAACAAGAAGACTTGGGTAATGACCATGTGGCTATCAACAGTTGTGGTATCGAAAATCTCAAATACTTATGTTCTCTTGATATCTGGAATCCGAAAACGAACTTGGAAAAGCAAGTGATGGAAGGACGGTATAAGGCTTTGATAGAGCATTATAATCTCTGGACTGGTCATGTGTTTGCACATCTGGGTGGTTATTATTATGGTGATAACCATTATGATACCCCTGAATATACACAAAAAGTCTTGAAATTCTTGCAAGATTATGTGGTAACTCCTCCCGGTTGGCTTTTTGATTCCAAAATCATGTTACATCTTCATGTAGATAGAAAGAAGGAAATCAAACATTTTAAATCAGAGCAACAACAGCATTTCGATTATGCAATGGAACGAATAGAGAAAGCCAAGGCAAAAGAGAAGGATGAGATTCTTGTCAAAACATTGGAGACGCTATTGACTGAGGTGAAAACGATGAAGGTAAAGATGGAGACTGCTTATAAGAACTGGTAATCCAGGCGCATATTCAGTCTTCTATTTTAGACCAGAAAAAGATATAAATATCATTTAATATTGACTCATAATCAAATGATGAAACATTATAAAAGCTTTTTAATTATGTTTTTCTTATTCTCTTCTTTTAGCCTGCTACAGGTTATGGGAGAAGAAAAACAAACAGTTGTTCCTAAGCCATTTGCTGAATTCTTATCGGAAAATATGAAAAAGACGGATGGCGCTTTTCCTGTTTATCAGGAAGGTAATCGTGTTTATATGGAATTCCCAAGAAAGTGGAACGGTCGTGAGATAGAGGTAAGTGGGCAGATAGATCATGGCTTTGGTATGATCAACCGTTCTGTCAATTCATTGGGTGTAGTGCGTTTGTCCATACCAGATTCTATGACCGTTGAGTTTCTTCAACCGTTCTACACTGAGCGCATCATGGATAGGAAAAGTACATACTGGGATGCATTCAGAGCTTCTAATGTGCCTGTTGCTGGTGAGGAATATCCTGCAGTCGCTATATCTAAAGATGGCAATCCGATTATTGATATTACTGATGTTGTGAAGGGTGAAAAAGAATGGGTGAGTTATTCACAGTACCCGGATGTTCGCTCGTTGGACCCAGATATGAGTAAGTTGAATTCTGTTCAAGTTATTTCACCGCAGAAGGGGAACTCTTCTGGAAGAGAAGAAGTTGTGCTGAAGGTGGTCAGATACCATGAGGCAGAGTCAGAGCAGTATGCATTCAACAGTATGGCTATTATTTTGCCGAATGGAAGTAAACCCTTATATTTGAGTATCTGTCTCCGACTCTTACCGGAGAAGGATATGCCTATACGCTTAGCTACTGAGGGTCTGGATATTCAGACTATTCATTTCAAGGATTATTCACAGAATCCTTATACGGTTGTTGATGATTCTCTGGTGATGAGGCTACAGCCGAAGTGTGCTTGTATGGTCTATGTTGATAGTCTGGTTCCTAATAAGTATAAAGAGGCTTTGCAGAAGGGAATTTTATCATGGAATGAATCTTTGGCTAAGGCAAAAGTTAAATTGAGAATTCATTTGAATTCCATCAAATCAGGAATCGATGCAGCCTCTGTACCTTTTTTAGTGTCTTACGACATGGGAAAGGTTGGTGTTTCCTCTCAGAAGACAGTGCATCCACGTACTGGTGAAATATTATTTTTTCGTATAAATATTGGGCATGATTTCAAGAAATCATTTAAACCAGTAGAATTACAGAAATTAATCCATCAGGAATTTGGTCATGTTTTGGGATTGAGTAAGGTCTCTGATGATGCAGCGCAGGTGAATGCCTTATCTTATCTTTATTGTGTACAGAAAAGTAAAAATGTGTATCAAGATAGGGAATTCATTACTAAAAAGTAAGTGACTATAATTCCTGACTGTAATGACAGCAAAAAAATGGTATTTGCCAAAACTCATAGCCAAAATATCAAAACCGAAGGTAGGCAAAACGGAGAAATCTTTAATTTTGCACTCGAATTTAAATAAGACTAAAAACAAATAAATATATTATTTAAAAATGAGTAGCATTTTAGAAGGTCGTCCTGCCTTGAAAAAGGAGGTCGAGAAGATTGCAGAAGTTGCTGGATACCTCTGGCAGAATGGTTGGGCTGAGCGTAATGGTGGTAATATCACTGTCAACATCACCGACTTGGTGGATGACGAAATCAAGGCTTTGACTGCTATCAGTGAGGTGAAGCAGATCGGTACTGCATTGCCTGCCTTGAAGGGATGTTATTTCTTCTGTAAGGGTACTGGTAAGCGTATGCGCGACTTGGCTCGATGGCCTATGGATAATGGTTCTATCATCCGTATCTTAGACGATTGCGCCAGCTATGTGATTATCGCAGATAATCCTGTAATGCCTACCTCTGAACTTCCAAGTCACTTGAGCGTTCATGCTCGTCTAATCGAGAAGGGAAGCAACTATAAAGCTACTGTTCATACTCATCCTATCGAGTTGATTGCCATGAGCCACAACAAGGCTTTTATGGGCAAGGATGTGTTGAGCAACTTGCTCTGGAGTATGATTCCAGAGACCAAGGCTTTCTGTCCGCTCGGTTTAGGTATCGTTCCTTACCAGTTACCAGGCAGTCTGAAATTGGCTGAAGAGACTCTGAAGAAGTTGGAGGATTATGATGTAGTGATGTGGGAGAAACATGGCGTATTTGCTAAGGGTTTGGATGTGATGGATGCTTTCGATCAGATTGACGTGCTCTCTAAGAGTGCTAAGATCTACATTGATTCCAAGTGCATGGGATTCGAACCTGCTGGAATGAGCCAGGAAGAGATGGCTGAAATGACTAAGGCTTTCAATCTCCCTCGATAATTGTCGCTTCAAGTCTTCATTAAATTTTAAATTGTTGCAGATATATAGTATCTTTAAATACATATATTGACCAAGATACATTTATTTATAGACAAAGTATGGTTTAGTAGATTTAAGTTTTGATGTGTTATATGACACATGCTATAGGTTAGATTTAAGTTTAAGGTAAAGATGATGAACCCCGAACATTGTGAAATGTTCGGGGGCTTGACAGTTTGAGAACTAAAAAATATGTTAAACTTTATAAATTACTAGCTTAAAATTTGTAATTAAATAGAAAAAATACTATATTTGTAACATAGTTTAATAAAAATATTTTAACAACCTAATATGACAATGCGTATGGTGGTACTTGTTCATAAAAGGCTCCTGGTAATGATAGTATGCTTAGCATTTTATCAATACACTACATTTGCCCAGTCAATAACAGAGCTACAAAATAAGCCACATATAGGTGACAAGATTGAACGTCAGGTTATAGAAGGTATATATTGCGGCAAAAAAGGAGACCATATTTTATGGGATTTCTCCAATTGTACGTTCAAAGAAGAAAACTCTCCCATACGGGTTTCTTCCGATTCTTTGGGATTCCATTGTTCTGAAGCAGAACTGCAAAGCTACTATCTTCTATCAGGAGATAGCCTTCTAAAACATGCCTTTCGCTCAAAACTAGAAGAAATAACATACAAGAAGCCGCAGATTGCAATGCTCTACCCTTTCACTTATAGTGATTCCATCTCTTCGTCCTTTTATGGCGAAGGAACTTTCTGTGACACTTACCAACTATCACATCATGGAACACGTACTATTATAGCAGATGCGAAAGGCAGCATCATTCTACCAGACAATAAAATAATAAAAGAGGTATTGCGTGTACATACCGTTACTTCTAACAATATTTTGCTGGAAGGCATGGACGCTAACCTTGTTGACACTGCGACAACCAAGCAAGAACTTGCAGAGGATTACCTATGGTATGCCAAAGAATGCCGCTACCCTATATTTGAATATCACATAAGCACAAGCTATGGAAATGGCAAAAAAATCGGGACGCAATCAGCCGCCTATTGCTATCTTCCAAACAACCTCATGGACAATGTCGTATCTCTGAAAGAAACACGTATCCCTATGGATTATAAAGTTTCACAAATGGGTTGTTCTATTCTAATATCCTATTCTACAAAGAGTGATGCAACCATTAATTTCATCATCACTAATACGATGGGAGTGGTATGTCAAAACAAGACATATAGCGGCAAAGCCGGTGAGAATCATAATGCTAGCTTCAACTGTTATGGTTATCCTAGTGGTGAATACATTCTATATGTCAATGTAAATGGCATAGTTAACAGCGAAAAGTTCCATCTAAAGTAAAAAATATACTATTATGAAACAAAAGTACCCAATACTCATGTCCATTTGCATACAGTTACTGTTTTGCAATATTCTTTCGGCACAGAACTATAACCTTAGGATAGATGGACTAGGCTCAAAAAATTATGTTCAGACACCAGAAATGAGTGCTATTAGAAAAGTAGCCTTATCTTCCGTAAATTATAGTACAGGAACTGTAGGTATCCGCATTCCTTTATTCAACATAGAATGTGGTGACTTAAGCCTACCGATATACTTGTCTTACAACTCCACAGGTATCAAGGTAAATGAACCTAGTGGATGGGTAGGTCAAAACTGGACTCTCCATGCAGAACCTATCCTAACAAGAAATCTAAGAGGCCATTGTGACAATAATGGAGACTTCAATTTTTATAAAGACAGGAATAGTTATTATTGGATGCGCAAATACCTTGACAATAACATACTATGCACTGATGACATCATGCCAGATGAATATAATTTCACTTTGCTTGAAGGAGGAGGCATGTTTATGTATGGCAGTAATGAAGAAGGAAAAAGCAAATTTGTTTGCCTACCTTATGATGACATAGAGATTTCTGGTGGGGGAGAATGTATTTCTATAACAGATCCACTTGGTATAAAATATTCGTATAGTGGGGGAGTTGACTATTCTTTTAGTCCATTAATGTATAAAACAGCATGGCATGCTTCGACCGTAACGGCATCCAATGGCTTAGACTGTATTTCTTTTAAATATAACAATATACAACGAGTAAATATAGAAAGGCATGAGGATCATATGGTTGTTGTAGATGATTACATCCCAGCAAACCCTTTTAACACTAGTGCTGGATGCACGAAATTTGACCAAATCCAAGCAAGTTGGCTAGAAACTAGTCCTGATGCAGAGGAATTATTCAGAATGCCAGTCATCTATCAGACTTTTGATGACCAAACAAAAAGTTACCAAATGGACGGCAATCATAATTTGGTAGATGATGGAAGAGCTATTGACAAAATAAGCTACTATCCAAACGTCAGTTATGAGTATCAACACCTTTCAGAAATTTCTTTTTCAGGTAACAAGGTTACATTTACTGTTGATAATAATAAGAATTTATCCAGTATCACATTCATGAACAACAAAGGACAAACCGTCAAGCACTTTATATTAGATTACGAGTTGTCACGTGACAGATATTATCTTACAAATATCAAAGAATTATCTACAGACAATAAGGTTGTAGCTTGCTACCATCTAAATTACAACAATACAGGAGGAGTTGCCCGACCTGGCGGAAGAGCCTATGACTTCTGGGGCTATAACAATTCGGACTATCTATATGATTACATATCTTTGGTACCTAAGATGAAACTATATATCAACAGGTATAATTCCAACATGGAATTTGTCCGTGATAGCTTGACTATAGGCGGCGACCCAGACAACTGGATAAAAAAAGTTAGACATGCAGATGAAAACTACATGCAATGTGGCATGCTTTCCAACATTGAACATCCAACAGGAGCCAAGGAGGCTTTCGTGTGGGAAGCCAATAAGGCTAGAATAGAAGACCGTTTCTTTGATACAGGAAACAGCGTGTTCAGAATCACAGAAGAATTAGATGGAAAGGATGGAATCTATACAATGGGAGGATTAAGAATCAAAGAAATAAATATTATAGAAAACGGTGAATGCAAATTAAAAAGAACCTTCAAATATGGAAAGAAGGAAGACGGCACTGGCACTACGCCCCTACGAGATGGAATCAACTACTTCATGCGCACCCAAACCAAGATTTATGACAATCAGTTAATTCGTCAAAACCTTGGTAAAAGCCAATCTAGATACCGCACCTTGAGCAGTAGCCCAATTATTCCATTTACCTATTACAATGGCTCATCTGTCATGTACGACATGGTAACGGAATACACCTATTCCAATGATGCACCTTGCTACAAAACCATATACAGCTATAAATTGCCAGAGCTAGTAGGTAACGATGTGCTGACAGAATTAGATGTTTGGGATTTCCATTTACATAATTACGACAAATGGTTTTCTGATTATCTTCGTTCCAAAGAAACATATGAAAAAACAAATACAGGATTCAAGCTCGTGTCTTCGGATTATTACGACTATGATATGAATTCTCATAAATCAAGCTATACGGTAAGAGGTTGTGAGTACAGAAATGATTTCCATGAAAATTTCTCTGATGAGGATTTCAATCTAATAAGCAATATTGCTTATTCATCATGTAAAGATTATTATGTTACTCCGAAGGCCAAACTGCTGAGGGCGCATGCTCATACGGAAGTTATGACGAATGGGGTAAGAATGAGCAATCTGCAAACGTATAACTATGCCAACCCTTCCGATATACGAATGACCTCGCAGACAACAAGTAGAAGCGATGATAAGTATAGCATATATACTTCATATCCTTCGAGCATAAACAATGGTATTTATGCAGATATGGTAAAAAAGAACATGTTAGATTATCCTGTGGAAGAACGAGTGGAACGTAATGGTAAAGTAGTCTCAGCTAGGTTGATGACCTATAGCGACCAAGATGGTAGCTACTATCCAAATAAAGTATATACATATACTCCAGGAACAACAGCATGTGCCTTTAATAGTTTTGTTAAATATTCAGGAACAGAGATTAATAATCTATATGTTCCATTGTTTGATATCGGATTTAATAATGGCCGCATTGAGCATTTAACAGACCAGCAAGGTATAATCACCTATTATACTTGGGACAATACACACCAATATCCTACTCGAGAAAGAATAGTTGGAGGAAACAAGACACATGAACGCACGTTTACTTACATTCCTGGCATAGGAATGACATCTGAAACAAAACCCAACAAAGACGTTACCTCTTATAGTTATGACATGGCAGGTAGATTGGCTGAGATAAAGGACTGCAATGGAAAATCATTGTGGAAATACCTTTATAAATATATATCGGGAAATCCCATCAATGGCACAATAAATTATAAATAAGCAAGATTGAAGCATATGAAGAATAGGTTCTTTTCCATATTGTTATTGCTTTGCACCTTGGCATCCATAGATGTCAAGGCACAGTCTGACAGCCATAATTATATCGTCAAGTATTCTATGCTGGACGAGCAAGGGCGGAACTCGTTGACCACCATCGAATACTATGACGGACTGGGCCGCAAGGAACAAGTGATAGGCAATGGTGTAAAACCTGAAGATCCTTCCAAGTCCCTACTTTCACGCACCATCTACGATGATAGAGGCAACGAGTGGAAGAAGTTCTTGCCTGTACCAGCCAATAGCTTGGAATACCAGACCCATATTTCTTGCAAGTACGATGATCAGAAAGCATTGTCTGTCATAACCTATGATGCACTCGGCCGTCCTATCTTTGCCACAACTCCAGGTAACGACATGGGAGGGCTTGGGAGAAAGCATGAATATTTGGCAAACAAGGCTAACAGCGTAAAGAAATATGTAGTCGCTGATGATGGAAGTTTGGCACAAAAAGGTTGTTATCCAGAAGGTGCCTTGTCGTGGGAACGCTTCACCGATGAGGACAACAACGTAACGGACATATATACCAATCTACTCGGACAAAAGGTGCTGGAACGTCATGACACGGGCAAAGGTACAGTGGATACCTACTTCGTATATAATGACTGCTCCAAGCTATGCTTTGTTCTTCAGCCGATGTACCAGCATGAGGCGGACTTAGACAAGTATGTCTTCCGATACAAATATGACCAACGGGGACGAATGACTGAGAAAATCATCCCTGGTTGCGAGAAAATCACCTACACCTACGACAAAGCAGACCGACTGCTCACCATGCAGGACGGAGAGATGCGCAAGAAGGGATTGACCAGACATTACACCTACGATGGGTTTGGACGCATAAGCTTGCAGACGCTATATCATGGGAATGCCATCCACAGCGTTGAGCTGAGAAACTATTATGACGGCGACTACAGTCTTATCAGCGATTACAGCAACACGCTTACCGCAGAAGCCAGAAAGATTCTAACATACTCTGGAGACATGGGCATCACAAGTGCCCAAAGAAACGAGATTGGCAAAACATTCACCTGTGTACAAACACAACTCGCCAGCGATGGCGCGGAAATCGTCACTGCCATGTATTACGATCAAAAAGGTCGTATCGTGGAGAAAAACTCCAAGCTATTGGACAAACATCTGCGTCGGGAGCAAACCACTTATACTTTCACAGGCAAAGTACTCGTACATACCATCATTGACTACAATGGGGCAAAGGAAGTCTTCCGAAGTACAACCACCAACAATTATGATGCTGCAACTGGCATTCTTACATCCACCGACGTGGTGACCTCTAACAATGCAGGAAATGATGTGAAAAAAAGAATCGCCACTTACGAGTATGATGACTATGGAAGGATTTGCTCTAACACGCATGGCTCCGCCATACAAAAAAGGGAATATGACGTGAGAGACTGGCCGTTGAAGCTAACATCAGCTAACTTCAACGAGGATCTGGTGTATAATAGATGGTCCTTCACAGGAAATGTCAACAACATATTCTGCACGGGTCCATATTATGATTATTGCTATGAGTTTGAATATGACGAGCTGAACAGACTGGTGTCGGCAGATTACTTCAACTACTACGAGTCGGAGTTGTCTTTGACAGAGCCCCTGTTCAACGAATACGCCAGTTATGACGACAATGGAAATATAACGCATTTACAACGCACAGGATTTCCTGATGAGTATGAACCATCCACCCTTTTGGATGACCTGGATTTGTCTTACAACGGCAATCAGCTAAGTGAAATCACCGACAAGGCGAACGACATCACCTACATGACCACCACAAACTTCATCCAAAACGGAAAGGCGCCTGCCAGCTACACATACAATGCCAATGGGGCTATGGAGACGGATGCAAACGATGGAGTTGTCTTCATGGAATACGACAACTTCGGATATGCAAAAGCCATCTACTTCAAAAGTGGCTGCAGCATCAAATATGTCCATACGCCTACGGGTGAGAAGTTGAAGGAGACATACACCACATCGGTTCCAAATATCACGAAACCTGTCGGCTTGCCATTCTCCCTCGCTCCTCCCGAGATACAGAGCGTGAACACCAAGGACTATTGGGGAACGGACATCATTTGCAAAAATGGCAATCCTCAGCAGTTCTTCTTTGACGGTGGTTTTGCCGATATTAAGGATACAGAGCTAACTTGGCATTACTATGTCAAGGATCATCTCGGCAGCAACCGCATCGTACAGGATGAGCAAGGCAAGGTGGAGGCAACTTATAGCTTCTATCCTTTCGGCGGCAACTTCGAGCATTTCGAGGAGCTATACACGCACAATATTTCCCAACCTTTTACGTTTCAAGGAAAGGAGTACACAAGCATGTATGGCCTCGGGATGTTCGACTTCGGGGCTAGACTACATGCCCCGCTCCTTGGCAGGTGGACAAGCGTTGATCAACTGAGCGAGAAATACTACAGTTGGAGTCCGTATGTCTTCTGCCTAAACAATCCTGTAAGAAACACAGATTCGGACGGACGTATTGTTGAGACAGGATGGGATGCCGCCAATGTGGCAATGGATGCCACAAGCTTTATAGCCAATGCTGCAACAGGGAACTATTGGTCTGCGGCAGTTGACGGTGCCGCAATGATATATGATGTAGCAGCGACAGCAGTACCAGGCTTGCCAGGTGGTGCAGGTGCAGCGTTGAAGATGTACCGTGCAAGCAAGGTTGTTCATACGGCACAGACAACACAGACAGTATTCCGAGCAACAAAAAATAATTATCGTAGCGTCTTGCAAAAAGTTACAGGTAAGGTCGGGAAAGGTTATGAGGCTCACCATACGTTGCCACAGAAATACAGAATGCAATTCGAAAAGTTGGGCATCAACATAGATGAGCCCGGCAATGTCGTATGGCGTGAGGCAAATGGGCACAGAAAGATGAGTAATGCGTTGACAAACAAATGGAACGAGTTTATGAGAAAATACAAAAATCCAACAAAAAAGCAAATATATCAATTTCGAGATGCCATAGAAAAAAAATATTTTGGTAACAAGTATGACACTCCTAAAAAATAATAATATGATTCATTTATTTGATTTTACACATCATTTTAAGAAAAGTATGTTAGAAATTTCGTCAACTACATCCTATGATATTCTCTGGAAGTATTTAGATCCACTTCAAAAAGAGAGACTTCCAAGCAATATTACCTTTAAACTTGAAGCCGGAAAGAAACAATATGACATAATTCGACTTTATGAAAGTGGAGAAGAATTTTTCTCTCAAAATGTCATTGATGTTTTATCACTATTCGTCGATATGACAGACAAATGCTATCCAATAAATATAGATGATATTGAAAAGCAATATTATGCCATCTATAATTTAGAGGCTTTCTCTTTTCTAAATAGAGAAGAAAGCACATTTGAGGATGAGCCTTGCTGTTTTGGAGTTAACGTTCCATCACTTCCTCTTTTTGGCATAGAAGGCACTAAATGCATTATTGTTTCTACAGAAGTTAAAAATGCTCTGTTAAAACATAAATTATCGAATATTAGGCTATTGGAATGTTTCGGTTGCACCTTGGAAGAATATAAAAAAAATAAAAAATCCTTGATGAAACTTGAAGTTCATGAATATAGAGATAAATAAGGAGCATATGAAGAATAGGTTCTTTTCCATATTGTTATTGCTTTGTACCTAGGCATCCATAGATGTCAAGGCACAGTCTGACAGCCATAATTTATGAAGCGCATCACACCTTGCCGCAAAAGTATAGAAAGCAATTTGAAAAATTAGGAATAAACATAGATGAGCCAGGCAATGTCGTTTGGCGTGAAGCAAATGGACATCGAAAGAAAAGCAATGTTTTGACTAGCGAATGGACTCGGTTTATGAATAGAGGTAAGTCGCCAACAAAGAAACAAATTTATCAGTTCCGAGATAAAATGGAGAAAAAATATTTTGGCAACAAATATGACACTCCAACTAAATAATCTTAAAAACGTTATAAAATATGATTACATTTTATTATTTTACTCATCGCTTTAAAAGAAGTATGTTGGAAATTATCCCTACAGAACCTTCTTTTGACTTGTCATGGGAACACGTAAGTCCACTTTACAAAGAACAGTTTCTTGCTAATGTTACATTTTCTGTAGTAACAGGAAAAAAAAGTTATGATATTATTCGTGTTAACCAAGACATTGGAGTTTTCTATTCGAAAAAAAATTATTAATGTATTGTCTCAATTTGTGGATATGTCTGACAAATGTTACCCAATAAAGATAGAGGGTATAGAAGAGCAATATTATGTCATTTATAATTTAGAAGCATATCCTTACTGGAATAGAGATGAAGATACATTTTTGTATGATCCTTGCTATTTTGGGATGCAGGACCCTTCTACTCCTATTTTCGGTATTGAAGGAACATTGTTTATAATGGTATCGGAAGAAGTTAAGAATGCTTTGTTAAAAAATAAAGTCTCGAACATTGAATTGATAGAAAGCTTTGGCTGTTCCTTAGAAGAATACAAAGAAATAAAGAAATCTAAGTTTAAACCAGAAGTTCATGCTTACAGAGACAGATAACAAATATGACAAATAGAATTCTTTCCACATTAGTATTACTTTGCACCTTAGCATCCCTAGATGTCAAGGCGCAGTCTGATGATCACAATTACATCGTCAAGTCATCCATGCAGGATGAGCAAGGGCAGAACTCTGTGGTCACAGTAGAATACTACGATGGACTGGGACGAAAGGAACAAGTGGTCACCAATGGGGTAAAGCCTGGATACCCTACCAAAACTCTGCTCTCACGCACCATCTACGATGACAGAGGCAACGAATGGAAGAAATTCCTGCCTGTACCTACCACTGGGTTGGATTATCAGACCAATATCTCTTACAAGCATGATGACTCAAAGGCATTGTCCGCCATAACCTATGATGCACTCGACCGCCCTGTCTTTGCCACAACTCCTGGCAGCGACATGGGAGGCAAGGGAAAAAAGCATGAATTTTTGGCAAATAAGGCCAACAGTGTCAAGAAATACACAGTCTCGGATGATGGAACCTTGGCACAAAAAGATTATTACCTAGAGGGTGCCTTGTCATGGGAACGCATCACAGACGAGGACAACAACGCAACGGACATGTTTAATTCGATTTTCGGAGGTTTTTAAAATATGAAATACTTATATATATTATTAATTGGAAGTATACTTCTGTTTGAGGCATGTGGATCAAAGACACATACGTATTATAATGACAAAAATGGATTTACTTTCTCTGTTGTAGAACAAGAAAATAACGATGTACTTATCCTAGGTAAAACTGATTCTATTTTTCTACCATGGTCATTACACGGTCAATATCTACCTATAACTTTTTATATGCACGACAATTCTAATATCATTTACTTGCGACAAGATTTCGAGATGCTTCGTTGTACATTGAACAAATATAAAATTAGATATTTAAAAAAAGAAATAAGAACACAATTTTATCCTATATATCCAGAATTAGGGAATAATTATTGGGTATATGATGGTGGGTGTGACCAAAGTAGGTATTGTTTTAATGTATTTCGAGATACTATATTTGTAAAAGGCTTAGAACCATTAGAATGGGAATAATATGGATAGGATTCTTTCCACATTGATATTATTTTGCACCTTGGCATCCATAGATGTCAAGGCGCAATCTGATGATGTAGTCAACTAAATATAGGAAACTACAGTTGTCTGCCATGCTCTTCAAGCGGTCCCTCGGGGATCACGTGTTGGGGAACCGATGAACATGAGACGAGCAACTGTTGCTCACGAGATGGTCAACAAGTGCCCAAATAGGTGAGCCAAATCTGGGCAATATAGATATGACTTTAATCCATGTGGAAGAGTTCTTCCAGTGGAATGCTGACAGGAGAGTTGTCTGGATTCACTTCCATGATGTCTGCCATCATATCCCACCATTTTTGTGTGATAGGATCCACGTTGGTGGTGTCCTGACTGTTGGTGTCGCTATCACATTTCTGGACGGCAAAGAGTAGGTTGGTGTCCTTGTCCCAGAAGATGCTGTAGTCGCTTACACCCTGGTCCTTGATCATCTGTTTTAACTCCGGCCAAATTGCAGCGTGGCGCTTGGCATATTCTTTCTCGCATCCCTTCTTGAGATACATCTTGAATGCAAATCGTTTCATGATATTCTATGTTTTTTATTGTTATACAAATGCTAATTAATATGATTGGTTTCTTCTTATACCATTGATATTCATCTGCATCAGATGAGCTGAGGCAAGAAGCAAGAGACGATGAGTACTAATATACCTACCAGCAGCACACCAATGGTCTTGCCCGAACAGCCTTTCCATTCTTTCAGGATGATGCCCCATACATTGGAGAATACCACATTGAGAGCCATCAGGATGCAGAAGGAAAGGGTAGTGAGAACGGGTGATTCTGTGAGGAATCCCTTGCCCAATGACAAACCGAAGAACTGACTGTACCACAAGGCACCGGCAAGGGCACAGAACAGAAGGTTGTTGCCCCATACCTCCTGTTTCTGATAATCGTCCCAAGTATGGTTCTTGGTATTCTGATAGAAACAGTAGATGGCATTGGTTACAAAACCGCCCAGTGTCACGAAGAAAGTGGCAGGGAGTGTCTTGTACATATCGGGAGTGAAACTGCCGAAATGAATGTCGCTGCCGAAGGCAAGACCTACGTTGAAGCAACCGCTCATGAAACCTGCTAAGAGGGCTATGGCGAGACCCTTAGGAAAGTTGAAGTCCTTGACTGCTGCCTTCTTTTCTTCCTCTGACAGGGATGCTGCTTTCATGCTGCCTGCTACACCGATGATGGCGATACCCACGAGGGTAACCACTACGCCGAGTATCACGCTGAACGTGAGTGAAGACAAGGCATTCATCTCTGGGAAGAAGATGTTGAGCAAAACGGGTCCCATGATGGTTCCCAGACCCGCACAGGTTCCGAGGGCGATACTCTGGCCGAGAGCCACACCGAGATAGCGCATGGAGAGACCGAAAGTCAAACCACCCACGCCCCAAAGTACACCGAAGAGCATGGTCATTGCTACATTGAATCCGTTACCATCGAGCAATTCAAAGAAAGAATGTCCGTCTGGTACAGCCAATAAAGCTCCTAAGAAGGGCAGTATCAACCAGGCGAATACTCCCTGTACCAACCAGTAGGATTCCCAACTCCAATCTTTGATCTTGTTGATTGGCACGTAGCAACTGGATTGACAGAAGGCACCCACGGCTATGATTAAAAGTCCTATTAATATTTCCATAATTGTATAATTAAAGTGAAGAGTGAAGAACGAAGAGTGAAGAATTCAAATGCTTTTTTAGACATAAGACTATTGAATTCTTCGTTCTTCACTCTTCGTTCTTCACTTACTTGCGGTTAGCGAGAACTTCTGCCTCGTACTTCTCAATGTCAGCGATGTATTCCTCCCCAACAGGAATGTTGTTCTTCAGGTTGAAGTAATCATATACAGCGCCGAATGGCAATGTCTTCTCTTCTTCCAAGAGAGCAAGACGCTGGAAGAGCTTGCCTTCATCCTCGTACTTGCGGAGGGTGTCGAGAGGCTCAAGGAATGCCTGCAACAATGACTTCTGTGCAGCACGTACACCGATGATGTAAGCACCGATACGGTTGATAGAACCATCGAAGTAGTCGAGACCGATGTGAGCACGGTCGAGGGCATTGGCACGAACCAACTCAGAGAAGAGGTTGCGAGTATTGTCGTCGAAGAGTGTTACGTGGTCTGAATCCCAGTGCATTGGGCGAGATACATGGAGCATCAACTCTGGTACGAAGAGCAGGAGTGCTGAAACTGCATCTGATACGTTCTCTGTTGGCTCATAGTGACCTGTGTCGAGAGTGTACATCACATTGTTCTTAGCGCAGTAGCCAGCGTAGAAGTCGTGAGAACCTACGGTGTAAGCCTCCAAGCCAATACCGAAGAGTTTAGCTTCGAGACAAGACTTCATGTTAGGCAACTCCTCTGCCAAGATCTCATCAAGAGAGTTCTTCAAAATCTCACGATAGCGTCCCTTCTCTACAGTGATATCCTTAGAGCCATCGTGTATCCAGATGTTCATGATACATGGATCGTTCTGGAACTTACCCATAGCATCAGCGATACGGCGGCAACGCTTGGTGTGCTCAATCCAGAACTCACGGATAGCAGGGTCTGGGTTTGATAAAGTGAGGTTGCCACTCAATGGGTGAGAAAAAGAAGTAGAGTTGAAATCGAGCTTCATGTTCTGCTCCTTTGCCCACTGCATCCAACCTGTGAACTGATCTACGGTTACCTCGTTACGGTCGATTTGCTTGCCCCCGAACTCACCATATATCTCGTGGAGATTGAGACGGAAGGTACCAGCGAGGAGAGAGTTTACCTTTTCAATATCCTGTCGGAGTTCGTCGATATTGCGCGCTTTGCCAGGATAGTTACCTGTACTCTGGATACCGCCAGAAGCAGCCTCGCCACGCTCGAAACCAACTACATCGTCAGCCTGCCAGCAATGCAGAGAGATAGGAGTTTTCTCCAATGTCTCGATAGCCTTGTCGGTATCTACACCCAGAGCTGCATAGCGCTCTTTTGCAATCTCGTAATTCTTCAAAATCAAATCTGCTTTCATAATTGTCTTTAAGTTTTATATTGTTAATCTTTTATTGTTTATTTCTTTCTTTACTTTTTTATTTTTTTACCTTTTTACTTTTTTACCTTTTTACCTTTAAAAACTTCTCATACGCAGCATCCCAAGCATCCTTGTCCTGTGGCTCGAATTTCTTCAACTCCAGAGAGTTGGCGATGATTTGTCGCATTTCCCAGATATCCTTTACCAAGCCGGAAGCCTTAGCCTGCAGCATGATATTTCCGATAGCTGTACCTTCTTGTGGACCAGCAAGTACTGTTACGCCGCAACTGTTGGCTGTAAATTGGTTGAGGTATTGGTTGAGTGAACCGCCACCGATGATGTGGAGCACGTTGATATCGAAATCTGCAAATTCTTTGAGCCATGTGAATACCTGACGGTAGCGAAGGGCAAGACTTTCGAAGATGCAGCGGCAGAACTCGCCGTAGCTCTCAGGTACATGCTGACCGGTCTTTTCACAATATTGTTTGATAGCTTCTACCATGCTGGATGGGTTGGCAAAGACAGCATCGTCTGGATTGATGATACTCTGGAAGGCTGGCTGCTTCATTGCTTCAGCAATCAGTTCGCCATGTCCAAGACAAGTCTGGTCACTGTTATTAGCAGCTGCCGCATCTTTCCATTCCTTACGGCAACGCTCGTAGATCCACATACCACAGATATTCTTGAGGAATCGGGTAGTGCCCTCGATACCGCCTTCGTTTGTGAAGTTGAGTTCATAGCTATGTTCATTGATGATTGCCTTCTGAGTCTCTATACCCATGAGGCTCCAAGTGCCAGAACTGAGGTAAGCGAACTTTTCATTCTTGGCAGGAACGGCAGCTACTGCGCTGGCAGTATCATGCCCTGCTACAGCGATGACAGGTACTGCATTCAAGCCAGTTATCTTCTGTACTTCCTCGGTGAGAGTACCGATGATGGTAGCTGGTGCTGTCATTTCTCCAAACTGTTCGCGCTTCAATCCGAGACTCTCAACAAGATCCTGGTCGAGGTCGCCTGTCATCGGATTGAGAATCTGCGAGGTGGAGGCTACAGTATATTCGCAGATAGCGTTACCGGTAAGCATATAGCTCAGCGCATCCGGAATAAAGAGTATTTTGTTTGCATTCTCCAAAGCCACATTGCCAGCCTTGCGCATAGCGTATATCTGGAAGAGGGAGTTGAAGTTCATGAACTGGATGCCCGTCTTTTCATATACCTTTTCCTTGCCGATTTGCTCGTCGAAGTATTTCTCTATCATGCCCACTGTATGTGGGTCTCGATAGGCGATAGGGTTGCGGAGGATGGCTCCGTCCTTGCCCACATATACAAAGTCGCATCCCCAGGTGTCGATTCCGATGCTCTGGATGTTGATGCCTCTTTGAGCCACGAGTTTCAAGCCCTTGATGATTTCCTGATAGAGCGCATAGATGTCCCAATAAAAGTGATTGCCCGTCTCGATGAGATGGTTGTCGAAACGTGTCAGTTCTTCCAGATTGAACTTTCCATCTGATAAACTACCGATAATGGTTCTTCCGCTGGTGGCACCTAAATCCACTGCAAAGAAGTATTTCTTTTGTTCCATTTTGTTAGGTTTTTAAGTCTAATTTAATGTTATTGATTTCTAAGTTTAATTTCTGTTGATTCCGAAGTTCCTTATGTGTTACTTCAAAGTCTTTGTTGAAATTTTCGGTGCAAAGATAGACCTAAATCGTGAAATGCAACAAGGGATTTTGATTTTCAGCCCTTGATATTTGGCGGCAGTATAAAATTGGGGAAGTGATGGATGTTTTTGGGGGAAGTGATGAAAGAAGAATCATAGAATGAAGGCTTAAAGGGGTGTATGGTTAAAAAGGAAATAATCCAATGGGCTGGAATAAGACAAGGCTGCTTGTGAACCTTTGGTTTTGCAAGCAGCCTATCAGCATTTGATAATTATGAGTTGATAAATGTTAGTTACGTATTTTATTATGATTCAGATATAGTCTGTTCTGTTTTTCTGAATTATCGGTTCATGTTTCTGAAATCTGAAGGCTTCATGCCCGTCTGACTCTTGAATTTTGAAGAGAAGTAGTCTGGCGACTCGAAATTAAGGCGGTAGGCTATCTCCTTGATGCTATCATCGGTAGTGGAAAGCAGTTCCTTTGCCCTCTGCAGTTTCAGATTCTGCTGGTAAAGGGCAGGTGCGAAACCGGTGTGCTCCTTGAAGAGCTTGCGGAAGGAAGAATAGCTGATGCCGAGTTCCTGCGCAATCTCCTGAATGGTAAGGTTGCCTTCCAATGATTCGCGGATGCGAAGACGGGCTTTATTGATGATATCCACATGCTTTGAATCTTTATTCAATTCAATATTACGCTCCAAGGAGTACATCAGTCCGATGAGATGGTTGGCGATACCTGCCAAGGTTTGCTGGGCGTATACAGCTTCCTCCTGAGCAATGTATCGTGCTTCCTCATATAGATTGATGATTTCGTTGCTAAACCCCACGTGATAGATTGGCTTCTCTGGAGCGAGGAACTTATGCTTCACTCGGTCGTTAATGTTTCTTCCCTTGAATCCTATCCAATAACTTTTCCATCCTTTTCCTTGAGTAGGGTGGTAAGTATGCCATTCGCCAGGGAACAACAGGAAGATGTCGCCAGCTTTGATGACGGTCTCTGGGCAGTGGGCTGACTGGAAAACACCTTCGCCCTCTGTCAGATAGAGCAACTGAAATTCATCCAGCGTTCTGCCTTTGTTGATATCAAAATAGTAGCCGTCAGCATGTCCCTTGGTAGGGTAGCTGTCGTGTGGCTCTATCACCTCATATCCGATGGTGCTGATGGTGAGTCCCCATTGTGCATCCCGTTCAGAGGCGAGCAAATATTTACTTGTTTGCATAGATCTTTTGTTATAAATGGTAGTTGTAACTTGTTTCTTTTGCAAAGTTACTAAAAAAAAAGGAAATGCAGAATTTTTCTATGTTTATCGTTTCTAATATACCTATTTATATATTATAATATAAGCAATTTTAAGGAACTGAATCCAATATTTTAGGTTTGTTATCAAAAAAATAGGTTTAATAATCAAAATTTAAAGTAGCAAAATAAACCGATTCCGTACTTTTGCAACCGAAATAATTCTAAAACAAGACTTAAACGAAGTTGGTAATAAACTAAATCAAGAGCTTATGCGGATTAGAGATCAGCTATAATGAATTAGTGATAAACTAAAAACAAGATTAGTGATCGACTAAAACAGGAGCATTCTTAATTAGCTTTGTACAAGATGAACCTATTCGTTGCCTAAAGGAAGTTGAAACTTATATGCAATTTCAAAATCATTCTGCAATAGCAATTGAGGCTATCAGATGAATATTGTAGCTGTCATTAAGCAAATTGACTTTTTGGGTATATAGGGGATTGGACAGAACATAAAACCTATATAAAATATGAGCAAACAAAACAAAATGATGAAAAAGTCTGTGTTGCCATTTGCATTGGTATGCTCAGCGCTTATGCTCAGCCCTTACGTGGGGGGGCAAGCTCATGCTGATGTACAGAATGTGCAGCAGGCAAAGGCTGTCAAGGGTACGGTGGTCGATGAGACTGGCGAACCAGTGATTGGTGCGACCGTACTGATTGTTGGTGGAAGTGCATCACAGGGTACTATTACCGATATGGATGGTAACTTCAGTATCAACGTCAAGCCAGGTCAGAAACTCAAGATTACCTATATTGGTTACGACGAAAGTATCGTGGCTGCCAAGGATGGAATGAAAGTTCAGATGAAGACTTCTGGTGCTGTTTCTCTGAATACCGTTGAGGTTGTTGCCTATGGTGTACAGAAGAAGGTAACTATGACGGGTGCCATCTCCAGCGTGAAGAGTGAGGATTTGGTCCGCACTTCCGTAGGTTCTGTCAATAATGTGCTCGGTGGTCAGCTTTCTGGTGTAACTACCGTTCAGTATTCCGGTGAGCCAGGTAGCGATGCCGCAGAGATTTTCGTTCGTGGTAAGGCTACATGGGGAGACTCACAGCCTCTTATCCAGGTGGATGGTGTGGAGCGAACCATGGCAGATATCGACCCTAATGAAATCGAAAGTGTCACCGTATTGAAGGATGCTTCCGCGACTGCTGTGTTCGGTGTTCGTGGTGCCAACGGTGTTGTCCTGATTACTACCAAGCGTGGTTCACAGGGTAAGGCCAAGATTAGCGTATCTACTTCATGGACAGCACTTTCTCCTACCAAGATGGTAGAGCAGGCTTCTTCTTTAGAGTATGCTAATTTCTATAATCAGATGTCAGAGAATGACTATTGGCAGACAGCTAATTTGGCGGTTGCTAATGGTAAGTATTCTTCTTTGGAAGCCTATATGGCAGAGAAGCCATTCTCTAAGAGTTTCTCTGATGCTATCATTCAGAAGTTTGCTACAGGTTCTGATCCTATCCGTTTCCCTAATACGAGATGGGCAGAGTATATCATGAAGGATGTGACGCTCCAACAGCAGCACAACCTAAATATTTCGGGTGGTACCGACCGCGTGAAGTACTTCATCTCTGCAGGTTATTATTCTCAGGATGGACTCTTCAAGGAGTTTGGTGCCAACTATGACTTTGGTTACCAGTATCACCGCTTCAACTACCGTTCTAATCTCGATCTCAAGGCTACCAAGACTACTACGTTGTCTTTCAATGTGGCTGGTAATGTGAGCAATGCCGACAAGCCATACACTGGTTCTGGTGCTGCAGGTCTGATCAAGCAGATTTATTATGCTACTCCTTTCTCCAGCCCAGGTATCGTAGATAACAAGTTGGTTTATTGTACTACCGATTATACTGACGGATTGAAATTGCCATTTGTAGGAGGTAGCGGTATGGGCTACTATGGTAATGGTTTCATGCAGACCAATATCAATAAGTTACAGATGGACCTTGTACTCAACCAGAAGTTGGATTTCATAACTAAGGGTCTGAGTTTCAAGGCGAAGGGATCTTACAACTCAGCTTATACAATCAACAAGCAGGGTAACTGCCAGGTAGCAAGTTACAACCCACTTGTGCAGTACGATGAGCAGGGCAATGTCATCTACAATGCCGATGGAACTCCTTACATCGTATATCGCCAGAACGGTAATGATACCGATCCTTCTTACTCTGCATCTCAGGGTAAGGCACGTGACTGGTACCTGGAGGGTAGCTTCAACTATTCACGTGTATTCGGCAAGCATACTGTAAATGCCCTGATGCTCTACAACCAGTCTAAGCAGTATTACTACTCTGGTACTTCATATCCAGATGTGCCTCGTTCATACGTAGGTCTGGTTGGTCGTGTAACTTATGACTATGCCAACAGATATATGGCCGAGTTCAACATAGGTTATAATGGTTCTGAGAACTTCGCACCAGGTCGCCGTTTCGGTACCTTCCCTGCAGGTTCTATCGGTTGGATTCTCAGTGAGGAAAAGTTCTGGAAGCCAATTTCCAAGATTGCTTCTTTCTTCAAACTCCGTGCCTCTTGGGGTCTCGTAGGTAATGATAAGACTTTGGACAAAATCCGATTTATGTATCTTGCTGACCCATATATCACTGGTTCTTATGGATTGACCAATAATATGAGCAACTGGGCTGATACATACGGTTATCTCTTTGGTAATGCCCAGTCAGGTACCGTACAGGGAACCTCTTCCATAGCCGGTGCTTACGAGTCTATCAAGAACAATCCTGATATCGGCTGGGAGAAGGCATTCAAGCAGGATTATGGTTTCGACCTGTATTTCTTTGGCGACCGCTTTAAGACAACTTTCGATTACTATCGTGAGCATCGTACTGATATCCTTGTACGCGATGCAACCGTACCATCTACCATTGGTTTCACCATGCCATATACCAATGCCGGTGAGACCAAGTCATGGGGTTGGGAACTTTCTCTCGGATACAATGACAAGATAGGTAAGGACTTCCGCTTCTGGGGTAAGTTGAATCTCTCTTACAACCAGAATGAGATCATCGAGATGAAGGAAGAGCCTCAGAAGAACGACTATATGTTGGCAAAGGGTCACCGCATCGGTGCCCGTTCTATGTATAAGTTCTGGAAGTACTATGAAGGCGAGCAGACCAAGGCAGAATATGAGCAGACTTTTGGCAGCCCATTCCCTCAGCAGCTTATCAGTAACTTGCAGCCAGGTGACTGTGTATATGTGGATCTCGATGGCGATGGTAAGATCGATCCTAACGACATGACCCGCGACAATGGCTATACAGACGATCCTGAGTACATGGCAGGTCTGACACTCGGTTTCAACTACAAGCGTCTCACCTTCAACATGCAGCTTACTGGCGCATGGAACGTAAGTCGTTACATTACAGATGTGTTCCGCCAGCCATTCTACTGTTCATCCAACACCACTCAGGGTGGACTCCTCTCATACCATGTGAACAATACATGGACACCGGGAGTCTATGAGAGTCAGGATGCTCTCTATCCACGAGCGACATGGGCGAATGCAGAGCAGAACTATGCAGGTTCAGATCTTTGGGAGAAAGATGCGAAGTATCTCCGTCTGAAGACCGTATCTCTGTCTTACGATTTCATCAATCCTACTTTCAAGAAGATAGGTATGAACAAGTGTGAGGTAACCCTTTCCGGATACAACCTCCTTACCTTTACTCCTTACAAGTGGGGTGATCCTGAGACAAGAGCATCCAATGCTCCTTCTTACCCATTGCAGCGTACCTATACCATCAGCTTGAATGTAGGCTTCTAATCAAAGGTAATGTAACAAAATGAACAAAGAAACAATGAAACATAATATATTATTTCGTAGTGCAGTAGCCATATTGGTAGCAGGTGCAGCTTTCACAGCTTGTACCGATACCATCGCTGTGGGAGATGCTTCCCTCGACAAGGCGACCAGTTCTACTGCTACTATAGACTCTGTATTCCAGAATGCAGAATATACACGCCAGTTTCTTGTAGGTATCTACTCTAAGCAGTATTATGGCTTGCCATATTATAATGGTGGTACCAACATGCCTCACACTGGTAACCCATATACAGGTAAGTTTGACGCCTTGACCGACTGCTGGCATGACTTCTGGAATGGAGCTGCTGTCTATTCTAAGTATTACACGGGTTCTCTGACTGCCAATGTAGGTCGTTCAGATGGATTGGACGGTCCGCTTTATTCATACGACAAGGAGTTTCAGTGGAAGACCATTCGTTCTGGTTTGATTTTCTTAGCAAATGTTGACCGTGCTCCTGAAAAGGATATGGATGCATCCGAAAAGAACCGTCTGAAGGCTGAGGCACGCTGCCTTATGGTAGATGCCTTCTTCAATACCTTCCAGCACTTTGGTGGTATTCCTATCATGGATCACGTTCTGGAAACAAGCGAGGTTTCTGGCGAGTTCAAGCGCAATACCGTAGAGGAGTGTGTGAACTGGATGGTAGAGCAGCTCGACTTGGCTATTCAGGAAAATGATTTCCCTTGGAGCGTCAGTTCTACGATGACCGGTCGCTGGACCAAGGCTGGTGCGATGGCTTTGAAGTGCAAGATTCTTCAGTTTGCTGCTTCTCCATTGCTCAATCCTGAGGACGGCAAGCCATATTATGATGGTGCTTCTGACGAGGTAAAGCCATATATCATGTACACCGACAATTCACATGAGAAATATCTGGATCGTTGGGATGCTTTTGCTAAGGCTTGCGATGATTTCTATAATAAGTTGCAGCAGGAAGGTGTATATGAGTTGGAGCAGGCTACGGTTCCAGCCAGTGCCAATACCGCTGACAAGAAGGTGCCATATTATCGTTTGGCATACCGTAAGGGTTATTACCTCAATGCTTCTAAGGAGATTTTGCACTCTGTACGTGTGCAGGGTAATGATATAACAGGTGCCGGTCGTTACTGCTGGCATTCCTGGTATTCAAAGTCGGTGCCACGTAATGCATACTGTCCTACACAGGAGTATGTAGAGAAGTTCTCATGGAGTGATGGTGAACCATTCAACTGGAATAATGCTGCCAAGAAGACCTACAAGCAGGTGAGTGGCCAGAAGGAGGTTACAGAACCGGATTCAACCATGGTATATAAGGAGGATGGTTCGTTTACAATCAATGTGACCAACTTCGTAACCAATAAATTCACAGGTGCGATTTCGCGTAACAAGAAATCTTTGCATACAATGTTTGTAGATGGTACGGTGCCTTCTGGTGCCCGCCAGATTACAACAGTTCTTACACGCGACCCACGTTTGTACGAGGAGTGTATCGTGAACGGACAGAATACCAACCTCGACTGGACAACTGCTTCTATGACCGGTTATCCTTGGGAACTCTGGTATAGTGGTAATGATGGTGGTACAGGTGTGCTGACTCAGCAGAATACCATGTTCGGTTCTGGTTATGGATTCAATAAGTATTACTTGGGTGCTGGTGGTTATCCTACTGATGATGCCGCAGACTCTTACCGTTTCCCTACTCAGTGGGTTTCTCTGTCACTCTCAGAGTTCTATCTGCAGTATGCCGAGGCGTTCGTGATGCGTAGAGATAAGAATGTAGATAAGGCAGTAGAAATGGTGGATAAGGTTCGCACTCGTGTAGGTCTTCCTACCATGAAGGGAATGTGGATCTATTCTACTTACCGCAATGCTAGGGGTTATACTGCAAAAACTGCAGAAGCAGCTGTTGAAACAAAAGTAGTTCTTGATAACAATGAGACTTCTAATGAGTTTATGGAAGAACTTCTCGATGAACGAGTAAGAGAGTTGGGACTTACCAATGCCCGCTGGTTTGATATGGTTCGCCTGAAGCGTACCGACTGGATGACCAAGCAACTGCACGGCTTGATGCAGTATCGCCTGATCCAGACCAGCGATGGTTTCCAGAGCCGTAATGCTGCGTGGGTAGGAGGTGACCGTGATAATGATCCGTCATCTACACAGCCTCTGTCCTTCCTGAGTAGCATCAAGACGATTACAGCCAATAGCCGTTATCTCTGGACTCAGAGTCCAACGAGCAACGAGGTAAAGAAGTGGTTGCTCGATCCACTTCCACAGGCAGAAATCAATAAGAATTATGGTCTTGTACAAAACCCAGGTTGGTAAGAAGAACCTCAGGGAACTAACTAAGTTAAAATGAATTTGTATATGAAAACAAAGAATATATATATGTTGTCATTGCTTGCAGGCATGAGCCTGCCAGCAATGGCGCAGCAGGACATCATGGACTCTGTGGCATATAAGGACCAGACCGTAGATATAGGTGCCAACCGCACCTTTACCCGCGAGCAATCCACTTCTGCTGTCAGTGTCATCAGCAACAAGGATGTCAACAAGCGTGGCGCACGCAACATCGGTAACAATATCCTGGGTCAGGGCAATGGTCTCGTCAGTCTCGACGGTTCCGGTCTTTTCCATGCCCAGAATCCAGCTTTCTATATCCGTGGCATCCAGTCATCCAGCGGCAGCACTCCGCTCTTCATCGTGGATGGAGTAGAGCGTGCCATCGAAAATGTGGTAGCTGAGGATGTGGAGAGTGTATCTATCCTGAAGGATGCTGCGGCTACGGCTCTCTATGGTTGCAAGGGTGCCAACGGCGTGGTTCTGATTACTACCAAGCATGGTAAGTACAATACTAAGTCGATTACTGCATCTTATGATCACGTGTTCTCTTTCCTGACCAACAAGCCTAAGATGGTAGATGCCGCTACATACGCATCAGCTGTCAACGAGGCTTATCATAACCAGAATGGTGGCGATATCTATAGTTCAGAGGTCATCAATGCCTATAGAGACGGTTCCAATCCGCTCTATTATCCAAATGTAAACTGGGCAGACGAGACCTTCCGCAATATTTCCAACAACGACCGCTTCAATATAGAGTTCAAGGGAGGTACCAGCAACTTCCGTTATTATACCAACGTACAGTTGCTGACCAACAAGGGCTTCATCAAGAACTTCCAGAACGACGGATATTCTACACAGAATAAATATACGCGCGGAACACTGCGTTCCAACATGGATATCGACCTGGGTCTCAAGACGAAGTTGCATACCCACTTGTATGGATTGCTCACAGAGCAGTCGCAGCCAGGTGCACAGGCCGACCTCTGGTCTATGATCTATAAGGTGCCAGCCAATGCATTCCCAGTGAAGGCTTCAGAGACCGTATGGGGCGGTAATACCGTATATACCACTTCCAATCCAGTGGCTCAGAGCCAGGGTGCAGCTTACTATAAGAACCATCAGCGTGCGCTTTATGCCGACTTGGTTTTGGAGCAGGATCTCTCATCCATCACAGAGGGCTTGAGTGCGCAGGCGCAGTTGGGTTATGATACTTGGTCTAATGTTTATGAAGACCATTCCAAGACCTATCGCTATGCTTACTATGAGGTGCCAACCAATGGTTCAGTAGTCGCAGATGGCGAGGGAACTCTCTCTGCCGTGCAGGGTACAGATTCCAACATGGGTACCGGTGCCAACAACAACAATTGGATTCGCCGTTGCGTATGGAACGCAGCGCTCAACTATGACAAGAACTTCTCTGAGAAGCATCATGTATATGGCCAGTTGAAGTACGATTACGAGTACAATGACAAGACAGGTACCAATACCACCGTATATCGCCACAATATCTCTTTGTTCGGTCACTATGGTTATGACAACAGACTTCTCTTCGATGTAGCCCTGGTAGAGAGCGGTTCCAGCCGTCTGGCTCCTGGCGACAAGTGGGCGATGTCTCCAAACGTTTCTTTCGCTTGGAATATCTCCAATGAGAAGTTTATGAAGAATGTGAAGTGGCTCGACTTCCTGAAGTTGCGTGCTTCCTGGGGCAACCAGGTACTGGATGTGCTTCCTGGCGGAGACGTTTGGACCTACTACGATCAGTTCTATCTGATGAACGGCGTAAGCTATCCATTCGATGCAACCTATACAGGTACACAGTGGGGTAATACCTATCTTGGTACAGCCAAGACCCAGCATATCGATCACGAGAATGCAAGCAAGTTCAATGTCGGTTTCGATGCCACACTCTTTGGCGGTCTGAATATCTCAGCAGATTATTACTACCAGCACCGCTATGATATCTGGTATTCTACAGCAGGCAGCTACTCCAGCGTATTCGGTATGACCGCTCCTTATGAGCCAGTAGGAGTCATCAATTCCCATGGCTTCGATGTATCGGCAGACTACAGCAAGAAGTTGAACAAGGATCTCACCATCAGTCTTGGTGGTTCCCTCACACTCAACAAGACCATCGTGAAGAATCAGGCAGAGGCTCCACAGCTCTATGCCAATACCTCTTCTACAGGCAAGCGATACGGCCAGGCATTCGGTTATATCGCAGATGGCTTCTTCCAGAAGAGTGACGACCTGAATGGCGATGGCATTATTTCAGCTTCAGAGATGAAGGAATTAGGCTACCCAATCCACAATTTCACAACCATTCATGCGGGAGATGTAAAGTATGTGGATCTGACGGGTGACGAGACGATAGACAACAACGACCGCAAGGCGATAGGTTACAGCACTACTGCGCCAGACCTCTACTACAACTTCCACCTCGGTGCAGAGTACAAGGGATGGGGTATCGATGCCATGTTCCAGGGCGTAGGCAAGTGGACCGGTTTCAAGACCACCAACGGCTTGTTCCGTTCAGCCGTAGCTAATAACACGCTGTCTCAGTATCTCTACGAGAACTCCTGGTCTGCAGAGCGCGGCAATACCGAGAATCCAAAGTTCCCACGTCTCTCAGCAACCAGCAATGCAAACAACAATTTGAACAGCACGCTCAACATGTTTGACCGCAGTTATCTCAAGCTCCGCTATGTGGAGATGTATTATTATCTGCCATCAGCATGGTTGAACAAGATAGGTTTCATCAACAAAGTGAAGTTGTATGCTCGCGGAACAGACCTCTTCACTCTTGATCATCTCGACGAGGCAGATGCCGCTTCATACGGCACAACCCAGCCTCTTACCAGAAGCCTTCAGGTAGGTGCTGCAGTAACATTCTAAATTTAAGGAATTACGATTATGAAAGTAAATAAACAACTATTTTGCTTTGTGTTGGCTGCCATGACGTTGTCTTCTTGTAATATGGACTACAATGAATATACAGCCTACGACAAGGAATACATCCAGCGCTCGTTCAAATACGTAGGTGGATTGATGACTACGATATATACCGATATCGATACCGACTGGGGTAACCTTTCGGGAGCCATGCTTTCCTCTGCAACTGATGAGTCTGAATATAGCCACGATGGTAATGCAGTGGAGGACTTCTTCAATGGCAACTGGAGTTCAGTCAATGCTCACCAGACCATTTGGAGTTCTGCTTATGAGGGCATTACTTACTGCAATGAGGTGATAGACAACTGGTCTAATCTTGAATTCGACCAGTTCAAGCTCAATCTCGATTATGAGAAGCAGATGTATCTCTACAACAATTATCAGTATGAGGCTCGCTGGGCACGTGCTTACTTCTATTATACTTTGGTTCGCCAGTATGGCGGTGTGCCTTTCAAGGTTCACAATACCACAGGTACCGAGGAGACAGCACTTCCACGAACCAGTGCCGACGAAATCTTCAACTTCATCATCAGCGAGTGCGATGATATCAAGGACAAGATTATCGAAGACTACGCAGGTAAGTCGGATATGATTCTCTCCAAGGCAGAGACCGCCCGCGCCAACAAGTATGCCGTCTTGGCATTGAAGGCTCAGGCAGCTCTCTATCATGCCTCTCCGCTCTTCACACAGGGCAAGACCTCAGAAGAGAAGAAGAATCTCTGGGCCATCGCCGTGGCTGCCAATAAGGAACTTATCGATGCAGCAGAGGCTAAGGGCTACGGGTTAGCTACCAACTTGGAGGACCTTTGGGGCACGGAGTATTATTCAGATGCTTCCAGTACCAAGGAGATACTCTTTGCGCGCCGCACCGCTTCTTCCAGCACTTTCGAAGGCTACAACTTCCCTGTAGGTTACTCTTCAGGTCAGGGCGGCAACTGTCCTACACAGGACTTGGTTGATGCCTTTGAGTGTACCGATGGCAAGAGCATTGCGGAAAGCAGCTTATATGATGCAACAAATCCATACGACAACCGTGACCCACGTCTGAAGAAGACCGTAGTGCTCAATGGCGAGAAATGGCCAAACGACCTTGCCGATTACAATAGTGAGCATCCTACTATCGAAACCTATACAGGTGGTTATCACTCCCGTACTGGTAATGCAGCAGGAAAGGCATACGCAACTACAACCGGTTACTATCTGAAGAAATTCTGCAATGCAGATCAGGTTCTTCGTGGCCGTTCCGGTAAAGCAGCTACCACATCTCCTCACGGTTGGCTCACCTTCCGTATGGGCGGTATGTATCTGAACTATGCAGAGGCTCTCTTCCAGTATTTCAAGGCCTGCGGCAATGCCAATGCAGCCGATGCGAGTGGTGCAGTAGTGATTACCGATGAAGAAGGCAACCAGACTACCGTGAATGTACCTGCTACCCAGACAGCAGCTAAGATGGCGAGCAAGACCCGCCTGCGTTCCGGCATGCCAGCCATCGCAACGGGTATGAGCAACGAGGCTTTCTGGGAGAAGTACAAGAACGAGCGCCGTGTGGAACTCGCTTTCGAGGGACACCGATTCTATGACGTGCGTCGCTGGATGGAGGATGGCGATAAGTTCATGAATATCCATCGCATGGAAATCACCAAGAACGAGGATGGCTCTTATGTATATAATAAGGTGGCTGTGACTCGTGGTGATGGACAGTGGGAGAGCAAGTGGAATCTGTTCCCATTCTCTCAGACCGAGATCTTGAAATCCAATTATGCTATCCAGCAGAACCCTGGTTGGTAATAGTAGGTTTCAACACATATTTACACCTGATGCAGTGAAACGCTGCATCAGGTAGAAAACGAAAATAAATATAGATAAATACATTATTAACTAAAACAATTTTAAAAATGAAAAAGTTTACTTTTATTGCATTGCTTATGTTCATCGTATGTGCGATGGCAAAAGCCGACGACAAGTACTTCTTCAAGGTACCAACTGATAAGATGTCTGAGGGCTGGATTATTCAGGACCAGGGTAACTTTGCCTCTACTCCTGGTAATGACTACCTTGAGGTACAGAACAAGAAGAATGCTGGTCGTATGCTCAACTACTTCTGGAACGAGGATGCGTGGGCGAAGACCGATGTAGCATCTCTTCCTAACAGTACTTACAAGTTTACGATGGACTTAAATATGTCTAATATGGCTGCCCGTGCAGACATGGAGTTTGTGCTCCTTCCTATTAATATGTGTACAGCTACAGACAACCGTGTAATTACTCACAACTATCACTGGTACAAGTCAAAAGAAGGTGAAGACTATTTCTTCCGTTGGAGAGTAGGTACGAAGCCTGCTGCCGCTAATGGTGACTTCACTATTTGGATTAACGAGGAGCCAACAGCCAAGAACGACTGGTCAAAGACTACCGAGGACTCTCTCACTATCTCAAGCCAGGCTACTTATAAGTTTGCTGTCGTTATCAATACTGAAGCTAATACAGCTACCTATACCATTTCTGATGCAGAAGGAAATCCTTTGAAGACAGGTGTTCACAACTATACTTGTGCTGAGGATCGTGCCGGTATCTTCGTATTCGGTATGAATGGTACTTCTACACACCAGCTCTCTAACATCGGTCTTTCTTACGAGGCTGAGGGTCCATTCGCTCAGGAGCCTTCTGTAGATTTGCTTGCAGCTATTGGTCAGCAGCGCGCTTATTACGTAACCTTCCCAGAGGGTCATGTATTGCATTGGACTCAGCTCGGTGATGCTGAGGGCCTTGGTGGAACAGCTTACGCTGATGGTGAGGAGTGCTCTGTAGCTTATGGTGATGCAACTGATACCCGCGAGATGGAGACCAGCGGTGAAGGTGGTTCTAAGATAATCTTCTGCAACAAGTCTGGTCAGTTGAAGGTTTGGACAACTCTTGAAGATGACGAGACCAACAAGTCTAACGAGGTTGTCAACGAGGTAGTTTGCGAGCAGATTACTATGCCTACACCATCTGCTTCAATTGTAAACGTAGAAGAGGGCTACAAGAAGGTTTATCAGATTGTGGCTGATAACTCTGAGACTTTGATGAAGCCTACAGTTACTATCCACTATAAGAAGACTGTTGGTGGTGTGACAACTGAGGGTAATGTGTTGACAGGTGAGACTATTGCATTGGATGGTCAGGGTTCATTGGAACTTTATTCATACGACGGTACCCACCCTGTAGAGATGCCTTGGTATGCTCCATCAGAGAAGGTTACTGTAGAAAACAACGTTGAGTACGTAGTAGCTGATAAGAAGGACTATGCTTGGACTAAGGAGGAGTGTGATGCAGCAAAGACTGGCTTCACTGTAACTGAGATTGTTGATAATGCCAACCAGTCACATTGGGACCGCGCTTATTCAACCCAGATGTATGGTTATGATGCGAATGGTAATTCTACTGCATGCACAGAGGCAGATAAAGATAACTATGTATCTACCAAGTCTGGCTTTGGTTTCTATGATATGGCAAGTATCGGTACTAATGATGCCAAGTGGAATGTTCAGGTTCCTGAGGATGCAACAACAGCATTTGCTCCATTGGCTCCAACTGCAGACTTCATTGCCAACTCTAAGTATGTAGCTTCTGCATGGAGCATCTTCCCACTCGAGGGTATCGTTTACTACAACACAGCTATTACCAATGCTGTTTTAACTCTCGACGCTAAATATACATCTGATGATGCAGAGAAGCCAAACTTCTACATCGTTCACACTCGTGGTGGTTACGACCGTCCTGACAAGGGTGATTGCAACAAGACAACTGTTTGTGTAGCAGGTGAGAATTTCAATCTCTTCCGTTACGATACAGCTCTCTGCGACGTAAAGGTAATGACTTATAAGGGCTTTGTGCCAGGCGTTTCTGGTATCAAGAATGTAAATACAGCAGAGACCTCAGCTTCAGCAGTGAAGAAGGTAGTAACCAAGAATGGTGTTGTTATCGTCAAGGATGGCAAGACATTCTCTGTAGCAGGTGCTCAGCTTAAGTAATTTGTTTCATAGATAAAGCATTGGCAATTTTGGTTTCTATAATTTGCCGAGATTGAATCAATCATTTTTGTGTAAAGGGATGCAGGGATGCATCCCTTTCTCTTTCCTCTTTTCTTGTCCTGCTCTTTCTTGTCCTTCTCTTTCCTCTTTCCCTTCCTCTCTCATTTCTCAATTGTAATTTCTAATTTGTCATTTTTTATTGCCTTTTCTCAAAATAATAAGGTTAAATATCATATTTTAAAGATGCTTTCTCAAATATTATGTGTACTTTTGCCAACAAATCAGTTAAACCTGAATAAACAACAATAATCGATATGAATCGTCAATAAACAAGAATAACAACAATAAAACCTACAATAATGAATAAAAAACTACTCGCAACATCTGCTTTAGCATTATTGGTTAGTATGGGAGCAAATGCCCAGCGCTTTACCGATAAGTTGGATCGTGGACTCATTGCAGTGCAAACCACAAATGGTGTGTACTGCTCTTGGCGTATCCAGGCCGATGAATACTATGATGTAAAGTACAATCTTTACAGAAATGGTACGAAATTAAATTCTGAACCCCTCGATGTTTCCAACTTTACAGACAAGTCTGGTTCATCAAGCAGCACTTATACCGTAAAGGCGGTTGTGAATGGGGTAGAGCAGGCTGCTTCCAAGGAAGCAACAGTTTTCAACACTAATTACAAGGAAGTAAAAATCCAGTATCCTGCTGCTCTGAAGTCAACTTATATCCCTAACGATGCCTGCTGTGCTGATGTGGATGGCGATGGCGAGTTGGAGATTCTGATGAAGTTCACCAACCAGCAGGAAGGTGAACAGCTTTATCCTAAGAATGGACCTACCATCGATGGTGTGGAGACCCAGGAATATTCTATGCTGGCCTGTCTGAAGCAGGACGGTAAGATTCTCTGGTGGGTGAACTGTGGTCCTAACATGGGCGACTTCCAGAACAACGAGCAGAATATCGTTGGTTACGACTGGGATATGGACGGCAAGGCAGAAGTCGTAATGCGACTTGAAGAAGGCTCTACTGTCCACATGGCTGATGGCACTACTTATACCATTGGTGCCGATGGCAAGAATGGCACTTCCTGGACGAACTATCGCCAGCCAAAGGCAGAAGGAAGCGTAGAATGGTTTACCCATTATGGCAAGGAGTTCCTCTGGTATTGCGAGGGTGCTACGGGTAAGCCATACCAGTGCATAGATTATCCTCTGAAGCGTCTGGAAGCAGGAGAGACAGATCTGAAGGCTGCTTGGGGTGATGGCTACGGCCACCGTTCCAACAAATTCTTCTTCGGTGCTCCTTATCTCGATGGCAAGCATCCAAGTATCTTCCTGGCGCGTGGTATCTATACCCGTCATAAGTTTATAGCATACGATGTAGATCCTAAGACTCATGCCCTGAATGTTCGCTGGCAGTGGACCAACAACCAGGCGGGTTCTCCTTGGTATGGACAGGGTTATCACAACTATATCGTAGCCGATGTGGATTGGGACGGACGTGATGAAATCGTATTCGGTTCTATGGTTATCGACGATAATGGCAAGGGACTTTCTACTACTGGTCTCGGTCATGGCGATGCTCAGCATGTAAGTGATTTTAATCCTTACATCCATGGTCAGGAGATGTTTGCCTGCAATGAGGATGCTCCTTCCAACAACTATCGCGATGCAACTACGAGCAAGATATATTATCGCAAGACAGATACCAATGATGATGGTCGCTGTCTGGTTGGTAATTTCTATAATGACATTCCTGGTGCAGTAGGTCACAGTGCGCATGATACGCCGATATCTACCATTACCAATGACCATGTAACAAGAAATACGAATGGTCTGAGCATGAACTTCCGTATCTACTGGGATGGCGACTTGCAGGAGGAGTGCTTCAATAATACGGAGATAACCAAGCCAGGAAAGGGTACTTTGGAAACTCTTATGGGTGCCTTTTCCAACAACGGAACCAAGGCTACTCCTTGTTTCCAGGGCGATGTGTTCGGCGACTGGCGTGAGGAAGTGATAGAGCGCACGGGTAGCAACAATATCCGCATCTATACTACGACCACTCCGACTCCTTGGCGCAACTACTCGCTGTGGTACGATCATCAGTACCGCAATGCGATGGTATGGCAGCCATGCGGATACAACCAGCCTCCTCACGCATCTTACTTCCTCGGTGAACTGGAAGGCATCACGATAGCTCCTCCACCACTCACCACTACGGGTCGTGAAGAGGTTTCCTCTACCATCTCCAAGTCTTTTGACGGCAAGCACGCTTTGCTTTCTACCAATGGCGATGCCACGGTAGCTGTGGCTGATGGTGCTGCTCCTGCTATCTTTACCGACAATGCTCCTTCATGGGTGCAGGGTACGGCTCCGAGCGAGTGCAGAGTCAAGGATACTGAAATCAAATATACTTATTATACACATACCCTCACTGGCGGTGCTTTCTCTGGCAATATGCGCTTAGTGAAGCAGGGCGACGGTACACTCGTTCTTCCTAACGTAACCCAGACCTACACTGGCAAGACTGATGTATGGGCAGGTACGCTGCAGTTTGACGGAACGATGGAGAAGAGTCCGGTATGGCTGAACCGCTTTGCGGAGTTGAATTCCAACGGCGGTAACTTCAAGGGCGGTATCAAGGCCGACTATGGTTCTATCATCCGTCCGGGCGGTATTGATCAGGTGGGTACGCTGACTACTTCCGATCTCCAGCTCGGTTTCGGTGCCCGCATCATCTTCGATGTGAACGGCGAGAATGTAGATAAGCTGGTTGCTGCCAAGATGAGTATCGAGAAGAAGAAATGGGAGAACGGTCCTCAGTATTCTGCTCCGGTATTCGAGTTTACATCGGCTCCTCAGCCTGGTACCTATACATTGGCAGAGGTAGGTGAGCTGACTGGCAACTTGGCTGACATCACCGTGGAAGGTCTCTCAGGCAAGAAATACAGTTTAGATTATGCTGATGGCAAGTTGACTATTACGGTGAGCAATTCACGCGACAGCGAGTCTGTAGTCTGGACTGGTGCCAACGGTTCTATATGGGACCTGATGGAGTCGGAGAACTTCAATTCTTCCGATAAGAAATTCGTTTCGGGTGATAACGTAACCTTCGATGATACTGCCGTTAAGTCTGACGTAAAGATCAATGAGGATCTCGCTCCTGGCAACATCGTCTTCAACAATAACAGTAAGGTATATACCTTGTCTGGCAATGGTGCTATCGATGGTAATGGCTCTGTTACTTTGAAGGGTAAGAGTGCAGTCAATATCAAGAATACCAACCGATATACGGGCGGTACCTATATTGATGGCGGTTATCTCCGTCCAGCAACGCTTGCCAATAAGGATGGTCTCGAATATGGTTCGTTAGGTGCAGCCGATAATACCATTACCATGTCCAACCAAGGTAAGTTGTGGTTAAATGCTTCCATGACTTCTTCTCATCCTATTGTATTGGGCGAGAATGGCGGTCAGATAGAGACTGGTACTGGTACAACCCTGATTGTGAATGGCGGTATCAGCAAGATGAATAAGGGAACCAGCCGCGATCTCTACAAGTTGGGTAGTGGTACACTGCAGCTCAACTGTGCAGCCGATTTCGACAAGCTCTATATCAATGCCGGAACTGTCTATGACTTCCAGGATGCCCATTTCAGTGGCAAGACAATTGTGCTGAATGGTAGCAAGGTGGTGCTGCAGGCAAATAACAGTATCTATGGCAGCAACTCGGATAATGTGAACATCGAGGTGCCTAAGGGCAAGTCGGGTATCTGGTATCCTGACGGACGTTGTGACTATACTGGTAAGCTGACTGGTGAGGGAACCATCGATATCTACGGCACCTGGATCCGCTGTCCATTCAAGGGCGACTGGAGTAAGTTTGCAGGAACCATCAATGCAAAGCGTGGCACCAAGAATGCTTACGAACCAGTATTTGATTTCAACAACAGCTATGGTATTCCTTTGGCAACGCTCAATGTTGATTCACGTTTCACCAAAGACTATGCATTCTGTACCAACGGCAAGAGTTTTGCCATTGGTGCCTTGACAGGTTCCGGCTATATCAGTAATGGTGGATACTACGGTTCTGGTACCAATACTTTGACGATTGGTGGCAAGAATACGAACTTTGAGTTCAAGGGTTCTATCAATGGTAGCTATGTGGTGAAGAATGGTACGGGTATCTGGACCATCTCCAGTGAGAATGTACTTGCCAATGCCAAGTCGCTGAAGATTCTTGATGGAGTCGTGAAACTGAACAAGGCAGCTGCAACTTCTTCCATGACTTCTTCAACTGTCCTCTATGTACAGGGCAGTAGTGAACTTCGCGGTGTAGGTTACTCTTCTGGTATTAATCTCCTGAAAGGTGGTATCTTGCGTCCAGGCAGCAATTTGCCTACATCTCAGACCAGCAATGTGGGCGTTATCAATATCCAGAAGAACCTGGTAGCCTACGATGGCTCCAGCATTTATGTGAACAAGGCAAAGGCAGATTCTCTCGTTGTCAATGCATATACAGGAAGCAAGAGTCTCGGCTGGGCATATCTGAAGGTAGGTGGCAATGCTACTCTGAATGGTACCATCTATGTCAAATACAATGCGAATAGTTGGACTCCAGCTGAGGGTGACTATGTGCGTGTTGTTGATTGTGCGGGCACAATCAGCGGTACTCCTACATTTGACTTGCAGGCGCTCCCTGATGGTTTGGGTTGGGATACAAGCAAGTTCCTTACAGAGGGAGTAGTCTATGTAGCCAATGCTACAGGTATCCGTGAGATTGGTTTCGACGCTGGTTCATTCCTGGCAGATGTCTATACGCTCAACGGCTTCCGCATGACAAGTTTGCAGACTTCTATGACTACCTTGCAGAGCGACTTGAAAAGTCGTGGTTTGGCTCCTGGCTTGTACATTGTCCGTACTGCTAAGGGAACTATCAAGGTTACCTTGAAGTAATCTAAGAAATATTTTCAGTAAAGACTTTAGTTTGCTGGTTATAATACAGTTAATGAAATCTAAACGAGGGTGTGTCATAAGTCTATGGCACGCCCTCTTATTTTCTCATTTCTCCTTTCTCTTTTTATCGTCTTTCTCACTTCATTATCCCTTTTTACTTTTTTACCTTTAAAAAAGCTGCTGCCAAAAAATAGAGAAAAATAAGCAAAATATAAAGCGGAAATAGCATTATTTTTTATATTTTTGCAGAGAAATTCTAAAATTTATAATAAATGTCTGAAAAGACAATCTACTGATGAGAAAAAGACAATTATATATTTTTTCGCTTCTTTCTGTCTTCTGCGCATTTGGAAATAATTGCGTTTATGGACAGAACAGTAATGTATATGGGCAGAAATCTTCACAATTCCCGATGGAACGCCTCGACCGTGGACTGGTGGCTTTGCCGGCTGCCGGAAAGGGAATCTATCTCAGTTGGCGACTCCTCGGTACGGATAGCAAGAATGTCTGTTTTGATATAGAGCGGGATGGAAAAGTGATTGCTCATCATATCCGGGTGACCAACTTTACTGACGTAAAAGGCTCTCCTGCACATTCTTATCGCCTGATCAGTTATCAGGATGAGCCGAAGATGGATGCCCCGATGCAACGGGAGGTTTCTAAACCAGTGAAGCCTTGGACTGATCTGTATAAGTCGCTGCCCATCAATCGTCCTGAGGGTGGCACTGCTCCAGATGGCAGGGTCTATACCTACACTCCGAACGACTGTAGCGTGGGCGACGTGGATGGTGACGGTGAGTATGAATTGATAGTGAAATGGGACCCTTCCAACTCTCACGACAATTCCCACGATGGATATACTGGCGATGTGATTCTTGATTGTTATAAATTCGACGGAACACAGCTCTGGCGCATCAATCTTGGCAAGAATATCCGTGCCGGTGCTCACTATACCCAGTTCTTGGTTTTCGACTTTGATGGCGACGGAAAGTCTGAAATGATTTGCAAGACTTCGGCTGGAAGTATCGATGGACAGGGCAGGTTTGTTAGCGAATCGGCTACTGATACAGAGATTCGTTCGCTTGATAACGCGGCTGATTATCGCAACCGTAGGGGGCGCATCAAGAATGGTCCGGAACTGCTCACTGTCTTCAATGGCGAAACGGGTAAGGCGATGCATACCATCTGGTATAATCCTAACAGAGCTTTCGGTGTGGGAAGACAAGTGGCTGAGGGTGAACGACTTGAGGCTGATGGATTTCCTGCTTATTCGTCTGTTTGGGGCGATAAGGACAACTATGGCAACCGTGGCGAAAGATACCTCGCTGGCGTGGCTTATCTTGATGGAGCTGCCCATCGGCCGAGTGCCGTGATGTGCCGAGGATACTACACCCGTTCTTATCTCTGGGCAGTGGATTTCGATGGTAAACAACTGACGACGAAGTGGTTGCAGGCTTCTCTCACTCCTCACGACTGGGTGGTGATGGATGGCGAAGGCAAGGTAATCAAGGAGGCGCATGGGCTCTCTGCGACGGCCTTTGCACAGGGCGCCCACAGCCTGGCAGTAGGAGATGTGGATGGTGATGGATGCGACGAGATTACTTATGGCTCGGCTGCCATCAATCACGATGGAAGTCTGTTGTACTCTACGGGGCTCGGTCATGGTGATGCGCTCCATCTCTCTGATCTCGACCCAGACAGACCGGGTTTGGAAGTCTTTATGGTACACGAAGAGCGGCCTTATGGTTCTGATTATAGGGATGCCCGTACTGGCGAGATTCTCTACCGTACGCTGGATAGAGATGATACCGGAAGGGGTGTGGCTGCGGATATCGACGGGCGGCATCGGGGCTTTGAAATGTGGAGCCTGGACAGTAAGGAAGTAAGGGATTGTCATGGAAAAGTGATTGCTGACGACCCTTCTCAAATGCCAGCGATGAACTTCAGAATCTACTGGGACGGCGACCTGCAGGACGAACTGCTTGCCAACGGTCGCAGACCGCATTTTGCTCCGTATCTGCAGAAATGGAACGGAAAGAAGGCGGTACCGCTGCCTTTGAGCAACGGAAAGCATCTTAGCGATATGGGGCATTCTGTGAGCAACAACTGGACGAAGGCTACTCCTAATCTGCAGGCTGATATCCTCGGCGACTGGCGTGAGGAGGTGATCTACTGGGACGAGAGCGATGCCTCTCATTTGAATATTTTCACTACGAATATCCCGACGGAATACCGCATTCCTACGCTCATGCATGATCACATCTATCGCCTGAGTGTGGCTTGGCAAAATGTGGGTTACAACCAGCCGCCACATCTCGGTTTTTATTTAGAGGAGAAAGATTGGAAAATCAAATAAAGTCTTTAAAGGGAGCTAAAGTGAAAAGTTGGTGAACTCGAAAGGGAGCTAAAGTGAAAAAGTGGTGAACTCGAGGGAGCTAAAGTGAAAAAGTGGTGAACTCGAAAGGGAGCCTAAGTGAAAAGTTAGTGAACTCTGAGGGAGCTAAAGTGAAAAGTTGGTGAACTCGAAAGGAGCCTAAGTGAAAAAGTGGTAAACTCGAGGGAGCTAAAGTGAAAAGTTGGTGAACTCGAAAGGGTACCAAAGTGAAAAAGTAGTGAACTCGAAAGGAAGCCTAAGTGAAAAGCTGGTGAACTCGAAAGTGAGCCAAAGTGAAAAGTTGGTGAACTCGAAAGTTAGCTAAAGTGAAAAGTTGGTGAACTCGAGGGAAGCCTAAGTGAAAAAGTGGTGAACTCGAAAGGAGCCTAAGTGAAAAAGTGGTGAATTCGAGGGAAGTCTAAGTGAAAAAGTGGTGAATTCAAGGGGAGTCTTTAAAGAATCTGCGTGAATAGCCGGTGAAAAATAGAAAATATAAATAAATAATGAAAAGAATATTGTTTGCAATGTCGCTGATGGCGGCAACAGTTGCAACTTTCGCCCAAACTCCTCAGAAGGAGGGGAAGGGTAAGAAAGTTGTGAAGAACGAGACGAGTGTGAAGGATGAGAAGGCTAAAACTACAGTAGCCGGTCCGATGGAAGATGTTAACCATGTGATTGACAATACAGTGGACAGTCTCAACAAGGCGATGACCGCCCGCATTGTTCCTGGAACCAGCAGAAAGGGCAACAATCCTGTACTCTTCCTGATAGGCAACTCTACCATGCGCAATGGCACCCTGGGCAATGGAAATAACGGCCAGTGGGGCTGGGGCTATTACGAATACGAGTTCTTTGACGAGAATAAGATTACGGTTGAGAATCAGGCGCTCGGAGGCATGAGCAGCCGTACTTTCTACAACCGTCTCTGGCCAGATGTGCGCAAGGGTATCAAGGCTGGCGACTGGGTGATTATCTCCATCGGTCATAACGATAATGGCCCTTACGATAGCGGTCGTGCGCGTGCCAGCATTCCAGGCATCGGTAAGGATTCGCTCAATGTCACCATCAAGGAGACGGGCGTCAAGGAGACCGTCTATACCTACGGCGAGTATATGCGCAAGTATATCAACGACTGCAAGGCGCTCGGTGCTCATCCTATCCTGATGTCGCTTACTCCTCGTGATGCCTATGATGAGAATGATAAGATTGTGCGCGTGAATAAGACTTTCGGTCTCTGGGCGAAGCAGGTGGCAGAGCAGGAGGGCGTTCCTTTTGTAGATTTGAATGAGATTTCGGCAGCCAAGCTCGACAGTTACGGTCATTGGAAGGAAAAGTATCACTTCTTCAAGGACCATATCCACACCTCCCGTTTCGGTGCGATGATGAATGCCCGTTCGGCTGCAGAGGGATTGGCAGAGAGTAAGGACCCGAATCTGGCTCCGTTGCAGGCGATGATGATCAATGTGGCTCTGCCGGTGGAGAATTTTCAGCGAGAGAAGGGCAAGCCGGTGGTTTTCTTTACTGGCGACAGTACCGTAAAGAATGCTGACAAGGAAGAGGATGGTATGTGGGGCTGGGGCTCTCAGGCTTATACCATTTTCAATCCTAAGAAGATTACCTGTGTGAATGCTGCCAAGGCGGGTCGCAGCAGTCGTTCCTACCTCAATGAGGGCAGATGGGAGAAGGTATATAACAGTTTGCAGCCGGGCGACTACGTGCTCATTGAGTTCGGTCATAACGACATCTGTTCCTTGACCGATAAGAAGATGCGCGGTTCCATTCCTTGTGCCAAGGATACTTGCAATGTCTATCAGATGCAGGAGAGCAAGCAGTTTGAGGTAGTTTATTCTTTCGGCTGGTATCTGAAGAAGTTCATTCAGGACGTTTACGAGAAGGGAGCTCATCCTATTTTGGTTTCCCTGACTCCTCGCAATGAGTGGCCACACGGCAAGATGGAGCGCCGCAACGATACTTATGGCAAGTGGTACAGAGAGGTGGTGGCAGAGACCCATGTTCCTTTCCTCGACCTTCACAATATCGCTGCCGATTCTTATGATAAGATTGGTAAGGAGAAAGTGAAAGAATATTACAAGAATGATCATACGCACACCTCTCTCAAGGGTGCTCGTCATAATGCAAAGTGCGTGGCGAAAGGATTGAAGAAAATGAAGAGTCCATTAGCTAAATATTTGAAATAATCTGATTTGGTTTGAACTAATAATTTTTGAATGAAATATATGACAGCAAAATATTTTTTCTATTCTGGCCTGCTGATGTTGGTTTCAGCTGCTGGCACTGCTTCTGCATTTACTGGCACTGCTTCTGCATCAGTCCGAGATACGATTTCTCTCGACAGAGGTTGGCAGTTCCATCGTGGGGATGTTTCCGACGTGAATATGCTGAAGAATTTGCAGGCTAATGATGAGGTAGTTAACCTGCCTCACGATTTCCTGATCGGACAGGACTGGGTGGCTCCTGATGCCAGCGAACGTCCTGATAATAGTGATGCAGGTAGTAATGTTCGCAGCCGTTTGAGTCCACGTGGTTTCAAGGAAATGGGTATCGGCTGGTATCGGTATGAACTGACTCCGAAGGCCGAGTGGAAGGGCAAGCGCATTCTCCTCGATTTCCAGGGCATCATGCTCGTGGGCGATGTTTACCTCAATGGTAAGCGAATAGGAGGTACTGACTATGGTTACCTCGGCTTTGATGTAGATGTGAGCAAGTTGCTCAAGTTAGGCGAAGTCAATGAGATTGCAGTGAAGGCAGATACCCGCAATCCGAACAACTCCCGCTGGTTTACCGGTGCCGGTCTTTATCGGGATGTCAATCTTATCATCACCGACAAGGATTTATTTTTCCCTCGCCATCCGCTCTTCATCCGTACTGTCAACAATCAGGAAGTGAAGATTCGGGCTAACATCTTCAACCAGCAGAAAAAGGTGAAGACTGCTGGAACTTTCATTCCTGTAGAAGTCAGAATCTTTGATGCTGACGGCCATGTGGTAGCGCAGCAGAAAACGGATGTGGATTTCAATGCCAAGTGGCGCGACAGAGAGTATGAACTGCCAGCTATCAAGATAGAGAATGCCAAACTCTGGTCGTGCGATACACCTTATCTATATACTGCCGAGGTTACGCTTTACGATAACGAGGGAAAGGTGGCTGACCAGATACGCGAACCGTTTGGCGTGAGAACCATCGAGATGAATCCGCAGCATGGTTTGCTCGTTAATGGCAAGAAAGTGCTCCTGCAGGGGTTTGCCAATCATCATACTCTCGGTGCGTTAGGTGCAGCAGCCTATCCACGTGCCATTGAGAAGCGACTCAAGATGATGAAAGAGTTCGGATTCAATCATGTGAGAACTTCCCATAATCCCTATAGCGAAGACTTCCTTAGACTTTGCGACAGATTGGGTATTCTCGTAGTGGATGAACTCTACGATAAGTGGTTGGCGCAGTATGCTGGTGGCAGAGTAGATTGGGAGAGTCTCTGGCAGAAGGATATTCCGGAATGGGTGAAGAGAGACAGAAATCATCCGTCTGTGGTGCTCTGGAGTTTGGGTAATGAACTGCAGCAGTATTCTAATCTGCCTTTCAACGACTGGGGTGTGACGGCTTATGAACTGCAGAAGCAACTGCTCCATCGCTACGACGACACCCGTCTCACTACCGTGGCCATGCATCCGCGCTATCGCAATCTGGATACTGATTCTATTCCAGCTGATCTGGCTGTGACTACCGAGGTGAATTCCTATAATTATAGGTATATGTACTTCCCTGGCGACATGAAGCGCTATCCGGAAAAGATATTCTATCAGAGTGAGGCGAGCACGGCTGCGATGGGTCCTAACTTCTATGAGATGGATCGTGACAAGGTACTCGGGTTAGCTTATTGGGGTGCCATCGACTATTTGGGCGAGAGTATGGGATGGCCTGTTAAGGGCTGGAATCAGGGTGTTTTCGACCTGTCTCTGCAACCGAAACCGGATGCTTATTTCGTGAAAAGTATGTTCTCTGACGAACCTACTGTGCATATCGGCATCATCGAGAAGGCTGGTGGCAATGTGCAGTGGAACGGCATCAATGTTTCGGCTGGCAAACTTTCTGAGAACTGGAACCGGGAGGCAGGCGAGAAGGTTTCGCTCTATACCTATACCAATGGTGACGAGGTGGAGCTATTCCTGAACGGCAAGAGTTTGGGTGTGAAGAAGAACAGTGACGACCCTAAGTTGCGTACCCGTATCAAGTGGGACGGCATTGCTTATGCGCCTGGCACTCTGCTGGCTGTGGCTCGGAAGAATGGCAAGGTTGTGGCTCGCCATCAGATAGAGACTACGGGCGAGGCAGTGGCGCTAAAGATGGTGCCTGATGCTGAAACCTGGTATGCTGACGGACAGGATCTGATGCACGTGAGAGTGTATGCCGTAGATAAGAAAGGCAGGAGAGTGATGGATCTGAAGGATATGAATGCATTCAGCAAGTTGACTTTCTCGGTGAAGGGCGATGCGGATATCGTGGCGGTGGATAACGGAAATATTAATTCGGATGAGTTGCACGTGGGCAAGAAGCAGTTGAACAAGACTGCCGAGCGTGCACTCTATCAGGGTTCTGCGCTTGTGATCTTAAGAGCTGGAACTCAGCCGTCTAAGGTTGAATTGACAGTTGCTTGCGAGAATACGGTGTCTGGTCGAAAGTCTGCTGCATCGGGTCATCAGTCTGCTGCATCGGGCGTTCAGAAAGGTAATCTGAAAACAAAGATAATCGTATTAGTTACAAAATAGTGTCTTGATAAAAAGTTCCTTGAAACCTTTATTGAAAGGTTTTGGGGATTTTTTTTAATGGGTTCTTGTTTTTTTAAGTGGGTCTTGGATAGTTTCTTGAACCTTTCTTTCTTTGTTTATGCAAAAAAAAACTGATATTACTGATATTGATATCGCTGAGAGAGTGGTAAAAAACTGTTTTTTAAATCTATTCTCATCCCGATAGGGTATAAAATAAGCTTTGAAAATATAGGCTACTCCCGATAGGGTATAATGATAGTTATAAAGTGGGCATTTTTTCATGATTTCATAATTTTTGCCCATTTTTTATTGATAGTTATTTGCTTTGTGTTGAAAGTTTTACTATTTTTGCATCCGAAATTGCTTTGTGTCAAACTTACACCTTTTTACGGGGATTTAGTTTTTCAATCGTATTTATATCAGAATGGTGAAATTCAAAATATAACTATAAAATACCTAATAAATGATGAAAAAAAGAATTTTTTCTGCAGTCTTATTCTCTGCTGCAATGTTTGCTCCTGCAGTGTTGCAAGCTTCGGCTATGGCTGCCACGGCTTCTTCTGCAAAGTCTAAGGCTTCTGCATCTCGGAAAACCAAGGTTTTGGACAATGGTTATCCCTTTGCTCAGGTACCTTTCACCAGTGTGAAAATCGCTCAGAATACCTTTTGGGGTGCGCGTTTGAAGGCTGCCAGAGAGGTAACTGTGCCATTAGCTTTCAGCAAGTGTGAGAGCGAGCACCGCTACAAGAATTTTGAGATGGCTGCCTATACCTTGCAGCATCCGGGACATGCCGGTCTCGACACCAAGGAGTGGGACGTGAGCAAGTTTATGGGCTTCTCTTTTGATGATACCGATGTCTATAAGACCATTGAGGGAGCCAGCTATATCCTGCAGACCTATCCCGACAAGAAGATGAAGGCCTATATCGACAGTGTGCTCAATGTGGTGGGTGCTGCGCAGGAGCCTGACGGATATCTCTATACTGCTCGAACCATCAATCCGAAACATCCTCACGGTTGGTCGGGTGCTACCCGCTGGAGCAAGGTGGAAGTGCTGAGCCATGAGCTTTATAATCTCGGTCACATGGTGGATGCAGCCTGCGCCCATTATCAGGCTACGGGCAGCAGAAAATTCCTCGATATAGCCAAGCAATATGCCGACTGTGTGATCAGGGAGGTAGGTCCTCAAGCCGGTCAGCACAGGGTTGTGCCGGGTCATCAAATAGCCGAAATGGCACTTGCCCGCCTCTATACCCTTACGGGCGAAAAGAAGTATCTTGCCGAGGCTAAATACTTCCTCGATGCCCGCGGTACTACCTCTATCCACGATGCCTACAGCCAGAGCGACAAGCCTATCCTGAAGCAGAACGTGGCTTGGGGACATGCCGTGCGTGCCGGATATATGTATGCCGGAATCGCTGATGTGGCTGCCCTGACACGTGATTCGGATTATATCAAGACTATCGACCGCATCTGGAACAATATCGTTTCCAAGAAGTATTATCTCACGGGCGGTGTGGGTGCTCGTCATGGCGGAGAGGCTTTCGGTGCCGACTATGAGTTGCCTAACATGACTGCCTACAACGAGACTTGCGCTGCCATTGCTCAGGTGTATCTCAATGAGCGCATGTTCCTCCTGCATGGCGAGAGCAAATATATTGACTGTCTGGAGCGCACACTTTATAATGGTGTGATTTCGGGCATGAGCATGGATGGAGGTCGTTTCTTCTATCCAAATCCATTGTCGAGCGATGGCAAATACAAGTTTAATGCTGACGGTACCACCACCCGCCAGCATTGGTTTGGCTGCGCCTGCTGTCCGAGCAATCTGAGCCGTTTCATCCCTTCATTGCCGGGTTATCTCTATGGCGTGAAGGACAAGGATATCTATGTGAATCTCTTCGCTGGAAACACTTCTTCTATCCAGGTGATGGGCAAGGAAGTGGTGCTGGAGGAGACTACTGAGTATCCTTGGAATGGTGATATCAAGATTTTGGTAAAGAAGAGTGGTGTGAAGGGTGCCAATCTGCTGGTGCGCATTCCTGGATGGGTTCGCAATCAGGTGGTTCCGAGCGACCTTTATAAGTATAGTGATGCCGAGCAACCTGCTTATAGCGTGAGCGTGAACGGTAAGGCTGTGGAGGGTGATCTGGCTGCCAACAAGGGGTATCTGCCTGTGAAGAATATCAAGAAGGGTGATGTAATCCGCATTCATTTTGATATGCCTGTACGCACGGTTGTGGCTAACGGAAAAGTGGTTGACGACAGAGGTAAGGTGGCAGTAGAGCGTGGTCCATTAGTGTATTGCGCAGAGGCTGTGGATAATGATGGCGCTCCTGTACTTCGCAGCGTTGTATCCAAGAATCCAGCTTTTGCTGTGATAGATGGTTATAGCATTTCAAATACAGAGACTAAGGGTGCTCCTGCGTTCTCAGTGAAGGCTATCCAGACCGATGCTCAGGTGCTCAGTCAGGCTGCTGATGGCAAGGTTTCTGTGAAGAATCAGAAACTCACATTGATTCCTTATTATGCTTGGAATCATAGAGGAGCTAATCAGATGAATGTCTGGTTCTATCAGGATTTGCAGGTTTTGGAGAAGTAGGTCTCATCGATTCATTTTTTATTCATCGGATGACACGGAATTTATTCGGAGGTTCCTGCTGGGGCGGATTACTCACGGATTTTCGCGGAAGCGACCTGTTCGGTCGTTGCAGATACCCCCTGAGATCGGACAAAGCGATTCACCAGAGATCCCATAAAAAATCTGTGAAAATCTGTGGAATCTGTGGGACATAAAACTCCCACGAAGAAAAATCTGCGTCATCTGCGAAATCTGCGTGACAAAACAATAGCAGCTCCTTTTGGGCGCCAGCCTTTGGCCAGCGGCCAAATATCTGCGAAAATCTGTGAGTAATCCGAAGAGCAAGAATGTTCCGATAACTCCGCGTAATCCGATGAAGACAAATCGATGAAGAAAAACTTTGATAAAATAAAAAAGAGGATGTGTCATGAATTTCTGACACACCCTCTTTTTGTTTTCAGCCTTTGTCGCCTTAGTTTTCAGCCTTAGTCGGCAGCAATCTTTAGATTTTTACACGCTGCACGAGGTAATTCCCAAAGTCTGCATTCTCGTGGGTGAGAACACGATAGTGGGCAGGTTGACCTCCTCTCGTGTTACGCTGACGAAGCTCGTCACCTCCATCATGGCGGCGAGCGATCAAGGCGAGGCGGTCTGGATCACCATCGTCTGAATCTTATTGTTTACTTCACTAAAATCTTCTTGACGGCACCATTGCTCATCTTAACGATGTTGATGCCCTTGGTCAGCTGGGCTTTGCGGGTACCGTTGGCGCTATAGATAGAAGTAATTTCTGCATTCTCGAGATTGTCGGAGGTATTGCTGATACCGTTAGTGATGTCCTCAATCGCTTTCTTGACAGCTGCAATCGTTGTCTTGAGCATATTGATGTCAGCATTGGAGGTATTGAAAGTACCTTTGGCAGTCTCCTGCAATGCAGTTTTGATAGCGCCCAGAACGTTTTCCTGGTCGTTCAGCTTCTCGTTCTTGAGCAGGCTTGCAGCCTCAGTGAAGAGGGAAGTATATTCTGTATAGACATCCTTCTGGTCGGTAGAAATGAAATACCAGTCGTTGTCTATAGAAGGCTCCAGACTTGCCACGTATCTGTCGCCGCTGACGCTGAAGTAGGCAGTTTGTGGGCCGTTTAATGTAATTTTTTTATATTTTGTGAGTTTATAGCTATTCTTTGTAGAATCTTCTACGATGGTAAAAACTGTTGCAGTTCTCTTGTCGTTAGAAGAAACCTCTGCATGCCACTGGTGGACAGGAAATATATAGATATATCCCAAGAACAGGTGATCTTTTGTCTCGTTATCGCAAGTGAAACAACGGGTTTTATCGCCATTAATCGTCCAGACGTCTGCATCCTTGATATTTTTCACGGTAGCAGTCTTACCGGTGATAAAAGTCTCAGTAGCCACGTTGTAGATGTAAGCCTTCTGACCATTACCAACGAGTTTTACAGGTTGGAGCCAAGAGCTTTCAGCAGCAGGAGCGAAAGTTTCATTCTCGTTGCTACCATTTTCATTGCCTTCAACAGTACCGCTTTCTGTGTTACCTGAAACATTCTGCGCAAGAGCAGTTGTGCCTACTGCCAGAAGGACAGCGAGCATCATACCTTTGGCCATATTAGCCAGTGTGTAAATTTTCTTCATTTTTACTTGTTTGATTATTTATTATATTGAATACAATTTTTACCTGTACATTGAATACAATTCTTACCTGAATATGGGATATAATTCTTTCCTGAATATGGGATGCAAACCCCTTGATATGGACTATAAATCTCTGTTTACTAAGAACTTAAAGATCGTGTTATTTACTTACAGTCTGCAAATACGAAAAATACTCCCAGAGTAAATCTCCGGGAGTACTATTCACACAAAAAAAACTATCTCACGATAGCGGTATACCGAAAATATCAATATACAAAATGCTTTTTTTAAAACTTTATGCTTATTAAAGAGAAATATCTTACAAATCCCAGCCCACTGCACTGGCACCAAGTACCGCAGCAGAGCTGCCATCGAGAGTAGAGATCAAGAACTTAGCCTTGCCCCTAAAAATCTTCAATACAGTCTTGTCGTAAGATTCCTTGAGAGGCTTCATCAGGAGGTCACCAGCCTTGGTAAGACCACCGAAGAATACGAATGCCTCAGGAGAACTGAACGCAGCGAAATCAGCGCAAGCCTCACCCAGCATCTTGCCAGTGAAATCATATACTCGCTTAGCCAAAGCATCACCCTTACCAGCAGCTACGCTGACATCATAAGAAGTAATATCTTCTGGCTTCATATCGCGAAGTAAAGATGGCTCATCACTCTTCTCGAGGAACTCACGGGCTGTGCGAGCCACACCAGTAGCAGAGCAGTAAGCCTCCAAGCATCCCTTACGGCCGCAACCGCAGAGACGACCTTCCTCGCCGCGAACCATGACGACATGACCCAACTCGCCTGCGAAACCATCGCAGCCATAGACCATCTTGCCATCGATCACAATACCGGAACCAACACCCGTACCGAGTGTCACGTCGATGAAATTCTTCATACCACGAGCCGCACCATAGGTCATCTCGCCCAATGCAGCAGCGTTGGCATCATTGGTAAGAGCCACTGGCAGACCACCCAGCGCATCGCTGAAGAGCTTAGCCAAAGGCACTACACCATCGTGAGCCCAAGCCAAGTTAGGAGCGAACTCGATAGTTCCGCTATAGTAATTGCCGTTAGGAGCACCGATACCCATCGCCTTGATCTTGTCGATACCACCCACGGTATCGATGATAGGCTGGAGAGCCTCCACGGCAGCTTTTACATAGTCATTAACATCATCATAACCACCTGTCTTGATAGCAGTTGTAGCTTTTATTTCGCCACGAGCATCTACGATGCCGAATACGGAATTGGTACCTCCCAGGTCCAAACCTATTACATATGGCTTAAGTGCATTCTCTGTCATGTTTTTCTATTTATTTAGTTAGAATTATGGTGCAAAGATATAAAAAAGTTTGTAACAAACAAAGTTTTACACGAAAAAATTACAAGATATGGCCTTTTTTTTGTAACTTTGCGCCTTGTTATGAATTTAGTGTTTCCGATTCAGATAAATATACTTGATTTCATATTCAAGGGAATTATCATAGGTGTGATCGCCTCAGCCCCGATGGGTCCTGTTGGCATCTTGTGTATCCAGCGCACTTTGAACAAGGGTCGCTGGTTTGGTTTCGTGACGGGTGTCGGTGCCGCTTTCAGCGATATCGTGTATGCTCTCTTCACGGGTTTGGGAATGAGTTTCGTGATGGACATTGTCAATAATGCCCAAAACAAGTTCTATCTACAGATTTTCGGAGGCCTTCTGCTCCTGGTGTTCGGCGTATATTGCTTCAAGAGCAATCCTACGAAGAACATGCATCAGAGCAGCAAGAAGCAGGGCACGCTCTGGCACAATGCCATCACCGCCTTCTTCGTCACGCTCTCCAATCCGCTCATCGTGTTCCTCTTTATGGCCACCTTTGCCCAGTTTGCCTTCGTAGTGCCGGATATGCCGCTGGAGATGAGCGTGGGCTATCTGAGCATCATGTTCGGAGCGCTGCTGTGGTGGTTCGGTCTCACATGGCTCATCGATAAGATCAGGGGCAAGTTTGATACCAACGGCATCCTTATTATTAATAAGGTAATAGGAAGTATCGTGATCATCTTCTCGCTCATCGCACTCGTCGGAACCGTGTTTAATCTCTATCATCTCCCGGAATTCTAAGGGAGTATGTATAATTTCTAATTTGAAATATAGCATTTCTGATTTGAAATATAGCATTTCTAATTTCTAATTTCTAATTAAAAAAGATGTTTGTAGCTCAGGAATTAAAGAAGAAAAGTATAGCAGAATACCTCCTGTATATGTGGCAGGTGGAGGATATCATCCGTGCCTGCGGCTGTTCGCTCCCGGTTATCAAGAAGCACTATATCGAAAATTTTGATTTCACTCCGGAACAGAAGGAGGAGGAAATCGACTGGTTTGGCAATCTCATCCGCATGATGAATGAGGAGGGAAAGCGCGAATCGGGACATCTCAATATCAACAAGGTGCTGCTCCAGGATGTGATCGACCTGCACGGCATGCTGCTGCAGAGCACCAAGTTCCCTATCTATAATGGCGAATATTACAAGGTGCTGCCATTCATCGTGGAATTGCGCAACAGGGGCGACAAGGACGTCAACGAGATAGAAACCTGTCTGGATGCCCTCTACGGAGTGATGCTGCTCCGACTGCAGAAGAAGCCGATTACCCCGGAAACAGAGCGTGCCATCAAGGAGATAACTACCTTCGTGGGACTGCTCAGCGACTATTATATCAAGGATCGCACCGAGGGATTGAAATTTGACGACGACGACATGTAGTTGTACATTATTATATACACATTTTAAAATCATATAAATCATAGATGAAAGAAATAGAAAGAAGAAGAACGTTTGCCATTATCTCTCACCCGGATGCTGGTAAGACAACATTGACCGAGAAATTCTTGCTTTTCGGTGGACAGATACAGGTGGCTGGTGCCGTAAAGAACAATAAGATACGCAAGTCTGCCACTTCCGACTGGATGGACATCGAGAAGCAGCGTGGTATCTCTGTATCTACTTCTGTGATGGAGTTTGATTATCTCCCAGACGGACAGTCTGGCGAACCATATAAGGTGAACATCCTCGATACTCCGGGTCACCAGGACTTCTGCGAGGATACCTACCGCACACTTACTGCCGTGGATTCTGCCATCATCGTGGTGGATTCTGCCAAGGGTGTGGAGGCGCAGACCCGCAAGCTGATGGAGGTGTGCCGTATGCGCAATACGCCGGTTATCATCTTCATCAACAAGATGGACCGCGAGGGTCGTGATCCGTTCGACGTGCTCGATGAGCTGGAGGAGGAACTCAAGATTTCCGTTCGTCCGCTCTCATGGCCTATCGGACAGGGCGCCCGATTCAAGGGTGTGTATAATATCTACGAGCACCAGCTCAACCTCTTTACGCCTAACAAGCAGCGCGTAACCGAAAAGGTGGAGGTGGATGTGCAGTCTGAGGAGCTCGACCAGCGAGTAGGTGAGCGCGAGGCTGCCCAGTTGCGCGAGGAACTGGAACTGGTGGATGGCGTTTATCCTGAGTTTGACGTCGAGACCTATCGCTCTGCCGAGGTGGCTCCTGTGTTCTTCGGTTCTGCATTGAACAACTTCGGTGTGCAGGAACTCTTAGACTGTTTCGTTCAGATAGCTCCATCTCCAAGACCTACCAAGGCAGAGGAGCGCATGGTGGAGCCTGAGGAGCCTAAGTTTACGGGTTTCATCTTCAAGATTACTGCCAATATCGACCCTAACCACCGTTCCTGCATCGCATTCTGCAAAATCTGTTCGGGCAAGTTTGTGCGCAATCAGCCTTACTATCACGTGCGCCTCGACAAGACCGTGCGTTTCTCTTCGCCAACCCAGTTTATGGCGCAGCGCAAGAGTACCATCGACGAGGCTTATCCAGGCGATATCGTAGGTTTGCCAGACAATGGCATCTTCAAGATTGGTGATACGCTGACCGAGGGTGAGAAGATTCACTTCCGCGGTTTGCCATCCTTCTCTCCACTGCTCTTCAAGTATATCGAGAATGATGATCCGATGAAGAGCAAGCAGTTCCAAAAGGGATTGGAGCAGCTGATGAACGAGGGTGTGGCACAGTTGTTTGTCAACCAGTTTAATGGTCGCCGCATTGTGGGAACCGTGGGTCAGCTTCAGTTTGAGGTGATCCAGTATCGTCTGGAGAACGAGTATAATGCCAAGTGCCGTTGGGAGCCAGTTCACTTGCATAAGGCATGCTGGATAGAGGCCGACGACGAGAAGGAATTAGAGAGTTTCAAGAAGCGCAAGTACCAGTACATGGCGAAGGATATCGAGGGCAGGGATGTGTTCCTGGCCGATTCTGGCTATGTATTGAGCATGGCGCAGCAGGACTTCGAGCATATCAAGTTCCACTTTACTTCGGAATTCTAATAATATAAAAGGATAACTTTTTAAAGAAATAATAAGAGATGATAGATGAAATGGCAGAAAAACCGGGCGCAATAGCCAAAATGGTAGCGTGGCAGAAGGAGCATATCTCCGACCGCCAGATGACGCTTATCCTGGCTTTTGTCATCGGTCTGCTTGCCTCCGTTGCCGGATTTTTCCTGCATAGTATCGTGCACGAGATACAGATGTTGCTCACTTCGGGTTTTGAGAAAAGCACCTACAATCTGCTTTTCCTCTTGTTCCCTATTGTGGGCATCTATCTTACCTCGCTCTTTATCAAGTATGTGGTGCGAGACAATATCTCTCATGGTATCACGAGAGTGCTCTATGCGATTTCTACCAAGCAGTCGAAACTGAAGGGGCACAACTGCTGGTCGTCGGTAGTAGCTTCTGGTATCACCATTGGATTCGGTGGATCAGTAGGAGCCGAGGCGCCGATTGTGCTCACGGGTTCTGCCATCGGAAGTAATCTGGGACAGATATTCCGCATGGACAAGAAAACGATGATACTGCTCGTAGGATGCGGTGCGAGTGCCGCCATTGCTGGTATCTTCAAAGCCCCAATCGCAGGTCTCGTCTTTACCCTTGAGGTGCTGATGGTAGATCTCTCGATGGCCTCTTTGCTGCCTATCCTCATCTCCTGTGTTACGGCCACCTGTTTCAGTTATATCCTGATGGGCGAGCAGTCACTCTTCGATTTCACGCTCACCAATCCGTGGGAGCTCGACCGTGTGCCGGCGTGCATCCTGCTGGGCGTATTCTGCGGTTTCGTGAGTCTCTACTTCATGAGAGCCATGTCGGCCTGCGAGGGATTCTTCGCCCAGTTGAAGCAGTATCCGTATGTCAAACTGCTCTTCGGAGGCATCATTCTGAGCAGTCTCATCTTCCTCTTCCCATCGCTCTATGGCGAAGGATATTCTGCAGTCAACATCCTGCTGAAGGGTAAAACAGAGGCCGACTGGGACATGGTGATGAGCAATTCGCTCTTCTATGGTCACAGTCAGTTGCTCGTGCTATATATCGGACTGGTAACCTTCACCAAGGTGTTTGCCACCTCAGCAACCAATGGTTCAGGCGGTTGTGGTGGAACCTTTGCTCCATCGCTTTTCATCGGCGGTTTTGCAGGCTTCTTCTTTGCCCGCATCTGGAACATCTACAAGTTAGGCGTTTATATTCCGGAGCAGAACTTTACGCTGATGGGCATGGCAGGCGTGATGACGGGCGTGATGCATGCACCGCTGACGGGCATCTTCCTGATAGCCGAACTGACAGGCGGTTACCTGCTCTTCATCCCACTGATGATCGTGTGCATCTGCTCGCTGCTTACCATCAGCATCTTCGAGAGCCACAGTATCTATGCGCTCCGACTGGCAAGGGAAGGCAAGTTGCTTACCCACCATATTGACAAGGCAGCCCTCACGCTGATGGGTATGCAGAGCGTGGTGGAGAAGGACTATCATCCGGTAAGTCCCGACCTGCCGATGGGTAAGTTGGTGTCAGAAATCAGTCGCAGCAACAACAATTTCCTTCCGGTAGTCAATCAGGCTGGCGTCTTGCTGGGCATCATCGATATCACCCGCATCCGTCACATCATCTTCCGTTCGGAACTCTACACGCGCTTCAAGGTAAAGCAGCTGATGCTCCAGCCTTCAGCCGTGCTCAGCGATCACGAACCGATGCAGGAAGTGATGAAGAAATTTGACGAGACCGATGCCGCGCAGTTGCCAGTAGTGGATGTGAACGGCGTGCTGAAGGGATATATCAGCCGTACCCGCCTTTATTCGACTTATCGCCAGATTGTGGCGGATATGTCGGCGGAGTAAAAGGTTGCTTTCAGAATGAGATAGTCTTCAGAAAATCAGAAAGTCTTCTGAAAAGAGACAATCTTTAGATAAGGAGAAGGTCTTCAGAAAGAGATAGTCTTCAGATAAGGAGATCGTCTTCGGAAATGAGAAGGTTTTCAGAAAGAGGCAGTCTTCAGGGGGCAGTCTTTTGAGAGTTTTGTCCTTCGGCAAAGCGCTCCGATATTTGTAAACTTGCATTTTTTTAAAACAATAGGAAAATGGAGAAAAAAGATTTAAGAATCGTATTTATGGGAACCCCGGAGTTTGCGGTGGAATCCCTCAAGAGCCTTGTAGAAGGCGGATATAATGTGGTGGCTGTAGTAACCCAGCCCGACAAACCGGTGGGTCGTCATCAGGACACGCTCCAGCCTTCGCAGGTCAAGCAATATGCCCTGTCGAAGGGCTTGCCAGTATTGCAGCCGGTGAAGATGAAGGATCCGGAATTTGTAGAGCAGTTGCGCAGTTATCAGGCCGACCTGCAGGTGGTGGTAGCTTTCCGAATGCTGCCAGAAGTAGTATGGGATATGCCTCGCTTCGGCACCTTCAATGTGCATGCAGCCCTTCTTCCTCAGTACCGCGGTGCTGCCCCTATCAACTGGGCTGTCATCAATGGTGAGACGGAGACTGGCGTCACCACTTTCTTCCTCGACCACGATATCGATACCGGACGCATCATCATGCAGAAGCCATTCGCCATCCCCGACGATGCTGATGTAGAGTATGTTTATGACGGACTGATGCACTTAGGCGCTGAGATAGCCGTAGAGACCATCGACCGACTGATAGCATCCGATGGAAATATCGACTCAATGCCGCAGGATGAGATGATCACGACAGACACCGTGCTTCATTCTGCTCCGAAAATCTTCAAGGATACCTGCCGTATCGATTTCAATCAGCCAGCCAAGAAGGTGTATGACTTCATTCGCGGTCTTTCGCCATATCCTGGCGCCTGGACCGAGATTCAGAAGGAAGGCGGTAAGGCACAGGTGCTGAAAGTATTCAAGACTTCCAAAACAGGAAAGGCAGTTGCAGGTTCTTCTGCAAACGCAGCAGCAGTAGAGAATGTCGCTTCTTCAGAGAATGCCGCTTCTTCTGTAGTAGGAACCTTGAGAGTAGAAGGCAAGAGCCTGCAAATAGCCTGTGCAGACGAATGGCTTCAGCTCGACACAATACAGATTAGTGGCAAAAAGAGAATGGAAGCCCGTGATTTCCTCAACGGAATGAGAGATATCGAGCAGTACAGAAGTATTTAATAATAAAGGAGAATAAAAAATGACTCAACAGGAAGATATTAAGAATGCAATAGAATGCATGCGCAAGGGTGGAGTGATTCTCTATCCTACAGATACCGTTTGGGGTATCGGTTGTGACGCTACTAACCCAGAGGCAGTGGCAAAGGTTTACAAAATAAAGCAGCGCGACGACAGTAAGGCGCTTATTTGTCTGGTGGATAGTGCAGACCGTATGGCGCGTTATTTCCGCAATGTGCCTCAGGTGGCTTGGGATTTTATCGATGTAGCCATGCCTGTGAAGCCAACTACCATCATCCTCGATGATGCTACGGGTGTAGCCAACAATCTGGTGGCAGAGGATGGCAGTCTTGCCATGCGAGTAACTTTCGAGTCTTTCAGCAAGGAACTCTGTTATCGCTTCCAGAAGCCTATTGTGAGCACCAGTGCCAATGTGAGTGGTGAGCCTGCAGCGCAGAACTATCGTGATATCGACCCGACATTGCTGGAGCAAGTAGATTATGTTTGCTGGACCCGTCGCCAGGAGCATAAGCCTCACACACCATCCAGCATCGTGAAGATAGCCAAGAATGGAGAGGTGACGATTATCCGATAAAGTTAATCTTCAAAGAAACGAAAAAGAGGATGTGTTATGAACTTATGACACACCCTCTCTTTTCTATTAAATATTTATTTTTTCGGGAATCCCTTTACTTTCGGTTTCCCTTTTCGTTTTCGTTCTGTAAATCCTGCTTTTCCGAAGAATCCTCATTTTCCAGATATTCTTCTTCCGTTATCTCTTCTTCCCATATATCATCTTCTTCCGTTATCTCTTTTTCCAATATGTCCTCTTCATTCGTCACTTCTTCGTCCAACATTTCTCCTTCATCTTCCTCCTCCTTCTCCTTCTTTCCGAAGTCAGGATCTATTTTGAGGTAGACGGTAACCAGGAAGGTGATTAGGCAGCATGCCATCACGACGATGAAGAAATGGCGGTATCCCAAGATGTCTTTCAGATAACCCGAAACCATGCCCGGAAGCATCAGGCCGAGATAGGAAATGCCGGTACAGATGGAGTAGTGAGAGGTCTTGAACTTGCCCTGACTGTAGAATAGCATGTAGAGCGTAAGCACCGTGAAGCCTAACCCATAACCGAACTGCTCTACGAACAGGCAGGAGGACACCATCACGATATCAGAATTGAGCGAATAGCTAAGATAGATATAGACGGCATCCGGCAGGGTGATGGCGCAAACCATTGGCCACAGCCACTTCTTCATACCGTCGCGGCTCACTAAGATACCTCCGATGATGCCACCCAGAAGGAGACCGATGAGACCTACCGTACCATTGGCAAGTCCGTATTCCTGTGGCGACATGCCCAGACCACCCTGCGAGTTAGGGCGAAGAATGAAAGTCTTGGTCATTGTATTGAGCAAAGCCTCCGGGAAGCGGTAGAACAGCAGGAAGAGCATCACGATGACCGTCTCTCTCTCTCCGAATTTCGTAAAGAAAGTGCGGAACATATTCTTCAGTTCGTGAGTCACTTCGCCCACTGTTCTCTCCGTCTGCACATCCTCTTTCGGCGTAGGCATCAGGCGGCTATGGTAGAGCCACAGACCGATGAAGATGCCAGCTAATCCGTAGAAAATCAGTGCCCACGAGAAACTTATCTGATTGCGGAACATCACCTGCAGTACACCAGCCAGCATCACTAAGAAACCATTCACAAAGATGATGGCGAGGCGGTAGAAGGTGTTGCGCAGACCCACAAACTTCGTCTGGTTGTGCTCATCCAGTTCTATCATATAGAAGCCGTCGGCAGAGATGTCGTGGGTGGCGCTGCAGAAGGCGATGAGGAAGAAGAAGCACATGGTGGCCTGAAACCAGAAAGCCGTAGGCAGCGAGAACGCAATGCCTGCCAGTGCAGCTCCGATGAGCGCCTGCATCGTAAGTACCCACCAGCGCTTCGTTTTCAGCAGGTCGATGAACGGGCTCCACAAGGGTTTGATTACCCAGGGAAGCGCCAGCCATCCTGTATAGAGACCCACTTCGGCATCCGTGAGTCCCAACTGCATATACATCACTACAGAGAGAGTTGTCACGATCACGTTGGGCAGTCCCTCTGCAAAATATAGGGTAGGGATCCATGCCCATGGATTCCTGCTATTCTTCTTTGTTACCATTTTATCCATTAGATATTACTTATCTTTTGTCCATTAGATATCGTCCTGTTTCTTAGACATCGCTTGTCTATCAGAAATTAGACCTTACTCGTTGATCAGAAAGGACTCTATCCTTAGAACTTACTTGTAGATTTTCTTGATTTCTGCTCCCTGATAGTATCTCAGCAGGATATCATCGTAGGAGTATCCTTCGTTGCCCATCACGGCAGCACCTATCTGACAGAGACCCACTCCGTGTCCCCATCCGGCTCCGATCAGTTCGAAGCGCTGAGGAACCTGGTTCTCGTCCAGATCAAACTTATCTACCACGAAAGCCGAACTGTAGAGATGGCTGTCGCTCAAGGCTCTGCGTATCTCCAGCTCCTTGCCGATGGTGAAAGTCTTTTCGGTACCGATAATCTGTAGTTTGCTGATGCGTCCGCTCGTACCGCGTTCCACAGCCTTCATGTCGAGGATGCAGCCGAAGTTCATCTTCAGTTTTTCTTCGAGCAGCTGCTGCAGTTTCTCCTGAGTCAGCGTCACCTTCCAGCGATAGAAATCAGCAGTCTCCTGGTCATAGTCGTTTAATACTTCCGAGAGCACTTTTCTGTCTGTAGTATTGCAGAAAGCAGGAGGGTTGGAGCGAATCCAGCGGTCAGCCTCTTCCTCCTGAGTCAAGTCAGGAAGTCTGTATTCAGAATCCATCAGAGCCTTTGAACCCTTCAAGTTCTCAGTATCTCCATCCTTCAGTCCCTCTGTATTTCTTGCGTCCTTCAATCCCTCTGCATTCATAGAACTCTTCAGTCCTTCCGGCTTGATTCCCAAAGCAATATCCCTCACTGCAGAGAGATAGCTCTTAGGCGTGTTCTCCCAGCAATACTGGAATTCCTCAGTGATACCGCCGCAACACTTAGAGAACCGGGCATCGCAGATTTCCTCGCCATCCATCAGAATCTGTCCCTTGGTCTGGCGGATAGCTTCTGCCACATGCGGAGAAGTCTCCTTGGTGATGCCCTGGTAGCGCTGGCAGTGGTCGTCGGCGCAGACATCAAAGATGGTGTGGTCTTCGCGGTCGTACCAGCGGATGAGCATGTCGTCTTTCTTGACAAAAGAGAAGAAATTGTTGCCGCTCTTAGCCACGTCTCTGCGCTTTTTCATCTGTGCCAGGAGCCATGAACGGGAGATCACGGCATGTGCCTTGAGGAGTTCAAGACTGGAGGTGGCACTCATCTCGCTGGATATCACGCTCTCCAGATACTTCTCTACAGGAAGCTCGTTGATGGCGCAGATCTTGTCTGATTCTACCACAAAATGGAGCGTACCTAAGAAGGTCTGTGTTTCCTTGCGTTCCCAGTGGAAGTTGACGCCGATAGTGACATCGCTCAGTGAGAAGGAAGCATCGCAACTCTGTGGATGGAAGGTAAGCGAACTGTACTGATTGCCGTTCCAGAGTACACCTCCCTCGGAGAATTCCACTTCCTGTTCGCCCGTAACCACCTCGCCCTTGGCAAGGTAAGGCTTGTTGAGCGAGAAGTGAATCTTCTGACCGCTCACGATACCCACAGAGACATCCGGCTGCTTACCATTATTATATAAGGTGGAAGTAGTGATGGTGCTTTCCTCAGCCTCCTTGGCAGCCTTCAGCTTATGGATGATGCTTTCCATCTTCTCGCTGGAAATGCCGCATTCCTTCAGGATAGCCTCAGCCTTCTCCTCGGTGAGCTTGCGGAAATCCTCTTCGCGTGGCGTGATGATGAGACCCGACATATCGAGGGCTCCAGGAGAAACCATGATTTGGGCATCGCCCTCGGCAAAGTAGGCTTCCGGGCGGTGCTTCTCTCTTGGAATCACGATACTGATAGTTTCATCACCCTTGCGCCAGGCCACGATATTCATCATCGGCTCAGTCTCGTCGCCGCGCTGAGGCATCGCACTGTAGAGGCGCTTGAAGAGCATCTCGTCGCTTTCCTCGCTCTTGGAGATGATCACGAAGGCTGGAACGGTATAGTCGCGGATGGCTGCTATCTTCTCCTCGTCGTTCAGGCAGATGATATCTGTCAGGTTGCGTGAGAGGCGCTGCCAGTTGTTCTGCAGTGGAAGTATGCCGCTGGTTCCTGCCTGGAAATGCAGATGGTCTGGAGCCGAGGCACCGCACTTCGGACCGTTGTAGAATACCATCAGCTCGCTGTGCAGACTCAGGAATCGGTGCATCTCGCCATAGTTCTTGAAGATGGCCTGCGGTTGATGCTTGCGTGCCGGAATCGTGAAATGTACCGGAAGGATAGGGAACGGATTGACCAGCAGGTAGAAACGTTCGTCTATCTGCTTGGACATCTGTACCTTCGGACGGTTCTTCTCGCAGAGAAAGCATGGGCGCTCATCGAGGGTCTTCTTGTCTATCTTGGCACCTGTGCTCACGATGCGGGCAGGGTTCCATTGCAGTTTGAGAAGGTCGGAGAGAGTCTGACTCTCCACGTGCTTCAGGTTGCGGTAGCGATGGCGGGCATCCTCCCATCTCTCCAACTGGCGGTTGAAGAAGCGTGAGATACTGCTGTCTTCCATAATGTCGGCCTTGCCCTGCAGCATCTGCTGGCGTGCCTTCAGTTCCATCGTGCGCAGACGGTCTTTATAGAGATTGTTGGCATTCACCTTTTCGATACTCAGAGCGGCATCACTGTTGCCTCCCCAGCGGCGGCAGAGGTACAGTTCATCATAGATTCTTCCGATTCTGTATCGGCGAGAGAAGGCAAGTCCTAAGGCATAGTCTTCGCCATAAGACGTGTTAGGGAACTGTATCTGTCTGACGAGCGGTGTGAAGAATGCTCTCGGAGCACCCAATCCGTTGATGCGCAGTGCGTTGTTGCAACCGTTTTCTTCGGTCCATTCCTTATGGTCTATCAGTCCTGGAGGCAGGGTGTTGAGGTCGAAGTCGCACATGCGGTACGAGCCGATCATCATCGCTACCTTCTGGTTGTGAAAGGCATCTACGATTTTCTGGAGAGTCTTCGGAGATGAATAGAGGTCGTCGCTGTCCAACTGGACTGCAAACTTGCCGCAGTACTCGCTATTGATGGCTACATTCCAGCAGCCACCGATGCCGAGATCGTTTCTCACAGGCACAATCTGTACGAGACGTCCCGCCTGCTTGTCGTTTCTGGCTTCCATCTCGCGAGCGATTTCATCAAGAATCTCGCCAGTGCGGTCGGTAGAATGATTGTTGACCACGATGACGTTGAACTTGAAATTGGCTTTCTGGCTCAGCGCACTCTTCACGGCATCCGCGATGGTCTTCTCTCTGTTGAAAACTGGGATGATCACAGAAGCCTCGTAGAAGAATTCCTGTTCGCCGAAATCCGGCTGGCGATAAAAACTGGTATCGATGAGGGCTCCCACCTTGTTGAGATGCTGTGTGCAAGCCTTTTCCATCTCTATCTGCACCTCTCTGTTGCGAGGGTTCACATAGTCGAATTGCTTCTCGCCGCTCTTTCGGTTGTCGAGTTCATCTTCTGTATAGAGGAATTCATTGAGATGGAAGATCTCTCCCACGCGGCTCAGGTAGAGACGGAGGTCGTAGAGACCCGCATATTGATAGTCAGCTCTGTCCTGCTGGGCGATGAAGTCGTGGAGGGCTTGCGCCTTGATGAACCAGAGACTTCCGAAATCGAAGTCGTCGCGAAGGCTACCAGACTGGTAATCAATAACCGGATGCTTGATCAGCTTGCCGGTTTCCTCCTCTTTCTCTCCAACTTTAGCAATCTCTTTATCTTCTTTGATCAAGGAATAATAGTCGGAGTAAACCATGACGGCTCCCGTGTCGTCAGCTGTGCGTAGGAATCGTTCCAGGGCATAGAGTCCCCATCTGATCGGAGTCGTCTTTGTGCAGATCATCACATAATCGGCATCGGTGTTTTCAGCAATGCTTTCTACCGTGTTGCTGCTTTCCAATCGGTCAATGACTACGAAGGTGCATCCATCAGGCACTTGGTGATGGGCTGCAAAATCAGCGCTCACCAGGAGATTGATATGCTGAACCGTCTTGTTGTCATGAAGTTCCTGAAGTGCGCTTTGGGCTACTTCAATGTCTTCACAAGGTAAGAAAAGGTCTATTTTTTCTCTCATTTTTTTGTGTTATGTTTTTGCGTTTCGGCTCCCTTTCCGGAGGTCAAAACGGTATTTTTTATCTATATTTTAGCTTATTATATTAAAATATGTGGCAAAGATAACAATTTTTCGCCAAAAAATACTATCTTTGCACTATGAATGATGAAAAAAAATATCTTTTGGGGCTTACCCTTGCTGAATTGAAGCAAGTGGCTAAGGACTTGGGTATGCCTGCCTTCACGGGTGGGCAGATGGCTAAATGGCTCTATGAACAGCATGTGAAGAGCATCGATGAGATGACTAATATCTCGAAAGCTAACCGTGCCAAGTTGGCCGCAGAATATGAGATAGGATGTGCCGGATATACCGATGCACAGCATTCCGTAGATGGTACCATCAAGTATCTGTTCCCTACGCGCAGCGGAAAGTTTGTAGAGACGGTCTATATCCCCGACAAAGACCGTGCCACGCTCTGTGTCTCATCACAGGTGGGATGCAAGATGAACTGCCTCTTCTGTCAGACTGGTAAGCAGGGGTTTGAAGGAAGTTTGCCTGCTGGCGATATCCTCAATCAGATCTACTCCCTGCCAGAGGTGGACAAACTTACCAATATCGTGTTTATGGGACAGGGCGAGCCGATGGACAATCTGGATAATGTGTTGCGTGCCACGGAAATCCTGACCGCTGACTATGGTTGGGCATGGAGTCCGAAACGTATTACAGTAAGTTCGGTGGGCGTCAAAAACAAGTTGAAGCGATTCCTCGAAGAGAGCGAGTGCCATGTGGCTATCTCGATGCACGATCCGATACCTTCTGAGCGAGCAGAACTGATGCCTGCCGAGAAGGGTATGGGTATAGAACAGGTTGTGGAACTGCTCCGCAATTATGATTTCTCTCACCAGCGTCGCCTGTCTTTCGAATATATCGTGTTCAAGGGAGTGAACGACAGTATGCAGCACGCCAAGGCAATCATCAAGTTGGTGAAGGGCCTCGACTGCCGTTTCAATCTGATTCGTTTCCATCAGATTCCGGACATCCCATTGCAGGGCGTCAATGATGAGAAAATGGAACAGTTCCGTGATTATCTCACTTCTCACGGTGTCTTCACGACCATCCGTGCCAGTCGCGGACAGGATATCTATGCAGCTTGTGGCTTGCTCAGTACATCCAAGAAAATCGGAGAAATCAGAGAGCACGAGGATGAAGAACGCTCTTCGCGGTAAGACAATTTCCTGAGATGGAAATCTTTCCCTCTCGTTAGGACCCGGTTCTTCCTTGATTGAGAGTTCTTCTCTTCGACAGAAGCAGTCCCTTTTAATCCAAGGCGTTTCACTCGATCGAGAGACTTTCCTTAGAACAGAAAGGACTTTCCTCAACTGAAGGACTTTCCTTCGAAGAGATAAGTGAACAAAATGATGATAGAATAATGATGAATTGGAAATATCTGAGATTATTTCTTGCAATCTGCTTTGTATTCATGCTGGCTTGTTGCAAAGACGGAAAGAGCAATCGGCTTCCTGAAAGTATCGGTCAACCCTATGAGGTGGTGCTTGGAGGAGATACGAATCGCATCGTAACTGCTATCTTGCAGGAGAGTGTGCCAGATATGCCTCAGCCGGAACCCATGTTCAATATCATACAGGTGAGAAAAGGAAAACTGACAAGCCTGTATCAGACGGTAAGAAACCGGGTAGTCGTGGATGTGGATAAGAGAAATCGTGACTTTGAAGTGAAAATCAGCAAGGATGTCAATGCAGCTCCGCAAGTCATCATCCGTATCAAGGCGCAGACCGTAGAACAGTTGAAAAGCCGTCTGGATGGAATGAGACTCCGCCAAATACTGGACGAATCGGAACTGAAGCATCTGGCGTCTGTCATCCGGCAGAATGTAGAGAAGCAGAAAGAGGTAAAGCGCCTTTTCGGCATCGATATGAAGATTCCTGCTGACATGCAGTCAAGTAAGCGTGGTAAGGATTTCCTGTGGCTGTCAAATAATGCAAACTCGGGTATGCAGAGCCTCCTTATATTTAAGTTGAGAGATTTTTGGCGAGGGAATCCCTATCTCCCATCTGCTCTCGAACCGAAAGTTGACAGCGTACTACGTGTCAACGTGCCAGGTGAGGAGGATGGCATGTACATGCAACTTGCCTATATCAGGGAATATTTAAATGGATGCTGGGAAATGAAGGGGGATGCCATGGGTGGACCCTATGTGATGAAGCTGATGTCTGATGCCGACTTCACACAAGGGCGGAACGTCCTTGGAAAATATAATGCATTAGTCATCATTGGTTTCGTCTATGCGCCCGAAATGAAGAAAAGAAATTTAATCAAGCAGTTGGAAGCTGTGCTGACAACTATCAGGTAAAAATTTCGTAAGCTGCAGATGAAAACTTCGTAAGCTGCAGTTGAAAATATCGCAAGTTTCAGCTTATCACCATCGCAAGTTTCAGATAAATATCATAAAATTCAAATAAATACATCAAAATATAATATATGGACAATCAGAAAGTAAGGGTGGCTATCACCCACGGAGATACCAATGGTATCGGATATGAACTCATTTTTAAAACCTTTGCAGAGCCAGAAATGCTGGAACTCTGTACACCTATTATATATGGCTCGCCAAAAGTGGCAGCCTATTATCGCAAGGCAATGAACTTGCCTGGTCAGTTCTCTATCATTCAGCAGGCTGAGGATGTACAGGATGGAAGAATCAATCTTCTGGCTGCTGTAGATGACGAGGTGAAAGTGGATATGGGTATGCCTACGGCTGACTCAGGACTGGCTGCAGTAAAGGCGCTCGATCGTGCCATGACCGATTATCGTGCCGGTCTCTACGACGTGCTGGTTACCGGACCTGTCAACAATGCCAATGCGCAGATGGATAACTATCCTTTCCCTGGCCATAGAAATTATATTGAGACCTGTCTTGGTGAAGGTAAGAAGGGACTATCTATGCTGATTGGCGGTGATCTCCGTATCGCATCGGTCACAGAAAAGACACCTCTGAAAGATGTACCTGCAGCTATCAGTCTGGAGGCGATCGTAGAAAAAGTAACCCTGATGCAGCAGACTCTCAAGCGTGATTTCTATATCAGCAATCCACGTATCGCAGTACTTGCTTTGAATCCAAAGACCAATGAGGATAGCAGTTGCGGTACAGAAGAGCGCGAAATCATTATCCCTGCTATTGATGCATTGGCAGAGAAGGGCGTACAGGCGTTTGGTCCGTATGCTACAGATGAATTCTTCGGAAAAGGCTATTTCAGAGACTTCGACGGCGTGATGGCTATGTATCATGATCAGGCAACAACTCCTTTCCATTCACTATATACGGAAGACGGTGTAGTCTTCACTGCCGGCATGCCAATCATCCGTACTGCAGCAGATGTTACACCGGAGTTCTGTATCGCAGGAGTAGGAGAGGCTGATGAGACTTCTTTCCGCCATGCAGTCTATTTGGCTGTGGATGCTTATCACCATCGCAATGAGTATGATGAGGCTCGTGAAAATCCGCTTCCAAAGCTTTATCGCGAAAAACGTGATGAGAGCGAGAAAGTGCGTTTTTCTATCCCAAAGAAGCATTCTAATGCTCCTTTTAACCCAAAGCCTGAGGTGAAAAGTTAAAAAAATGACTATTTTATGCCATTTTTGCAGATTATTCAAAAAAAATGCGTAATTTTGTCAGCTAAATGGACACAAGTGAACTTCAGAAAGTAAAACAACGGTATAACATCGTGGGTAATAGCGATGGATTGAACCGTGCGCTCGATGTCGCCTTACAGGTGGCACCGACAGATCTTTCTGTGCTTATCATCGGTGAATCGGGTGTGGGTAAGGAAATCATTCCGCGTGTTATCCACGATCATTCACCACGCCGCCGTGAAAAGTATTTTGCTATCAACTGCGGTAGTATTCCTGAAGGTACTATCGATAGCGAACTCTTCGGTCATGAGAAAGGTTCCTTTACGGGAGCTATTGGAGAAAGTGAAGGATATTTCGGTATCGCCAACAAGGGAACCATTTTCCTCGATGAGGTGGGCGAACTGCCTATCCAGACACAAGCCAGATTGCTCCGTGTGCTGGAAACCGGTGAATATATCCGCGTAGGTGGACAGGAAGTGAGAAAGACTGATGTGAGAATAGTGGCAGCTACGAATGTCAACATGCGCAAAGCTATCAGTGAAGGTCGCTTCCGCGAAGATCTCTATTATCGTCTGAATACCATTCCTATCCAGATGCCGCCGCTTCGTGAAAGAGGTAATGATATCCTTCTGCTCTTCAGACTTTTTGCGATGCAAATGGCTGAAAAGTACAGGTTGCCTAAGATTTCGCTCTGCGAGGATGCAAAGGGCATCATGCTCAAATATAAGTGGCCGGGAAATGTAAGACAACTCAAGAATATCACAGAACAGATGTCTGTGCTCAGCCAGGAACGGGAAATCAGTGCTGAAATGCTCTTGCATTATATTCCGATGGATGAAGAGTCAACCCAGTTGGCTACGATTCCTTCCCAGACGGGCGGTGCTCATAGCTACGAGAGCGAGCGTGAACTTCTCTATAAGATTCTCTATGAGTTGAGAGGCAATGTGAGTGACCTCCGTCGTGATGTCAGTTCTCTGCGTAAGCAATTGGATGAAGCCCGCCAGCTCAATGGTGCCAGTGGATTTGCAAGTCCTAATGCTATTACTCCAGTAGAGACTGTAAGCGACTTCCCTGCGAGAATGGATAAGACACCAAGTATCCGTCCGGTCATTCCGCATCATGCGACAGAAGATGCCATCGTTGAGGAAATCAATGAACCGGAAACGCTGAATCTGAATGATTTGGGGCGCCAGATGCTTGAAAAGGCTTTGGAACGAAATAATGGAAATCGCAAAAAGGCTGCTCAGGAACTTGGTATTTCCGACCGCACGCTGTATCGCCGACTCAAGCAATATGGACTCAATGGCGATGAGGAAGAAGAAAAAGACAAAAATAAGTAAGACAATTGGAATATGAAGCGTTTTCGCAAACATATATATATAATAGGTGTCATCCTTACTATTGGCATTCTTGCTGCATGCTCCGTGAGCTATAAGTTCAATGGCGCAAGCATCGACTATACCAAGACCAAGACCATTCAGATAGCTGAATTCCCTATTAGAAGTACCTATGTATGGGGACCGATGGGACCGATGTTCAACAATGCCTTGAAGGATGAATTTGCTAATCATACCCGCTTGCAACAGGTCAAGAGAAATGGAGACCTGAAGATAGAGGGAGAGATTACACAGTATAGCCAGCGCAACAAGAGTGTTTCGAGCGAGGGCTATTCTGCACAGACCGAATTGTCTATTACTGTAAATGTGAGATTCACCAATCATGTGAACCACAATGAAGATTTTGAACGTCAGTTTACTTCTTCAAAGAGTTATGAGACCACCCAGAGTCTGGCTTCGGTTCAGGAAGAACTGGTCAATCAGATGGTGAAGGATCTGGTGGAGCAGATTTTCAACGCTACTGTTGCAAACTGGTAATTAGGCATTCTCTCAAGAAATATGCATTCTCTCTGGAGTTATAATTCTCAGGGGAGATATTGTTCTCATGAGAGATATATGTAGGCAGAATAGAAGCATTTTGTCTGAAAGATGAATTTCTTCTGAAAAGTTGAATTCGTTAGAAAAAAGTTTTTAAAAATTATAACTGTTAATATTATTAGAAATTCGTGGAATTAACAAGATTGATACAACATCCGGAGGAGATGAATAAAGAGACTCTTTATGATCTCCGTGAGCTGTTAGCACTCTATCCGTACTATCAGACGGCTCGATTGCTGATGTTGCAGAACTTGTATTTGCTCCATGATGCCAGTTTTGATGAAGAACTTCGCCGGGCAGCTATCTATATTACTGACAGAAAGGTGATATTCCAGATGGTGGAGGCAGCTCATTATCAGCTCAAGAAAGAGTCGAATGCTGCGGCTGGAAAGAAAGATAATACGGCTGATAGAACTTCAGATTTGATAGACAACTTTCTGGAGTCTATACCTGCTGATAAGGAAGACGAGGAAAAGAAAAAGGAAAAAAGAAAACCAACTCCTGCTGATGCAGCCGTCGATTATGTGGCTTATCTTCTGGAAACAGAAGGGGAGACTGAGGAAGAGAACTCCTCTCGTACCATCTCGCTTATTGATGATTTCATGGAGGATGGAGGATTTAAACTTCCTAAGATTGATGTTTCTGCTGATTATCAGCCTGAGTACAAACCTGAGTTGGATGACAACAACAAGGAGGAACAGGCTGAAAATAGTGGAGTCTTTACTGAGACTTTGGCTCGTATCTATATTAAACAGGGAAAATACCAACGTGCACTCGACATTATACGCCGTTTGCATGAAAAGCATCCAGGCAAGAGCATGCATTATGCTGACCAGATGCGATTCTTGGAAAAATTGATCAAAAATAATAAATAAAAATAGTTTTAAAAATGTACACATTATTTGTAGTATTAATCGTCCTGGTAGCATTGCTGATGATTTTCATCGTGCTTATCCAGGAGTCAAAGGGAGGTGGTCTCGCATCCAACTTCTCTTCTTCAAACGCTATCATGGGTGTTCGTAAGACCACTGATGTAGTAGAGAAATTAACTTGGGGCCTTGCTGCTGCTATGGTTATCATCAGCGTAGCTTGTGCTTATGTAGCTCCAACAGCTGTTGGTGAAAGTAGTGTAATGGAAAATTCTGCTACAACTGAGCAGACTGCTCTCCCTGCTATGCCAGGTGCTAACAATGCTGCTGGTGCTCAGACCGCAGCTCCTGCTAAGGGTGCTGATGCCCAGAAGGCTGCCCCTGCTGCTCCTGCTCAGAAGGCTGACCCTGCAGTTCCTGCAACTCCTGCTAAGTAATTTTTCTCATTACTGCGAGAAATTTAAAAGCATTTTATGAAGAGGGTGTGTCATGAATTCGTGACACACCCTCTTTTCGCTTCTTCATTGTTTTTATTCATGACTAATGAGAAATTAGAAATGAGAAGTGAGAAATGAGAAAAAAGTAAAAGGGAATGGATGACTAAGAATTAGTAAAGCAAAAAATAGAAAAGAGGAAAAGAAGGTAAAATAGAGCGAAATTCGACAAAATAGGCTAAAAAGCTGCTTAATTTGAGAAAAAATGAAGTTTTTTCGAAAAAAGTTCCCTAAAAATTTGGTGGAATCAAAAAATAGTAGTACCTTTGCACTCGCTTAAAAGAAATAACAATTAAGCAAGCTAACATGGTGGACGTAGTTCAGTTGGTTAGAGCGTCAGATTGTGGTTCTGAATGTCGTGGGTTCGAGTCCCACCTTCCACCCAAGATAAACCCAGTAAATCATTGATTTACTGGGTTTCTTGTTTTTACTTTCTATAAAATGGTTTATCATTTGTCTTTTTTATTCTCCCATGATTGTGGCGATGAGATGTCTGCTGCCGCCGCCTTCTCTAAACTCGCATAGGTATATCCCCTGCCAGGTTCCGAGGTTCAGTCTGCCGTTTGTGATAGGAATCGTCAGTGAAACTCCTACCATACTTGATTTGGCGTGGGCTGACATATCCGTTGGACCTTCATCTTGGTGCAGGTATCTCGGATCTCCATCTGGCACTAATCTCTCAAAGATTCCCTTCAGATCGTATCGCACATCTGGATCGAAATTCTCGTTAAGTGACAATCCACAACTTGTGTGTCTGGCGAAAAGATTTAGTATTCCAGTCTTTGGCAGTGCGGGTAATTGACGGAGTACTTCGCTCGTGATGAGATGAAAGCCACGAGGAAAAGGACGCAATGAAAATTCAATTTGTTGTATCATATTTTTTTTTGTTTATATTCTTATAATTCCTTTTTCAGCCATTCACCAAAGAACTTATCGTACAATTCGTAGGTTCCATCTGTTTCTGTAACAAAATCTTTCTCCAATAATCCTTTGATGCCACCTTGTACAAAACTGGCGGAAGGAAGATTGTGCTTCTTGATGAATGCCGACGACATGATATTTTGAGCCTTGCCAGCGTTGCAGATGGCAAAGAGAAGTTCCTTTTGCTTAGCTGGCAATTGAAAGAGAAGGGCTTCGTATGCAAAAGCACTCTCGTCTATAATCGAGTTGAGCGCCAGTTCCATGATCTTGCCATCAGCTTTTTCCGTCATCTTGCCATCAGCTATTTCCGTAAGTGAGAAAATCTTATTGAGCATTCTCTGAAGATACCAGGTGATGCCGTCAAAACGGTCATATATCTGATAAATGGTTTCTCGTATGATACGCTTCTGTCTTTCCTCAAAAAGGCGAGTAGCGAAGTCGGCATATACCTCTCTATCAATAGCTTTCAGAGTTTTAATGGAGGTGCTCTGATAGAAAGGACGGGCATGACTCAAAAACATCTCCGACATCATGTTGCGTTGAGATCCGGCAAAGATGAAACTGGTATTGTGACAGTGCTGGATGTAGGTGCGTAGTATCGCTTCTACATTCGCTTCTCTATAGCTCCTGATGGTTTGGAATTCATCAATAGCCACAATGCAAGGCTTATCAGCACTCTCCAGATAATGGAAAATTTCATCGAGCGTTGTGGTTGGACTGGTGATTTCTCCCAAATCCACTCCCCACGAAGGCACGCCATTCATATCGAAGCTGATGGATGAACGGAGTGAGTGGAGACAGTTCAGAAAATGTTCCACTACTTTGGTGCCTTTGGGTTTCAGACTTTGCAGAATACTTCTGCCTAGTTCCTGAATGAAGTCGGTTAGGGTCTTCGTGGCATAAATATCAACCAGGAATGTATAGTATTTATCCTTGATTTCTTCTTGGGCATAGACGTGTTGAACCAACCCTGTCTTGCCGATTCTTCTAGGTGCAATCAGGGTGATATTATTGCCATTCTTGATTTCTCTTATCAAGTCGATGGTTTCCTTTTCTCTATCACAGAAGTAAGCGTCGGATATGTATCCTCGCAGAATAAACGGATTCTCTATCATTGTATATAATCTTCTTTATTGTCTTTGAATAGTCTTATATCTTTCTGATAATCATGGTACAAAGATAATTATAATATTGTTATAATAATACTATTATAATGTAAATATAGGAAAGTTTAACCATTCCAGTTTATCTCTCCCGATTAAGTGGTGGATTTCCTTGCTATCTGGTAAACCTCGAAAAATCTTCTTCTTTGAAGAAGGAGGAAGACATTAGAAAAAAAACTTGAGAAAAATTTGGTGGTTTCAGAATAAAGATGTACTTTTGCAATCGAAATAAGCATTAAGAGTTGCCCAGTTGTGGCACACCAACCGAGTTTCGCATAGAGATAACCACGGTGGTAAAAGAATGTGTAAGTGTTTAACAACTTAAAATAATTATCTTTATGAATCCAAATTCAGATTTAAAGAACAATGAGAATGTGATGGCAGCTAATGCCGAGTCAAGAATTTCAGAGTATGCAGCCCGCTTTGTCGCATATAGCGATGAACAACTAAAGCAGACTGTAGATCACGAGCGCAAGGTTCGTGGTTGGGGCAGCGAGCGCAGTTACTTCCTCGCTGCTCTGCGTAAAGAGTGCGAGAAACGAGGAATACCATATTGCTGGTAATCGTATCAGGAGATTGCAAAAATACGATTATTTTTGCGATCTCCCTGTTTTTTTATTATTTCTTTCTATATTTTACTTACTTGTTTTAGTCAAGTGGCATTCACAAAGTGGATAAAAAAACGGTTAGAGAAAAAGTAGAACTAAAGAAAAGGGGAGCTATTTGAAGCGGTGTTTTTTGATTTTTTTAAACAAGAGCCGTTAAAGGTCATTAATTTATGGGGCTATTAGGTTCTTATTCTGAGGAAAATACTTAATTTTGCAACCAGATAAAAGGAAGGTGTGCAAAAAAATAGGTATGAAACGTTCGCTCAACATATTGATGGCTTTGATGCTCTCGTTCATGGTGGTTTACCTGAGCGTGGGCACTACAGTCATGCACTGCCTTCGTTCTGACAAGGTGATGGTGGGTATGATGGCTGACTGTTGCGTGGGGCATGACTGTTGCCAAGGTAAGCTGGGCGCACAGGTGAAAAAGCATTGCATGAACGTAAGGCAGGTGAAGCTATCGCCTACGGTCTCTGTCCAACATCTGGATTTCGATACAGCACCAGTGTTTGCTGGCATCGTGCCAGCTCTTTGGAAGACATTGCCTCGTCCTGTTATCTGTAGCATTCAGAAGGCAAGATATTGGAATCAGAACGTTCCGCATTCGCCTCCAAGGTCTTATCTTGCCCTCCTTAACACTCTGATTATTTGATTTTTTCCCTATTTGCAAATAGGTTGCAAAAGTTTTTCTGTACTTTTGCAACCAAGATTGTCGTATGCCTATCCCTATCAGTAAAATCTTAGGGTTGCATACATATATAAAAAGGTAAAAACATCCGAAGCGAAGATTTAAGATTCGGATAAAAGGAAATATATTTATGTATTCAAAATATCTATTGCTCAGTGCCTTACTGGTTATTAGTACTGAGACTTATGCAAAAAATAATAAGACAGAGGTTGCGTCCCTGTTATCATATCATAATTCTGTAAGAAACGACTCTGAAGATTCCTCCTTTCAGGATTCCATCTTCAAGGACGAGACCTTGCAGGAGGTGAAGGTGGTGGCTCGTAAGTCGGGCACTTCTCGATTGGCTGGTGCCGTGAATGGCATTGCTGTGAACAAGGATGAACTCTTCAAGGCGGCTTGTTGCAACTTAGGCGAGAGTTTCACGACCAACCCATCGGTTGATGTGGCTTATAATGATGCTACGACGGGCGCAAGACAAATCAAACTCCTCGGTCTTTCGGGCACTTACGTACAGATGCTCACCGAGAATCTGCCGAATTTCCGTGGTGCAGCCATCCCATACGCCCTGGGCTATGTGCCGGGACCTTGGATGAAAGGCATTCAAGTATCGAAGGGTAGTGCTTCGGTGAAGAATGGCTATGAGTCGATTACAGGTCAAATCAATGTGGATTACTTGAAGCCAGAGGATGAGCAACAGGTGGAGGTAAACCTCTTTGGCGATACCAAGAGCCGAATCGAGGCAAATGCCGATGCCAATGTTCATCTGTCGGATAAGTGGGCAACGGAGATATTGTTGCATCATGAGAATATCCTCAAAAACCATGATGACAATGGCGATGGTTTCTATGATATGCCAGGCAGAGAACAATATAATGTACAGAACCGTTGGCTGTATAAAGGAAAGCACTACATCTTCCATGGTGGACTTGGGGCTTTGAAGGAGATTCGTACCAGTGGGCAGGATGAGGAACTTGTTCATAGTGATGATATTTATCGAATCAAGCTCCATACCAACCGTTATGAGGGTTATATGAAACATGCCTTCATCCTCAATCACGAGCATGGCACCAATATTGCCTTCATGTCCTCAGCTTCGATGCACCAGTTGAATGCCCAGTATGGCAACAAGTTCTACGACCTCAATGAGAAAAATCTCTATGGCTCACTGATTTTTGAGACCAATTTTACTCATCAGCACAATTTGTCGGTAGGTTTGAGCGTCAACCATGATTACCTGGGACAGCGCGCCAATGTGAATGTTTCTCCAAGACCGACAGTAGGGTTAGAAGACTCTCCTTACCTTTTGTCGGAGATGCAGAGAATGAACGAGAAGGAGACGACTCCTGGAGCATACGCCCAATACACCTATACGTTAGGCACGAAGTTGACGGCAATGGCAGGTGTCCGTTTCGATCATAGTTCGCTTTATGGCAACTTCTTCACCCCTCGTTTCCACGTGAAGTATTCGCCTATCGATGCCATCAGCATCCGCTTGTCGGCAGGTAAGGGCTATCGCACGGTATTTGCCTTGGCTGAGTACAACTACCTCTTGGCAAGTGGCAGAAACCTCAATATCGGCGAAGACCTCCAGCAAGAGGAGGCTTGGAACTATGGACTGAGCACCGCTTTCTACATCCCGATGTTTGGTAAGACGTTGAAACTGAACGCCGAGTATTACTATACCGACTTCAGGAATCAAGCGGTAGTGGATTATGATGCCAACAAGGGGCTTATCTCCATCTACAATTTGATGGGCAAGTCTTATTCCCACACCTTCCAGATAGATGCCTCTTATCCATTGCTGAAAGGCTTAGAGATAACAGCGGCTTATCGTCTGAACGATGTGAAGTGTACATACGATTATGGCAAAACCTTGAAAGAGAAGCCATTGACCAGTAAATATAAGGCGCTTTTCACGGCTTCCTATAAGACCCCACTTGGACTTTGGCAATTTGATGCCACCGTGCAGTTGAATGGTGGAGGTAGGAATCCAGAGCCTTACCAGTTGGCGGATGGAAGCCAGTCATGGTCTCCTCGTTTCCATAGCTTCGAGCAAGTGAGTGCGCAGGTTACGAGATGGTTCCGTCATTGGAGCATCTATGTGGGAGGTGAGAACCTGACTGGTTTTAAGCAGAAGGCTCCTATCTATGGTGCCAGCAATCCATGGGGAAGCGATTTCGAGCCAACCTTGATTTGGGGACCTGTAGAGGGACGGATGTTCTACGCAGGCGTGAGAGTACACTTTTAAGTGGAAATATTTAATGTTGAATTATTTAAGCAAATAGAAAAGTTATGAAGAAGATTTTAGTAATGTTCACAATGATGATGGT
>ENA-ORUI01000167-ORUI01000167.1-human-gut-metagenome-genome-assembly--contig:-NODE-167-length-84184-cov-7.535879_pt1 | contig 84184 bp, 92 predicted proteins | sample MGYA00242078_ERZ509205 | MGnify/ENA primary metagenome ERZ509205 (study PRJEB26280, sample SAMEA2338828) | human gut metagenome | biome: human gut; feature: human-associated habitat; material: faeces... | reverse complement strand
ATTGTCGGATTAAAAGTTCCGCCCCAATTATTGTTTTGTTCGAGATTCGGATTTTCCAATATTTTACTTTCTTGGATTGGAAAGAAATAATAGGATTCTTGAATTAAGAATTTATTTTCAGCAATAGCACTGATAGGAACCATTCTAAGAACATATTTGAAATTTTCAGGAGTCAACAAATAGGAATTCGCTTTTCTCTGAGCCTCTGTTATCGTCATTTCAGATCCATCTTCATTAATAGCAATCGCTTCAATTCCATATTTTTGTAATCCATTTAATTGCATCATATTACGAGTTCTTCTAAGATCCATAAAACGATGCCCTTCAAAACAAAGTTCCACATTACGTTCATCCAAAATTGCCTGTCGAATTTCTTCTCGACCACCAACTTTTAATCCATACAATCCATCCTCTCCGGCTTCGATCCCTGCACGCTTCCGGATTTGCTTCAACATATCAACTGCAACATCCCGGTGCCCCACTTCATTAGCCGCTTCTGCATAAATAAACATAACTTCTGCTAATCTCATAAATGGATAATCATGATCAAAAGTAGATACCAAATCTTGACTCAAAGAAACATCAGAACCTTTACGGACATACATCCCACTAATAACGTCATTTTGCGTAGCTGTACTTCCTACATTCGGATTAATTCCATATGAATCCTCCCGAACAGCAATCCCAACAGATGTATATTGACGGTATCCAGTCGATGTACCAGATACGGGATACAAAGCTGCGTTATATAAAATACAATCTTCAAACCGAGGATCTCTATTCATCCAATATCTCTGTAAAAAAACATCCTCATTTCCTACATAATACTTGCCAGTTGGATCATCAAAGCTTTTACCATCTAACATTGGAAAAGCTTTTACCATATCCCAAGTTGGCGTGTTATTAGCATTACTCCGACTCAATGAAGCCGGTCGAATCGTATTCTCCCAACCTGCAGTTTTATCAGGATTACTATATATAATAGGAAATACAACCTCCGAGTTCCCATCCACAAGCCAATTGTCACTATATTTATCGGTCAATTTAATTCCTTGAGAGATACAAAAATCATAAGCTTCTTTTGCTGCCTCATATGCTTCATTCCAATACTTATTATCATATCTATTTGAAGGATTAAATTGCGGAGAAGCTTTATAAAGTAACATTTTCGCCTTATAAGCCTTTGCAAAGCACTGATCTATACGTCCATAATCATTTCCTTTCGCTTTTGCAGGAAGCAAACTAATAGCATCATCCAGATCTTTTATAAGCAAATCAAAACACTCAGCTGTAGAATTTCGAGTCACAAATAAATCGTCCTTATCTTTATCCTGTACTTTTGTAATATAAGGCATTCCCCCATGATAAACAATCATTTCACCATATTGATAAGCTCTCATAAAAAGCATTTGTCCTGTCAAGCTATTTTTTACAGACTCAGAACAAGTCCCTTCAGCAAGATACTCTATTCCTAAATTTATATTACGTATATTCGTATAATTCCAACGTTTATAGCCACTACCAGAAGTCGTAATCGTGCTTAACATAAAAGGAATACCTGTCTGTTGTTCGGCCGTATTATCTGCACCAGTATCCCAACCTTTAAAAATATCTCCATAAAGATCTGTAACATATGCAGTTGCCAAATTATCATCATTCCAAACCAATTCAGCATCATAATTCCACAAATTCGATATATCTAAGCTATTGCATCCATTAAAAAATAGAACGATAGCCAAACCGACTAATGAATCTTTTAATTTATTCAGTTTCATAATTTCAACTTTTAGAATGAAAAATTAAGTCCAAATGTAAATGATCTCATCAAAGGAAATGAATCATAATATTTTTGCTCCGGATCCATGAATTCATTCATGGCCGATATAGAAAACAAATTTGTTGCATTCATAAACACCTGAGCATGAAGTAATCCCAGCGGACGTAAGATCGAAGCTGGCAAATTATACCCTATATTCAAATTTTTTAAGCGAACATAAGCTCCATTACGCATCCAAAAATCTGTATTTCCATAACCCGACTCATACTGATTTTTACCGATCACCCGAGGATAAACACCATTTGGATTTTCAGGACTCCAACATTTATCACTAGTCCAAATTGGATAATAAGGACGAGTGTTTCCGCCATATTGCGGAATACCTTTAGTTGCATCACAACCAACTAGACGATCATAGCTACCCACTCCTTGGAAATGCATGTCGATTGTTATTCCTTTCCAACTAAAACTTCCCCCAAAACCATAATTAATACGAGGAGTTCCATTTTCACTTAGTAAATTATAAGCGTCATTTCCATCAATCTTTCCATCCGGTCCTAAAGAATAACCATCACCACGAGTATCTTGGAACAAAAGTCCACCCAAATAAGGATCTCGTCCATATTGTTTAAAACCTTTAGCAATCAACTCATCAACTTCTGCTTGATCTGTCAATAAATGATCTACCTTCAATCCTGTAATACGACCTGCCGACATACCGACCAAAGATAAATCCTTTAGATTTCCCGTCATGTAAATAACAGATTCGTCTAATACATCCCAACGATCTTTAGAATATCCGATATTCATATACAAAGAATAATTTATGCCATGTTGCACTTTATCTCTCCAAGTCAAAGTAAACTCCCCTCCTCTCCATGAACGTTCTGCATAATTTTCAGGGGCTAAAGAAGCACCATAAGTACTAGGCAAAGTAGTAGTTCGAGACCCCAAAATATCTGTTTCTTTCCGATAAAAGCCATCGATCGTTCCGCTCAATCTATTACTCAACAGAGTAAAATCTATTCCTCCATTAATTGTTGCCGATGTGGCCCAAGTTAAATCAGTAGTAGGCATACTACCCGTTTGAATACCATTTGCCAATCCTTTTCCAAACATATAACTACTTCCGGTAGTATACCTTTCTATGTATTGAAAATACCCAATCGATTTATTAGAAGTATTCAAATCATTACCAGTCGTACCATAAGAAGCACGTATTTTCAAATCATCAAGCCACTCCGAAGTATTTTCCATAAAAGCTTCCCTGCTAATACGCCATCCAAGAGAAGCTGAAGGGAAAAAACCCCATCGGCGATCTTTCGGAAACTTATTATTTCCATCATAACGAAATGAAAATTCTGCCATATATTTGGAATCATAATTATAAGTAGCACGTCCAATCCAAGAAAGATGCGAACCTAAATTTTCGGATTCATTAACAGAGACTGTCCGTCTTTCTGGATCTGTAGAAAATACAAACCACTGATCATAATCTGTCAAAGGATCATTAGCTGTAGCATAGATCGCTTCACCTTGACTTTCTGCTTGTTCAAAAGTAATCATTCCACCGACTTCATGTTTTCCGAATGAATTTTTGTAGTTTAATGTCCAGTCAAATTGTTCATTCCAAAACTGACGAGCACCATACGTTAAGTTCTCATAGTTAGAACCAAATGTATAAATATTATATTTATTCAAATCTAATGGTCCCGGTATAAATCTGTTATCAGGATCTCCAGACTGAAAATTATATGCTTTTTGATGAGACATATACTTCTTACGAGCATAGTCGTTTATAATGTAATTTCCCGTGATTTTAGTTGACAATCCCGGCAAAATTTTACCTAAATCAATATTTAAAGATAAAATTCCATTCACATTACGCCTACGTGTCTTAATATAACGGTCACCTAACACAACATCAGCAACATTCCAACCTTTAAAGTTGCTTACATCCGGATAAATTGGATAATCTGTTTTTTCATTCGCAGGAGTACCATCTAAATAAGCATAAGAAGGAACTGTTCTCAAACAATTAAATGTAGTCCGATAAAAATCAAATATATCTTCACTATCATCTCCACTTCCTGGCCAATTAAATCGTCTATCATCTTTTTGATATCCAGATATATTTGCATTCAAAGATATATATTTAGACAAATTCACTGTTAAGTTTGAACGGAAAGAGTATTTATTATTTTCCAAGTTTTTATAAGAGCCTTCTTCTCTGATAAAGTTGCCTAACACATAATATTTTACCTTTTCTGTTCCTCCTGTAGCACTAATAGAATGCTTCGTATTCCACGGATTCTGCCAAATCAAATCATTGACATTATAATCATGTGTTTTTGCATATTCCATCTCTTCTTCATTATTCGGTAAAGGCAACCCGTTTGCTTCAGCAACCAAATTCTGATACACCAATTCTTTATAAGCACTCATTTCATCCGAAAAAAGCTTACGCGTTGGCCTATTAAATGTGTAAGATCCTTGATATTCAAATTTAGGTTTACCCATTGCATCTGCACCAGACTTCGTTGTCACCAACACAACCCCATTTCCAGCTTTAGACCCATAAACAGAAGCTGTAGCAGCATCTTTCAAAAAACTAAGTTGGTCTATTTCATTTGGCTCAAGAGCATCAAATGCGGCCTTATCCCTAATAATCCCATCAATAACAAACAACGGATCTCCGAAGCCACCACGCATACGGATTTCAGAACTAGCCCCCATAAAGCCAGAACTTCCAACAATAGTCAACCCAGGAGCACGTCCAGCTAACGTATTTGATAAATTAGTTGTTGAAATCGTTGAGAGCTCTTCCGTTTTCACATTCGTTATTGCACCAGTTAAATTAACCTTTTTTTCAACACCATATCCAATTACAATAACTTCATCCAATTTCTGAGTATCCTCAAGCAGTGTTATCTGATAAGAATTTTGTCCTCCATCTATCTTAATTTTTTGATCTATATAACCAATATATGAAATAAGTAGAATTGCCCCATTCGATATTCCATTCAGAACGAATTTTCCATCTACATCTGTTATTGTACCAATTCCTTTGTTATCTTCAAGCGTAACATTCGCACCGATTATCGCTAAACCTTCTTTATCGACAATCCTTCCTGATATTGTGTGTTTTTCTTGCTGTACTCCATTTTGTGCAAACTCTGACCTCTTTATTTTTTTTACACTATCATCCTTCAGAAATACACGATTATTTACTATTTTATAAGAGATCCCTGTATTCTTAAATACCTCTTTCAGAACATTTTCTATATGTTCATTTTTAAGATTAACAGAGACTTTGGAGATTTTCTTATTTAATAAAGTCTCATCATAAGAAAATTCATACCCAGTTTGTTCACTAATACTTCGTATGACGGTACCGACTGTCGTTTGATTCAAGGCCAGTTCCAGATTCACATACAAAGAATGCGCATCGCTTGTCGCCATAGCGGGCGATGCAGCTGACAAAAACATTGCTAATGTAGCAATTGATGCATTTTTAATCATACATGTGATTCAATAATGTTAGTACTAAGTTTTTAAGTTTATAGTTTTCTTTTGTTGTGTGTGTTACTTTTCTAATCTGTCATTTCATCATAGGCATTCATTTTTTATTATTCATATATAAAGATTTCTTTCCCCTCTATCCGATATTGGATGGGAGCTAAATATTTCAAGAGTTTCAAGATGTCAGGCAAGCTTTCATCTTCATTGATCACACATCGGAACTTACGCTGGGCAAGCTTCGTTGATTCTAAATTTATGTTTACATTAAATTTTACGGAGAGTTGGTTAACTATTTCCCTCAACGTGACATTTTCGAAGACAAACTGGTTCAGTCGCCACGCCGTACATACATTCACATCCACAACCTCTGTGGCATATTCGTTCTTATTGTTGTCATATGTCACCTTTTCTCCCGGTGACATATCTAAAATGGGGTTCCACTGCTTATCGAGTAAAGCAACTTTACCTCTTGCTAAAACGGTTTCTACGTTTTGGTGTTTCTCGTCTGTTTTTACATTGAAAGCGGTTCCAAGAACCTTAATATTTACATAATTGGTCGAAACATATAGTGGGTACTGAGCATTCTTTGCAACGTCAAAGAATGCTTCTCCTTGCAAGGAGAAGCATTCTTTGCAACGTCAAAGAATGCTTCTCCTTGCAAGGAGAGCTTTCGGTTATTTTCGGCAAAAACCTTAGGTATCCTCAAAGAAGACCCCTCCTTTAACCAAACAGCCGATCCATCTGCAAGCACGATTTTTTTCACATCTTTCCCTTGTTCCACCCTGATCGTTACACAATTGTCCGGCTTCAGATAGCCCCATCCCACATAAGAAAAAGATACAAGTAACAAGATTACGGCTGCATATCTCATCACAGAGCGAAGTATTTGAAATTGCCTTCTACTATTTATCCTGGCATTCAATCCATTCAATGCCTTTTCGATATGCTCAGGCGTATTATATTGAGTGAACTTCCACGAAACGCGAAGTTTCATCAATTCAGAGAAAACCTCCTCATTATCAATTGATAATTCACGCCATTCTTCCACCTGTTTCATTTCTTCAGGAGAAAGCATGCCTGTCAAATATTTTGCTAAAAGTCTATAATCAAAATCCATTTTTATTTCCTATTACCTATACTAAACGAACAACTCGGGAAAACTACTGAGCTAAAAGGAAACTTTTTTCAATTATTGTATTTCCCAATATTTTCAGTTCCCTTCCGTCTGTTTCATTCAAGCCGTTCGACGAATAAAACAGACGGTTTGGAATGCTTTTATGGATCATCGGGAAAGCGTTCAATTGTACATTCCGTTTCATGACTCGGGATGCTGAACAAGAACATACAAACAGTATTACAAAAATTAAACAATCTCTTATAATCTTATTTTTTAGGTAATACGCCAAATTTATATTTCCATCTTTCACTGCTTTTCATATATAAACTCCGTAAAAGTTCCTTCCAACAAATTTCAAAGCCAAATACCGAAAAACAGACAGCCTCTCTAAGCTTCACCGGAACCTCCTCCATGATCAAATCCGGATGATGACATGCCTTGTAAACGAACTCCAAATCAAACAGATATGTATTTATACAAGTAGAAAGGAAAACAGTACGTCCTTTGCGGCTAAACCCTTTCAAACCGGCTTGCGTATCCGAATAGTTCATTTGCAATAAATAACGATTGCAGCCACGAACAAATCGGGAGATTAAACGACGAGAAAACGGTAAACAATCATAATAAGCCTTATCCCGAGTCGATACAACCACATCAACTCCTCGCTGTAACATTTCCAATACCCTTGACATAGAATCAAGCGTATAAGGAAAGTCGTGATCCGTGTAAAGGATATAATCAGAGTTACACGCAGACACGGCTTTACGCAAAGCAAAACCTTTTCCATGATTGACCGAATAACTTAAAATATGGACTTCCGGTATGTTTTGCCGGATATAATTGATAACATTTTCTTCAACACCTCTTGTCGAACCGTCATTTACTAAATACAGATGAATATCAACATGTTTCCACAATGCATTCAGTTCCTTGTATTTCGAGACAACGGTTAACTCCCAACCTTTATCCGGGTTATAAACAGGTAGTATTAAATCTATGTCCGTTTTCATCATTCTATTCTTTTTAATATGCGCTTTTTATCTTTTACAGAAAACAATACCCGACTGATCCTGCCGACAATCAACCCCTCAGGTATTTCCCCGAAAAAGCGACTGTCCACTGAGTTACTGCTATTGTCTCCCATCATATAGTACCAATTTACACCATCTCGCCTTGCTATTCGGATTACCCGCTTTACCAAAAGCATATTCCGATTTTCCAGGCTACGAAAAACGACGATATCATTTTCTTGCGGTTCTCGCCATCCCGGCATACGTCCCAAATTCCAATTGTTTTTCAAATCCTTCTCACGCAAAAACGTAATCCAGGTGAAAACATTCAACAAAGGAATATCGGCAAAACGGTCAGGTAACACAGGCCCGTATGAGGCTTTGTCTACCCAAACCCAATCACCGGTACATAGAGTCGGCTCCATACTTTCGGATGGGATGTAGCAAGGTTCACCCAGGAAGAGGCGAATCAACACACAAGTAAATAGACAAAGACATGTATACGTTTTTATCATCTTTGGTACATATTTATTTTTTTACTGAACACTCCCTTTGATTTCCAAAAAGATCGGATCATCCGTATTACAACGGATAGAAATCGTTTCTGAAAAAGAGCCTGCATATTCCTTTACAACTTTAACCGTTACAAGAATCTCTTCATTTGTCAATGCAGTCCGTTGATCGTATGTTGCACGAGTACATCCGCAAGAAGTCTGCATCTCAAATAGGGTCAATGGATTTCGTCCCGTGTTCTTCAGCAGAAATGAGACTTCTTTCTCCATTCCTTTATCGATCTTTCCCAAATCAATTACAGGACGCGCAACTGTTACCTGTGTCTTATTTTCTATAAAAGACAACAATTCACGGTCATCCGTCATATACGCCACATATTTATCACGGATTTCCAAATCAAACATTGGATTTCCGATTTCCAATATATGATTTTCCTTGTCTAACAAAAACGTATGATTTCGGTCTCCTTCCCGAATATTATTCAATCGACTCAACTCTTCACTTCTGTTCAAACAAACTGGGTAATCAAAATTTTCATGTTTCAGGCGAAACCCTACTTTCTTATAATCGCTCAAATTATAAAAAAACATAAACGCCACTTTTCCCCCTGACAACGTATCTATATAAGAAATGAAATCTTTCCATTCCTGAAGTTTCAATTTACATTCTGTACATCCCGTTGAATCCACATAAACTACTACTTTATATTCAACATTTTCCGGCATCCGATAATCTATCGTGTCTTTCAAAAAACGAGTATATACTATATCCTTCGGAAACAGCATTTCTCTCCCAATATGGTCGTGTACAATACGTTTATTTTGTTTATCATGTTCTTTTCTTCCACATGACATACAAAATAAAAGTAATAGTAACATGCCGACTGTTCTTGTTGCATTCATTCTCTAACTAATAATTCAACCCGTGCTTCCTTCCGATTGTATGCATAAATACTATCTTGATTGACACAGATATGTAAATAATTCGTTCCGGGTAATTGGAGGATTTCCTTTTTTTTCAATATCGGAGATAATTCTATTTTTAGTATTTCATTCGAAAGAACTTCTCCAGAAGAGCCTGTTCCAAACAACAACACATATAAGTAATTGCCATCCACATAAGCATCTGATACTATCTTTGTGTAACTATTCAACTTCCGTATATTTTCATTCTTAATTAGATCCTTTTTTATATAATCTATATCTGAAAAGTCCAAACTATCAACCATTTGTTTACTTTTCAAATCATAAATTTCCACTATAGGAATATTATCTGAAACGGTTATACATTTATCCTCAAAATTCAGAAGATGCCTACTATTCCGTATTCGGTTAGGCAGCTCTTCTCCAAAATCCTTTCTCTTTCCACAATGTGATTCTGTACCTATCCGCATATTCACCTCTAAAAACAATCCTTCCTTTTCTGCGGTTGAAACATATAAACATTAATCATCCACAAAAAAACGATATGGCATATAAATACGATCATTCAACAAGGCATACTTACCACGAAATTCACCTTTTTGATCAAAACACAAAGCAGCGCTATGTCCCATGTCAAAAACATACAAAAAACTATCTTCTAACGCAATAGACTCTATACTCACAAAATCTCTAGGACCTGGCCCCTGCCTTCCTATAAATCTATTAAGGATAAAATATTGATTCGTTTCTATTACTTGAGACAAATATTGATCCGAAATATAAAGCCGATTCTCATAAAATTGTAAATCTCGCACTTTGGATAAAAATATTGAATCACCCCAACCTTCTACAAACGAAAGTTGTTTATACTTTACAGTTTCCAACTGCGATTTTCTTTCTTTTTGACAAGAAATTAATAACAAAATAGATATGACAGTTAATATGATATTACTTAATTTTAAATTCATAATTTTTTATTTTACAAACCGTGGACAAATTGCAAACAAATTCATCCACGATCTAAGTTAAAACAAAATTTCCTACAGTCTAATCGCAACGAACAGACTCTTTATCATCACATTGTACATAGCCGGAAAAAGTATTCCTTTCACAATTTTCCTTTCCTGAACAAGATACCGAACCATTCACATTTCCATACCGAGGAGTAACATCAATGCACCTATTAACAACACTGCTTTTTTCTTTAATTGTACCATCGTCTTTAAGTTTTTAATTTGCTAATACTAATTCAAATTGTGATTTTCACGACCTTTTATCTCTATTTTTTCGCACTCATCTTTATTAAAATTACACAAATAACACTATTCCTTTATAGTCTATACAATAAAGGCGCAGCCGTCAACAGTGGAAGAATACAGATACCATGAAACATTGTTTTTGACACTATCTTCTCTGTTTAAACTTTTCATCTCTACTTGATATACAAACCTGTAAAAGTTCCTTCCAATAAGTTTCAATTCCAAATACCGGAAAACAAACAGCTTCTCTTAACTTCACCGGAATTTCCCCTATAACCAAAGCTGGATGATGACATGCTTTGTAAACGAACTCCAAATCAAACAAATATGTATCTATACAAGTAGAAAGAAAAACAAAACGACCTTTGCGATTAAACCCTTTCAAACCGGCTTGCGTATCTGAATAGTTCATTTGCAATAAATAACGATTACATCCACGAACAAATCGAGAGATTAAACGACGAGAAAACGGTAAACAATCATAATAAGCCTTATCCCGAGTCGATACAACCACATCAACTCCTCGCTGTAACATTTCCAATACCCTTGACATAGAATCAAGCGTATAAGGAAAGTCGTGATCCGTGTAAAGGATATAATCAGAGTTACACGCAGACACGGCTTTACGCAAAGCAAAACCTTTTCCATGATTGACCGAATAACTTAAAATATGGACTTCCGGTATGTTTTGCCGGATATAATTGATAACATTTTCTTCAACACCTCTTGTCGAACCGTCATTTACTAAATACAGATGAATATCAACATGTTTCCACAATGCATTCAGTTCCTTGTATTTCGAGACAACGGTTAACTCCCAACCTTTATCCGGGTTATAAACAGGTAGTATTAAATCTATGTCCGTTTTCATCATTCTATTCTTTTTAATATGCGCTTTTTATCTTTTACAGAAAACAATACCCGACTGATCCTGCCGACAATCAACCCCTCAGGTATTTCCCCGAAAAAGCGACTGTCCACTGAGTTACTGCTATTGTCTCCCATCATATAGTACCAATTTACACCATCTCGCCTTGCTATTCGGATTACCCGCTTTACCAAAAGCATATTCCGATTTTCCAGGCTACGAAAAACGACGATATCATTTTCTTGCGGTTCTCGCCATCCCGGCATACGTCCCAAATTCCAATTGTTTTTCAAATCCTTCTCACGCAAAAACGTAATCCAGGTAAAAACATTCAGCAAAGGAATATCAGCAAAACGGTCGGGTAGCAAAGCGCCGCATGAAGCTTTGTCCACCCAAACCCAATCACCGGTACATAGAGTCGGCTCCATGCTTTCGGATGGAATGTAGCAAGGTTCACCGAGGAAGAGGCGAATCAACACACAAGTAAATACAACAATTACGATTATTTTAATCCCCCTTACCATCCAAAACAGCGAATTTACGTTTTATCGATTCAAAATAAGCATCTGTTCGTTCTGAAATTTCTTGAATATTTATAAAACAATTTTCCATTAAATACTCCTTCGATAAAACACAAAAATAATAAGCAACAACAGTATCACTTACTTCCATAATAGGAGATAAAAGTCCTATTGAAAGCCCATAAACTTCACAAGAAATGCAATACTGTTTTTTAAACGACCGTATAATCCTCGGATTATTGGAATTCAACAAACAAATTACATTTTGAGCTCCTACTTCCGATATAAACATGTTAATATAATCAATGTGCTTTTTAAAATATTGCATACATGATATGCATCCTGCATCATTAAAACGAATTACAAATTTATCACCTGTATTTAGAATTTCAGATACTAATATGTTTTCTCCATTTTCTTTCAAAACAGACAATGTATCTGAAACTGTTATATTATCAGTATTCATTTGTTCTAAATTAATACTATATATTTGATGATAATTATACGAATCTTTCTTTAAACTTTCATAAATCAACTTGTTATCACCTTGCCGAATATAACCTATAATAAATAAAACGAACAAAGTCAATATCAAAGACATATATGTAAAATGTATAGTTTTATTCATTTCGAAATATTTTTTTGTTTAATTTTGCCACCATCAGAATCGGATTATCATCAATAGATGCTCTTTCCAGCGTGTTGAACAACTCAGGATAAAACGACTGTATCTCTGATTTTTTTTTCGTTTCCAGATCCTGGTATTTAGACGGATCAAGTATATAATAGAAATAATCGCCACAGGCAATTGTACCGTATAAGATATCAACAATATGAACTTTCCCAATATGAGGTCCTCTAAAAGAACAACTTTCCCCGTTTAGCCTATCGTAGATATAAAAGCAATTATAACCATCATATTGATATGAGACTCCGACTTTAGTCTCATCGGAAATATATAAATAAGGAGAATGAGCAACCTTTTTATTTTTCCTGAGATATTTGAATATTTCATCTTCCCTACTTTGCATCGGCAAAGCTATCAATTCTTTCGGAATGGCATGGCCTAATTTAATCACTAAACCTCCTTTGGGATAGTTAAAATCATATTTATAAATCGTATCATTATACATAATATGGGTATATAAGCCATCTTCAAACAAAACGAACGGAGACTCCCAAAAAGAAATGGTTGCACCATTTTCATAATGATGAGGATGATATTGTGCCACTAACTCATCCTGTTTAAAACAATTCATGATATATCCATCTTCAGGGTCAATGCTTGATCGTGCCCAGACTTCCCTTCCTTCCCCTAAAAACAATATTTGGCTTATTTTATAAGGAATTGTATCCACACGTAATAGACGGCCATTCAAATCATATACAAACTTTTTCTTCAATTGGTTATCCATCACATACAGTTCTTTCTTTTCTCCATTAACCGCAATGCTTGATGCGTTTGTATATTTGTTGGGACCATCTCCTTGATCATGGATAACCGCTTTGGCTTCTCCATGATCAGAAAAAATAAAAACAGAAGAACTTCTCCGGTCCAAAATATATAAACGTTTATTCAATGGAATAATATTATACACTGCATTTATCAATATAGTGTCATTCGTTTCCAACGGGACAATTGCAATCTTTTCGAAAAAATCCGCAATGGATACAATTTGAGAGTCTTCAGGATCAATCGAAATAGTTATAAAATCATCTTTTCCATTATCTTGTCCGGCACAAGAACACATCAGAGCCGCTATTAGCAACAAACAAATATTCTTTTTCATATTCTTATTTAGTTTAACGGGCTGTTCCTATAATACACTTTTGTCATGACAATTCCGATCTAATTTTTTCTAAGTTAACATTAAACCCCAAATCAATCATAATATGGAAAAAATGTATAATTTCGGTACAGCCCTATTTTTAATTTTTACAAGATGGACATCTGCATAAACCGTCGCTTGTTACCCTACAGCATGAATAATAACCAGTTCCTGTTGAGACTTCACATCCTTTACCTGTAGCAGTTACACCAAATGCAGATACTGAACCTGATATACAGGAACAAGAAGTAGCACCTCCTCCCCCAGCAAGATTACAATCCCTACATCCTTTCTGTATGTCTCCTGTACCAGCAGGATCATCACCTGTTTTCGTCTGTTGAGCCCAAACAGCAATCACGGCATTATTATCTGCCAACCCATAATCATCCAGCGCATACTGGAGATTCATTCCCATACCGAGGAGCAACATCAATGCTCCAATTAACAACACGGCTTTTTTCTTTAATTGTACCATTGTCTTTAAGTTTTTAATTTGTTAATACTTCAATCGTGATTTTCACAACCGTTTATATCTTTTTCTTCGTATTCCCCTTTATAAAAACTACGCAAATAACGCTTCACGGTGTCTGTATCCTCCCACTGTTGACTATAGTGATGGGTATAGCCCATAAAATAAAGGATATAGAAAAGCATTGATAAAAACAACAGAAACTTTGGAAACACACGCTGCTCTTTTTCCACCCAATCTATGATTTTATATGACACTAACAACAAAATACCTGACAAGGACAAATAAAGGTAACGATCAGCAACTATTTTTAAGATCAATGAGTGTTGTGCCTGTTGAATTGTTCCGAAAACTAAATCTCATAGAAATGCAGAAATCCTTTTATAGGGTTTTTTCGCGTGTCAAAACTCTTCAATAGAGTTGTTCTGACGGCCATTTCATACCGCAACGAGTTTAGGTTGAGAACTTATAGACGGACATCATGCGGATAATCATTTTATTTTTTCATTTCATATAACAAAATAACAGGATTATCATCCGGTGACAAATCATGTAACTTCATTGATTCCAAAAGTGTTGGAAAATATTCGTACAATATTCCCGCATTTATCTCTTCTACTAAATATTTCTCATCTCCCCAACGTGGAAAGAAGCGATAACCTTGTATCAAATCATTTTTCACCACTCCTACTTCTACTTTATCATTCGATTTATCCACCACACAAAAAACACGTTGATCTTGAATCAAATAATCAAAAATGAAATAGCGATTGGAAACATAATAGTTATTTTTGACCACATAATTGAAATCTGAACTATTTACATCTTGCTCTTCTACATTCTGTTCATTCGGAAACTCTTTTCCTACAAATCGTACCCAATAAACAGGATCTAAGTTTTCTCCGTGATAAATCCGATTATCATACACGGGAGAAATATAGACTTCTTCATTGTTTACAGCAAAAACATTACATTCATTATAATTAAACAAGTTTTCATGATCTCTTCTAATTAATTTATCCGCAACTTTCCGACCTCTATCATTCAAAATGGAACATTTATAATCCTCTCCTTTTCGGGATTTCAAATTATATAAATAGATCAAACCGTTGTTTACTACAATTTGTGTAGAATAGGTATCATATTGAATTTGATTTATATAGTTTAGATCACAATCATATTTCAAAATATGGCATCTGCCATAATCCAAAACAAACAACTGATTATCATATATATCAAAATCCATCAACTGTAAATATTCACCAGGGCCATTCCCTACCTTAAATAAAGTTCGAAGATGTTTACCGTCCATTCCATAAATATAGATTGCATTATTCGTTTTGTCCAAAATATAAATCTCATCTTTGAAAATTTTCACCTTATCAATTTGAGAAATCAGACATTCATCATCCATATCTAATGGGACAATCCGAATATTTTCAACGAATGCAGAAAGCAATACTTCCTTTTGATTGGTCTCAGCCGGAACCTTTACCTCATAAACTCCCAAATTATCAACATCAGAACAGGAACAAAGCAATAACACTATGACTAATATATAATATTTCATATTCTATTTGTTAAATCTAAAGGATGTGGCAAACCACATCCTTTCTTAATTATTGACAATCATGACTTACACACGAACTTTTATATCCCGGTTGATAACAAACATATCTCTGTCCTGTTTTATTTCCATACTGATTATAGCAATTCATATACATACCAGTCCATCCCTCTCCCGGAGGATTACCTGTTTCTGTACTACCTGTAATTTGAGCCAAAACTTGATTAACAGCTTTATTCTCAGCTAATCCATAATCATTCAGCGCATACTGGAGATTCATTCCCATACCGAAGAGTAACATCAATGCTCCAATTAACAACACGGCTTTTTTCTTTAATTGTACCATTGTCTTTAAGTTTTTAATTTGTTAATACTTCAATCGTGATTTTCACAACCGTTTATATCTTTTTCTTCGTATTCCCCTTTATAAAAACTACGCAAATAACGCTTCACGGTGTCTGTATCCTCCCACTGTTGACTATAGTGATGGGTATAGCCCATAAAATAAAGGATATAGAAAAGCATTGATAAAAACAACAGAAACTTTGGAAACACACGCTGCTCTTTTTCCACCCAATCTATGATTTTATATGACACTAACAACAAAATACCTGACAAGGACAAATAAAGGTAACGATCAGCAACTATTCCCAAACGAGGCATGGCTACGACATGTAGCGATAGCAACAAATGAATGACAAAGAACAAGCTGCCGAACATCAAAAGACGCTTCTTACGGAAACTATACAAAACTCCGAACAAGCCTGTCACAAGCACCGGATAAATATAAAAACGAACCGGAATGTCGCTATTTCCTGGCAAAATTGGGAAAGGATATAAATAATTCAGATTGATCGGAAGCAAGGACTTCGTAAAATATTCGAACAAAGAATAGCAGCCGAACAACAGACGTTGTACTGCCGTATAAGACACCGCCTCACTACGAGGTCCCTGTAAGTCCAACGTCAACAAGGCAAAGCCTACCGATAAAATAAAGAATGGCATTTTCTCTATCCACCAATCCGATGATTTCAGATTACGACTGATGAACCAATCTATCAAAATCAAGGACAGGGGCAAAACAAAGGCTTGTTCTTTACTCAAACACGAACAGACAAAACAACATAAAGCCGCTATATAACAACCGAGTTTTTGTGACCGGACATAACGAAGATACAACAACAAGGCTGACAAATAAAAAAATACATACATCGGAACCTTTACTGCACTGATCCAAGCAATGGATTCTACATTCACCGGATGGATGGCAAAAAGGAAGGCTGTCAATGCAGCCATCTGCAAACTTTGACGAGATCCGGATTGGTCGGACATCTCCAACAAACGGAGAATCAAGAAAAAAAGTAACGTGATACATCCACAATGCCAGACAATGCTCATCAAATGAAACCAAAACGGATCATAGCCGAACAAGCCGTACAGCACCATATAGTTCAATTCCACCAACGGGCTATATTGACCTTTATAGGATTGTGTAAACACCGCTATCAGGTTTTCCATCCGAAAACCACTCTCCGTAAATATGTTCATCACCATCCATTGGTCATCCCACGAATCCAGGAAACCGTTGGAGAAAACAGGAGAATAGCAAAACGCTACCAATCCATAAAGGAGCAGGAACCCCAACAAGAATTTAAAGTTAACGATATTGTTCAGTTTTTTCATTTTTCGCCTTTTTATAAACTAAACGAATAACCAAGGAAAAATACTGAGCTTAATACTACTTTTTCATCTTTTCACCCGATAAAAGCCAATAATCGGATTACTTTCTTCCGTTAAATTTTTCAGATCATCCGGAAAAACATCCGGATTTTCAGATATCTTGTACTGGATTACAAAAGAAGGAACCACAGAAAAAAACATATCTTTATACACTCCATGAATTTGAGATATAAATAACAAATCTTTCACAGGATGATTATTAACCTGCTTACCGGCATATATGAGTTTATCTTTCAACAAATCATAATATACTGCATAACAACTTCCCTGTTTCTGAAACCATAAATTCAAAAAACCATCCGCTTCATAAGCATTACTCAACAACCATGAGTAGCGGGTTTGCATCAACTTCAATGATGGTGTCACTTCCATCAGAACATCCAACGGTAAAGAGTCCGGCAATTCCACCTTGTATACAGGTGTAACAGATTCTGATGTCAACTGATAAACGACTGTTTCATAATCCTTAATAAAATACAACTTATCGTTATTATAATAAAAAGGATGTTCCTTCCCATAGGAAAATCTAAACTCTGACGTTCTATCATGGGGGAAAAAAGATTTATCGATTTTAGTTCCGGACAAGGAACAGAACAACGAGTAGTGCATTTCCGGATTATCAGGATAATTATAATGATCTCCCATGAAAAAGAAAAAAGAGCCGTTCCAAATCGCCATGCGTTCCGGTGCCATATAAGTGGCAGAGATAGATTGACGACGTTTGCCGGTATACATATCGTAACAATGCAACTTCCTGCGTGTTGAATCGTACATCCACAACATCTTCAACGGGGGGTTCAAAGCAAAGTCCAATACATTCCCGTATTCGTTAGGACCCGGACCATGCTCATCAATCACATACTCGACCTTTCCTTGCATATCGAAGCAAAAGAGCTTATTTTGGTTATCCAATATAAAGATACGCTCATCAGAAACAAGAGTACGAACTATTTCTCCTATTACAACATTGTCCGACAATACCACATACGAGATTTGTTCGAAAGTCTGGTCTACATTGCGATAGGCTGTATCCGAAATAGAAACAGGAATCACGCGTAATTGTACCGAGTCTTTCTCTACCGGGACATTCTCACAAGACGATTGGCGTCCATTATGACATGACATAAGGCACAAAAACAATAATATAATTGTGATATATTTCATAAAGCATTTTATTTGTTCGTTTATTACAAAATAAAAATCAATTCCCTTTTATCCTTCAAGGCATTCCTCCACATGGGACCGGAGTACAATTACAAGAAGGACATACATATTGGTCAACACAAACCCATGCAACGCTTGATGTAAAAGAGCTATCTGGATATGTATACATACATGGCACTTGATCTCGAACTTTTCCCGGTTCTACCGGTTGACCTGGATATATTGTTGTATCAAAATCACCAGTTACCGCAGCCAAAACCTGGACTGCCAAATTATCTGCCCAACCATAATCATCCAGCGCATACTGGAGATTTATTCCCATACCGAGGAGTAACATCAATGCTCCTATTAACAACACAGCTTTTTTCTTTAATTGTACCATCTTTCTAGTTTTTAATTTGTTCATACTTCAATCGCTATTTTCACGACCTTCTATATCTTTTTCTCTGGAATCACCCTTGTAGAAATTATGCAAATAATACTTCACGGTGTCCGTGTCCTTCCATTATTTACTGTAATGATGGGTATAGTAAAATAAAGGCTATAGAAAAGAATTGATAAAAACAACAGGAATTTTGAAAACACACGACACTTTTTTTTCTAGCCAACCAGTGATTTGATATGAAACTAACAACAAAATACCCGACAGGGACAAATAAAGGTAACGATCAGCAACTATTCCCAAACGAGGCATTGCAACAATATGTAACGACAGCAACAAATGAATATAATTCTTTACGTTGCTCTTCTGAAAGTATAAAATTTCCATGACGTACTATTTTATTAAATCTAACTTATAAGATTATGTTCTATTTTTCAAATATCGATACAAAGAGCTTTTACTTACACTTGTAGCCTGTTCTATTTCAGAAATTAAGTAATCCTTACTATCATACATCTTTAATGCAAGTTCTATTTTTTGTTGGGTCGTTTGGGGCGTCCGCCTTTTCTTCCTCTTGCTCTTGCGCTTGATAGGCCTTCCATTGTTCTTTGGCGGATTATATCACGGTCAAATTGACTTATTCCGGCAAATATTGTAAACAATAGTTTCCTTTGCGGTGTTGTTGTGTCAAGCCATGGCTCTTTAAGAGATTTTATATCTGCATGTTTGGAGTGAATTATTTCAACTATCCCAAACAAGTCTTTTACAGAGCGTCCTAATCGAGTCAATTCCGTTATTACCACAGTGTCACCAGTTCTAAGCATATCTATCATTCGATCCAGCTCAGGTCTTTCCTTTTTTGAGCCTGTAATTTTTTCCATAAATATACGCTCACAATCATATTCGGACAATTGATCTAATTGCCTATCCAAATTTTGGTCATTTGTACTAACACGTGCATATCCTATTTTCATAAATGACAGTTGGTCGTTCAATGCCCATAGGGTCTGGCTCCGTTCCGCTCCCGTAAGCATATTCTCCTTGCCTCCCTTTGCCACGGCATCACGGAGCAGGGAGAATACCGTCACCAGTTCGGTTGCGGTCTCGATATACAGGTTGTTCATGCTCATTGCGGCGACAATGCCCTGTGGATTGTCGCTGATGGCTTTTTTCAACTTGCATAGCGAGATAAAAATCCTCACACCGTCATTGTACAGGTGGGTACAGGCTTTCAGCGAGGATGCGAAACCGCTTGCCGTTTTAAGGTAGCTGTTGTATTTCTTCTCCCACTGGCGCATCTGCTCGAACTCTGCGGCAATGGTATTCTGCAAAAGGGCGGTTTTCTTCTGCCCGTCCATCTGGTCTTTGACTTTGCCGAGAATCAATTCGTTGCCTTCTGCCAATGCCACATATTCCAACGGATTGGTCGTGACAATCTGCGCCTTCGCCGTGACAGACAAGATGATGCCGAATAGGAGCATCGCTATTTTAATGATTGGTGATCTCATAGATTCCTTTTCGTTGTTTGTTAAACTCTACACGCTCTCTGATAATATCCACGATATTGATTCGTTTGGGCAGACCTGTCAATTCCAGCTTGGGCGTGGTCCTGTCCATAGACAACACCGTGACAGTCTTTAGCCCGAAAATCTGCTGCAATAGGCTCTGCTGCTCGTGGAAGTCCACCACACGGTACAATTCGATGTAACCGATACTGCGTTGGAACACGCCATGCTCGGCAGTCAGCTGTTCGCTACCGATGTGATAGCGTATGCGTTTCAGGTATATAAGCCGGTAAATCAAAATGAGGGAAAGGAGAACGGCAAAGAGGGTGGCGATAGATGCAAGAGGGGCGTTCTCCATTCCTCCATAGACCAGTCCCACGGGACAAAGCAACAGCAAGGGCAGTTCGTCAATGAAGAACTGTGCCGTTTGCGGTCGTAGCGAAATCTCTCTGTATATCGGTTGTTGCATGGCTCTTATCTGTGTATATTTGGTTGTCGGTGTTCTTCTTCCTTGTCGGTTGCATACCCTGTGGTACCGAGTGGTGCTCCCAATGGGACAATCGCGTCCTTGATGCTGTCAAGGTATTCCTCGCTTGTCTTGCCAAGCAGGGCATCGTTCCAGTCCTTGTAACAGGGCATCAAGGGAAAGACTTTTATACGGTCGGAATTGATGTGCATGGATTCCGCTATGGCTTGGAACTTTTTCACGAACTCACGCCCGGCACTGTCGTTGTCGAAACACAAGTAGTGGTTTATATCCGGAGTGACGGAAAGCATACCGCGAATCTGCATATCGGTGGGAGTGCCGCCCGTGGAGACGAACACGCTTTTCTTGGAAAGGTCTGGGTTGTCCCGAAAACCATTCCTGTGTATCTGGTAGAAAGCCATTGCGTCGTAGGCACTTTCAAACCACGCAACGCCGCCTGCCTTTTGTAAAGGTTCATCGCTGAAATTGGCTATCCACAAGCCCTCGCTGCTGTTGCTGCCCTCGGCTTTGCCCTTGTAACTTCCGCTACCGTCCATCTTGGGACGGCCGCGTTCCTCCAGTCCTGCAATCTTGTCCGGCTCTTTGGGAAGTACCAGTGGAAAGACAAGGTTGGCATACGCCAAACCGTCTGAACGGTGTCTGGTAGCCAGGAAGAAATGGTCGGCAAAAGCCCGTTGTGTGAAGATGTCGATGCCACGGTTCTTGAAATAGGGATAAAAACGTTTGTGGGTCTCTCTGTCTTTCACGTCAAAACGGTGGATGTCGTAATCATCCAGCCTGAACGGAGTGTTCTCCCGTCTGGGTTGGATGATGCGCAAAGGTCTGTCATTGATGGGTTGGTTCAACAGCCTGTTGCAGACAAGGTTGACCAACCTGTCTGGAGAGACGCCGTTCCGGTGTTCCGCAAACTTCTCCGGGAATGCCTTGATAAAGGATATGATATTATAGAGCTTTTGCTGTGGTGGCTGGAAACAGCATTTGCCGTTCGGCGTGACGATGAACTTGTCACCCCGGATACGTGTGCCGTTACTGTCCATACGGATATAGGACGGATAACGCAAGCCGTCACGCTTGTTCAGGTGATAGCCTGCGTCCATCAGTATATCCTGAATGTCCAGCCGTTGCAGGAAGTCATCGTATGTCAGTTCTCCGTTTGCCATCTGTGTGTTCCTTTTATTCCTTAAAATCCTCTGCGCATCTCTGCCACCTCCTTGTTCATCTGCGCTTCAAAGTTCCTTGCAGCCACATCCATCGGCGAGTCCACTCCCGGCTTGAAATAAGGACGGGGTGCGGAACTGAAACGCTCTCCGTAAAATTCCGGACAGGGATGGTGCAGCCCGTGGGCGACATCCGACAGCACTACAGCACCTGCGGCAAGTGCGGCGAATATCTTTGTCCCCAATCCGCTGCTCATTTCGGGACGGGTCTTCATATCCACTTCGTTGAATATCTTGGAAAAGAGCTTCATGCGGTGGTAGTCATCGACTGCCAGGAACTTGTCGTACTGTTTCTGGCTGATTTCATGGGTGATGGGTTCTCCGTTGATAATGGCGGTCATCTTGTATTTGCCCTCTGTTTCTGTTGGTTGTACAGCGATGGCTTCCACTTCCACCTCACGTCCGTGTTCTCCTTCCCGGTACCAGCCTTTGTTTTCGTTGATGTATGACAAGTCCCGTCCTTCAATCAAGGCTCCTTCTTGTGGCTCTCTGATGATATGTTCGTCTTCTTGCAGTACCGTCTGTTCGGTAGAGTGCGGTGCAAGGCTGTTATCGGATTCCAATGGCAGGAGCAAGTCCTGTTCCTGCCGGTTCCGCATAGCCAGATCCTGCTCCACTTCGGGGTGCAGGGCAATGCTGATGCGCTCCTTGCTGTTCAGCGATTCCAATGTGACTTTATCGGAATAGTCATTTTGAATGACATTGTTCAGAATCTCCAGGCGTTTCTCAACCGGATGCTCTTCAATGGAATTGGAGGTCAGTGCGGATAATTCCTCTTCGGTCAGGTCATAGACCATATCGGCACTGACTTTCTCCGACTGGACGGTCAGAGTCCCGGCTTCCGTATCCACGATGATGCCGTGTGAGGACAGGCATTCCTGCCACTTCTCATTGGAGAAATAGACGGGTGAGGTAATCAGCTCCTTGTAGGGCTTTGCAGGTTCTTCGCTTCTTGGCTTGTTTACCATCGAGGTGATGACTGCCTGCAAATCCTGCAAGACATCCTGTCGGACTGGCTGTACCGGCTTTTGTGGCTGCCGATGCCCTTTGTAGTAGAATCCGTAACCGCCGGATTGCATCTCACCGGGTTTCATTCGTCCGTCCGGGCGTTCTGCCATCATAGGTGTATCTGCATAGAAAAGCCGGCCGCCGACCCTGCGCAAGTGATAGCCTTCCTGCTGTCTGGGAGTCCATCCGAGGAAAGGGGGCGGCATACCGTACCTGCCGACCCTGCCATACTCACCGATGCCGATACGGTAGCCGTGAAGTCCCATTGCCACCCTGCCGTTGGCATTACGGGCATGGACAAAGTTGCGTGGCAGCTCAAAGTCATTCTTTACTATCTCCGTAAAGGTGTTGTATGCCTTTTTGTTGGCATGGTTTGTCCCCCAGTCGGTAAGAGCTAAAAACTGCTGCTTGCTGATGGGGTATCGCAAGAGCGGAGAGTCGTGCCCCTGTACTACCAACTGGTAGCTGTCACCCACAGGTACGACATGGGCTTGCATACCGTTGCGCATCAAAAGAGCGTACATTTCGGGTTGCAAGTCCGGTCTCATCGGGTTTGTGTTGGTTCGTATTGCCATAGTCCGTGTTTATGCTTCACCGCTTTCCATAGCGGCTTCTAATTGTTCACTCTTGTAGTGGACGAATTGCTCGGCTGCCGCATCATCAATCGTGAGCGAGTGCGCTTTGCAGTATTCCACCAGTTCTTCCTGCCATTCGGCAGAAAAGTGGTTGACGTAATCCAGCCAGCCGTATTCTCCGCGCTCCATCTTCTCGATGAGCACTTCTTCGGGATAATAGGTGTTTTGTGCCATAATTACAGTGTTTGAAAGGTTTTACTTGTGAAGTCCTGCACCCATATTGCGTTGGGCACTCTTTTTCTGTTCGTTCCAGAGTTCTTCCGTGTATTGCTCTTCCGGGATATAGTCGAGATTGCCGTTATCGTCCATCATCCAGCAACCGTAACAGCCGAAGGTGTATTTATCCCATTCTCTTTTGGTCTTCTCGCTCCATTTCTTGGCGTCTCCCTGACAGAAGTGGATGCCGTCCTTCTCGTACAGGCTGATTCCGACCGTTACAGGTTCGTCTTGCATTACAAAGGTCAGCGGTTCGCCCTGTTGCATCACCTTGATTTCGGCATTGCTGAGTTTCAGTTCTTCTGCCATCACCTGTAGGTTCCGGGCGATGACCTGCGTGGGGACGGACATGACCTGATTGGTCTCGGTATCGATCTGCACGAATGCCTTTGTCTTTCGCCCGTCAGCCGTTACCGTGTCGGCAAGAATGACTTTACCGGAACAGAGCTGCTTCTGTTGTTCCTCACTGTATTTCTCCAAGGAGAATTTCTTCAGCACCGGATAGAACACGACATCGGCTTCTCCGTTCTCCTTGCGCACGAAAGCGAATCGGCTACGGTCGGTGACCGTGTTCCCGTTCTCATCGTTTACCGTTTCTAACAACGACATGATTGACGAATTCTTGAAGAAAGAGATGGGTGATATAAAAAATGCCCGAAAGTCGAAGAAACCTGACATTGACATGATATCTGGCAAGCAGGGCTTTATAGCAGGCTACAATGTCGAGATCAATAAAGGAATATACAGTAAGGATGGAGAGCATAAGACGCTTACTGACAAATAAGTCTGATGAAATGAACACCTATCACACTGAACCCCGACCTGGATGCAGGAAATTCGCTCCCTGCGGTAAAATATCCCTCCATAAATGCCGCAAGTACAAAGGCAAGTTGGAAGAATGCAAGGGATGCACGTTAGTTAAACGCAAGGCAAAGACCATAACATATGTTCAGATTGGTCAGAAAGTATGTCCACACTGTGGGAGGTCATTGCCTTTACATCGGTTCTATACTCGAATTATCAAACATAACGATAAGGAATATCACTGCCTCACATCATGGTGTAAGATGTGCATGAGTGAAGCGGCAAAAATTAGAAACCAAATAAAAATAAGAAATAGCTATGAAGAAAATAGTTCAATTGGATGAATACGAATATAACAAGTTGGCGGAACTTGCTAAACTCAATGAAGAACAGATAAACCAGAAAGCTGCCGATTTGTGGGAGAAAAAAGGAGTCGCAGAGATTGAGATAAATATAGAGACCGGCCATGATACCCGCCATGTTTTTCGCATAGATTGCAGACCGTATATCAAGTATCGGTCTGAAAGGTTCTTTATTCCCGACAAGTTGAGAGAAAGATTCAGAAAGATAGTCAAGAGTGAGTTGAATAATTCCGTTGAACAGAAGTTCGGCAAGGCTGTAGATATGATCAATATATGCAACAACAAAATTGATTCCGTGAATAAAACGCGATTTTTATGGATGCTTGTTGCAGCATCCGGATGGGCAGTGGCCGCTGTTACACTGCTATGGTATTTTACGAAGTAAGGCAACCTACAAATTATGGATACTAATCTTACCATTGAGCAAATCCACCTTGCCCTCCGGAACAGTGGGTCCCGCTTAATTGGAGAAGTATCATCTGACCCCGAATCTTTATTTCCCTTTTGGGGTTGTATAACTATCTGGCTTATAATTAGTATCTTTACATTGTTTCAAAGAGGAAACTTAATCAGGAACCTACTAAAAAACTTATGGACATAAAGACAATAGAACGTGAAGCTGTATCTTCAGCAGTGATTGATTTCGGAATCTTTAATTCCGAGAAGAACGATTATTATATCAAAGGATTCCTAACCGGTGCCCTCTGGCGCATCAACTCAGTTTGGCATGAACCGTTCGAACATCCGGCAGACGGCCAGTATTTGACTATCCTAAGACAGGGAGATCAGATACTTTCGGAAATCGCTCCTTGGAAAGACGGTAAATATCATGGCAAGGTACACTCACAGATCTCCAGCAAAGGATACGAGGTGATTAAATATGCAGACGTATGCGATCTGATTCCGGAAATGAAGGGTATCGATTTGAATATGTCTGACAGATCCGCAGAGTCTGATTCGAATGGCAAAGAGAAAATGGTAGAGAAAAAGATTCATAGAATCCTGATATGTCAGATAAATGAAGAGGTGAATCTGAACGAAACGCTGCTTAACCAAGGATTCGACAGTCTGGATGTCGTGGAAATCTGTATGAAAATAGAGAATGAATTTGATACCTCTTTCGACTTCAACTGGGTCAACGACGAAACGACAGGTTCGGAGATTATCAATTATGTGAATCAAACATTAGCCAACAAATAAATGGAATATGGAAAGATTTGAAATAGATAAAGAATCAGCAAAATATGCTGAACATAAAACCACTTTCAGAAAAGAGGTATTGAAGGAGGTCAACAATGATGACTACGAGCGCCGGCGTTCTGATTGTAGAGAGGATTTCAAAGCTGGTGCTGAATGGGCAATTAAATCCTTGCGTAAAAGTCTTTAAAAGAAAAAGAGATTTAGAAACTAATAAAGGGGAAAGATGGATATGGAAAAGCTGAAAGTTTATTACGGGTGGTCTAAGATAAATGCAGTACGCAAGAAACGCTCACTTTCTGTCATGTTTGAAAATGACCTCTCATGTCGCAGGGACAGAGGACAGCGCGTGCTGTCTGCAACTCAGGATACGGTGTTTGTGAGATATCAGGATGAAGAAGAAATGACGGACGCCAAAGCCCAGAACCGCATTTTCACCGGATACGACTTGTTTCTGGATGAGAAACCGTTTAACGGCAGTCTGGAGCTTTTATTGGAGTCAAACAGCGAAGCGGATAAGAACCACGTATCCAAGAACATGCGCGAGCGTATCACCGAAGCTCTTCGGAAAGCGTTCATGCTAGCCAATCCTGACTATAGAGAACCTGGCGGCCAGTTAAGCCTGAAATTCGGTGAATGACAATTTTGTTGTTCACTTGTGGGCACCCTGCCCGGAAGCCAACACCGGCTTCCTATGTAGTTTAATATATAATCCTATAAGAATTAAAATTGATAGAAATGGGGAAATTAGCTTACCGCTGCAAACGGCCACACAACAAACCATTATGGCTTTTGCGCATTCAGTGTGACATATCTGTGGATTTTATCAATGAAGAGTATTCGGAAGAAGTTCTGCCGGAACTTAAACAGTATATTGATAAAAAGATTCTGGATTTGGTTTAAGCAGGAGGAATCAAACGGAGTTTTGTCACTACTATGCTGAAAAAGGAGGGACAGAAAACCGTGTTGTGGATTGTCCGTAATGATATTCCACTCCAGCAATATTATATAGAGGGAGTAACTCCCTAAAAATGGTGTCCGCTTCAATGGTAAAGTAGGGTTGTAAGTTAAAATCTAACCTCTTTACTCATTATGTAAGTATCTGAAAAAGAATTAGTATCTTTACATCAGTAAAGAAAATCAAAGACAATATGGAAGAATTTAATATTTACGAAGTAGCAGAGGAAAACAATCTGGATGTGATTAGTACCACAACCGGGAAAAATGGATATCCACAGTCGGTTAGATATGCAATCACCGGTTTCCCTAATTTTTCAGAGGCAGAGAAATTGGCCGAGAAATACGGATTGCGTATCACTACTTTCTGGAAAAAAGCAGGTTGGCAACTCTATGTCAGAGACCGCAATACGACATTCGAGCCGATGGGCATTTCAGCCGAAAATTATGGCGATGATTACATGGCATTCGACTCAAGCAGTGTGGAATCGTTTTATGAAGACGAAGTAAAGCCATTACTGGATGATATCAACAGTCTTGAAGACTTGGAGAAATTTGTGTCTGCCCGCAAAGAATTGCTTGACGAGATCAAGAGTATCGACGAAACCCAATTGGTAATAGCCTGCCATGGGCATTACTATGAAACGGTAGATAGGGAAACAATGGAATGGTCGTTCGATTCGAATACTTATGTTATCGGAGTTATCAAAGACTAATAATTAAGCGTATGAAAACATATAGTGTATATTTTACAGAGCCTGTCACCCGCCACTACAAAGGGGACAAGTTCAACCAAAAGACCAAACAGTGGGAACATGACGTAGATTGCGAAGAAACCAAAGACACCTTCACTTTCTACTCTCTCCCTCCGGCCAAGAAGCTTATTAAGGCAAACATGGACAAATACAAGGGTTCAAGTATCACAAAAACATGGGCCAACGGTGATTGGGAAAACCTTGGTGAAATCAAGCTTACCGGGAACAACAAGACCTTCGTGGCAAATTCCCGCCAGAAGAAAGCCGGATATTGATTACCAAAACATTAAAGACGAAGATTATGAAATTAAACAATAGTGACTGTTACGATTCAATCATGGTGACCCTGGCTCCGGACAAGTATCCTACTGCATTCGCCAATAAGGTGGACGAACTGATAGAACAGAATCAGTTCAAGACTAGGGAAGAAGCCGAAGCGTATGTTTCCGGCACTCCCATTGAGTTGGAACTGTATTACGAGAAAGGGACCGGATTGTTTGCAGTGGAAGCGGAAGCCGTCGAATCCGGAACAATCTACTCCCCTTATACCAAGGAACTGCTGGAAGATGCAGATTGCGATTGTTAAATCACTCACTTTAACCATTAAAAAACAAGACCTATGAAACGTATTACTTCAAACGATATTATCCCGGGATTCCAGTTTATGCATGCGGGTATCCCTGCAACCGTGAAACATGTATCGGACGGCTTTGCCCGTTTCATCTCTGACGATGGATCAGAAGCCGGTTCCATCGCCGTAATCGCATTGGTCAATATGGCCAACCGTACTATCTAAAAACTGAAATTATGAGTCGTATATTAGAATCACTGAATGACAGACAGCGTGAGGCTGTCCAGGCTACAGAAGGCTACTTCCGTATCATTGCCGGAGCAGGCAGTGGCAAAACTAAGACTTTGACACATCGCTTTGCCTATCTGGTGCAGGAAATCGGTGTTCCTTCCAACCGAATCCTCTGTGTTACCTTCACCAACAAGGCGGCAGCTGAAATGCGTGGCAGAGTAAAGCAGCTTTTGGGCGAGAACATCACTGACGAATACATCTGTACTTTCCACAGTTTCTGTGTGAAGGTTCTCAGACGCGAGATCCAGCGATTGGGATACCAGCAGACATTCAGCATCCTGGATATGACTGACCAGAAATCATTGATCAAAGAGGTATTCGAAGAAATGGGTCTTTCATCCAATGACGGCATTACAGCCAAGGATGCCCTGAAACACATAGAGATGTGCAAGACCGGAGAGGGATGGGAACATGTTGTCAAGCTGCTTGTCGCTCCCAATGACCCTGTCATCCCGGCAGAAGCAGAAGTGAAAGACAGGATCCTGCTGAATTACCTGACCCTGCAGCGCAAGAACTTGTCCTTGGATTTCAATGACCTGATTTCCTTTACGCTGTATCTTCTTCAGACAAACCATCAGGTGCTTGACACTTGGTCAAACGCTTTCAGCTATATCATGGTTGACGAGACACAGGACAACTCCAGACGTCAATGGGCCATGCTGGAATTGTTGGCTAAAGCTTGCCGGAACTTGTTTGTCGTAGGAGATCCTGACCAGGCCATCTATTCTTTTAGAGGGGCACGTCCCGAGGGGTTGGTCAAGTTTGACAAGGTGTTCTCCCCATGCACCACGATAGTGCTGGACCAAAATTACCGTTCAACACCTACTATCCTTGGAGCGGCCAACGACATCATTGTACACAACCGTTTACGTGTGAAGAAGGAATTATACACCGACAACGTTGATCCGGGCAGCCCGATTGAATGGATTCATGCCGATAATGACAAGAACGAGTCACTATATGTGGCATCCAAGGTACAGAGTTTACTTGAAAATGGAGCCAAGTCTGATGACATCGCCGTATTGTTCCGTGTGTCTGCCCTCTCCCGTTCCGTCGAACAGGCGTTCATCCAAAATGGTATCAAGTATCAGGTGTTTGGTGGTATGCGGTTCTTCGAACGCAAGGAGATTAAGGATGTCATGGCTTATCTGACCATGGCCGAGACTCCCGACAATGACATGGCTTTCCTTCGGACATACAACTATCCGTCCCGTAAGTTGGGAAAGGCTTTTATCAACCGGATTAAGGAACTGGCCAAAGCGGACGGAAGCTCATACTTTGCCGCCCTGCTCAAGCATTATGGTTCTGTCAAGGAGGTCACCCGCTCCGGTGCTGCCGAATACATCAAACTGGCCAATCAGATTCAGGGACTAAAAGGCGGCTCAATTTCTGACTTGGCAACATATATTTTGGACCAGACCGGTATCATGAAAGAATTACGGGAATCTGAGGATACCGAAAGGCTGGACAACGTAGTAGAGCTTCAGAACTCCATCCTGTCTTATGAAAACGAGCATAAGGATGATGAAGATTTTTCATTGAAGACATACCTTCAGGACATTTCCTTGTACACCAACGTGGATGCCAAGGATAAAGAAGACAGCATCAAACTGATGACCATACACCAGTCCAAGGGACTGGAATTTCCCTATGTGTTCCTTATCGGATGCAACGAGGGTGTCATGCCCAACCAGCGGTGTGTGTCTGAGACCCGTCGTGAAGGGTTGGAAGAGGAACGCCGGTTAGCGTACGTGGCCGTAACCCGTGCCAAACTGCAACTGTTTATCACCGAGAACGAAGGACAATTCTACGGTGGCGGCAACAGGGTGCCGTCCAGGTTTATCTTTGAGATAGACAGCAAACGCATCCAACGTAATGGGTATGTGCCCGAATACCTGGCAGAGATGACCCGGAAAATCATCCAAAATGAAGGACTGGAATTTGATTCCAATGGAGATTATGATGTGCTGACAATCGGAACACGTGTCAAACATCCGGCATTTGGTGACGGTACCATTGAAAAGGTGGAAAGTTCCCGTAATGAGTATCTTATCCGGATGGACCGTACTGACAGCCTGATGCATATCCGTATGGACTATAAGGGACTCACAGTGATTACAGACGCTCCCAAAGACGATAATACGACTGACTGTTTACCTGCCGATGAACCGGAATCCCAACCAACGGAAGAGGTGGTTGAACCCACTGCCCCGGCTCTCATGTGGAAAGCCGGAGACGAAGTAATACACCCGCTTTTCGGTCTGGGAAAAATCATGGAGGTGAACCCAGACAGCAGGGAGTATTCTATCTATGTGAACCAAGGTGGGTTTACCATCTCCGTAGATTTCAATTTTGACGGGCTGAGAGCCAAATCTTGAAAAATTAGTTTCTTTCGGTTTATTTTTAACAATAGAATTATGAATCGAAAAGAAGTATTTCTCAAGTGCCAGCAATGTATCAATGACATTCAAACGGCAGCAAACTCAAAGACTTTTATCAAATACCGCAAAGAACAAATTACTTTGCGGTATTTTTTTGTCCGTAACAGACAAATGCTGTCCGTTATACAGACAGATGCAGATATGGTTCCCGTCCTTCACTTTGTCTTTCTGACGAATGACATAAGGGCTGTGCCGGTCTATATGTACCAACTGCTACCCGGTGATTTCCCGTTTACAGTCCCCCCCTACCCTTCCCTTCATCGTTCTCTGGAGATTGCCAGTACGTTCATCCGGTGGCACGAGCTGTCCGCAAATTTCCAGTTTGACATCAGATGGTATGACTGATACGCCATAGGAGCCGACACCGGCTCCTTCCTCCTACTCCGAACAATAAATGGCCTGCATGAAAAAGTTCGAACTCAGGTGCACACAGACATTCAACAACAATATAATAGCTTGCTACACAAATAAAAAGTATTTTTGTATAAATCAAAAGTTTAGATTATGAAAAAGAGCAAGAAAAGGCGTAATGCCCCATCCACCCCTCTGGCAGCATTTCACAAAGGTAGCCGGGATGCGGAGATACAGGCTTTCGGCAAACCGGTACCACGGCACAATGTAGTCACCTCAAAGAAGGTGTATCGTCGGAATCGCCGGGTAGATTTCGATTGACACGGTTGTCTTCCTTCTTCCACCCGGAGAACCATACTGTCCTCCTATAGATCGTTATTGATAGCTTGAATGAAAGAGTTTCACTCCCCTATCCTAAATGCTAATATTCTGTATAGGTTAGGAAAACTTATATAAATATACTATATTTGTGATTATTAATGAATTAGAATATTAACCATCAAACTTTAAGAATATGAACATTAACGTAGAGATCTTCAAGAGATACTCCCCGAAGAAGAAAATAGAAATCATCAACAAGCTTACTCCAGCCGAGCTTTCCATGGTGGAATATGCGACCTTGGTAAGAGTCGTGAAGGAAGCCGGTTATGGCAGAGACAAGTCAAGAAGTAAAGATTTGAATATTCATCCCGACAGAAGAAAAGGCAATAATTGGGACAGCTTAGTCGAAAGGCTGTCATGGTGCAACGGGAAATTATATGTAGATGTGTATTTTCAATATGAGAACACAGACACAACGGTGTGTGTGATAGCCCAAGAGTTTTTCAGCCGAGGGGAATATAAAGGCAGGGTGAAACGTCTGAATCACCATTGTGACGAACAGACTTATTACTTCAATTATTCGGAGGAAGAGAAAAGAGAGGTAATGAGAAGTATCCTTCTCGAATATGTCTATAAAAAGTACAAGGACAAACTATCCGAAGGGGAAGAATAGTCTATATTGGAATCCGGACAAGGCAGGCTGACACAGCTTTCCTTGTTCGGCAACAACTCACACAGAGGGGTATCGGCATGTTTTCTTGCCAACGCAGACCGACCACGGTCTGCTGAAATATGGGTGAAATATCGCCGATCGTGGGGTATTTATGGTATCCGCAATAATGGAAAAGTCCGACCTGATACTACTCTTTCCCTTTTGTTTTCCGGAACTATGAAGACTCCCTATATTTCTGTATATTTGCATCATAATCAATGAGATAAAAGATGATAAACTTCAAGAAACTTAAAAGCCAGATTAAGCCCTTCAAACCGGAGGCCAAACATAAGGGTTACATCTTCATCGCAACAGATGAACAGATTGCCAACGGTGGATTTACCGTAGCTAAAGTAGGCTCAAAACGGAGCCTGATAGATTGTATGGCATTCTACATCAAGAAAGAACCGGATGTATGGGCAGATTTGATACTCTAAAAACAATAACTATGGGACAGTTTAGCTGGTTTACACAAGACACCAAGCGTAGAATCCGGAACGGAGTTCCGTTTACGGTATATATGACGGATGATAAGGGCAACAAGTACAAAGAGACTTGTTACGGAGGTTATGGTGTGTTCGGTGGCAAGGATTATTATGAATTGCTTGCAGAGATGAACGGTATCGTGGATAGAAATAAAGAGTATCTTCGTCAGATAGGCATCGAACTGGCTTTCAAGAACTCTCCACAGGGATACAACCCGGAAGTGAAGCACCCCTCACTGACCGAGAATGGTTCCTATTACCAAGGGGTAGCACCGATTTCAGACCCGGACCAAGGTTTTCCATTAGATTACCACTTGGCCGGGGTACCTTCCCATGTCCTTACAGAAGGTATGGAGGTTCTATTGCCAAAGGATGCGACCTTTATTGACGTGAATGGCGTTAGTATGTTCTTGCCGACATTGAATCTCTATGAAACTATCACTGTAGATGATATGTATCCGTTCGGGAATTGTCTGGTGCAGTCAATCAGGGAGGACAAATCAATCATGCTGAAAGACCTTACTTCCGGACTTGAATTTCGGTATTCTGGAAATGTGTTGATTCGGTCAAACGAGATTGTTCATTCCTACATGGGAAACAATAATAAAGGTGATCTGGTATTGTGTAACGATTGTGAGACCCTTTTGTTGGTTCCCATGGGTACAGACATCTGTCCGGATTGCCACTCCGATGGCTGTCTGACTTACCCGGATGATCGTACCGATCACGTTCACGCCACGCAATCAGAATTAAGAGAACAAGGCAACATTGTCATAACCCATGATCGTCCGACAGACGAAATGCTATATTCTTGAATTATGGAAAAGGTTCACATTTTAATTAATTCCGGATACGGTCGGTTATCCGGACATTCGGACAACCAACATAGGGCGTTCGTACAAGAGGTTACCGCCATATTTGAGTCATTAGGTTGGCAGGTGCCCCAACAGAAGCAAACACCGTTGGCAAAGTCAGGATATAACAGGTTTTTCCTGCATCCCTGTTTCTTTACCGGCTACATCAATGACAAGAAGATTGTGCAAACCATTATGGATGCAGCCAAAAATGCCAAGACCTTTAGCATATACGGGGTCGAATACAATTATACCGGAAATATATCCGGTCTCTATTTCCCATCTCTGACTCTCAATTAACTGCTAGGGTGATCCGGTCATTCGGAACACCCTACTCCCCTATTTGCAGAACCTGACCATCAGGTTCTTATCTGCCAGTAATATGGAGTGGCTTTAATGGAAATGTTTCAACCATATAGGGTGAAAGAGCTTTCTTAATTTCTATTTCATAAACACATTGAATTTAAGTAACTTTGTGTATATCAAATAGATAGATATAATAAAGAACATAATTAAATAGTTATGAAAAAGATAATATTCTCCACCGAAATCACAGATGAAGATCTGAAATGCGCAGAAGAATGGTTACAGGAACAAGGCTATCCATCCAGTGAAATGGCTATTTGTGAAGAAGCCGCTGAACAAAAGCGGAATTGGCAGGATGACGAAATAAGCAATCTCGATATGTTTTTGGAAGGAAACATCCTTCTGATAGCGGATTTAGGCTTGTGGAACGGACGAAAATCGGGATACCGGATAATTGACAATAATGTTGGCAATATATTGTCTTCACTATCTGAAGGTGAAATAGAATACTTTGCAGACACTCAGACCAAACAGGTGAAAGCAGTCCAACATCATCATGACGGAACAAACTATATTACATTCCGGGAGATTAAGCCAGGTGTGAACATAGATAACCTGACAGAAAAGATTTACAACGGTACATACACACAAAAGGATATTTCTCGATACACCCGGAGCTTGTACCCTCATGTTGCCAAGGTTTATGGATGGTAACGCATTCCAGCCGCTTTTTAGCGGCTGCAGTATAAAAGTCTGGTGGAGGAGCCAAAAAAATAAAGCCGGAACACTCGTACAGGGACGGGGAAAAGTCGAAGCAAGGCACTAAGAAAGAACCTGTCCCACAAACAACACACACGCCAAAACGACACAAACGGCTGAATAAAACAGGACCTGAAATTGTAATGCGCATTACAAAAGCATAAAAACAGATTTCCTGCTTGTACTTCCGGAATAATAGCCTTTCTTTTTATGTGTACCAACTTTGGTACACATAAAAAGAAAAGAACAGTATGCTACAAGTAACATCAAGGGAATTTAGGGACAAGCAAGCCTCTTGGGTTGACATGGCAGATCAAGGCTAACAAATTGTTATCAGACGCAGAGGCAAACGCTCCTACATGCTGACACCCGTCTACGACAGTGATATTACAACCACCCACAAATTTGAACAGAAGATAGAGGAAGCACGTAGGCAATACAAAAACCGGGAAACAATCGTCTGCAATACCAAAGAAGAACTTCACGACTTATTGGATACGTTATGATGTACAAGATTGAATTTTCAAAGGGTGCGACAAAACCACACCCAAATACAAAAAGTCCAATCTTGTACTCTACAAAAAACTGGTGAGTCTTCTTGAAGAAATCATGGCCCCCGTACAGGGACCGGACACCCGGAACCTTTAAAGGCAGGAAACTCTGTCAGCTATTCAAGACGGACAACGGCACATGACAGGTTGATATATGACATCTATGATGAAACCGTTACCGTCATGGTTATTGAAATAGAAGGACACTATAAAGATAAGTAAATGGGAATGATAAAGACACAATTCCCCTGCGGTATGTTATGGCTAAGTGAAACTGATACCATCTGCGGCCATGACGGAAAGATTTGCGGTGCTGTTAAATACCAAGATGAACAGTTCAAAATCATCCAGCCGGAAGAATGCATGGGGCACAAAAGGGACATAATGAAGGAATTAAAAGAAGCTTTGCAACAGGTCAAAGATCACCTAGACGGTAAAATACAACTCAAATCGATAGAAGCCTTGTTAGATGAACTTTGAGTTTGTTTCATCTGATTTATTCGACCCATTTAATTTGCCCTTTCGGGAACGCGCTCACGTTCCCTATCAAGTATTTTTACCAAAGTAAATGGATTGGCTTCAATGAGAGAGTCACGACCTACTTGCTTGATATTATAATCCGTTTGGTTTTCTTTTATGTCCAATGTTTTTTATATTTTTGCATAGAATAAAACAATGATTATGGACACCTTAACACTCAAAGAAAGATATTTCTCTGCCATTCATAGCATGAGAGAAGCACTTAAATATTACGTTTCCGAGAATGGAAACGATTATTCGGATTCTCCCGAATATTACGCAAACGAGTTCGGCATTTATCCGGACAAAAAGGAACGACCATCTAAAATGTTGGAACTAAATTGTACTTATGCCCATTATGTAGAGGGCAAAGGAGTAGAATCTGTCCAAATCCAACTATTATATACGGTTGCTGATGACGAAGGTAATGAGGAACTGATGTATTATGGCTTCTATAACGGTAGAGAAGAAATCGAAGATGATTGTGAACCTATTCACGCTAAAGCCATAACTTTAGCAGATGAAGAACTGATGAATATAATAAAGGGTATCGACAATCCTGCCAACTGAGATACCCCCTTCGGGGGGGTATGATATAAATTTGTCCTGTAGAACAAGCAAATAGCACTAATAATGAACCGATTGAAATACAATAATAATAATTGGCACGAAAGAGACAACCACATCTTTTTCGATGAAGAACCGCATATTTATACCCATGACAGACTAGGTAAGATGGATAGCTGGACGGAAATCATTGCGTCCTATTTTGCTCCTTTCGATAAGGAACGGGTAGCCTCATTTGTAGCCCAGAGACGGGGTTGCTCACCGGAGGAACTGATTGCCGAATGGGAACACCAGACCCATTTGGGCACCAAGCTCCATGCCAATATCGAAAACTATTTGCTTTCTTTGCCGCATGACGAGTCAGATGTTTTCTGGCAGTTCAAGAATTTCATCACAGAGCATCCGATGGTTCCTTATCGTACCGAGTGGACTATCTATGACGAAGAAAGCCGAGTGGCAGGTACAATTGATTCATTGGATTTCCATGTATGTAACCTGATGTTGGACTGGAAGCGGAGCAAGAACCTGATAGACCAGGATGGGAACGTCATCCGGGATTCCTACAATCATACTATGGGATTGGGAGTACTCTCACACCTCCCGGATTGTTCCTACTATCACTATGCCATGCAACAGTCCGGGTACCGGTATATTCTCAAGAAGAATTACGGCATCGAAATCGAAGCCTGTTGGCTGGCAGTGTTCCATCCGACACTCCTTAACTACAAATTGATAAGACTCCCCTATCTGGAGGAAGAAGTAAAAGCAGTACTGGCTGAACGTGCTGCCAGATTTAGATAAGCTAATATGAATTACTACAACTCAAAAGTTGTAATAATAAAAGTCAAATGCCTATCCCTTTCATCCCCTTTGAGAATACATTATGCCAAGACAACTCTGCTCACGGCAGTTTTCCAGTACGCTTTATTTGTTCTCCCGGGGACGTACTCACGTCCCCTATGATCCCCCTCCTTATAAAGTAGATGCAGGTATTGTGACTGCTCTGCTTATATGAGAATGTATGAACCTGAACATTCACCGGAGGCATTTCATTATCTATATCATTATAATACAGCATTTTAGTATCTTTGAATATGAAAGATAACCAAAATTAGTCATGGGAATAGGAAGAGAAAAAATAGACTGGGATGATTTCTTACTAAATGAAATTTTCAGCCCTCATTGAGGGAGCGATGATGTAAGACCGGAAGATAACAGCGAGTATTCTTGCACTACAGCTAAGTATGTATGCAATTTTTGTGAAACAGAATTTTTTAAAGAACATTGATATGGGAAACATGGAAATAAAGAACTTGGATGAAGCACGTAGAATTCAAGAAGGGGTATTGAATTATTATATTGGAGTCATTTGCTCCGGACTCTACCCGCAGAACAACTTGCCACACCTGATTTTCTTTGAAGACGTGGACGATAAGGGTGAACCTGTGTTCCGCAAAGCCGAGGTTATCGAAATCCTTGGTGCAACTAAAGAAGTTGTCATTAAGTACAAGAATGGAGAAAAGGAAACGATCAATCTTTCAGCCATCAATATTGACTGGCTTCAGGACTTGGCAAACTACCAGTTCCGAATGTACGATTTACTGGAACAAGGAGAGCCAGACACTTTACCGGGATGCATAACATATCAGATTATCCTTTCTGAATTCATCGACAAATATGGATGTGATGACCATGAAGGAAGAGTCTTAATCGGCAATAAAACCAATGGAGAGATTATAACGCTCATGAAAGAGCTGGATGATCTTAGCATCGACAACCAGTCTGACATTACATTTGAATGTGGATCATTCCGGGTATTGGAATATTCCCAAGGTGATGCGCACTATAAACTATCCGAAGAGAGTTTAAGCCAGAAACTGATTGATCCTGGGATCAGCGAGCCATACAACAAAAAATGTACAGCGTTGGATGATGAATTCCAATTCTACGTTGGCAATGATTTTTGGGAGAAATCCACCTTGCAGAAAAAGCTGTTCATCCTTCAAGAAATATTCGATGTAAAGCTGTGATTTTTTATATATACGGTTGTTCCATACAAAGTACGGTGCAACCAGTTTCACTCTGCATTCCAATTCTGGCGAAACTTGAACCCAAGTTTCTTTCAGTGTCCCCTATTTCCCTTTTGCTTATATGGAATAGTAGAACCCTGCCACAGAGTTCTGATATGGTGATATATATTGGGTAATGTGCTGGGATTTCTGTAACTTTACAATGTTGAAAGACAAAGAATTATGAAATATTACATCGTTGTATCATCGGCAGGAGACACAAAGGTTGTCGTTTTGCCAGCAAACTGGGACAATGGCAGTTTGAACGTCTGCCTGTCAAGATTAAAGACAGATGCCCAAGGCGAATTCAGAGGTGGGATGAAAATTTTCACAGAGATAAATCAAGACGAGTACCGTAAGGTAACAGGTGATTCCTATCTGAGTAGTAATTATGCAAGCCATCCAAATTTTTTTAGAGGGGATATCTTGCCAGAAGACTGGAGAGAACAGGCGATGGCTGTCCTGACATCAGGCGGTTGGATTGACCAGTTAGGCTGGGAGGATGACCTTGCCAAGCTGGTGGACGAACAGATTGATTCAGCCCCAAATGTTCGACCTCATGCAGGCACACATGACAGGACTGGATCCCGTTTTGGAACTGGAGGCATACGACAGGTGGTTATATGGAGAGGCTCTGGCAGCCCAAAGAAAAGAGACCGAACAATCAGTTTCAAAGGAAGAACAATCCGTCTTCACCTTCTTGGTCGATTGCCAGTACAAGGTGTGGGAACGCCATACCGTTACCGTAAATGCCGACACCTATGAAGAAGCCAAGCAACGAGTAATCAACTTGGCAAAGAATCACCCTGTAAGTATGGATGACGGCGAGCCTGGACTGGAAATGACCTTTGAGACTCTTTACGAAACAGAAGAACTGATTGAACCCGAAAATGGTAAAGAAGCAACAGTTCAAGTAATGAACTATGCACCATTCAGTGAGAGAAAGGTCTTATACGAGAACGCCAAATAACTATTCTTCAAATGAGATAAAGGGGGTCAACGGTGTGCGAACATAGTTGACCGCACAAACACTACAAAGTGTTTGGTATTTAGTTAATTGTGAAATGGACTGCCTGTATGTGAATATGGGCAGTTTTTTCTTTTTGACTTAGGTATATCCCCGGAGTCCCACAACGGACTCCTATTGTTACCACCTATGGGGATAAAGATTGAGATCCTTTAAGAGGGAGAACTTAAGCATTTGGTTTTGCTTAAATGAGAATGTTTTCATCGCCCACCATTAGATCTTTCTTATTGATGTCATTATTTAATAGAACCATATTTATGTATCTTTGTATCAAACGATTAACAATAAACACATGAGACATTTAACATTAAATCAAGAATACCAAAACCAGACAGCGCAACTTATGTTTTCCTTTGGAGAGGAACAGCAATATGATATACCAGTTAGACAGGTTACTACCTGTTCAAAGACTGATACAAAATTATCTACCGTACCAGAGTACCTTAATAATCTGAGCAAGGACTGTTTTTCTTTAGAAGAGTTGCTTGGCAAAATAAATGCAGATACGGTATATTTTGGTCGTAACAAACGTGGACAAATTGCCAATGTTAATGGAAATGTTATTTTTGCGGGCGGTATGGCAAGCCGAATATTGCCCAATGCCCTTTTACGGTCAGTTCCTAATGCTCTGGCTCAAGGCGAGGGATATTTGGAATTTGACACATTTGTGGTTACTCTTGGCTATTTTGATGATTGTGCAAGATTGTGGAATGCAAAATTAAATATTGTACTTGACAAAAAAATGAAATTGAGTTCATTCTATAGTTCCACTTACCCTTATAATTGCACTGAGTTTTCATTGGGGAAATGGTCAATGGTAAAGAAGCAAAAATTTACAATATACCACTATTTCATTCAGTCCAAAGAGGAACTTACAGGAATTCTTGAAAAGAACGCTCCCTATACTGCGAAATGGGCAGCAGAAAAAGGTGCTGATGTACGTTGTATGCTCCTTGCTCCTCAAATAGAAATACTTAGCAAAGCCGGATATTTGTTTGCTGACTCATTCATTGAATATGACTCTATTTCCGAAGAAAATTGTGTAATTTTCAACAGGCTCTGCCAACAGGGGACAAAACCAAAGGATATATTTAAAACCAGCAAAATGGTGTATTCTATATTAAAGGGGGAATTGGATCTTGAAATTTGGGATTGCTATCGTAAACTGGCTAAGCTCGGAAAGATTGACGCAGACCATATCCAACAGGCTTACGACCAAAATTTCAAAAAGGCAGATTTAGAGGGGTTAAACTCCATTCTTAGCAAACAATATGACGGAAAACCAGTGTTTACTTGGAATAGTCTGATGCAGTATTTAGTTAGACTTGACACCTTTGAAGCAATAGAGAAAAAGGAAGCTTTCATGTTGCTTAATGATTATTTGTCCATGTGCAACCAACTCAAAATGCAGCCCCGCATCAACGGAGATAGTCTGAAAAGGGAACACGACATTGCAGCACGTAACTGCCGTAACCGAAAAAACAAAATCATGGCTGAACGTATGCAGAACAACTGCGAGAAAATGAAGAAATACGACTACACAGAGGGAGTCTATTTTGTTCGGGGCATCCGAAGTCACGATGATCTTTTGGACGAAGCCAACCAGCAACATAACTGCGTGGCAGCGTATGGATCAAGAATTGCCAACGGCTCTTCATACATCTACGTGCTGAGAGAAGTCGCCAAACCGGACAAGAGCTTAATCACCATAGAGCTTTCTCCGGACGGACGGAACATCAGACAAAAGTACCTTGCCTACAACCAGCCTGTCCGGAACAGGTCGCAAAGTGAGTTCATAGACCGCTGGATGAAACACAACAGACTGGTAGGTTAACGAATAAGGTTCCTGCCCAATTCGGGCAGGTTTCTTTATGTCCGTATGCCGTGTTCGGAGCCCCACCATTGGGCTCCTTTTAGCTTATAAAAGGATAGGAAAGCTTAAATGAAAGAGTAGGTATCATCCCCTATCCTACTATTCCCTTTGGCTATATTTCGTTATGAGAGACCATTTATATATCTTTGTATCAAAGAATTAAATCAAACAAATATGGAATATAAAGAATTAGTGGAGCAGGAAAGCCAGCTAAAAAAGAGCCAAGTCTTGTACATCAAAGAGGTTCTCGCCCAAAACAACGGACGGGTGGAAATGAAATACAAGCCCCAAGAAGAGTTTGAGGACGAAAGTGATAATGAAACAGACTGTTTCTACGATCAGTTCCCGGTCATGATTGCCGTTCCGGGTAGACACGGTACGTTCAATCTCCATGTAACTGCGGTTTATGAAGATCATAACGGAAGCCTTCGTTGCGAAGGTATCAACGACAATACCGACTCTTTGGAAAAGAAGATATACTTCTGCGACGAATCCTATTCCTCTATCGCATATTTTCTGCATCAAATAACAAACAAATAATCCTTATTGTATGAACAAGAAAGAGATTTTACCACAGCAAGTTGTTCCTGGAAAGACCTATTCATTTTCCGGTGACATCAAGAACGGATGCTATGCCGACGGTACACCACGTATCTCTCATGAAGAGGTCACCAGAGAGGTGTCCTATGTAAAAGATAACCTGATTGTCTGCGTGTGCGGACGCCAATTTATCATTAACGAGAACTTGAAAATCCAAAAGTTCCCTTATTAAAATCCAAGACAAACAAATAAGCATAAGTATGAATATCGAGAATTTGAGAAATAGAGTGGATGCTCTTCAAAAGACAGAAAATACACTCTTAGTTCTGGCAATGCACAAAGCGGGATTGAAAAATGTGAATTGTTCCGACAAACAACTGAATCTTTGTGCCGTTCTTGCAGGGAATCCTGTCATCTTCAAAGTCAAGGAATTTTGGATGGAGGGTGATTCTGGTAAGGAAACAGTATTCTTTTTAGGATGTTGCGACCCGATTGAACATATCACCCTCAAATGCGAGGATATTCTTCCCGGAATGGTATCTAATATTCTGGAACACATACCCAATGTGAATGTTTCCGATTTGTCTGTGTTGCCACAGGGTACAGATGATGATATTGACGAAGCATTAGTATCATCGTTAGAGTATTTGGAGCAAGAAAGAGACTGCATTTGTGACACGGAATTATACGAAAGATGCTGTAAATTAGAAAAGTCCAGACAGCATTTCTGGGACTGATTACCTTATTCGATTTAACCAATCCTTCCTGTCCGGATTTCCTGGACAGGAATCAAACATATCTATAGCATGAACATAAATGTACTCACGATCCGGAGAACATCTACACAGGTGTGATGGTTTCGGATGAATCTCTCATTCAGGATTATATCGAAACAAACGAATATTCCGAGACTGCCGAGCATATCATGCGTCTCCAGAAAGCACAGGCCGTTGCTTTCATTGCAGACGCATGGGAACTGACACTTGTTCCTTGCGTCTGATCTTCATCGACCGGGAACGCACACCCGTTCCCTATCCCCTAATCTGGTGACATTTGGGAATAAGCATAACGAACACAGAAAGAACGCAACCTGAAACTTTGCGATTTAGTTATACCGGGAGTAACTCCCTAAAAATGGTGTCCGCTTCAATGGTAAAGTAGGGTTGTAAGTTAAAATCTAACCTCTTTACTCATTATGTAAGTATCTGAAAAAGAATTAGTATCTTTACATCAGTAAAGAAAATCAAAGACAATATGGAAGAATTTAATATTTACGAAGTAGCAGAGGAAAACAATCTGGATGTGATTAGTACCACAACCGGGAAAAATGGATATCCACAGTCGGTTAGATATGCAATCACCGGTTTCCCTAATTTTTCAGAGGCAGAGAAATTGGCCGAGAAATACGGATTGCGTATCACTACTTTCTGGAAAAAAGCAGGTTGGCAACTCTATGTCAGAGACCGCAATACGACATTCGAGCCGATGGGCATTTCAGCCGAAAATTATGGCGATGATTACATGGCATTCGACTCAAGCAGTGTGGAATCGTTTTATGAAGACGAAGTAAAGCCATTACTGGATGATATCAACAGTCTTGAAGACTTGGAGAAATTTGTGTCTGCCCGCAAAGAATTGCTTGACGAGATCAAGAGTATCGACGAAACCCAATTGGTAATAGCCTGCCATGGGCATTACTATGAAACGGTAGATAGGGAAACAATGGAATGGTCGTTCGATTCGAAAACATATGTTATCGGAGTTATCAAAGACTAATAATTAAGCATATGAAAACATATCAGACATCGTGTATGTGGCGATGTCATAAAACCACTATAATATGGAGTTACCTAAAAAAGCAGCCAAACTTTTTGCAGATAATGCCAAATTACAAAAAATGGCATACAACATGATGGTCGAAATTTGTAAAGGACACGGTGGAAAGTTTAGATTTTCATCTGATCTTTGCATTGATTTAGACTATGGGGTTATCGGAGTAACGACCTGTAACTTGAAAGGAATGTATCTTAAAGATGATTATCTTTTGGTTGAAAGCACTACTACTGACGGTGGATGTAGCAAAGATGTACATGTACTCAACAAGCAAAGCCTTGAGATTCTTGAAATTTTACAGGATGCAACCATCTTAGGTAATGAAGAGGTATTTTTAAAGGAACATCCCAGCCCGGAGACAGTAACGGATGATGATATAGAAAGTGCATGGGTGATGCTGGCAGATGTACCTGTCAATTCAAAAGGAAAAATTGACCGGGATTTCCTGTATTGGGAAAAGGGAACAGATCGGAAAGTTATCTGGAACTGGTTTGACCAAAATCACAGCCTGGGAATTGGATTTCTTAATGAAACCGTTGTATTTCTCCCCGTTTTCTGAGTTCTAATAGGAATAGCCGCCGGAGTAATTGCAAAAATAACTCCGGCAGCAAATCAGAAACGGTCAGCAGAATAGGTATCGGCCATCCTCCCACTCCAATAGGGAGGTTGCTTTACAAGCAATTTTTCCTCTATATGTGAGGTGTACGGGCGTCCGCTACTTATTCCTATAACAGCCCGGCTCAGATTTCCTTGCCTGCGTAATACACGGAAGATGAAAACATCTTCCTATTTCCATTTACCTTCAGTTAACCTGTTATGTTTGGAATGCTTCAATGGAATAGTCCCTACCTACCCTTCATAGACTTATATATTGAGGTTTAGGGCTGCAACTTATATATTATAACTACCTTTGTGTCAGAGAAATAAAGATAGTAATTCATTCCAGTGTACAGTCCGGAATGAGATTATCTTTTTTAGTTAAGTGTTCAACTTTTAAAATTTGTGTATATGACATGGAGTGAGCTAATGAGAGAGAACGGTTACGAAACCAAAACAACATTCTGGATGGATTTTTCCATTGCAGATCGGTTTGGAATAGAGGCGATCAAGGATACATTCAAGCGGGCTTTCGACGAGTGGAAAGAGCACTACGAGTATCTTACAGAGATGGTTTTGGTGTTGAACCACAAGATTTGGCAGCATTACAAGGGCAATCAGGAGGTAGCCAGATTATACGAGCAGTATTGGCGTGAAGCTAACGCATATGCGCTGGAACATCTGAAGGATGATGAACTGGAGTATTATATTAGTGTTACCGACTAATATCTGCTTCCCTGTGTCCGGACTTTTTAACAAGAACCGGCACGGGGATAATGTATTCGACTCCATAATACACGGAAGATGACAACATCTTCCTGTATTTCTTTAAGTCAGAAGCAACTCCTACAGGGTTCAGCTATGTCTGAGAAGCTTCAATGGAACAGTCTCTACCTGACCTTCAAGAATTTATACATTACGGTTTGTGATAGTAACTCAATTAATATAACTATCTTTGTATCAGAGAAATAAAGATAACATATAGACAACTATGGATAAGACAGCAGCAGAAGTATTAGGACAGGCAATGAACCGGAAGCCCTCAAACGGTAAAAGTGTTTGGTGTACTATGGTGTTGAGACTCATGGACACCGAAGAGTATAGCAATAATTATTGCCGTTCATTGGCACTGGTTCTTGAACTCTTTCCTGAGGTAAACAGGAAAGAATTGGAAAAGGAACTGGATAAATACATCTAAAAATAAGGCTATGGGAAAGACAGTAAACATAAAGGATTTAAGAGAAAAAGGGGATATTGTTCTTGTGGTGTTCAAAGAGCACACACTGGGCTATATCAACCTTGAACGACCGGGCACGCTGGCAGTATTACGTGCTTGCGTATGGAAAGGGGCAGACTGGAGCAGTTCACCTACAGTTCCGTTACCGCCCGCAGAATATAAGGTAAGGATTGCTACCCCAAAAGACTTTGACGATTATAATGTAGCCTTTGTGGGATACAACAATGACCCGGTATATAAGTATATCTATAATTCTGGTAATGAGCCAGTGTATGCTGAGTACAAGGTAAAATAACAGAAATGTGATGCTAAAAAACCAAATAAACTATAGAGTTACCACAAACAATGAAAAATCTTTTCATCAAAAATGAAAAGTTACAGGAGGAAGCATATAATACCCTTCTTGAATTATGTAAGAACAACGGCAATAAATTAAAAATTTCGTTTTCCACCTGCAATCTAAAAGGACTGTATATCTAAGATAACAGCCCCTTTGTGGAATGCTTTAGTATCTGTGGAGGAAACTCTAAAGACGTGCCCGTAAACAAATACCAGAGCCTCGAAATTCTTGATATTTTGCAGGATGCAGTTATAGAGTGATAGAAACTGGTTTTCCTGCGCCCACTTCCTGTTGAAGTCCGGGCACGGGAAGATCTGAAAACGGAATAATTTTGCCGAAAGCCGCCCCCGGTTTTCTTTAGGCTCCACAAAAATGGCATTTTGCTTATATGGAAAAGTTGTGGCTTGTTTTGCTTATTCAATTATATATCAGCATATTATGCAACAGAATAATAAATGATTATCTTTGTATAAACCAAAAAGATGAAGACATGAAAAAACTTTCAGTTGAGATATTGAAGAAATTGATCCTAGAGGCAATCAATGCCGGATACCACCATACTGGTGATATTATACAGGTTTGCGAAGCCGAGATCTCTTACCACAATTTCTGCCAAGCCATTGCGGGGCTTAAGCCTGTCATCATAGAGGACAACATCACTTACCGGTTGCGGTTTGGGGTATATCCGGACGAAAACGGTGAAAACAAATGGTTGGCAGGTTATCTGTCTGAGAAGCCGTACAATCAGTACCTGACCATCGGCGAGGGTAAGACCTTGTTTCAAGCAGCGTTCCACCTGAAACGATTGCTCAAAATTAAAGATTAAAGATATGAACAAACAGATAGACCTCAATGACGTCGTTCACGCTATACTCCGTGGAATGATGGATCAACACCCCAGCGAAATCACGATAGGTGACTTCAAACTGAACTGCTTCTACATCGCTTCGGCTGCAGGAAAGAAACATCTTGCCCCTACGTTCCAGCAGGCTACCCTTAAGCTTGCTGAATGGATCGAGATGTATGGTCTCGACCACCTATCCTTTTCCCTTTGGTCTATTGACGAGGAAGGGCAACCAGCCAAATGGACAGATTTGTCATCCAACGAAATATTCTACCTGTCTGTTTACAACTATCTGTTGAAATCACGGACGCCATTCGAAAGCAAAGGAGTGGTGAAGTTCATTGATGACAAAATTATACCTGCCGTAATGATCGATAATTACGAAGAGGTGTACAAGGACGAGATTCTTTTCCGGTTCTTTATGGATGCTCCGGCTATGCTGTGCCAAGACGGGATTATCCGTTCCCGCCGTGAACTTTTAGAACAGTATGAGTTTGAAGAAGATGATGAAATCTATGAGAGACTAATGAGTTCTAGGGCTAGTTATACCGCTGCATTATAACACAACCTTTGACAAATAAACAATCAAATACCTCTAGCTATGATATTACCCAACATGAGTTACCAGGAGATAGCGGCACACCTTTCTTCCGACATGGATGAAGCGTTGGCTTTCTCAAAAAAAATAAAGTTTGCCCGGTACCGGAGCGAAGCTATTAAGCTGAAACGATACCCGCTGTTTTTTAAGCCGGTAGGATTTACGTCCTCTCAGCATAACAAGTGGTTTATCTTTCCACATGTGAGAAACCGCGCTGACTTGGTCAGTATCCCTTTTTATGTAGGATGCACATTCACCAAGTACAATCGTCTCTGCCTTTTTATCCAAATGGATCTGGAAGGGGAAAACTCCTCACTCAAATTCATATTCACAAACAGGTTCTTCGAGAGATATGCCGACCGAAAAGGCATAACTGGTTCTTTAACTCAAGAAGAGATTGTCTATTCTTTCATCAAAGAGCTTGGACAACTCGGACTTAGGAATATGGAAAACAAAGATCCGCTTCATGCAATTCTATTCTATGAGACCGGAATGGCATTGGGACATTACGATTCGGTTGACCGGAACCTGGTGGTATTCCATTCTTATGTGTCGGTTCTAAACGGGCCGAATGATCTGAAGAAAATGCACCACGATTGGCTCTTATTCAGATCCGTATTCAACTAATAACTATAAACATTTAATGAAATGACAAATAACCCAATTATATTCAGTTCTTTCATTCATTCAGACTTGAAAGAGAAAATGGATAGATTTCATTCAATCTACAAGGCGATGGATCAGTCAACCAACGGAAACATCATCTCGTTCCTAATGGATGACAACGGGGAGATTATCGGATATAACTTGCACGGAAACAAATTGAACAGTCTCTTTTTCGGTCCCTCCCACCCTTGCGTCTGGCATTTCGAGAACAAGGATGTCGTTTCAGTGGAACACCTGCCTGACGGTCGGGTGATTCGTCGCCTGTTCCGCAGATTACATCCTAGAAAGAAATGCGACAGGTTCCTGACCGCAATTCTGAATGGCACATCCATATCGGAGAAGAGCATCAATTACTATACAGCATCATTGTATGATAGCGTCTCACAATTTGTAGAAGAACAGGAAATGGATGCAAATTGAGATAATTTTTCGAATATTTTCAGCTGTTAGTTTGCTGATTTACAAAAACAAACTTATCTTTACGCAATTATTAACCGACCGGATAACCGGTCACCAAAACCAAATAACATGAAAGAGCAACATCTTTACATCGGTCGCTTGGTCAAAGACGCTGACCAACGTGAAATCGGCGAGAACGTAGTATTTAACTTTACCATTGCAGTCGATTGTGGCTATACCGACAAGCAAGGACAATGGGTAGACCAAGCCAAATTTATTGAATGTGCTTTCTGGAGAAGCAAAAAATCCACTTCCGGTATCCGCTACAGTTCAGAAAGACTGGTAAAAGGCAATCTGGTGCAAATAACATCCCACAGCATGTCAGCACGTGCCTATCAGGAACGCGAGAATGACCAACTTAAATATGACAACAATGGTGATCCCGTATTGCGCACTGTCCAGACAGCAAAAGTGTCTGAAATTGAGTTTCTAATCGTAGACAAGAGTCGTCTCAGCCAGCAGAATACACAACAGCCTGCACACTCCAATCAGTCACCAGTCGTTGTGGCACAGTCCGAGACAGCAGACAATATCAAGGATGACTTGCCATTCTAAAAATCAGGATTACTGAAAAAGTTGTTTTGTTGTTCATAAAGAGAAAGAGGAAAGTTGGTTGTGAAACCAGTTTCCTCTTTATCATTAATCACTCATTCATTTATAGTAAGTCCCCTTACTTTCATCGTACTTATAGCCCATCCTTTTGGCAAACTTGCCTACAGTATTGATTTCACCAGGTACATTACTACCATAAGCATTTACATAGGCAATCCATTTTTGTTTCATCTGGTCGAAATTCAGTTCCTCTCTCTCAGCCGGTGGCATATCCCGCAAAATGTCTTCCGGTTTGATGTCAAATGCCATCTTATCAAAGAGATTCGCCATGTACTCAGCTTCTTCTTTGACTTTGGCATGATTTCTTTTGACACAATCAATTTCAGCATGCTTTTTAGTCTTATTGGCAGGAGATGGAATGCTGATAATGTTGATTTCACTGGGTTGTTCCACGTAATTTTCCTTCATTTTGACATCAAATGCCAGACCGACATATTTTCGGCACTTACGTTTGGCCCATACAGCTACAGTGATATCGGTAAGCTCATTGATGTAGTTGATGGATTTAGAGCTGACCTGGTTATTGTTAATGATCTCCATTTCAACATAGGTAACATCTATTTTCACAAATGTTCTCCCTTTTGGTTTTTTCCGAATTCCCAAGACTTTGTTAAAGAATCGGGTTACCGCATTTGGATATTGCGTTTCGTCATAGGTTTTGTCGGTGGCTTTGACTAACTGGGCCTTCAGTTCGTCCACGCTGACTTCCATCATTGTTTTCAGGTTTGCAGCTGACTTTAACCATGGATAGAGCCATGCCTGTACCTCATTATTCAACAAGTTGGCTATGGTGGGAGTAACCTTATTGTACCGTTGGAGAGAAGTGATAAAAGGCTTGGCTGATTCAGTCAGCTTATACATGATGTAGTCAGTCTCGGCATTGTATCCAAAGTACTCAAACCAATAGATATTCATAAAACTGACACCTTTGGGGCCTTGCTTCACAATCTTAAAGTAAGGCATGCAGGTCTTTATTTCTTCTTCCAGCTCCTTTATCAGATTATAGTTTATCTTTGTGGTCGTCAGTCCCAGATACTTGATAAGGTCTTTGCGTTTTATAGCATAGTCACTGTATTTAAATAGTTCCGGATTGCTTTCTTGTAGAGTAACATTTTGGCTGATTGTAATCAGCAAGCGGAAGTACCGGATGTTCCTGATCTCAAATTTGACATTTTTGAAATCATAAAGGGCATCTGGAATCCTTGCTGGCTTTTTGCCGTCGTATCTCTCTATGCAGAATGTTTCCTTAGGCAAATCAGTTTTGGTTTCTTTATTTGACATAAGTTTTTTATAATGAATGAGTTACGATTACTAAATTACTCCAATAATTTTAAATCAACAAAAAAGCAGTCAAAAAACGGGGATAATTTTGCACGTTTTAACAAAGCTGTCCTCACAGGACGTGAAATTCCACCGTTTTTCCACTACAGGTGAGATTTCCACCTGTGACCACTTTTTCATTTATAGTAACCACTAATAGGGCGAATAAGCTGTATTTTACCACATAATCGGGAACATTTCACGTTGATCCGGATATTTTCGGGCAATTATAACCATTCATGAGGTAATTGTGCTAGTCCGGGAACGCGATAATATGCCGCTGGCATCAGATGATAACCTATCGTAATATAAGCAGCTGTGGGGTAAATTAACCGATACCATCCCCCCCACCCCATAAATAGGTACATTTCGTGAAGATTGCGATAGTATACACTTAATATACACAGTTGTAGGGATATAGACATAATTTGAATATACTGATAATCTGACAATTATAAAATATGGGAGAATGTATTGTAACAACTTGAAGATGATATAATTTACCCCACAACTGAGTACATTACGAATCTCACAAAATGGCATTCAATCAAATATAACCTATCATAGGGCATAATATTCCCCACTAGAAATGTTCATCAGTCATGAGGAAAACCTCAAAAATTGTGGATATTTCCCCATTTATGCAAATATCTCTGGCTTTTCAGACTGTTTTTGTCCCAAAAATAATCACCTATGGGGATTTCTGAGTGATTGGTAGCATTAAAGAATGAAATATGATGATACTTTGAGGGGTTTATAATGTAACCACCTATGGGGTAAAATGGGTAATTTCCGTTATACAGCCCACAGCTGGTGACATTTCAGCGCTCATTTTCTCTGTTTTTTCCATATATAACCACTGATAAGGATAAAAGACTAAGAATCATAACAAACGGAAACTTTGATATTTAAGTCAATATATTGGAAAGATTTACAATCATATTGTACTCAATCATGGGGGATTAGGAATGTGAAAAGGATTTTTACAAATTACCATGGATGACGCCATTCTAAGGATACTGATAACAACAGGCAAATATCACCGATTGTGGGGAAAAATATGCAATTTGGGGTTATTTTTCCCCATTACCGGTTACATTACATCCATATTGCCGATGCCGTTAAGTGTTAAGCGGAAGTAAATGCAATTTTGCATAATACTATATTTCAGAAATTTACAAAATACAATGGTTCCAATTTACCCCACAGCTGATGATATTACAGGCCGAAAACCGATGATATTAAAAGGTTCGTAATATATTATTACAAATCGTAACCCCACAATTGGGTACATTACGACCCCACAGTTGAGTACTTTTTATCCCCATAGGTGGTTATATCTTAAGCAAATTTACCCCATAGGTGATGACATAATATCCCCACAGGTGGTGATATTATATATATTGTACATATTGATTATTAGACACTTACAACACCCTATACATATAGACATTTTTATAGACACTAATAAGACAATAATAGACATACCGGTAGGAGAGAGTTCATTTTAAAATTTTCAAGAGCCTTCGGCACAAAATGTTATTTTAGTGTAAATTAGATTGATTTACACTTGCGAATCATAATGAAAATTGATATCTTTGCAAGAAACTAATAATCAATCTTATGAACCAAAACGAAATAGATTTACTGTTTGGCAGAATTTGTTCTGCTTCTGAAAAACTTCACTATCTTAGAAACAAACTGTATCAATTCATAAAAGTAACCGATGATGGGGAGTTAACCCAATTGACGGTTCCTTTGACTGTCGTTCCACAGCACAGCCAGGTGGACATTTCAAATGTTCGCATAATTGTTACGCACGCATACAAAAGCCAAGCCGAATTGCTGAATCTGGTACATGACGATTTTCAAGTTAATGCAAACCTGGTTCCTCTGGAATGTCTCGTTTCCATTTCGGATGATCTTAAACTTGAATTGCAGAAAATCAAAGAGAACATCTACGACGTTGCCAAATCCCTTCTCGAGAAACAAAAGGAGACAGTATATTTTGATTTGACGAATGATTCCTCAGAGTGTCTTCGTACCAACGGCACTTACTTTAAAGTTTTTAATCTTACCTTGATCAATGACACACTCATATTGGGAGGTGCCGTTGAAAATGATACGCCAGAAGTCTGTCCTGCCGATGATGTCTTCATTGAGGATTTCTGTGGTCTGTTGATGGCTCATTGTTCAGATCTCAAACCGTAAATTATGAAATTCATAAATAATCTTCGTAATCTGCTGTCACTTGACCGCATGCAGCAACAGCGTCAGCTTCGTCTTTGCGAAAGAATGATCGACGAAGCTGAAAATTGTTCTTCGTTCAAAGAACTGCTTGCTTGCCATCAGCATATATTCAGCGAAGGGATTCATATACCCAATCTGGATTACCAGCCTACAGGCATGTTCCGTGCAGCTGCCGCCCAGCTGACTCTTGAGAAAGTCTATCTAGGAAACATTTGCGGATTATTCATAAAGAATGCAAGATACTGGGAGTCTTCCAAGGATTATATTGCCCGGGATATCTGTCTGAGGCAATGGCAAAATGCACTCATAGCCAATCTAACCGATTATTCCCGATCACTCACTCAAAAGAGATAACGCTTTAATGGAATAGTTCCTTCTCGTCTTATATTTTTAATATATATCTATTTATCAACTTGTTACATATCGTTTTCGTATCTTTGTATTAGAAAATAATCAGAGATATGGAAGCGATATTAGTGAACAACAAGACCGGACAAAGACGGGTCGAAGATCTGTCCTTGGAAGAGTATTATTACTTTGGTTCCAAAGAGGAACATCTCACTCCCGGACACCCTGAAATTTTCCGGAAGGAGATTGAAGATGTACTGAAACACCTGATATGGGGCGTTATTCATTCCTTCCCGTCAGACTACCCGAAAACAGATTTGAATATTTCCAATGAAACCGTAAAACAAGATGCCGCAAAAATAGCATTAGAAAGATTGAGAGACAAAATTGATAAAATACTAAAAGACAAGAAATATGAAGGTTTATTTATTTAACCAAGACTTTACGAAAAGTAAAGTCGCAAAATTCACAAAAAAACAATGCGAGAGAAACTGCATAGACAGTAAGCCTGTGCAGTGGCTGGAGAATTATATCAACACCGATGCTATCGGTTTGGATTTATACATCAGAATTATCTAATACTATGAATACAATATTATTAAATGCTGAAGATATTAAAATTGGATTCCGCTGTTTAGCGGAACTCCTTTTGGAAGGAATGAAAGAACTAGATGAAAACCAATGGTTTGAACTGGGAGTGAATTATGGCGATGAAATAGGTACGAAGACACTTTTGAGCAGCAACGAAAAGGAAGACTTAATTAGACTGGTTTTAACAGACCAATGCAGTCAGGAAGAAATTTTGAAGGTCGGATTTGACCATGTTTTCCTGGAATTGTGGGGAGAGAATTCAAAGGGGAATCCAGAACCTATTTATTCATCCCAACCGAATGCCTTCACCCTGTTCGGCAAATTGTGTGAAGCTATTCCGGAAGGACATTACATCTCCGAAGGCTCACTCAAACAGGAAAAAGGGAACTATATCATTGAAAAGGAATATCAGGGTGAAGGATTCCATTTCAAAAATGAAATAGGCTATGTATTCTTTACAGATTTTCCTGCCTATGCCGGAGAATATGCCGAACCTGACGAATACGAGACTAGAAAAGATTTTGAGAGGCGTGAGAACCTTCCAAGCTTAGGGGATGATACTGCCATTCGTATATTCCAAGAGGTTGAATGGACTTGTTCCGACACGTTATATAACGAGCTGCAATATTCAGAATAAAAAGATTCGGGTACTATTTGCATGAATGGTACCCGTTATCCCCCACCCTGACCGGGAACGCACCCACGTTCCCTATGTTTATGTCTGTAACTTTCCAAATGGCTATCAGCTTAGATGAAGAAGTGGAACTCTCCCCCTACCCTACACAGAATCATTCCGGCATTTCTTTAAGCCTCGAATCTTTTGTACTTTTGTAGTAGAAAAACAAACCAAGGAATATGAACCTAATGAATCAGACACCCATATTTACCCCAGCATCATTGTTGACTTGCTATAATTCAGCATTGAAGGTTGCAGTGGAAGCTTATCCTATTACCGTTCAAGGGATATACCGTCCGGATCGGATGAACAAACTGTATGGCGGTGTATTCTATGACCGCCTGATTCAAGAATCCGGCAAGGAGGAACTGGTCATCAAGGTTCGTCCCGCCCAACGGGAGCAACTGTCAGGTAAGGCTGAAAAGCTGATTACCATTTACGGATTTGTAAACCGTAAGGTAAGACCGGACAGCGTAATCGGCGTTTCCTTGGATCTTGAATCTGTCCTCAATGTGGAAGAAAGCAAGGTATCTGAGGACGAGAAGCAATTCTGGAACTTACAGAGAGAAAAAGCACAATCCGGCAAGAAGGATGTGTCCTTGTTGTTCAAAAACCGCCTTTTCAGCAACGAGAAGCCACGTGTTGCTCTTTTGTGGGCCACATCCTCATGTACACGGACAGAGTTCAACAACGCGGCTGGAAATGCCGCACAGAGCATCGAATTTGTACAGCTGGACACTACTTTCGCAAATATTGCCCAAACTGTCCGGACACTCAAAGAGGTGGACGGGAAATATGATGCCGTGGCTTTGGTGCGTGGCGGTGGTTCCGGTCTCGAAGTATTTAATAACAATGATCTTCTTGGCACAATAGTCCGGATGAAGTCGGCTGTAATCTCGGCAGTAGGTCATGCCGAGGAAAAACATAACCTCAAATTGCTTGCGGATCTGGTCATCGACACTCCGACAGGTTTGGGTAAGTTTTTCTCTGACATCACGGAATCCGTCACTTCCGAAAAGGCAAAATCCAAGGCTGCTTTGGTCGCAGAAGTACGCAAACAGTTTGCCGAACAAATTGAGACACAGAATAAGACCAATGCAAAACTACAGGAGCAATTGAAAGCAGCCACAGAAGCACAAAAGAAAGCGGACGAACAACATGCCATTCAGGTGAAAGGCCTCCAAAATCAACTGGAGCAAATATCCAAATCGAATCAAGTAAAGGATAAGACAAATCAGGAACAAGTCAAGAACCTTACAGATCAGATTGCAAAGCTGAACTCAACACATAAGGAGCAGACCGAAGCTGCCAACAAACAGATTCAGGAACTTCAAAAGCAGTTGGGCGAGGCCAATGAAAAATCTGCCATACAAATGGGAAAACTATCCCAAGGTTTTCAGGCACAACAGAAATCATTTACCGAACAAGTTGCGTCGTTGCAAAGGGACGCAGAACTTCGTCTTAAAGAAATCTCAACCAAAAACATTGAGATTGAGAATCTGAGAGCGAATCAAAGCAAAGGTGTGTCAACCACTATGCTGGCAGTCGCTTGTGCCGCTTCCACAGTCATAGGATTTATTCTTTCCTTTCTGTTTTAATTGGGCATACGGTATTTGAGAGATACTATTTTCTTTTTAAATCCGGTTTGAAGGGATTCCCTAAGTTGGGCAAGGTATTTTGATTCAATCATATCATAGACAAACTTTGAAGGCACTTCGAGAGTGAGATCGTAACCGCCTTCTACTTTGTCTATCTTGACAAAGCGCACAGGAGTAAACCAAGTTATATATGCTTCCTCTCCTACATTCTTCTTCATTGCCTTTCTGAATGCTTCAATTTCCTTAGCGAATATACGTTCATCGCCAAACTCTTCTTCTTTAGGTGTGTCAGGAACGATTTCTGCTTCTGGAGTATTTTTCAACAGAAATCTTTGACAAGAAGTGAAAGCATAGGCGCCAACATCAGTAATAGTACTATTTTCTGATTCAATTTTTGCTCCTAATTCGATAAGAAAGTCCGAAAAAAGATGTATGTTATCCTGATTAATCATTCTCAGCAATTGTTCTCTTTGTCTTTTAACCTTTATTTTGAAATCCACACGCAGACTTTCATCTGTCCGGATTTTTAAACTGGTATAGGTCAGATTCTTCATGTTTTCCTTCTCTTGCTTGGAAACAAAGATCTTAAAGTGCAAATAATCAGGGGTTCCGTTTTTTTGACCCTTCTTATAGACAGGAGAGGCTTCAAAATAACACTCACTTAAACCAGCTTCGAATTTTTCTATCAATTCTTTTTCTGCAGTTTTTATTACACTATTATAAAATGCGTTCCAACGAAGATACTTATTTTCTAGACGCAACATAGAACGTAATTTTTCTACCTGAATTTTGGTTTCTCCCTGCGATTTCCATGAAGTCACAAAAAAATATAAGCGCTGTGTATATTTGTTTTTTGTCTTAGTGATAACCTGCTTCAGATACTTCTGATATCCATACACCTTTGCATCTATCAGGGATAGTGCAACATCCTTTTTAATCTTGACTATAACCGTGCGCACATATTTTTCGTCCGGCATATATACTTCACACAATCCTGCATACCGGATATAATTACGACCTTCTTCATCTTTGACTGGCATTTCGAAAGGTGTTGTTGCAAGTTTGATAAGAGACTGCTTGATTTCAGGATATCTTCTAGGGTCTATACCCAAAGACTTCAATGGTATCTTCATTGTCAATTCATTATCATTATTTCCATCTGAGAATAATGGTAACTGTTCTACATTGTTAGTGATGGACTTTTTAATGGATTCCTGCATACATTCTATCATCGCCACCAAAAATTTGGTCTGAGTGGGGTCATAATCAAATTTGGAGACCGTCACTGTGATAGGTTGTACCAGCCATGTCATCTCGTTGACCGGTAAAACTGATTTGATTAGTTTTTCTTTGTTGCCTTTTGTCATTGTCAAGATATTTTGTGCCAAAAATACTCTTTTAAGAGAATAAAAAGTATTAAGATGTGTATATTTTTTTCATGTTAATGTTTTTTAAGGACAAAATAAGCTCGTTACATCTATTTCGGAACTTTTTGTCGTAATTTATCTTAATTATTTTTCTGTCTCCCATTATTTCAGACAGTTATGATTATAGCTATTCATTAGAAGGATGAAAAGTATCCCAAATGTTCCGAAATACGTGTAATGACAAATATAAATATTGAGATTAACCCCACTGTTAAGTTTTGCAAATTTCGTTTTCAAAAGTTCCGAAATTGGTGTAAGTAAAAAATGATATATGATAATCCGAAAGAAAAAATGAAGCTTGCTTCTCATGGTAATTTTATTAATATAAGAAGAAAAAGAAATATTGATAATATATAGATGCTTGTAAACTGCTGTATTTTAATATGATATAAATCATCCTTACATCTGATTCGGAACTTCAATACTTCTAAATCGGAACTTTACTCCCAATAGTCTGCATCCAAATCGGAACTTTTATTACATCTAAAACGGAAGTTTTGAAAAACTGAAAGTTCCGAAATAGATGTAACGGCATATTTATGATCTGTATATTAGGATGTTAAGCTTTATATGGATCTGTGGGAATCAGAGTTTCATAAGTAATCTAGTCAAAAGTTCCGAAATACGTGCAATGCTTTATGTAATATTCAGTATATCTGCACTTTTGTTAGCTCGATAGTCAAGTCAGCTATAATATAAACCTGATAAAAAAGTTCCGAAATACGTGTAACGACAGGCTGGCTACATCTATTTCGGAACTTTTGTAAACGGACTACCTGGAACATCTATGAGGAGTAGATAGTACATTGAAAAGTTCCGAAATAGATGCAATGGATTTGCAAAACATTGTATATCAGCGTAATATGAAACCTACGAAGTATTGATCGTGTGGAATATATTGGATAAAAAAGTTCCGAAATACGTGTAAGCAACCCGTTGTTGCATCGATTTCGGAACTTTTGCCTGCATGTTGTATAGACTGTAAATATACTGAGAAAAGTTCCGAAATAGATGTAACGGCATTGCGAATGGTACTATTTTTCAATTTACAGTCAGTTATTATGTATGTATAAAGCACTGTAAATAACCAGTATATATAGAAATGTGATTATTACTGGCAAATTTAAACTGCTTTGATGAACTTGGAATTAATGTTTCCTTTTACGTGTAAACAAGCCGTCGTTGCACGAGTTTCGGAACTTTTAGCTCATACGAACGGAATATCTCAATATAGTGAACCATGTCCTGAAAAGTTCCGGAATAGATGTAATGGTGTTGGTATTATATTGTATATCTGACTTCTACGTGATGGCTGATTCTCGATAAAGGTTCAATGAAAGTTCCGAAACAGGTGCAAACAGGCAACCGTTGCACGTATTTCGGAACTTTTTGAGCGGACCAAACACACTATCACAGCAAGATAGGCTGTATTCATTAAAAGTTCCGAAACAGATGCAACGATATATATAACCTTCTATATATCTTAGAAATATGAAACCATGGAATTATTGACTGTGTGAAATATATTGGATAAAAAAGTTCCGATTTACGTGTAAACAGCCCGTTGTTGCATCTATTTCGGAACTTTTGTCTTCGTGTTGTATAGACCGGAGGTAAACTGAAGAAAGTTCCGAAGTAGATGTAAGCCAATTTGAAATTAACTGTGTATCATTTGGTTGTATATGCACAAATTTCACTCTAATAAGTATGACATTCTTGATAATTATGTTACCTTTTACTTGTGAACTGCCAAACATTGCACGTATTTCGGAACTTTTGCCTTAATACAGTTTGAAGTATCACTCTATAATATATACAACCATGAAATGTTCCGAAACAGGTGTAGCCAAATATATATTTTATTGTTTTACTGGCTTCTATAGAATTTCGGTGATACTATATTCTATGATAATCACTTGATAAAAAAGTTCCGAAATACGTGTAAACCGTCAGATATTGCACGTGTTTCGGAACTTTCTAAATTTTGAAGTTCCGAAACACGTGTTGCAAACTACCGATCTTGATGTTAACATCGGAATTAAAAGTTCCGATTTAGATGCATCAAAGTTCCGAATCAGGTGTAATATCCTTAATTCCCCTTTTGACTTTCAGATAGTTATGAAATACTATAATTCAATATTCTCTTTGTTATATATTTAAAACATTGATCTGAGAAGCTTCGCTTCCGGGTTGTTCTACATTTTTTTGAGCGGTATATTGCGGTAGAACGCTCAAAAATGAGCGGAAATGTTCGCGGAGTTCGACAACCGATCACCTTGATTGGTACTCATTATGGCCCTACCTTGAAATACCTTAGGAAGAATTCTGAGTACAAATTGAATGGCGCTTAAATGAAGAAGTAAAGTTCGTTTGCCTTTTGCTGTAATGTTATCTAATATTCTGTGATATAGTCTATTATGACTATATTTGTAATAGAGAAAAGAAAGAGATAATAATCATAATAAGAACCGGAGGCACCGGTATAAAAACTGTCATTAGTTATGTCAACTATTAAAGGTTTCGTGCAGAATGAGAGAATTGAGATTCGTGAAAATAACGGTAGATCAGTTTGTAATTTTGACATTTGCGTTTCTGAGGGTGCGCAGTATAAGGACACCGAGGGTAATTACAAGCCCCGTACTGGCTGGAGGGCTCTTTTTGTGAAGGTTGAGATGTGGGGTCAGAAAGACAAGGTGCAGCCTATGGTCGAGAAATTGAAGAAAGGATCATTAGTTGCCGTAACTGGTGACCTGGGTATGAAGTCTCATGAGTACAATGGTCAGACCTACACAAATGTGTCGATGATGGCTTATAAAGTAGAGCCTCTTGTAAAAGGGTAATGCTTGGTTTGAGACTTTTTACCATCTGGAATTGAATTGATGCCATAATTGAGGATTCGCTGTGAAGTGCGTCCTCTCTTCGTTTTGCGGAGTCTGACACCAGACTCCTGATTTATTTCTCCCGAGAAAGCGGATCTGCTTAATTGGGAAAGTTCCTTTAGATGATGTAAATGGCTGAATATCCGGTTGTTGAAAAGTAAATGAGACCCTTTTTGTATCTTTGTATTAGAGATAATTACCCCGATTACCAAACCATTTAAATTTATCAATTATGAAAAGAAAGAAAATTGGACTATTTGTTTTGTTGTCTGTAATCCTGTTTGGATATGCCGGTACAGTTGACTATACGGAAGCTGTTGTCTACAATATGCCGCAGGTTATCTATGATGGGATTGTGGAAGAACATCCCGATTTCTCTCAAAAACAGATAGCAGACTATTATGTTGAAAACCAAGAAGAGTTGAATCTCTTCTATAAATTTGCTATGAATGAGTAAAGTAAAGTACTTGCCATCCTCTGTTGGGGAACGGTTTAATCTTAGCCGTTTCCCTAACTTTCACAAGTCTGGTTCTGTTTCTGGAATGAAAAAGTTGTATTATGGTAAAGACGCCTTGCTGGTACGGTGTGGAAATTATATCTATAATGTCAGTTCAGAACCTGACATCTATCATTCGATATAGATTTTGCATTTAGTTTTGTATATTGGAGAGGATTCGCTGTGAAGCGCGTCCTTTCTCGCGTTTCACGAAGCCTGATTAACAGGCTTCTTTTTCATAAGAACCGGTTTGCTAAAATGGGAATGTAGAGTTAGGATAACAGATGAGCGCTAATCTTCCCTTTTGTTGTTATTGGATAGTTATATTACTAAATTTGTGATAGTTAAGATATAAAATAATAATGAATGGGTATCCCCTACCCTATTAAAATAAAAGGACGATGAAGGAGAAAATATTCCGATTTAACAATGGATTTATAGGTACTATGAATGAATTCTGCCTGAAATTTGGTACATCTAAAGAAAAGAATTATCGCAATGCTCTTAAGTGGGTTGGACGTCGGTATAATGTGATGACCGCCCTCGAGCAAGAGGCATACGAACGTAAACGTAAATATGCCAGGCCGGATTATCGGGTTTATACTGGGACAAACTGCTTCTACAGTATAACTAAGTCGCTCTTTGAAAAACTGGACCTTCCGGTTTCCAAACCTGAAATCAGACATGATGTATTTGTACTACCTGAAAAAAATCTCCTTTTTTTCAGGTATATTTCTAATGAATGGTCAGGAGACAGGTATTGGGAGGATGCCATGGCGCAATATGCCAAGGATGCTAGCGAACAGACATTTCGTTTGTTGGTAGGTGCCGGATGGATTCACACAGGGAACTTTGATTCAGAAAAGATAATCGAGACGATTATCAGCCATACCGATGTAGATGTGAGGATTCAGGTGAAAGGTGAAAACCGGAGTTTTCAGTTTCAATATTCCAGTGTGCTTGGGGATAGAGGCGTTGATTATTGTCGTCTGTCCTATGCGGATATGACAGAAGCCGGTAAAATTATCCGGATCTTGAATAATCAGCAGCATTATTATAATTTCAACACATTGGTTGATAGAATGACAGATTGTCCAGATACAAAGCGGGCTGATTTGATTTATTTAGATTGATATTTTCCGGCTCATGAGGTTAGGGTGCTGGCAGTGCCCTTTCTTCAGTCGGTATTTTCGAAAGCCGACCAACGACTTTCTGTTTAAGTTCTCCCCTCTCCTACTCCTAGCTATGTATAAGAGCTTTAATGGAAAAATTTGATTGTGTGTCCATTTTAGAGATATCAGCTTCAGATCTGTGTAGGTCCCTGATTTATTTCTATCTTTGTGTACGATAAATGATTAAGACTATGATATACGTTTTTCACCATAATGATATTGACGGTCATGCAAGTGCAGCACTCGTAAGACTGGCTCACACCGGAAAGGAGTTTTCCTTTGTAGAATGTGACTATTCCTTTTCTTTGATTCCTTTCATTCAGGAAATCCAACAGGACGATATGGTATATGTCGTTGATTATTCGTTCAAGGAGAATACCTTGCACGAGTTGAAAGCTCTAATGCATGCTACCGATAATCTCGTGTGGATTGATCATCATGTATGTTCTGTCCAGCTTGTTGAGCAGCACCTGGAGCTGGTGTCAGTGAAAGGAGTATTGGATATGAGATATTCAGCGGCAGCATTGGTTTATACATGGTTCCATAAGGGTGCTGCCCGTATCCCGTACTGGATACAGCTGGTATCTGATTATGACACATGGGCGAAGCAGTTGGTCGATACGGACGCTTTCAATTATGGAATGTTGGCCTCTGACTGGTCTGTAGAATCAGACTTGTGGGAATCGCTTACTGATGACGTTACCATGAACATCGTGCGCAAAGGAGAGTCTGTACTGGAGTATATCAAACAGAGGTCTAAGTCACATCTGAAATCCTATGGATTTGTGACTGAATTCGCTGGTTACAAATGTTTGGCAGTAAACAGCCGATACGAGTCAAGCATGATCTTCGACAGTGTGCGTAACCAATATCCGGTATGTGTCATGTTTGAGTTTACTGGGCGATGCTGGAAATATTCTCTCTATACGAATGGCAGACTGAACGCTTCCCAAATCGCTTCCATCTATGGAGGTGGTGGACATGCCGGTGCAGCCGGATTTACAACAGATACTCTCCTACCCTGTTTTACCAAAGAAATATCAGAATAATAAGAAGAGACTACTATGAATGCTAAGACAATGAGTGATAGAACTATCCAAAAAAAGAAAAGAATGATTGTAACCGGTGAGATGAAGCATTTTCTGGATCTAGTAGAGAATACATCTCAATGTATTTTTCTCACTGGTAAGGCTGGTACCGGCAAATCATCTCTACTGAGAATGCTACTTGCCAGGACATCAAAACAAATCGTGGTGGCCGCCCCTACCGGTGTTGCAGCTGTCAATGTGGGCGGTGTTACCCTGCATTCATTGTTTCAGTTGCCTTTTGGTCCATTCATTCCAAACATCGACCTGTTGGGATACACGCATGACGCTCTGCCTGCCTATAAATTTAGTTCAGAAAAGGCAGAGGTTCTTCAAAATATGGAGGTGCTTGTGATTGATGAAGTCTCTATGCTGAGAGCTGATGTACTGGATGCCATTAATGACGTGCTTTGCCATGTCCGTAATAATCCTCTTCCTTTTGGTGGTGTGCAGGTGGTGTTCATCGGCGATCTTTACCAGTTGCCGCCTGTAGTGAATAAAACGGAGTGGAAATTGCTCTCTTCTGTTTACCAAACTCCTTTTTTCTTCTCTTCAAAGGCTTTGGTGTTGACAGAATTGAGATTAGTCTGTCTGACTCACATTTTCCGTCAGACAGATGACAACTTCATTTCCCTTCTGAATGATGTTCGATGCGGTAAATTGTCAGATTCTTCACGTCGGTTACTGAACGCTTTGTATAAGCCTGGGATTGATGCATCTGAGTTGGAGGATGGTTTTGTAATGCTGACAACGCATAATGCCAAGGCAGACAAAGTGAATCAGGATAAACTGGATGAACTCTCTACACAACAGCAGGTGTTTACTGCCAGTGTCAAGGGAAATTTCAGCGCATCTGCAATGCCGGCTGAGTTCGAGCTGTGTCTGAAGATTGGAGCCAAAGTTATGTTTTTGGCAAATGATAACGAGGCACATCTCTATCATAATGGAAGCACAGGAGTCGTTGTCTCTTTCAAGAAGAATTCAGTATACGTGCGTCTTGATAGCAATGGTATTGAAATTGAAGTACTGCGCCACAAATGGGTCAACAACAAGTACGAGTATAATTCAACCTCAAAGATGATGGAGTTTGTTGAATGCGGATCATTCTCCCAGTTGCCCTTACGATTGGCGTGGGCAGTAACCATTCACAAGTCCCAAGGAATGACTTTTGACAAGCTTGTGGTAGATGCCAAGGCTTCATTTTCTCCGGGGCAGGTGTATGTGGCATTGTCCCGGGCTACAGGGACCAAGAACCTTACTCTTTCGTCCCCTATCCTACCCGAGACCCTTTCAGTTGACCCACAAATCTTAAACTTCTTTAATTCATATAGTTATGATGAACAGACAATGGATTAAATGGTGTAACTTTCGCAATCAAAATCTATTAACTTTTTAAACTATGAAATTATGAACAAGTGGTATTTAATTTTTAAAGCCAAAGACACAAACGGTAAGTTTTCCCGTTTCGGAGTCGAATGCGAGTCCAAAGATAAGGCACTATCCTTAGTAGATGTTGTTCAGTCCAAATATAACGTCATGTATAGCCGGGTATGCTGTCATCCGGTTATGTCCAATCTGAATATGGTTGATTTGAACTCTAAGTGTTTGTTACCGTTAAGATAATATTTATGTTCTCTGAGGAGCTGGTGTGTGAACATAGGCTTCTTTTTAATATGAATGATTATGGATAATGTTTTAGTATGCTTTTTGGTCGTTCTGGGTGCAACCTACCTGCTTCGTTTGGGGTTTACCTTATTCAGGAACATTCTTTCCTTGCTTGCAAAGATTGTTCTGTTTCTCAATCGGTATTTACTTAGGCGTTGATTGAAAAGCTTTTATTATAGATTATTGGTGTTCTATATGTGCAGAATTATAGGTAATTAAAACTCTACATTTCTATTATTGTATTATTCTGTATTACTACAATTCTCAATGGTATTTTTGGATATACTATAGTTCTAGGTTTACAGTTGATTGTAGTATTGAGGTTTTAGGTAATTGAAACACCTGTCGTTTGTTTACTCTGTAGTTTTAAGGAATCGGAGAACTGGGCAATCAAAACCCAGTTAACCTATAATACCCTCCCCTATCTTTCTTTCTGTTGTTACGTTGTTTTATAATTCTGTAATTGTAGATGCCTAGAGTTATAGGTAACTATAATATACATTATTCTGTGGTTATGGGGTAATGTAGTTTTAGGTAACTGAAAGCCTAGATGTGCAAGATGCTATTAGTTATATAATCTGGGAGTATTGTTGTTTTAGTGTCCTGGACGTCTTGGTTTCTGAGGTTCTATATATATGAAGTAATATAGTTGTAGGTATATTGTGTTCTGGGTAACTATAACTCTATAATATTGAAATTGCTTTTATTTTGTGTTGTAGGGTTCTGAAATCCTAAGGTTTTAGATGACTGTTGTTCTGAGGTTGTGGTTTTCTGTTTTTATATTTATAAAGATTTAGGTATTTGTAGTATTAAGAATTTGGTGTATTGTTTGCATAGCTTATTGGGATTATAGCGTTATAATGCCATGATGTTATAGGTAATCAGTGATATAGGTGAATAGTATTCTGTATGTCTGTATGTTTAAGGTTGTAATCATTCAGTGATTTATACTTCTAAAACTCTATTGATATAAGGCAATAGGTTTTAGGTGACTGGGGTACTATGGTTTTATTAACCCAATATTCTGAATGTTTAATATGCGGTTGTTTTGTTTGTCTAGGTTTCTGATATTATAGGATAATGGGTGAAGGGAACAATGGTAATATAGGGAACTGAAACGCTATATCATCAGCAATCTAGTGATATAGATTTTCGAGTGTTTGTTTTGCTGTTTTGGTGGTGTGGCTTTCTATATGATTGGTGATATGGTGTTGTGGTGGCTCAGGTAAACAGGGTTATAGATAATCAAAACTTAATGGTATTGTTTGTTCATAATTTTGGATCGTTGGATTCTTGTCGGGGTGGGGGCTTTTTTAGTGGATTGGAGTGGTTGTTGAAGTTGTATTTGGATTCTGATGTTGCAAGTGATTAAGAAATTGTGTTGTTTTGGATATGTGTTTAGATATTTAGATACTTCGTTTTATATTTAACATGTGGCGCTTATTGCTAAATGGCAATGATTGATTTGTGGTTTTTGTATTATGGAGTTATGGGTAATCAAAACTCTGGTGGTATAGATATCCAAGGATATAGAGTGTTGATGTTGTAGAAATATAAAGTTTTAGAATATTATAGTATTAAAAATATGGATAATTATTTGTCTGTTTGCTTAAAACTTTGTATCTTTGATACGTTGAATTTCTAACGTTTTTTTATCAATGACAAAAGTAATATCTGTATTAAATTACAAGGGTGGGGTAGGGAAGTCTACCACAGCCTATAATTTGGGGGTGGCACTGTGGATCTTGGGCAAGAAGGTGTTGCTGATTGACACTGACGCACAGTGTAACTTATCTGCCCTCTTAGGGTTTGACCAGACCGAAGGCGACAGTACCTTTTATGAATGGATGGACAAAGATGACGCTCAGATACCCCTATATTGTTTGTATGACGGACTGTCATATATCCCGGCCTCCAAGTCTCTAAGTGCCTTAGAAGGGACTTTGTATAGCAAAAGAAGTCGCGAACGGATTTTGGCCAAGAAACTTGCTCCGTATTTACAAGCGAACGAAAATGGGGAGTGTCTGTTCGATTATGTTTTGATTGATTGCGCTCCCAAGGAAGGAGTCGTTAATGACAACGTGATGACAGTGAGTGATAGCGTGCTAATACCCATCGAATGTAGTGGTTTCTCTTTGCAAGGTATGCAAAATCTGCTGCTTTCCATTAGAGACATTTCTGAGAACACCAACGAAAAGCTGGACATCCTTGGTTTCTTAATGGTAAAATACGACAAGCAGACCCGCATTACCCGACAAGTTTTGCAATATTTCGAATCCAATTACCCGAACAAAGTGCTTAAAACAAAAATCCGCAAAAATATCAAATTTGACGAAAGCCCCTTGGCACATCAAGGTATCTTTGAATATGCTCCAGATTCAAATGGTGCACAGGACTACATGTCTCTGGCTGAAGAGTTGACCGGACAGGAGCGTCCAGCAGATTGGCAGTCTAAGGCAGTTAACGCATGGAATAACAATAATGAGTCATATAACTAAAACCAGGAGGAAAACATATGGCGAAAAAGAATAAACCTTTAAATGTGGGTGGATTCATGCAGGAAGTAAAGAATAATCAGCCCACCAAGAATGAAGAATTTCCTGAAAAGAATAAGGAAGTTACAGTTCCGGAATCTACACAGTCTTCTGTTGTAGATGACGGCGGGCGCAAGCTAGATCCGGTTGTACAGCCCGTAGAAGAGATGTCGGCTCAGGAAACCAAACCCGAAAGCAAGAAAGTATCTCGTGATTCGCAAGCTGATGTTGCCAAAGAACGTAAATCAACGCAAATCAAAAAACAGCTTGGAGGCAGACCTACGAAAGTCACTCAAAGAAATATTAAGCAGGTCTTTAAAGTAGATGCACAATCATCTACTGATTTGATGATGATAAAAGCCATCAACAGGATTGACGTTCAGGATGTAGTTTTCACTGCTGTCCAAGAATTCCTGGCGAAGTATTATACAAGAGGGCTTGGTCTCAGTAATGATGCGATAGAAAGAATTACCGAGATTACAGAAAAGTACGATGTTTAGTCCAAAGGAAAGAAGGGTAGGAGAGAGTCATTTATCTTCTACCTTTTTCTTTTTCTTTTCGCATACTTTGAATCGTTGATGTGTAAATGCCAAGGAAACGGTGTCTGGAGTCATTTATGTCCCGCCTGAGGTGTTTTCTTGCCCTGGGCAATCTTTGCCTCGCTAAAGTCTTTTTTCGTGTCCTGAGGCTTCTATTTGCGTTGATCTTATTTCTGCTCAATCCTATACATACCTGTTCGCGGAATCCGACCCCGAATTCCTGTTGTTTTCCCTTCTGGGTAGATTTGCTTTAAAACCCGGCAAAGCCTTGTATGTGAGATTGGCTACGATGAAATGGTTGCCAAAATTAAAGATGTACAGAAGCCCGCTCTTTGATACTCCATCTAAAATGCTCCGGATGGAGCAGCGAATCAAAAGCCTTCGATAGAAAGTCAAAAAGTCAATCCGGTTTTCAGTGGGCAACATAGCCGTCCCTGGGAATCGGATCTTTCTTTTATCAAAATGTCGTTTCGGAGCCTTACCACCAGGCTTCCGTTATATTTACCTTATAGTTTTGCCATCTGAAACAATTTCGCTGAAATGGACAGTCCTCATGTATAAATGTAGGTTTATAATTTTAGATTTTTGTTTCTGGAATTATTTGATAAACACAACCCATTCTACGATATTCACCTGTATACTTGTTCGGTCGCACGCCTGTGCACTTGTTTGGTCGCACACCTGTGCACTTGTTCAGTTGCACACCTGATCTATTTTTGTACTTTTTTAAGTTGATTCTTATGTTAATATTCAAATAATCAATGAAATAAATTATTGTTTTAGTTTTTGGTAATTAACACGGATTATGGAATGGCGGTCGTATTTAATTCGTGTTAACATAATAGTGATTCTCTTTATTCCTTTTTCATTTGTTGGCGTTTTGCTTAAATAATCAGAGCGAATTAAAAATCGGTCATATGATTTGTAATAATAAAAAGCAGGTTTTTATGGGAGGGAGTCCTAAAGCAAAGAGCACGGATTTTACCCCTGCATTTTTCCTATTGCAAGATGTGTTTCTGTATATACCGAAATCAAACCTACCGCTTTGAATTCTGTATATACAGAAACTCTTGGTGCCTTCAGCACTTGAAAAGGCTCCAGAGTCGCCTTTTATTTTGATATTCGTAAATAGTTCGTAACTTTGCATAAACCAATCAATTTGACTATGGATTTTAAAAAAGCGGGCCGTCCTAAGGCTTCAAAAGAAGAAAAGAGAGACAAAAAGATTCTCTTAAAATTAACCGTCGCTGAATACGATGCCTTACAAAATAAAGCGCAAGGCTTTATCTCTGTTAGTGATTTTATTCGGACTAGAATTTTCTACAACTCAACTTTTCAGCAGGTTCAACCAGAGGAATTCATAAAGATTTTGAAGCAGTATCTTGATATTTTAGCCGAAACAAAAGCGGCTATGTCTGAAAGTTTATCGGAAATAAAGAGGCATATAAACGATGGTGATGACTCCTTGAAAGATACTTTTTCTGCTATGATGGAACAGTTTAAATGGCAGGTCAAAGTAGAAAAGGAAATTGCCACTTATATGCAACGGATGCTGAAAGCCGGTCGTAAATCTAAGAATATAAGCTAGGGTAGGGGAGTACCCTAGCTTATATTCAGCAGCTTTTATCGTTCAACCAACCGGGCATGGAAGTCGTTTATGATCTTCTTCATTTCATCAGATAAATAGCCTAACGCTTCAATTTTCATCCATTCAGGAATGTCCTAAATGGTTTCGGCCATACTGCCTACAATGGTCCCTAATGTATCTGCATCGACTCCTAAACTAACAACTGTCTGATTGCATCTTCAAAATTGTGGCTATGCATGATTATCCAGAGAGCTACAGGTACAGTCCCTTGGCATGTTTCATCAAATAGGTTTCTGTATTCTGATAGATTCAACTGAAACTCTTTGGGGTTTTCGTAATACAGGCTGATAGCTTGATGTAATACATTGTCCCGAAGAATTTCCGGCGTTATGTTTTTTCTGGATTCTGATGTCCAGTATCGAGCATCCCTGGATATGCCGATTGCATTGGTAAAGGGTTGTTATAATCTTCCTCAAAAATGGAAGAACTTTTCTGTTCTTGACAAAAAAGATATTGATGGAGTAATGATAGGAGATTTTAGAAACGGAGTGGTTAAGATATATTTCTTTGATTAATCACCCATAACTCAATAATAAAAGAACTGAGCCTTGGGCGGCTTTGTAAAACCCATATTCATATGAGCGATTTTAAATCATGCCTGATTGAAGAACATGCACAACTTGAAGAAAAGCTGAACAAGCTGAATGATTTCAATCAAAGCGAAAAGGTCAATGCGATTGATCCGGCACAGAAGTATCTTTTGCTTGTACAGGCCGGAGCGATGTACACCTATAACGAGTGCTTGAAAGCCAGATTGGAACGGTTGTAATTGTGCTGCAGGATAGTCTGAGAGCTATCCCGCACTAATAACTAAATATAAATGAGTCGAAATAGCTCATTTCACGAAATAATTGGCTAACACCACTATTAGTAAGGATGTCGTGGATCACGACGCCCTATGGCTTACTATTGCATCCCCAGGATTGACATAACGAAAGAATAAGAAGATCTGAGCCTAAATAGCTCAAATCAATTATATTTTTATGTTTTCTAACATGTGAAATAATTAGATAAACGCTTGCGCATATCACAAATATGTGATATATTTGCAGTGTCAATAATTAATCAAGAGTGGCGGCAACACTATAAATGCGGCAGAGAATTATGAAAGCAATAGCAGTACCAACATTAGAACAAGCCATTGAGCTTGTTCATACAGGCAAAATTCACGATTTCAACTTTGAGATAAACGGCTGGAATGCCAAATTGAATGGGTTTGAATATGTCGTTAACGGGACGACATACAATGTCCCTGAATTAAGAAAGATATCTCCGGATACCAATCGAGAAGCCGATAGGCTGGAAGCACATATTGCCAAACAATATGTGGCTTATATGGAGAGACAAAAGGCAGCTCCTTACGTGAAAGCAGTAGAAAACCTTATAAATAGAAAATACAGAAAATATGGAAAATAAAACAAGCGTACTGTCCAACTTCGGACGGTATATGGCAATTGCCGAATACCTTATTTACAGTCGCGATTGTGAATGTTACTGGTTAGATTTTACAGCTCTGGCACTTACGCAACCAACTATTTTCTTTGTCAAAACGATAAAGAAAATACATGAAAATCGTACCCCAAGAAGGAAGTATTTTAATACTTCGGAAGGTGTTGTGCATAAATATCGAGACGTAAATGATATATTGGCAGAAATAGTAGGCTCCTTCCCAGCGGAAGGATTACCGACTCGGTTTACATTGGATGAGCAATCAACAATCATGATTAACTACCATAAGCAAAAAAGCGAATTGTATGAAACTGTTAACAAATAAAATAGAAGGCGATTACGAGTTGGGCGAACACGTGACATCGCTTTACGCTGCATATCTCGATATAGACGAAGATAAGGTGATTTACATCTTTGATGAGTCCAACAAACCGGAAGAACATTTTGACTTTTTAGCGAAAATGGATATCACCCACCCCTATATTATGTCCGGCAATACAGAGGAGTGGAAAAGTGACTTTATCATCATGTTTAAAAAAGAATTATTAAAAAAAGGGCTTTGTAAAGAGAATGCCTCTGGATCTTTATTTGCCCTGTCCGATTCGGACTCCCAACGCATGCGTATTGGGCAACGTATAGCACAATTGCGAAAAGAAGCAGGGATGTCTCAGGCTGAATTGGCTGAAAAAATAGGGACAAAGCAACATGCTATCACTCGAATAGAGAAGGGGGCTTTTAATATCGGATTTGACACATTGCAGTCTATCGCCGAAGTTTTCGGCTTAAGGATTGATTTTATAAAATAAACTTTATATATTTGCCAAGTATACTACCATATGTAGTATGGTTAACAAATTATAAAATGCCTGGGTAGTGATTATTCGGGCATTTTTTCGGCCTTGTTTTTACTATGTTTTGCCACATTATGTATGTTTCTGAATATCAACTATAAATTTCAGCGGCGCAGGCTGACTTTTTCGATTATCTTTTTGGCATTCTTGATTCCGTTCTGTCTGGCAAATTGCAGTAGGTCATCTTCCGTGATGTCGCTATTTTTCCCTGCAATGCTCATAGAGTGTACGTTTTCGTATGCCGCACCGTCTAAATTGGTGGTGAACATCATGTCGTATGCTGGGGTGATGTGCCATGTGCCGTTTCTTTCCATCAGGAAAGAGAAATTCTTGATGTGGTCATCCACGTTGCCGCCCATGACATTGAATACCATCCGGCGGTACAGTTCGGACTGTTCGCTGGCCGGGATGCTCAGCTTTCGGCAGACTTCAAACAACTCCTCATAGCTTGTTGCGTCCGGATTCATGGCAGCAAGGGTCTGTGTATGTATCTTTTCTCCGTTTATCCTGTCGTAACGTTCCGTTAGGAAGTGATGTTTTCCCTCAATTAGAATGAGTCGGGAAGGCATCATCGTAATCCCGGCTTCTTTTGCAATCTCATAATATGCCATTTCCGTTTGCGTGAACGGGAAGTCATCACCCTCTGCAAACTTCAATATGTAGTAGGTATATCCCTCTGGCAAAGGAACTTGTCCGGAACGTATATCATGTGTCGTTTTATTGATGGCGATGATCGCTTTCGGGTGCTGTCCTCCGGCTGATGTTCCTACTTCATAGATACTTTGCAGTTGCAGAGCTTCATCATCTTGTACGGAAATTTCTTCCCGTTCTTCAAAAATACGGCGTGCCAGTTGGTATAAACTCTCTATCTGGAGGGTAGAAGAGGATTCCAATCCCGGAGTGGCCGGAATGAACTCAAAGGCTCCCATTCCCCGTTTCCCGATGAAAGACAGTTTATCTACTGGCGTGAGTTTACGCTTGGGGATATGGTTTTGTGACACCCATTGGTCGAATACCATGTTACCCCATCGGTCAGGCAATGAATCTGCCAAAAACGGTGGGAGACCTTGATAAATCTTTTCTTTGTTTCCGAGTATGGGCATACCCTTTGCTGCCGATCCTTTGACAGAAGCGGTTAGTGGGGCGATTTCCAGCCCTTTCTTGATGAAGTCCGGATGATAGTTGAAGACGGCTCTTTGACTCCTTTCGTCCCAATAGAGCTTTCCGACTTCTTCCCCCCCCCATAACATCACACTCACAATATTATTTTCCATGTCTTATCCTTTTCGGCTTTTTATTCATGATTTTTTCCATTGTATAGGCTGAAACAGGTATTTGCGGCAGCAGGTCGTCCATCTGTTCCAGACAGTCCACTACTCGCAGCAGGGCAAGAAAGTTGCCCATATTGATGTTGTAGGCCTTTCCGTTCTCAAACTGGCGCAAGGTGACAAGGCAGACACCGGCTTTCTCGGCAACTTCTTTCTGGGTGAGCCTATAGGTTAGCCTGTATTCCTTAAATCGTCTGCCTAATTCCGCTATGATTTCCGGATTGGCCATGGTTTGGGTGATATGGTCCGTTGTCATATTACAAAGGTAAATATATTAACTGTTATATCAAAATAATATGGATAACAATTAATATATTTACTATTATATTGGATTGTGTGAGTGTCGTTTGTGTGCTAATTTCTCAATTCCATGCTCCGCGTATTCTCTTCTATGAAAGAAGAATCATAAACCGATCCTGTTTTTAGCCCAAACGCGCCTCCCGCTGTCTTTATTTGCTTGAAAAGAAAGGAATTGACTGACGGCGGATTTTTGTGAAAAGGGGAAACTAGAGAGAAAAGAGGATCAAAGAATTAGTAATAGCTTGTATAGTAATATATTATGGAAAAATATTTTTCGAATTTGGAAGCTGGCTGTACTTTGCCCCGAAATAATCGATTTTCCGATGGTTGAGATGTCAAAGTGTTAGAATGACAATTCGTTAAAAGGGGGAGGGAGAGCATGTATTTCCACACGTAAGCCTTTTTGTTATTTCTTGTTTTCTTGTTTCTTGTTTTTTCTGCTATATTTCCTCTATAAATAAACAAACGTGAGTCTATTTTTATTAGACGCGTTTATAAAATCCCAATATTTCAGTAAGTTTGCGGGATAGAATAAAAAAACGAATATGACGAGTAACCCCTTACATTATCTCATAATGCGCTCTTTTGGGGCGAAGGCGAGCAAACCCGGCGAAAAGTTTGTTAAATTGCGTATTCCGTTTATTCGTATAAATACAGAATTCTTTCATAATCTAATCCTTTTTAGGAACGGATTGGGGCGATGTACTGGAACATCATACCTCTGCAGGGGTACTATGCCTTGCCGTTTCATGAGTGTTACCTTTTAAATTATTAATAATAAAAACAAACAGACAAATGAAAAACAAATCGAAAGAAAATCCGACCTGTACAGGTCGTAGCGTCTGCTTGACGCTACGGTTTCTCTTATGTATAGCCCTCTTGCTGGCCGTGCCGAAGGCCGGGGCGCAAGATGTATGGGATGGCAAGCCGGATAAGTCGTGGTATACGGATGATTCTCAGGAAGATGATGGAGTCTACCATATCAAGACTGCCGCCGAATTGGCGGGGATGGCAGAGCTGGTGAATGGAGGGTATGACTTCTGCGATAAGACCGTGATGCTGGATGCGGATATTGTCTTGAATGAGACGGATGGCTGGGAGAACTGGGGATATAAAGCACCGGATGGTTTGAAAGAGTGGACGCCGATAGGTACTTATGACTCTCCTTTTTCCGGCATTTTCGATGGCCAGGGGCATACGGTGAAAGGGGTTTATATTATGAGAAAGAACTATGCTGGCCTATTCGGTTATCTTGATGGAGGAACGATCCAGAACGTCGGTGTTGTGGAGAGCAATATTAGCGGGTCTCGCATTGGCGGTATCGTAGGCCATAATAGGGGTGATATCAATTCTTGTTATTACACAGGAGAAGTTGTGGGGCCTATTAGTGGCGGTATCATAGGTATGAGAGAAGAAGGTGATATCTCGAATTGTTACTATTCAGATAATATCGGCCAAGGGGTTGTAGTGAATCTGATGGTAATCCCCTGAGAGTAGCGAAAAAGGAAAAATCCGCATTCCACAACGGTGAGGTAGCTGCCTTGCTAAATGAATATGATGGAATAGATCCTCCTGTTTGGGGTCAAGACCTCAGCGGCATGAATGGCGCTACCTATCCCACGATAGGTGGGCCGGAGGTAATAGAGGTAGTTTCGGGTATCTACTCGAATGAGTGGAAGCCTAATGACGAAGGTATCTATGAAATCTACACGGTCGGACATCTGTATCAGTTCGCTAAGAAGGTGAATGATGATGGCATGAGCTTTCAGAACATGGAGGTACGACTAAAGAACAATATCGGGCTGAATAATACGGAAAATTGGGAGAGCTGGAATATGAATAATGCGCCCAAGAATAAGTGGACACCGATAGGTAATCCTAGCTCTCCTTTTAAAGGTACTTTCGATGGCCAGGGGCATATCGTGAAAGGGGTTAAGGTTGATAGCGAGGACTATGCTGGCCTTTTCGGTATACTTTATGATGCTGGCACGATCCGGAACGTCGGTGTTGTGGAGAGCGATATCAGCGGGGCGAATGCTGGCGGTATCGTAGGTGGGAGTTCTGGTACGATCCAATCCTGTTATTACACGGGAACGGTTGAGAGAAGTTTGGTTGCTGGTGGTATTGTGGGCAATTATAAAAACGGCACAGTCACTAACTGTTACTATTTGGATGGTTGCGTAAAAGGGAATGAAAATAAAGTCCTCGGAACGACACCTAAGCCCGCCGCTGCCTTCCACAACGGCGAGGTAGCTTACTTGCTGAATGCGTGGCAAGGGCAAGATAGGATGGATTGGGGGCAAAAACTCAGCGACACGGATGCCTACCCCACGAAACAGGACGGCAATAATGCGGTATATGGCATCACTTTTAACTATACGAACAAGGATGGTGATGAGACAGAAACGCTTATCTGCGGTAACGCAGGGCAGCTGATACAGGAACCTGATGATATACCAATGAATGATAACTTCGTTTGGGTTCCGAAACTGCCCGATAATTTCCCGAGCAAGAATATGGAGACATATGGTTATATATTACCTGATGAAACGGATATAGACTGGTATAATCCAGATGCCAATCCGAAAGAATTCACTATTACCACCGCCGCCCAGTTGCGTGGGGTATCTTGGTTGACTAACAACGTGAGTAATCTTGATTTCAAAGACTGGACATTGAGGTTGGGGGCAAATATCGAGCTGAATAACACGGAGAAATGGCAGCAGTGGAACGAGACTACAGAAGGACTGAATATGTGGGAGCCGATAGGGAGTTACCCGAATCGTTTTAATGGTACATTCGATGGTAAGGGATATACTGTGGGAGGTATTTATGTGAGGGATGGTAATGGCGCTGTCGGCCTTTTCGGTTATCTTGGTTCTGATGGCACGATCTGGAACGTCGGTGTTGTAAAGAGTTATATTCACGGGGATGAAGAAGCCCATAATGGTGGTATTGCAGGGAGCAATGACGGCAAAATTTACTCTTGTTATAATACAGGAGATGTTATGGATAGAGGGAATACCACTATTGGCGGTATCGTAGGCGAGTTATTCGAGGAAGGTTCGAACACGAACTGTTTCTATTTGAAGAAGGACGATCTCAAAGGAGTAGGTGCCGGTCTTTCTGATGGAACGACCGACAAAACCGAAGCCCAGTTCCACAGCGGCGAGGTAGCGTGGGAACTCAAGCAGAAGCCTGCGCCGGAGGGGGCTTTTCCTTGGGGACAGAAGTTGGGTGCTGATGGTAACTTGTTCCCCGTGTTGGGTGGCGAGGCAGTGTACAAAGTCACCTTCGAGTACCCCTCTGCCGCAAATCAACCCGCAACCAAGTCCATCTTTAAATATGGGAATACCAATCAACTGGTGAACTTGACCGAGAGTGAGTTGAACCAGATTCAGATTCCTGGTTATCAGTTGGTGTGGAGTGAGGAATTACCATATAACGTCAAAATTAGCGACGTGACCATCACAGCCGATTACAAACAGCTGTATACCATTACGATACCAACTATGACGGGCGGGTCAGTAACGGCAAATATGGACAAAGCCCCCGCTGGCGAAGAGATCACCCTAACGATCTTCCCTGCTGAAGGTTACGAGTATGTGGAAGGGACATTGACCGTAACCAACGCCACTCCGACTGAGGTAACGGACAACCAATACACCTTCAAGATGCCCGCTGAGGACGTAACGGTAACGGCCACCTTTAAACAGATCGAATATGTTATCACGATCCCAACTATGCCGGGCGGTTCAGTAACGGCAAACATGGACAAGGCCCCCGCTGGCGAAGAGATCACCCTAACGATCTTCCCAGCTGAGGGCTACGAGTATGTGGAAGGAACATTGACTGTAACCAACGCTACTCCGACAGAGGTAGTGAACAACGGATGCACCTTCGTAATGCCTGCCTCAGACGTAACGGTAACGGCCACCTTCCAGCAGAAGGAAACCCCGAATCCTGATCCTGAGCCCGAACCGGAGCCTTCCTACGTCACCCTTCACTTCGAGCCGAACGACAGCGTCTGCCTCGAGGCCGAGAGCGACTACATCGAGGCGGGCGGCACTTTCGTCTTCACCGCCACCGTAGCCGAGGGCTACGACCCCGCCACGCTACTGGTAGAGTACCGCAAGAGCCCTTACTTATCCTGGAGCCCGCTCAAACCCGCTGCCGACGGCAGCTATCGTCTATCCTGGGTCTATAGCGATGCTTACGTCCGTGCCTCAGTCCGTCCGATGGCCCCAACCGGCATCGACGTGATCACCGGTACGCAAGTCTATACCGAATCCGGCACGGTGGTTGTCCGCACCGCTGCCCGGGCACGAGTGACGATCGTCAGTCTCTTCGGCACGACGCTCTACACCCGCGAGCAAGAGGGCACGGAGCGCTACACCGATCTGACGAGCGGCGTCTACATCGTTCGTGTTGGTGACCATACATATAAGGTGAGGGTGCGCTAGTCGCGAGATATACCATCGCTTTTGTTCTTGCCGATACTGCCGTGTCCTCACGATGGTATCGGCATTTTTTTATACGCTCCACCTCTGGGGTGATTTGCCGGAATGTTTTCCTGGCTTCTGTTTTTTCTTTTATTTGCCATTCCTAAAATCAGATGGATGAAAGGTGATAAAATATAAGCAGGCATTGGAACAGAACGACAAGCGATTACAAAGCACTAAATAAATATTTTTAGCAGTTAAATATCTTCTGCACCCACAATCGGATATTTCATTTTCCTATAATGGGGCAGGAGAGGCCGGTTGGTTTAAGCTTTGTATAGTCTATCCCTGCTATAGGGTGGCTTCAATCGCTTTTGTGATGTCAATATACTTGTGCTTCGCCTCTATGGGGTCGGTCAGGTAAGGGAATGACCAAATTCCTTTTTCTTGAATGAATCCTTGTTCTTTCAGTATAGTTGTATCCAGCGACTTTTTGGCCGGTTCCCTATCCAAATGGGCTATTATCCTGTATCCGTTCCAATCGATTCTCATATCCAGTGTAAGATTGTACTTGATGCTTTGGGTGTAGAAATAAGTAACATTCCCATCACGATCGGGCCAAACATTTAGTCCAGTCCAATTATCTGAGTTAATTGTATTCTTTCTAAACACTTCGCATTTATGGAAGATAATGTAGTTTCCGCTTCCTGTTTTTTTCTCCATCAGCTCTATAACTTCTTGGGGAAGTATTCTGATATTTTGCTTTTGAGCAAAATTCAGATACGAAATATCATTAATCAAAGGAAAATAAGGGGATGTTGGGTCCTTGTACTTCTCAATAATCGTATCTAGGTTTCCTTCATCGAGCAACTTGACGATGTGCTCTCCTTGCCGCTCGAAAAGTTGGCTCCATTCTTCGTCTGTACACAAGGTACGGTTGGAATTGGTTCTGGCTGCCGGGTAGCCAGGCGTTTTACTTGCAAGAAGAGCCTGACGTACTCTGTTTTGGTTGTCACAGTCAATCCACCATTCTTTTATCTTTCCATATAGGTATCGTAACCTGTCAAGAGAATCTTCGCTCCAGCTGACAAGTGTGGCTATTCGCCCCTTATAGATTGGAAAACTTTCGGCTTTGGCAAACAGTTCTTCTATTTCCATACGTAATTCTGGGGTGGGGGAGTTGCGCTGTATGAATATCATTTTTTGCCGTTCTTCTTCCACATTGAAGTCCTGATTTCCCAACAGCGATAGGACATCCCTACACTCTGTTTCCCTTATGAGCCGGTAAGCCCTGAACGCCGGAACTCTTAAAGACTCTTTCTGAGATGAACGGTTGGTATCTCTGTATCTGCTCATATTACTGAACAGATGATATATTCGCTGGATCTCCTGTTCGGTAGCATCGGGATATTTCCTGCAATACTCCATGGATGGGAGTAAGGCATACAGATCTTTTTGAGTATAGTGTTTTCTTGATTCCGGATATCGTATATTAGGAGTGGTAAGCCTTTTGTAGTTGAGTTCATAGAGCCGTTTATAGGAATAGAACCATTCCCAAATTCTTTCCATTGGTATGGTCAACGGGAAATCATCGTTTTCTGTTTCCATATGTTTATGCCACCCTTCTTCAGTATCGTTCTCAAGGATGCGGACGCAATGGAAGAAGGCAAGCATGCCTTCGGTGGATGTGTCAGAGTCGTTTCTGTGACGCTTCTGCCAGAACCAGGTTTCCATCGTTTCCCAATCTTCAGCGGTGGTATGAATGATTGCTTGACCGTTCTCTGTCTGTTCTTCTCTTGTATAGCTCTCATTCTCCTTGATGATCAGCGGTTTTAGATTCTGGTTCGCTGTCAGCGGCTCGCCGGTAGTGTTTATGACCACAAATGTCTCTTCTCCGTTTAGTCTGTTGTTCATGTCGTAGAACAAGAACTTCAAACGCTCAATCAAGAAATCTCCAAAACTGTAGATGTCCGGTTTTTCATTGTCATCATTGGAAGCTAACTTTGCCTCGATGGTCTCAATGGCGCATTTAATGCTTATAATGGTGGGGTCGTTGTTGTATGAGTTCAGGAACCAGGGCTGTTTGTCCAGGTCTGATAAAGACAGGTTGCTGTTTAGGAAATAATATATCGTCAGGTCGCTTAGGAAATAGAGCGAGCTTTCCCGGATGCCGTATAGCAAATGGGGCTCTTTGTCATCTTCCTCCAACTCAAAATTGGAAATAAGGATATCTTTGTACCGGTCATCACCGGCTTTTCTGTTCAAAACACCGAGGATCAAGAACAGGGTGGTGAGTCTTTGCTGTCCATCACATAACTGGAGATGGTTGGGTGTCAGTTCCTTGTCATAATAACCGTATATGAGTCCCATGGTAATGTCCCTGGACCGGTCTAATTTCAACAAACTGTCCATAAATGAACTTACCAGTGTTTCGGTTGAATTGGAAGGAATATGATCACCCCAACAATAGTCGCGCTGCAAATCCGGGACTATAATCTTATCATTTTCGCCACAGAATATTTCCTTTAATGAATGCGGCTTTCCACTCTCTAATTGTGCCATACTACTATCTTAGTTTTTTAATTCCGGATATTCTTTTTTGAACTCTTCTATTTCTTTTTTCTTTCTCATAGGAATCTGCTCTTTGTTCCATGATGAATCACCATCTTTCCATTTGGTGTCGGAGAATACCATTGTCGTATGGATAAGATGCCTGCTTTTGAATGCGTCATCGTCTTGATCCGTGAAGAAATACTTATTCTTTGTATCAAAATCTGCGTCATTGAACTTGGAGTTGTCCCGCCTGTATAACAATAGAAGGTTCCCGATGCAATGTTCTGATCCGGAGTATTCCTGTCCTTCTGACTTCCATTTCATCTCTTCGCGCCATAATTTGATCTCTTTTTCTTTTTGTGTGTCAAGTCTGTTGTCTCCCCAGTCAAGAGCGATTCCTTCTTCACTCCTATGTCCTATTTTGGATTTTGGATAGACGTGTTCCAGCGAACGGTCACGCTCTATCTCAAAATTGAATTTCCGGCCGTTGTGAAGATTGTCCTGACGGATGTTCTGACGAATAAGCCACCTGTATGCCGTTTCATAAAAATTCCGGAACAACAGATCATCACTCAGCTCATTCAGAAACCGGTCTCTGGCTTCTGTGTACTTGGATATATCATTTGAAACGATGTCCTCATGGTTCACGCCAATGATAGACCAGTCATAGTAGCGTTTCAACTCAGACCGGGTGTGACTGTGGTTCTCCCGGCTGTTTAGATTGAAATACCAGCGTAAGAATGCAAATCGTTCTTCCGAACTGTTTCGAATATACATAATGACACCTATATAATTGTAGGATATCGAGTCGTTATAGGTATCTTCTATGCTTTTCTGCAGCAAGCGCATTTTCTTGAACACGGCTTTAGCCTGTTTCATGGATTGCTCGGTGAGAATCTTTTCCCGGAACTCCCGGAAACCGACTTTGTTGTTCCCGCGTATAAGGGGTAGGAGCCATCCCAACTGTCTGCCTCCGGTCCGGAAGAATGTCTTCACACGATCGTCGTTCCACCAATACAGCCAACTGTCCCATTCACGGGCAAGCCGGCTGCGTAATGCCGAATGCTCTGCCTCATTGATGTACTCATGCTTTAAGGATGCACAGCGGAGCAACTCTGCCTTGATAAGCTCTTCATTCGTCATCTTGGCCTTGTTGCCGTTCATCATGGTGAATACAATCTTGGCCTGTTCTTCGGGTATGACAACATAGAGGAACTTGACATTCTTCAGTATATAATCTAAGAAGGACTTCTTGCCTGTATCTTTCAGCTCGCGCCCAAAGATTCTTAATGTCCTCTTAAAGAAGAATATATCTTGATAGGGTTCGTCATCATCTCTGGCAATATCGTCCAGTGACAGATTCTTCAGGTAGTCATTGGACTGACGCCGGATTTCATACCTGATTTGCAAGTATCCGTCGTATCCCAGATACTTGAGAAGCAGATAGAAGAACGTGGTCCGCTGTTGACCGTCCACGAGTACGATCTCTTTTGTATATTCAACTTCATGGACGGTAATACCTTGGAGAAATATTTCTTTGTTTTCCTGATAGGATTGGGCCAGGGTACTTATAAGGTATGTGACAGAGTCCTCCTTTTCGTTTTTCTTCCGTTGACCCCACACATAGCCTCTCTGATAATCCGGTATAACGAACTGCCCTTTATTGTCTAGGCGGTTAAGATAGTCCTGCAGCGAGATCGTGGTCTTGCTTGAACTATCCTCTGAGTGGGTATTTGGTTCTGTACTTGCCATATTATTGCTTGGTCTCAAACCTTTGGCTTGAAATATGGTGCAAGTTATGAAAATATCGGGCTTAATCCAATCTTATGGCTGGATTTATAGAGGGTTATGGTATTTTTTAGTGCCCTTCCCGTGTTTTACACGTTTGCTATACCTTATATATATAGGAATTGTATGTTTTTCTATGTTAATCAGTTATTTTTTCGTTGACAATTTTTTCTATTAACTGAAATGTTGTATTTTTGCGTCATAATCAAAACATTAACTTATGAATATGAAGTATTACTTGGCATCCGCTTTCTTCGCTTTCTCCCTTTCGGCCTTTGCTCAAAGCGGTGTCTCAGTGAAGACTGTTTCAAAGGCTGGAATATTGCATAACCAATTTCAAGGAGAATTGCTTGAGCGGATAAAGTTCCTCAAATTAAAGGGTGCGTTGAACAAGCAGGACATTAAGTTCATCAATAATGAGCTTCATGTTGCCGAACTTGATTTGTCAGAGGCTGTGTTTGACAACTCAATCGCCAAGGAAGGGCATTTCCCGAGTTATTTGTTTGAAAAGCTTCAAGGCTGCCTGGAACGAATAGTGCTTCCAGGTAATATCTCATATATTGATGACAATGCGTTTACAGACATGTTCAAACTGGAACGAATCGTCATGCGTAATAAAATATATACGGTAGGGAAGTCAGCCTTCAAGGGTTGTGGCCGTCTGGTTATAAACGGAGACGAATTTAACGAAGCTTCGTTGCTTGATGACTATGCTTTCTATGAATGTGCATCTATCCCATCTATCCAGTTAAGTGCTGCACTGAATAAATTGGGATTGAAAGTGTTCTGGGGATGTAAGTCCTTACAGAGAATAGAGATTGATCCCAAAAATGAGGAACTGTTGTTTATCCCTGAAGGGGCTTTCTTCAATTGTGAATCATTGCAGAAGATAGATATCCCGACATTGGTGAAGTCTATCGACAAGTCCGCATTTGTCGGTTGCCGGTCTTTGAATACCATCAATATGCGGACCATTATACCGCCCATGCTGGCAGATAAGGCGTTTGACGATTTCATTCATCCGCTGTCTGTTGTAGTACATGAGCGCTCACTCAAACTTTACACCCGTTCTTCTAACTGGAAGAAATTCCGTGGTTACTTGATGACAGACGCTTCCCAGAAATTGTATGAGAGAGGGAAGGAGGAAGAACGTATCCGACCTACTGTAACGCAAAAGGTGGAAGAAGAAAATCCCGGAACTGAGGCAAAACCGGATTCAACACTGCTCCTTGCACAGGACAACTTTAAAGAGGCGAAAACGGATACTGTTAAGTCCCCGACTGTGAAAGAAACACCTGTAGCAGAGCCAAAGTCAGAAAAGAAGAAAGAAGGAAAGAAAAAGGATAAAGAACCGGTGAAGGAAGCTCCTGCTCAAAAGGCAAAACCGGCGGTGGTCACCAATGAAGGTAGCCGGACTCCGGTATTGTCTGTACCTGAAAAGAAAGAAGAAAAAAAGGAAGTGACAGAGGATGCTTTTGCCAAGTTGGTTCGTGAGAATACCCGCATCGTAGAAACAAAACCGACCACCTATTATGGTTCTCCGATTATAAACTCTGCAGTCTCCGAGTTGAGTCTGTATATGAAGGACGGCATGATCCATATCGAAGCTCCTGTAAAGATAAAGCAGTTGACTATCATAGACCGTACAGGACGTACTATCTATGCGAACAGACTGTCCGAGACTCTTTACAGCACGATCGTGGAACAGTCTTCTATCAAACTGCTTCGTGCGGTTTACGAGAATGGTATTGAAACTAAACGTTATTGATAAATCAAATGGGTAATATTATGAAAGGAATTTTAGCGTGGGGCTTTTTTATAGAACTTCGCATTTGAAAACTCCTAAATCTTCAGTTTATGGGATGAAAAATGCGGGATAGCGCAGCTATCCTTGGTTTTCAATATACTTCTTGATAGTTTCCTGACTGACATTTTGGACTGATGACACAAAGTAACCATCTGCCCAAAATGTGTTTTCCCTGTAAAATATATGTCTAAGGTAATTTTCATGCTTCTTC